>Ga0272448_1003977_pt1 | contig 17146 bp, 15 predicted proteins | sample YNPCB0191_FD_202220 | JGI IMG/M metagenome (GOLD analysis project Ga0272448, IMG submission 202220) | Hot spring sediment microbial communities from Yellowstone National Park, WY, United States - YNP-CB-019-1 | ecosystem: Environmental > Aquatic > Thermal springs > Hot (42-90C) > Sediment... | reverse complement strand
CGCCAGGGGCAGAATCCCGGCGCCGGCGATCAGGTGAAACCACGGGAGCACGAGCGCGAGGAAGAGAATTCCGCCCAGGGCTATCCTGCGGCCGCCGCGTTCGTCGATCAGGCGCCCGAAGAAGGGCCGCACCAGGATGGCCGTCAGATTGTGCACCCCCATGATAAGCCCGACACGGCTCTTGGTCGGGTGGAACCGGTCGAGAAAAAGGGGGAAGAGATAGAAGAGCGTGATGCTCAGGAAGAGAAAAAGGTATCCGACCAGAGCCAGCGCGAAGTCGCGGTTCCAGAAAGCCCGATTCGGGCCGGCGCCTTTCATGATACGCCCCTCGAAAACGGGTAAGCATATGCAATCCGAGCGTGCCGAGGAAGGGCTTTCGCGAGCCTGCCCGGAGGTCCTGCCGGGCTGGGATCGGACGGTCGCGCAGCGCGCTCAATCCCGGCGCAAAAAGAATTCTTCCGGGCCGCGCAGGGTACCGATAAGCATTCTCGGGACTTCTTTGACGACGGAGGGAATCGCGCGATGCGGGCCTCGCTGGGAATCCTGAGCATACTGCTGGCCGGCGGAATTGCCGGGTACCTCTACCGGACGCAACTGCGCGCGCCGGGCGAGGGAGCCGCCGTTGTGGTCCAGGGGGACTTGATCGGGATCCGCAGCGACCTTCTGTCTCTCGCGCAGGCCGAAAGGCGGTACCTGGCGGCCAACGGGCGATACGCCGCGCTCGAAGAGCTGCGGCAGGCGCCGGAGCTTTATGCGATCGGATCCGGCCGCCGCGGATATCGCTACGATATCGAGATCACTGCGGACGGCTTCCGCATCCGCGCGCGGCCCGCCGACACCCGCGTCGGCCCCGTGCTCTCCATCGACGAAACCATGCGCATCTCCATCGAGGAGCCGCAGCACTGAGCCCCCGCGGCACCCGCTCAGCGCACCTCGAACTTCAGCTCGTAGCTCCGGCTCGTCCCGCCGATCTTGTCCGTCAGTATATACCGCTCGGTATATTGGCCCTTGGGGAGATCCGAGGGCAGGTTCAGATGGCCCGAGATGGGCACAAAGAAGGTCTTGGGGCGGTAGGAGAACGTGTCGCTGAAGGTGAGAAAGTCCGGCCGGTCGAACAACTTGTCGCCGTCGGGGCCGAACACCTGGAAGGCAAGCTGGAAATCGATGGCGTCCTCGCGGAATTGAATTCCGGCGACGTTGCCTGACATATAGACGGTGCTCCCGGGCGACACCACGGCCGGACTGAGAGGGGGACCGCCTTCGCTCGCCGCGAGCGCCAAATCGCGGATCTCCAGTTGCGCCGCAACCGGCAGGGGATCGCCCTGCACGACGAAGCCCGCCGTCAATCTGCCGTCGGTGTTCTTGACGTCGTCGTGCACGTCGACGCGCACGCCGTAGACGCCCGCAGGCGCGAACACGGGAATGTCGAGCGAGAAATGCATCGAGATCGGCTTGGCGGTCTTAGGTGCCCCGTGCTCTTCCTGACTGGCGCTGTAAACGCTCAGCCCGTCGGGGTCCGTGATGGCTACGCTGTATTTCAAGTGGATCCGCCCCTGGGCATCGGTGCTGTATCCGGTGAGCTGCCATTCCGCGCGCACATGGTCCCCGCGCCGATAGTTCGCCGATGCGCGCGCCGGTCCGTCTTCTCTCTCCGTGAAGCGGAAGTTCTCGAGCTTGAGGTCGCCGCTCGCAATCACCGGCGGGGCTGAACCTTGCGTGCGCGAGGCGGCCTGCGTGGTTTCTGCGGCCGCCCATGCCTGCTCGCTCCCGACCGGCGCGCCCGCACGCCGGTGCAACAGCATCGCTCCCAGCACGCCTCCGGCCAGGAGCACGAACCACAGGCCCACCAGGACGGCCCGCGCCGTCGTTCCCGTCTCGCGCTGCACCACGTAGGTGTGCGCCAGATGGTCGCCGAGGCGCTGGCGTTTCTTCGAAAACAACGCCACCAGGAAGCCCACCAGGTAGACGGCCAGACCATCGATGATCCGCACCAGATTTCGGATCAGGGAAGCCCCCAGCCCGCACCTCCTGCCCTGCGCATCGCAGACGCGGATGCCCGCGATGCCCTTGCCGATCGTCGCTCCGGCCAACGCCTCGAGCAGCCAGTAGTAGATGAATCCGATGACCGCCGTCGCGCCCATGGCCACGATCGCGGCTTTGCCGTCGAGCTGGAAGCCGCTTTCCGTCAATCCGCCCCAGCGCGTCGCCGCCCACATGCCTACCACGGCGAAGATCGCGGCGAAAACCAGTGTATCGATGATGACGGCGATCAGCCGGTCTCCCAATCCGGCGATGCGGCCGCCTGCCACGGCGGCTTCACCCGCCGTGGGCGGCGCCGCCGCGGCCGCAGGCGCCGGAGGCGGGATTGCGGTCGCAGCCGGCTGCGGCGCAGCGCTCGCCGCGAGCGTCGTGCCGCAAGTGGAGCAGAAACGCGAGCCGTCGGGATTCCGGGAACCGCAAACAGGGCAGAACATGTCGGCCTCCAAGCAGGATATGGTGGGCCGATTATACACCTGCCTGCGCAATCGGGCACGCTCTCAGGGAGCCTGCTCCACGATCCTCAGGCGCAGGGGAATCCTGACGAACAGGTTGCGGCCGGGCTCGGCGTGAAGATTCGTGATCTCGAGTTCCGCCTCCAGCGCGTGCTCACCCAAGGGGGCCTTCTCGGTTATGCTCAGCGACACCGCCGTGATCTTTTCCGGGCTCAGCTCGGCCGGGGAGATGCGCAGCCAGGAGGGCGGCCGGCGCAGCACGATGCGGTACGGGATGGCCGAGCGGTTCTGAAAGTGCAGCGTCGCCGAGCGCGCCTTCAACCCCAGACTCAATCCGGGATTGAGCACCGTCACGGAACCGGACCAGAGTCCCTGCAACCACTCGGCGGCGCCCCAAACCTGACCCGAGCCCCAGCACACGGTGCGCCTCGCGAAGAGCGCCTCGCGCAGTCCGGCCAGGTCGGCCGTCTTGACGAATACCAGCGTCACCGGCCGGGTGTGCGGCAGATACCTGTCCGAGAGAGGCGCATGCTCGTCGCTGTTGGCGATCATCGCCAGGTTCTTGGGCCCGGCCCACTCGAACGCCTCGGGATAGATCACCGGCCCGTTGACGAGTTCCACGCCCTGGATGAGGCCCTTGGCGTGCAGTGCATCGATTTCCGGGAGCCAGACGGTCTTGGGTGTGCGCCAGCCCGGGTGGTTCCAGAAAACGAAGGCGTCCTGGGCGCGCGCCTCGAGCAGCGCCTCTTCCAGTTGGAGCCCGGCAAACGCGTTCGGCCGCGTGACGAAGAGCGCGTTGTGGTGGATGTCGCCGCGGGTGATCTCGACCGCCGGCACCAGCAGCAGGCCGTACTGTGCGGCCAGCCGGCGCGCGAGTTCGTGCGGGCGCACGAGATCGGCGCTGACGTCTTCCTTGTGGGGATTGTACTCGTCGTGGTCCGTGATCGCGATGACATCGAGCCCGTCCCGCCAGGCCTCCAAAACGCGCGTCGTGGGCCAGACCTCACCGTCCGAGAAGACGGTGTGGAGGTGCAGGTCGCATTTCAGCGCCCGGTAGCCCGCCACGTCCGGCACCGGCAGCGGAGTGCGGACCTGCGCCGGCACGGCGGCCGCCGCAATCAAAACCAGAACCAGCGCGCACATCGCTCTCCATGAGCCGGACACCTTGCGAAAAGTCATATCCCCTCCTTCATGGACGGCATGCCGTGCCGCAGCGGTCTCGCGCGCGGGCGCCGCAGCGGCGAGCCGGAGCGCGCGGGCGCCCTCAGGATAATCGGATTCCGGGCGCGCGGCAATCCGGATATGGGTGGCCGCGGCAAGACGCCGAGGGATCGCAATAGTGGTTGTATCGATGGGCCGCCTTTGCCTATGCTGCAACTGTGTGCTTTTGCGGAGGAATCATGCGCGCGCGAACCCCGACGGCTTTTTGCTTCTCGATCCTGATTCTTTTTGCGGCGACACCCGCACCGTCCCAGCCCAGGCGCCCCATGACCCTGGTGGACATGCTGGAAATACCCTTGGTGAGCGACCCGCAGTTGTCGCCGGACGGCAGCCGGATACTGTTCACCGTGGCCAAGGCCGACTGGAAACAGAACCGGCGAGTTTCGCACATCTGGTGCATACGCAGCGACGGCGGCGGCCTGGTCCGGATGACGAACGGCCCGAGCGGCGAGAGCTCGCCCCGCTGGGCTCCGGAAGGCACCCGTTTCGCTTTCACGGCGCGGCGCCCGGCGGGAGCAGAGGAGCCGGGAGGCCGCGCCGAAGGTGCGCAGGTTTTTCTGCAGAACAGCGCCGCGGGTGAGGCCCGGCAATTGACGCGCCATGAAACGCCGGTATCGCAGATCGCGTGGTCTCCCGACGGCCGCTGGATTTATTTCACGGCTCCCGATCCCAAGGCTCCCGAGAAAAAGGAGAAGGAACGCCTGCGCGATGACGTTTTCGCTTTCGAGGAGAACTACGAGCAGGTGCACCTCTGGAAGGTGGACGCGGCCGACGGCAGGGAGCACAGGGTTACGCAGGGTGACTTCTCCGTGAATTCGTACGCCGTCTCTGCGGACGGCACCCGAATCGTTGTCATGCGATCCCCCAATCCCCTGCTGACGGACCGGCAGCTCAACGAAGTATTTGTGCTCGACGCGATCGGAGGCGGCATGACCCGGCTGACGCAGAACGCGATCCAGGAGAGTAACGCCCGGCTATCCTCCGATAACAGCCGCGTCCTGTTTACCGCCGGCGCCAATGCGCGCTTCGAACCTTATTACAACGGCAACCTTTTCGTGGTCCCGGCCGGCGGCGGAGCGCCGCGGCTGGTGGACGCGGAGCTGCCGTATGCCGTCGAGGACGCCTGCTGGTCGCGCGACGGCAGATCCATCCATATGCTCTGCAATATGGGAGTGCACAACGAACTGTTTACGATCGATCCGGTCTCGGGCCGGCGCCGCCAATGGACCGAATTGAACCGCGAAATTGCGTCATGGGACTATTCGGCGGCCCAGGACAAACATGTCTTCGTGCTGAGCACACCCACGTCGCCGGGGGAAGTCTTCATCGCCGAAACGGGCGGCGTCCCGAGGCAGGTGACCCGGGTGTGCGAGTACGTATCGGAGAGCTTTCTACTTCCGAGGGAGGAGAGCATACGATGGCAGGGGGCCGACGGCGTAACGGTCGAGGGCATTCTGACCTACCCCCTCGATTATCGTGAAGGGACGCGCTGCGCGCTCGCGGTTTATACCCATGGGGGGCCGCAGAGCTCGGACAAGCTGGCTTTCAGCCCCTGGCGCGAGTACCGCCCCGTGCTGGCCGCCAAGGGATATGCGGTGCTGCGCCCCAACTATCGGGGCAGTACCGGCTACGGCAATGCTTTCCTGAGGGACATGGTCGGGCACTATTTCAATCAGGCCCACCTCGACGTCATGGCCGGGGTCGATTATCTGATAGAGAAAGGCATCGCCGACCCCGACCGCCTGGTGAAGTTCGGCTGGAGCGCAGGCGGGCACATGACCAACAAGATCATCACCTTCACCAATCGCTTCAAGGCGGCGTCATCGGGAGCCGGCGCCGTCAACTGGATATCCATGTATGCTCAGAGCGACGTGCGCAACAACCGCACACCCTGGTTCGGCGGCACTCCCTGGCAGAAGGACGCTCCGATCGATGTCTACTGGGCCAATTCTCCTTTGAAGGACGTATGGAAGGTGACGACGCCCACGATCATCCTGGTGGGACAGAACGACGAGCGCGTGCCCCCACCCCAATCCATCGAACTGTATCGGGCCCTGCGGAGCAACGGAGTGCCCACGCGCCTCTACATTGCACCCCGGGAGCCGCACGGCTGGCAGGAGTTGCGACACGAACTGTTCAAGATGAACGTGGAGCTGGAGTGGTTCGAAAGGCACGCCATGAAGCGGGATTATGAATGGGAGAAGGCCCCGGGCTAGATCCGTTGTGCGAAGTTCGTGGAGGAATCGGACGGGCGGCTTGAGCGGGTGCTGTGCATGGAGATATCACCGGCCGAAGAGCACGAGCGTGAGTGGGCGGCACGCCTGATGGCGGGATCCGATCCCTGGGTGGCCCTGGGCGTGACGATCGAAGAATGCCGCCGCAACTGCCGCGATCCCCGGTTCCAGCTCTACGTGGCGCGCCTGCAGGACGAACCCTGCGGCATGATCCTGCTCGACCGCCGGGGCGTGGCCGGCTCGCCTTACGTCAAATCGGTCGCGGTCGATCCCGGCCGGCGCGGCGCGGGGATCGGGGCGGCGCTGCTGCGCTTCGCCGAGGATCTCTTCCGTCCCGCGGCGAAGCACATCTTCCTGTGCGTTTCTTCGTTCAACCATCGCGCCGGCGCTCACCCCGCTGCTGGCGCAGAACCTGGGGTGGCAGGGCGCGCTGCATCTGGCCGCGGCCCTGGCCGTGCTCGCGGCCGTGATGTGGCTCGGCATCCGGCCCGCAGCGCCCGAAGGGGATTCAATTGCACATTCCTCGCAGTTGTGAAGTCAGGGCCGGAGACGGCCGCCCGTTCATCCCCGCGGCCGTTTGGCGATGCGTCCGGGCGGTGCAACGTACAGGACGGCTCCCGAGACGATCAGCGCCGTAAAAGACCAGGCCAAAATGAGGGAGGTGAACGTTCTGAAACTGAATTTCCTGGGCGCCATGACTGCTGCTCCTTGTCCTGCTGAAGGTCCGAGACCCCGGCCTCGGAGAGATATTCCTTTCCTGCCGGGGTCCCGATATCGACGATCAGCCGCTCAGCGCACACCGCCCTTACGGATGCGGTTACCGGCGCCGGCGCCTCCTATTGCGGGCCGCGCTCCCTGCCCGATGCGGGGCTGGGTGCAATCCTGGGGTCCGCTCCTTCTTCCGGATTGCGCACCGTATCCGGTGCCGTCTTTCGGCCCCTGGCCCTGGTATCCTGTCCCGTCACCGGGGCCGTTGCGATTGCCGCGCGCGGCCTGCGGCCCTTGCCTGGCTCCCGCGCCGCTGCCGATGACCCGGCCCGTGATGTCGCAGATGCCGTCGCCGTTCATATCCACCACACCCTGCCTCTTTTGAATCGGGTTACCCGCTTGACCCTGGGCGTATGCAACCACGAAGCTCAGAAGCAGAACCGCGATCGCTGAGAGAATCATAATCGACTTTACGCTTTTCATTGTCGGCTCCTTTCCAGTGACCCTGCGGCCACGCCCTGGAATAGAGCAAGGAGCGTGCCGCAACGCTCCATTCCAGAGGCCCAAATGCAAGCTCTTTGTAAGCCACTGATTCTTCTGGTAATAGATTGATCGATCGCCCCCGCCCGGCGGGACAGAACGTCAGCCGGGCGGATTGCGAGTGCAGGATTTGCGCCTGATGCCGGTCTCAAGTGCAATGAATGCGATCGCGCCGCGAGGGAGTCTCACGCATTACGCAAGCCTCGTGCCGGACTCCGCCTCTGCGCCTGGAGGGGGCATGGTCTCTCATGTGTGAAGATTTTTTCGGCAGTCACCGCCCATGGATCCCTCGTCACGGTCGGGAGGGTAAGAGGCGACGAGATACTCGCGGCCGGATATGGGGCCCCCCTGTGCAGGGACGGCGGTGGGAGCGCATACGCGTTTGGTATCGAACGAGGCGCCGGGGTAGAATGGCGGCGTGAATCGCGACGAACTCCTCAGGGCGCTGCGTGCCTTAGAAGTTCAGGGCGTCGAGTATGCCCTGATCGGCGCCACGGCGATGGGCTTCCATGGGCTGATCCGGGCCACCGAGGCTGTGGACCTGGTGATCCGGGCGACGCCGGATAACGTGGCGCGACTGCCCCGGGCGTTGCAGGCTGCCTATCCCGACGACCCGAACGTCGAGGACATCCGCGCCGAGGACTTGCTCGGAGATCACCCCGCCGTGCGCTACTATCCCCTGAACGGAGAGATTTTTTTTCGACATCCTGACCCGACTCGGCGACGCCGCAAGCTACGAGACGATCGAGGCCCAAATCTACGAGCCGAGGGTGTACGTGTCCGCCTCATTACCCCGCGCGCGCTTTACCATATCAAGAAAGCGAGCGTGCGTCCGCTCGATCAGCGGGACGCAGCCGCCCTGCGGGAGCGATTCCAACTGGGAGACGACTGAGCTGCCTGTCGAGAAATACCGTTCCATCGAAGAGATGAACTCGGCGCCGGTCCGTGCGGGCGTCGGGGACGCGTTCGAACGTTTCGTGCGCCACTGCGCGCGCTACCGCAAGATTGCGCGGCGCAGATATCCGGCCGGGGTGTTCAAGTTCCGTTCCCTCGAGGAGGCGCAAGCGGCGCGCGAAGCGGAGAGCGCCCGGGCCGTCTCGGACCAGGGCGAAGAGTGAGCCCGGCCGGATCGCGGCCATGGCCGCCGGAGCCGGCGGTGTGGTGAGCGACGCGATCCCAGAGCTGCGCTCACTTGTTGGCGAGCGTGGAGTATTGCCGGCAGCGAAGCAGGCGATCGTCGGCCGTGACCAGAGTCAAGTCATAAACGGCGGCGGTGGCGGCGATAAACCGGTCCGCAGGATCCCAATGGGGAAGATGCAACGACAGGCTCCTGATCGCAACCTCCCGATTGAGGGAGGCCTCTCTCAGAGGGGCCCTGCGCAGGGCCTCGCGCACCCAGGACTCCGGTTTGCCTTCCAGCACTACACGGCCCTTGCGTGCCAGAGTCAGAATCTCCCAAATGCTGAGCGGTGACAACCAGAGCTCGTTCCTGCTGTCAACCAGTTCGCGTGCAACTCTCTGCGACAGAAGACGCGGCTCGCACAGGCTCCAGAGCCAGATGTGCGTGTCGAGCAGGAGCCTCATGGAAGCAGCGCCTCCCAGTCGCTTTCCTCGGAAGCCGGTGAGACCACATCGCCCACGATCCTGGCTTTGCCCGCCATGGAGCCGAGCCAAGTCGGAGGCGGTGTTTCAGGCGGCGGGGGCATCACCTGGGCGATGGGTTCTCCCCTCCGCGTCACCAGGACGGGCTGACCTGTCCGTTTCACCCGGTCGAGCACGGCCAGGCAGGTTGCCTTGAAGTGCGAAATAGATATCTGCTGCATCGATTCGTCGGGCGCCATGCGGGAAACATATCATGGTCGAGGATCATGGTCAACTTTTATTATTGAATCAATTGGAAATTCGCCCGCAATGACGGCGCGATCTCGAAAGCCGCGATATGCATCTATCAGATAGTCATCCTCTATTTCCACTGCAAGCCGCCTGTTCGAGGCTGCTGCCGGCTGCCGTTCGTCTGCCAATCTCCTTGCTGCCCTTTTGTCGCTCGAATCCACTGTGCGCATCGGTTTCTTTTTTCGTTGACCGAGGGCGGTCGGAACTGTTAGAGTAAGATTATCTGGAACGATTATAGAAAGGAGTTGGGCATCCCCCCGCGCCGATCCGGAGAGCAGGTCTGGGCCAGGATGAGGGAGCGCGGTTTGCGCCTCACGGCGCAGCGCAAGGCCGTCCTGGAGTATCTCCTGTCGACGAACGAGCACCCTTCGGCGCGGAGGATCTTCGAAGAAGTGCGCAAATCCCTGCCCGGCATCGCCCTTTCCACCGTCTACGGGATCCTGGCGGAATTGAGCAATCACGGGATAATCAAGGCCTTGGAATTCAACGAAAGGGACAACCGCTACGAGGCGAACCTTGCGCAGCACATCAACCTGGTCTGCCTCCGATGCGGCAGGATCTCGGATTACATGACTCCCTATGTCATAGATCCGGAACGCATTCGGGAGGCGACTCGCTTCCGGACTTTGCAGTCGCGCTTCGAGCTTTACGGTATCTGCGAAGCTTGCGGAGGAGAGGAGTAAAGCGATCATTTTTTGGAACCATTCCGCAAAATGGTCGGTCCCGATTATGCAAGTCCGACCCTGAAAAGAGAGGAGAGCAGCCATGAATGACAAAGAGAAGTTTCCCGGGACGGGCGCAGGCGAAAATCCCGCTGCCGTCAGCGGCACGACCGACCTGGGCTGGTGGTCGAACCGCCTGAACTTGAAGATTCTCCACCAGAACCCGCCCCTGTGCAGTCCGATGGGCGAGGGTTTCAACTACGCCAGGGAATTCAAGAGCCTCGACTTGGAGGCCGTCAAGAAAGACCTTCGTGATCTGATGACGAAATCCCAGGATTGGTGGCCCGCGGACTTCGGCCACTATGGACCGTTGTTCATCCGCATGGCCTGGCACAGCGCAGGCACCTACCGTATCGGCGACGGCCGCGGCGGGGCCAATACGGGTCAGCAGCGATTCGAACCTTTGAACAGTTGGCCCGACAACGTGAACCTCGACAAGGCGCGCCGGCTGCTCTGGCCGGTCAAGCAGAAATACGGCCGAAAGATTTCCTGGGCCGACCTCATGATTCTCGCCGGCAACGTCGCCCTCGAATCGATGGGATTCAAGACCCTGGGATTCGCAGGCGGTCGCGAGGACTGGTGGGAGCCGGACGAGAGCGTGTACTGGGGATCGGAAGGCAAATGGCTGGAGGACAAGCGCCACACCGCCGAAGGCGACCTCGAGAATCCGCTCGCAGCGGTGCAGATGGGCCTGATCTACGTAAACCCCGAAGGCCCGAAGGGAAACCCCGACCCGGTTGCTGCGGCGAAAGACATTCGCGAGACTTTCAGGCGCATGGGGATGGACGACTATGAGACCGTCGCGCTGATCGCGGGCGGCCATACCTTCGGCAAGTGTCACGGCGCAGGTCCGGCGTCCCATCTGGGGCCGGAGCCCGCGGCGGCACCTCTGGAAGAACAAGGTTTGGGCTGGAAAAACAGTTTCGGGACCGGGAAAGGCTCCGACACGATCACCAGCGGCCTGGAAGTCACCTGGACCGTCACTCCCGCCAAATGGAGCAGCAATTTCTTGTTCAACTTGTTTCACTACGAGTGGGAACTGACGAAGAGTCCTGCGGGAGCTTATCAATGGGTGGCCAAGGGGGCCCCTGCGATCATCCCCGATGCGCACGACCTGAACAAGAAGCATCCGCCGACCATGTTGACCACGGACCTCTCGCTGCGCTTCGACCCTGTCTATGAAAAGATCTCGCGGCGCTTCCTCGAAAACCCGGTGGAGCTTGCCGATGCCTTTGCGCGCGCCTGGTTCAAGCTCACCCATCGTGACATGGGGCCGCGCACGCGCTACCTCGGCCCGGAAGTACCCGCCGAAGAGTTCATCTGGCAGGATCCGATCCCGGCGGTGAATCATCCTTTGATCGAAGAGAAAGAGATCGCCGAACTCAAAGCCCGGATTCTTGCCTCCGGGCTGTCCGTCTCGCAGCTCGTCTATACCGCCTGGTCGTCGGCCTCCACCTTCCGGGGTTCGGACAAACGGGGCGGCGCCAACGGCGCACGTATCCGGCTGGCCCCGCAGAAGGATTGGGAGGTCAACATGCCCGAGCAGCTCCGCAAGGTGCTCGGCGTACTCGAAGAGATTCAGCGCGAGTTCAATGCCGCCCACGCTCGGACCGACGGCAAAAAGGTATCGCTCGCCGACCTGATCGTCCTCGGCGGCTGCGCCGCTGTCGAGCAGGCGGCCGGGCATGCCGGTTTCCAGGTGACGGTTCCCTTCACGCCCGGGCGCATGGACGCCACGCAGGAACAGACGGATGTCGAATCCTTCTCCGTTCTGGAGCCGATCTACGACGGCTTCCGCAACTATCTCAAAACCAGGTACAGCGTGGGAGCCGAGGAGCTGCTGGTGGAAAAGGCGCAATTGCTCACGCTGACCGCGCCTGAAATGACGGTTCTCCTCGGGGGGATGCGCGTCCTGAACGCCAACTTCAGGCAGTCCGCGCACGGCGTTTTCACCGGGCGCCCGGAGGCGCTGACCAATGATTTCTTCGTGAACCTGCTCGACATGAGCACGGAGTGGCAGCCGGCCCCGAAAGACGCGGGCGTGTTCGAAGGCCGCGACCGGCAGACGGGCAAGCTCAAGTGGACCGCCACAGGCGTCGACCTGATCTTCGGCCACCACTCCCAGCTCAGAGCCATAGCGGAAGTCTACGCCTGCAGTGACGCCGGCGAGAAATTCGTGCACGACTTCGTGGCGGTGTGGAACAAGGTCATGAATCTGGATCGCTTCGACCTTGCCTGATCGCAACGCAAACAGTCACCGGCTTCCGGCGGGGCGGCGGCGAGCCGGCCGGGTGAAGCGAAAGTCCCCCGGCCGGCGCCGCGCGCCGCACCCTTTCCGTGGACGTGGATCGGCGTGCGTCGCGTCGGCGCTCCGGCTCGGCCTCCGTGCCGCAGCGCCGGAGGGGATGCGGGCACATAGGTCTCCGTTCGTGATACGCGGCTGTACAGGCGTATTCTCGAAAACCCGCCCGATGCCTGTCATGGATTGCGGTCGAGCCATTCCAGGGCGTCGGCGGCCGTGTCGTTTACCGTAGCGGCCTTCATCAGGCGCGATACCAGGATGGCCTCGGCTATTTCTTCCTTGCTCGCCCCGGCTTGCCGCGCCAGCTTGGTCCACATGAGCGTGCAGGTTGTCGACTGCAACGAAGCTGCCACCCCGATGCCGATAAGGAGCTTTATCTTCTTGTCCAGGGCTTGGAGCCTGGGGTTGTCCATGATGGCCGCCCTGTGCTCCATGTAGGTTCTCTCTCCTTCAGGGGAGACGCTTTTCATGATTTCCATGGGGGTCTTGCCTGCGTTCATTTGATTCCTCCTGCTTTTTCGTTGCGGTACCGGCGGCTCCCGGCCTCGGGGGCGCGAGCCCTGAGGAGGGTGTCTTGTGCCGGCGGCATGGGGATCGGCGGGCGGCCGCGAATCTCGTGCGCTTCCGGCGTGCCGATGGCCTGCGGGCGAGTGCCCGCCCCGGATACGGGCATGCACCGCCGGGGAACTCTAGCGAGGGATCTTCGATATCTCCACTCCCTGCCTGGCCAGCAGTTCGCCCGTGACCCTGTCCAATGCAGTCCGCGCCTTGACCCAGCCTGCCTGTGCCGCCGCTTCAGCCGATTGCGCCGCGGCCAGATCGCGCTGGTATTGAATCACCAGGTAGGTGGTCGAGGCGCCGACCGCGAGCTTTTCCTCCTCGGCGGCAAGGGCCTGTTCCTGGAATTCCCGCTCGCGTTCGGCCGAATCGAGGAGCGCGCGGGCCTGTTCCAGGGCGATCAGTGCGTTTTCGACCTCGACATGGAGCTGTTTGACCAGCTGCTGCAGCCGCAGCTCCTGCTGATGCAAGGCGAGGCGGTCGCGCGCGTAATCGGCTTCGGCGGCCCGGTTTCCCAGGGGAATGGTCAGCTGCAGGCCCACGCCGTAATCCGGGAAGTTGCGGCGAACGAGCTGGGACAGCGCTCTCCCGTAACCTCCCACGAGGATATCGTCGGGATTGTGCGGCGCCGCCCCGGGAAGGGTGAGCGGATTGACATCGCCGGCAAGGGCGTTGTTGCGTACCGTAGCCACAAGATCCAGGGAGGGGAGCAATGCGTTCTTGCTTCCCCTGAGGGCCAATTGCGTGCTCTCGATCTGCATGCGTGCCTGCTCGATGTCCGGCCGCTTCTTCAGAGCGACGGCGGCCAGCTCCGCCGCGGGCGGCAGCTGCTCGTTCCGGTCGACCCTGAGCGCATCGGTCGGTATGATGCGCACGGTTGCGAGGGCCGCATCCGTGACGGTGCGGCGCGTCAGGTAATCCTTCAGGACCGTTTCCTGCTGCCGCACCAGGCTTTCGGCGGTCACCAGATCGCGCCGGCTGCGGGCGACCTCGGCTCGGGCGCGCACGACCTCGATGGCGGCCCTCGTGCCGGTTTCGACCTGCGCCTGGTTGTCGCGCAGCAGTTTTTCGGCGCGCTCGAGCGCCCGGCGGCGCACCTTGACATCCTCGTTCAGGCTCACCAGATCCCAATAGAGGCGTACGACCGCGGCCACGGTGCTGATCACTTGCTGCTGGAAGACCAGTTCGGATTGGGTGCGGCTGTTGTCGGCGATGCGGATGAAGCGCGAATTGAGGGCACGTCCGAAACCCCGCAGCAAGGGCTGGGTGAACGTCAGGGCCAGCGATGAGGTATAGAATGGGGAGAGATCGTAGCGGCGGTGATTCCAGGTCTGACGGCTGTTTTCAAAGGCGGCGGAGATTTCCGCGCCCGTGGCAAGGCCCTTCTGCAAGGAGAAGCTCACGACGGCCGCGTCCGAGACCAGCGCCGGCGTGCCGGCCAAGAACGAATTGAGCTGGGGGAGGGTCGTGTGGTTCAGGCTGGTCTTGGCGGCGAATACGGGATCGAATGCCGGCGGCAGCGGGCCGCTGCTCAGCGCTGTCGGTCCGGAGATCGAGAGATTCGTTTCCGGGCCGGGACCCAGCAGCGGCGCGAGCGGATCCGCGCCCGCGCCTTTCGGACCTTCGCGCACCGTAAGCGCGATCCCCCGGGGCAGCGCCCCCGCCAGCGTCCTGCGGACATCGGTGTCGGCAAAGCGCGGGCCGAGGCGCTGCAGCTCGACGTCCAGATTGTTCTCCAGCGCCATGGCGATGGCGTCCTGCAGCGACAGGTATGCGTTGCCGTCCCGCACCAGGTTCTGAAGCCGCGGTGAATCCACCCCGACCTGCGCCCGGGCGCTTGCGGCGATCAGCATTCCGGCCAGCAAGAATCGTCTCATTTTGTCGCACCTCCCGCCTTTGCCGCCGGCGGCTTGGCCTGCGCCGCGGGCCGGACCTTGACGCCTTCCCGGACCTCGTCGGTCGCGTTGGTTACGACTTTCTGCCCTTCGCGAAGTCCGCCGAGCACCTCGATCTGCGCTCCGTAGTCGCGGCCCAGAGTCACGGGCACGAAGCGGACGACGGCGTCGTCGCCGACGACGGCCGCCACCGGTCCCTTTTCCGTGTTCCGAAAGGCCGCGGACGGGATCAGCAGCGGCGGATCCTGCCTGCGGAGGCGCAAGCGCACGGTCGCGTACATTCCCGGCATGAGCTCTCCGCCCGGATTCCGGACCTGCACTTCGGTCAGCAGCGTCCGGGACAAAGGATCCAGGGCGTTGGCCGTGCGCGTGACCTTTCCCGGAAATCCCCGGCCGCGGTACTCCCGGACTTCGACGGTGCAGGCCAAGCCGGGCCGAACAGCCGGGGCCTCGCTCTGCGGGACGTAAACGAACACCCGGAGCAGCTCGATCCGGGCGATGCGGAACAATTCCCGGAGAGAGCTGCTGCTGCCCGCGCTCACCAGTGTCCCGGTGTCCACGTTTCTGGCGACGACGATCCCGGGAAAGGGAGCCACCACGCGCCGGAACGATTGCAGCTCCAGGAGGCGCTGCAGGGCCGCTTCGCCGGCGGCAATGGTGTCGCGCGCGGCCTGCACGCCGGCCTCGGCCGCGGCGGCGTCCGCTTTACGCGCCTCCAGGGCGGCCTGTTTCTCGTCCCCGTCCTGTGTGGAGAGCACCCCTTTGTCCACGAGCACGCGCCATCGCTTCGCGGTGACTTCAGCGAGATGCAGATTGGCGCGCGCCTGCGCCAGTTGCGCCTCGGCCTGGCGCAGGGCGGCTTGGGAGCGCCTGCATGCCGCCTCCGCTTCGCGGATTTGCTGGTCCAGTTCCGGCGAGTCGATCTCGGCGAGCACCTGTCCCTGCTCGACGCGATCGCCGATGTCCGCCGTGCGGCGTTTGATGTAGCCGTCCGCGCGGGCAAAAACGGCGGTCTCGGTCTCCGCCTGGATACTCCCGGGAAGGGTGATTTCCACGTCGGCATCGGCCTTCACGACGGACGCCACGGAAACGATCGGCGGCCCGCTCGGTCCGGAGGCGGCCGGTTGCCGGGCCCGCATGGCGCGGGGCCAGTAACCGACCGCCAGCAGCGCGCCGAGCGCGGCGGCGCCGAGAAGAACGGCCGCGATCACTCCGCCGCGGCGGGCGCGCGGGGGCCCCGCTTCGGGGGGCCGGCGGCTTCCTGTTTCTGTCTCCGTTGTCATCGCAGCAACTCCGAATCCTGTTCGGGCGGTCGGGGACGGACTCTCTCCTTCAGCACGCTGTAGGCCACCGGCACGAAGAACAGGGTGGCGAGGGTGGCCGTCAGCAACCCGCCGATGACCGCCCGGCCGATGGGGGCGTTCTGTTCGCCTCCCTCCCCGAGCCCGAACGACATGGGGAGCATGCCGAGGATCATGGCGCCGGCCGTCATCAGCACGGGCCTGAGCCGCGTGACGGCCGCCGACAGCGCGCATTCCCTCACCGGCATGCCCTCGGCGCGCCTCTGGTTGGCGAAGGTGACCAGCAAGATGCTGTTGGCCGTGGCCACGCCGACGCTCATGACGGCACCCATCAGGGAGGGCACGTTGATGGTCGTCTGCGTCACGTAGAGCGACCAGGCGATCCCCGCAAACGCGCCCGGCAGTGCCATCAGGATGATGAAAGGATCGAGCCAGCTCTGAAAGTTGATGGCCATGACCAGGTATACCAGGGCTACCGCGAGCAGTATTCCGCCCGCCAATCCGCGAAACGATTCCCGCATGGTTTCCACCTGCCCTCGCACCTGGATGAAAGAGCCGCGCGGCAGTTTGGCGGCGGCATCGCGGACAATCCGGTCCACCTCTCCCGCCAGGCTGCCGAGGTCCCGGTCCTGGGTGCCTGCATAAACATCCAGCACGGGTTGGACGTTGTAATGGCTGACGGCCATGGGCGTCGTGGTGCGCTCCACGGCCGCCACATTGCCGAGGAGTTGCGGCCCGCGCACCTGCGCCGCCGCCAGCGGCGTATTGCGGATCTCCTCCAGCGAGGTCAGACGGTACTCCGGCGTCTGCACGGCGATCAGGTAACTGACGCCGGTGGCGGGATGGAGCCAGTAATTGGGCGAAACCTGGCCGCTGGAGCTGAGGGATACCAGCAGGCTGTTGGCCACATCTCTCTGCGTCAGGCCCATCTGGGCGGCGCGCGTGCGGTCGACGTTGACCCGCAGCTCGGGTGCGTCGAGCACCTGGTGAAGGCGCACGTCCACGGCCCCCGGGACACCCGCGAGGCGACGCTCGATCTCCGCGGCGATCCGCCGATTTGCCGCCATGTTGTTGCCGATCACTTGGATGTTGATGGGAGCGGGGATGCCGAAGTTGAGGATCTGGCTCACCATATCGGCCGAGCGGAAGAAGAACGTCATGTCGGGGAAGGCGGCCGGCAGTTCCCGCCGCAGGCGCCGCGCATATTCCCAGGTTTCCCCGCGCTTGCGCTCGCGTTGGAGCGAGATCAGGATCTCGCCGTCCCCCGGGCCGATCGTGGC
>Ga0272448_1003976_pt1 | contig 17150 bp, 19 predicted proteins | sample YNPCB0191_FD_202220 | JGI IMG/M metagenome (GOLD analysis project Ga0272448, IMG submission 202220) | Hot spring sediment microbial communities from Yellowstone National Park, WY, United States - YNP-CB-019-1 | ecosystem: Environmental > Aquatic > Thermal springs > Hot (42-90C) > Sediment... | reverse complement strand
AGTAAGACGAATTAACGACGATATCTATATAGAGGGTTTAATCCACAAATATTAGTCAATGTTTACTGGAATTGTTCAAGAAATAGGCAAAGTAACACATAGAGCGCCATCTCAAAAAAGAGAAAATCTGAAAATTTTTTCTCAGAAGATATCACTCTCTACCAAGATAGGCGATAGCATAAGTGTAAACGGAGTTTGTCTTACAGCTACCCAGGTAAAGTTACATATAATAACTTTTGATTTATTGCCAGAAACTATTAGGTTGACCAATCTTGGTTTATTAAGGGTGGGCGATTTTGTTAATCTAGAACAGAGTTTGAAAATAGGAGATAAATTATCCGGACATTTTGTAACAGGACATATTGATTGTATTGGTATGATAAAGCGGAAAGGTTTCAAAGAAAATAATAGCTTTTTAGAGATAGCAATTAATCCAAATCAAATGAGATTTATAGCCATAAAAGGTTCGATTGCCGTCGATGGGGTAAGTCTTACTATAACAGAAAAAAAGAGTAACTCTTTTTGTGTCTATTTGATTACCCACACTTTAAATAATACAATTTTGGGTAAAAAGTCGATAGGTGATAAGGTAAACATTGAGTTTGATATCTTGTCCAAATATGTAGCTGAAAGCCACTCTCAAACTATTTTTCCTCGAATATAATCTTTTCAGAATTGATTAACACCTTTATTTTTGCTATACTGATTTGATAAAATATAACCTTTGGAAAGTTTTTGCTTGATTTTCTGGGAGAAGAAAATCATTAAAAAAAGTTCTCTCACATCCGGGGCGTGGCTCAGTTTGGCTTAGAGCGCTTGGTTCGGGACCAAGAGGTCGGCGGTTCAAGTCCGCCCGCCCCGACTAGAAATTAGAGTTTTGATGGTTACGTTAAAATAGTTTAAGAAATAGTGCTTTGATTTAAGAGATTTTTTATTTTGTATAAGAGTGATTATAGATGGAGAGGCAAGTTCACGTCTATTATGTAGGAAGAGTTCAGGGGGTTGGTTTTCGCTTTACAGTTGAAAGCCTCGCGAATAAATTAGGTATTAGGGGCTGGGTAAGGAATCTATCCGACGGGAGAGTGGAGATGGTAGCAGAGGCAGAGGAGGGTGTTTTAAGACAATTTTTAGATTTGATTAAACAGCATTTTGAGCGTTTTATTAAAGAGGTAGCTATCGATTGGCAATCGACAGCAGGCGAATTCGATGATTTTAAAATCGTTTTTTGATAAATTTTGGATTTATTTAAATAGACAAATATAGGGATTATTTAAAAGTGCGATATGCTATTTTTTCTGATATCCATTCAAATATTCGAGCGTTTACTGCAGTACTGCAAGTTTACAAAAATAAAAAAATAGATAAATATTATTGTTTAGGTGATATTGTTGGCTATGGGGTTAATCCAAAACAATGTATAAAGTTAATCAAAGACAATAATATTTTTTCAATTGCTGGCAATCACGATTGGGCAGTAAGTGGAAGATTGAGCATGGAATATTTCCAAGATTATGCGCGCGTAGCAGTAATATGGACACAAAAGAATATCTCTGAAGAAGAGAAAAAATTTCTAGATAGTTTAGATATTTTAAGAAGGGAAGAATCATTTGTTTTGGCACACGGAACTTTATATAGACCAGAAGAATTTCATTATATGTTTGATCTCTATGCGGTGAAGAAAACATTTGCTCTTATGAAGTGTAATTTGTGTTTTGTAGGTCATACACATTGTGCCGAAGTTTTTATGGAATATAATGGCAAGATTAGTTATTCAGTAGAGCCTATCATAGGAATAGAAACAGATAAAAAATATATTGTGAATGTTGGTAGCGTAGGTCAACCACGAGATTCTGATCCAAGAGCGAGTTTTTGTATTTACGATACAGTTAAAAAAGAAATTGAATTTTGCCGTGTAGATTATGATTGGAAAACTACTAGCCAAGAAATTATCAATGCTGGTCTACCGGCATTTTTAGCGAATCGTCTTATTGAAGGTAAATAAATGAACAAAGCGAAGATAAAGAAAGAAATAGAAGAATTAAGAAAAGAGATAAATCGCCACGATTATAATTACTACGTTCTAAATCAGCCGCAAATAAGTGATAAACAATACGACGAACTAATAAGCAGATTAAAGAAATTGGAAGAAAATAATCCAGAATTTGTAACCAAAGATTCACCTACCCAACGAGTAGGTTCAGATATTACCAATAAGTTTGGTATTGTCAACCACAAAGAAAAAATGTATTCGCTAGATAATACTTATTCCATAGATGAGTTAAAGCAGTGGGATGAAAGGGTAAGAAAGAATTTAGGAAGAGATAAGGTTGAATATGTCTGTGAGTTAAAAATTGATGGGTTAAGTGCAAATCTTACCTATGAAGAAGGTTTATTGGTTTTAGGAGCTACTAGGGGTGACGGAGAAAGAGGGGAAGATATTACTAATAATATAAGAACCATTAGAGCTATACCCCTTCGGTTGAATACCCAGCAGCCTCCTAGGTTTATAGAAATTCGCGGTGAAATATATATGGATAAGAAGGAATTTGAACGTCTTAATTTAATTCGACAAAAGAATAATCTGCCACTCTTTGCCAATCCTCGTAACGCAGCTAGTGGTTCTGTTAAACTATTAGAATCCAGAGAAGTAGCAAAACGAAAATTAAATTTTTTTGCTCATTCTTTAGGTGCTCAGGATAAAGAGAATTTTTCTTCTCAGAGCGATTTTCTTCTTACTATCAAGAAATGGTCGATGCCAGTCAATCCCCATTTAGAAATATGTCATGGTATTGAAGAGGTGATAGATGTTTGTCGTATGTGGGAGAATAAGAGAAGGCAGTTAGATTATGATGCAGACGGAGTAGTAGTCAAGGTAAATGATTTTAAGTTTCAGCGAATTTTAGGATTTACTTTAAAAAGCCCAAGATGGGCTGTTGCTTTTAAATTTACAGCCCAGCAGGCAAACACTATTATCGAAAATATAGTTGTTCAAGTAGGAAGGACTGGTGTGGTGACTCCTGTTGCAGAGTTGAAGCCAGTAGAGTGCGGAGGTGTTACAATTCGTAATGCAACGTTACACAATTTTGATGAGATTAAACGCCTTGATGTTAGAATTGGTGACCATGTTGTTATTGAACGAGCAGGAGAGGTTATTCCAAAGATAGTCAAGGTAATTAAAAATTTACGAAAGGGAAATGAGAAAAAATTTAATGTTCCGAAAAACTGTCCTGTTTGTGGTGAAATTATTAATAAAGAAAAACAAGAAGATGTTGCCTATAGATGCACAAATCCTTTATGTCCGGCCCAGCTTGAGAAAGGATTGCTCCATTTTTGTAGTCGAGAAGCAATGGATATAGAGGGAATGGGTGAGTCAGTAGTTAGACAATTAGTATCCAATAAAATAGTGAAAGATTTTGCCGATATATACTTTCTTCAAAAAAAAGATTTATTAGAACTACAGTTGTTTAGAGATAAAAAGGCAGATAATTTGTTAACGGCTATTGCCAATAGCAAAAAACAACCTTTGTCGCGATTGCTCTATGCATTGGGTATTCGACATGTTGGCGAGAAGGCGGCTTTAGTTTTAGCGGAAAGATTTGGTAGTCTTAATAGTATTATGGACGCTAAAAAAGAAGATTTGGAAAAGATTTTTGAAATAGGTCCTGTAATGGCTAGTTCAATAGAAAATTTTTTTAAACAGAAAACAACCCATATTTTAATTGAAAAGTTAAAAAAAGCTGGTGTTAATATCATTGAACCCAAGAGGGATAAAAAGAATATTCCGTTGGAAGGAATGACCTTTGTCTTTACTGGAGAGTTAAAAGATTACTCCAGAAAAGAGGCCGAAAGCTTAGTGAGGTCGTTAGGGGCTAATGTGATTTCGAATGTAAGTAAAAACGTTAGTTTTGTCGTTGTTGGTGAAAAACCTGGTTCAAAATATACCAAAGCCAGGTTGTTAGGGCTTAAAATTATAGATGAAGCCAAATTTAAAGAAATCATTGCTAATGTTTGAGGTGAAAATGAAAAGATCATTTATTTTTTTATTAGTTTTTTTAATCATCATTATTTCAGGCTGTGAATCAGTTAGGAAAAAATTTATTAGAAAACGCAAAGAGCCTGAACGACAAGAAGAAATGATTTTGGTGCCACAGGATTATTCAAAGCAAAGATTACCCGCTGATATTGCTTATCTGAATTATTATAACTATTGGAAATCTTGGCATACGGAGTTGTTGCAATTTATGCAAGAGGGTTCGAATTTTAAAAAGGTTAAAACCTGCTTTGAACAGGTTCTTCTTAATTTAGAACGCATGAAAGAGATTTTAACTCAACAAAAAGCAGAGCAGTTAGCAGAATATATTTCTAAAATAAAGCAACTAGAGATCGAGTTTGAAGACGATTTTAAGATATCTATTAATTTAAATAGGATAAGAAGTAAACTAGAAGGTGTATTAAACGATATCAATAAACATTTTTCTTTTAGCAAGGTAAAGAATAATTTAGAATGGAAATAGTAAGAATAAAGGTTGGAATATTAGAAACAAATTGCTATATTGTTTTTACAGAAAAAAACAAGGCCTTTATTATTGACCCAGGCGATGAAGCGGGGAAAATCAAGAGTTTTATAAAGAATAATGCCTTGCAGGTAAATTTTATAATCAATACGCACGCACATGTTGATCATATTAAGGCAGATTCCGAATTGGCTTACCCTATTTACATCCATAGAGATGATTCAGAGGCCTTGATGTATGAAGATAAAAATCCGTCAACCTATATTTTAGGTAATTTTGTTCCTTGTCAACCTTCTCGATTATTAAATGATAAAGACGTGATTGATTTTGGTGATAAAAAGTTAAATATTATTCATACGCCAGGACATACGCCGGGTAGTATTTGTATTAAAATTGATAATGTTGTTTTTACAGGCGATACACTTTTTAAAGACGGAATAGGTAGAACTGATTTACCAAAGGCATCCTATAATCAGATAATTCATTCTATAAAAAACAAGCTTTTATCTCTTGATGATTCGACAATGATTTATCCTGGTCACGGTGAGGAATCAAGCATAGGTAGAGAAAGAAAAAACTTTATTTGACTCTTATGCAAAATTTAATCGATTTATTTTTAAATTATCTTTCAGTGGAAAGAGGTCTTGCTATTAATACTATTTTAAGTTATAAAAGGGATCTATCGCGCTATAAGCGATTTATGGAATCAAATAAAATTTCAGATGTCTCAAAGATTTCAAAAGAAGATATTCGAACATACTTGGCCTATCAGAAATCTCTAAAACTATCGCCTACTTCTATCGCCCGTTCATTAGTCTCTATAAAATTATTTCATCGCTTTTTAGTTAGAGAAAAACTCGCAATAACAGACCCTACGAGTGTTATAGATTCTCCGCGTCTACTAAAGAAAATACCCGATGCTTTGGAATTATCTGAAATCAATAGATTAATAGCTACGCCTAATTTGAGGAATATCAATGGAATACGAGATAGGGCAATAATGGAGACGACTTATGCCGCCGGATTAAGGGTTTCAGAGGTATCTAATTTAAGGATACAGGATATTAATCTAGAGGCTGGTTTCGTTCGTTGCGTAGGTAAAGGCCAAAAAGAAAGAGTCGTGCCTTTAGGAAGAGAGGCTATTGTTTCTCTAAAAAGATATCTAGAAAAATCTAGACCTAGCTTATTGAAGAAAAAACACAGCGATTTTCTTTTTTTAAACCACCGCGGAAATAGACTCTCTCGCATATATATTTGGAAGATGATAAAACACTACGCTCGATTAGCGGGCATAAATAGTCCTATTAGACCACATATTTTACGTCATTCGTTTGCTACTCATTTGTTGGAGAGAGGCGCAGATTTGCGGGCGCTTCAAGAAATGCTTGGCCATGCTGATATCTCAACTACTCAGATTTATACACATATCAATCGCGATAGACTTAAATCTATACATCGCAAATTTCATCCGCGTCCATGAATTCGATAAAAAGAAATTTTTTAATCAACAAAATTAACAACTTACCAAAAGAATTAAAGGAGATTATATTTCTCTGTCGAAAAATAGCCAAACAGCAAAATATAGAGATTTATTTAGTTGGAGGATTTGTGAGGGATTTGTTATTAGAAGAAAAGAATTTTGATTTAGATATTGTAGTAGAAAAAGGCGGAATTGAGTTTGCAACTATGCTTTCGAGGCAATTACATGCGGATTTGGTTAAGCATCGACCTTTTGGCACAGCAACATTAAATTGCAAAAATGGATATAAAATTGATATCGCAACTTCTCGAAAAGAAACATATTTAAAACCCGCTGCTTTACCTACAGTTGAGGCGGGAACTATTAGAGATGATTTAGCAAGGCGAGATTTTTCTATCAATGCAATGGCATGTCATATCGATTACCAAAAATTTGGAATGTTTGTAGATTTTTTTGGGGGTTGGGATGATTTAAAAAATAAAAAAATTAGAGTTTTACACCAGAGGAGTTTTATTGATGACCCTACTAGAATCATGAGGGCAGTAAGATTTGAGCAAAGATTTGGCTTTAAAATAGAGAAAAATACCCTTAGATTGATTAAGGAAGCAAAAAATCAAAAATTGTTAGAACGAGTGCAGAAGCACAGAATTAGAGATGAACTGATTTTAATTTTTAAAGAAGATAATCCCTTTAGGATTATCAGGCGCTTGAGACAGGTATATAATCTTACTTTTATTAATCCAAAAATAAAGTTTAATTCTAAACTCGAAACACTTTATCAGAGAATTAAAAATACAGCGATATGGTTTAATAAAAAATTCCCCAATAAAAGAAAACCTGAGCTCTGGCTTATGTATTTGGCAGTTTTCTTATCAAGTTTAAAAATAACAGCACTCAATAATTTTTTAATAACGTATGCCTTTTTAAAATCCGATAAAATTAGGATTCTTTCCTTTATAAAAAAACATCACTCGATAATTAAACGTCTTAGAAAGAGAAGTATCATGCCTGCGCATATCTTTCAGCTTTTAGAACCATTAAGTTATGAGGTTATACTTTTGTGTTACGGAATAGCTATAGATAAAATTGTCAAACAAAGAATTAGTTATTTTTTTCAATATATCCATTCAAAACAATTATCTATTACAGGAGACGATCTTCTTTTATTAGGTGCCAAGCCGGGTCCAAATTTTAAAAAAATTCTTCAGAAAGTATTACATTATAAAATAAATAAAAAGCTACGCTCTAAGGAACAAGAACTCGAATATGCGAAAAAAATAATTAATAGTCAAATTGATAAATAATGAAGATTGGGATTTTAACGATAGAAATTTTTATGTATAACAATCATAATCTAAAAGAAAAAAGAACAATCCTAAATTCATTAAAAAAAAGACTAAGAAATAATTTTAACATTTCTTTAATTGAGGCGGATGATTATGAAAAGTGGCAGAAGGCAACGTTGGTCATTGTAGCAGCAGGTAAAGACAATGCTAGCGTAGATAGCTGTTTCGCCGGAATAATTGATTTTCTTGATAGAGATGATCAGGTGCAATTAGTCAGACATAGAACGGAGATTATATAAAATGTCCAGAAAACAAAAGATTGAAGAAGAGATAAAACACGAGATTAGTCTAATTATTTTAAAGGAATTGAATGATCCTGGAATAGGCTTTGCTACGGTAACAAAAGTAGAAATTAGCATAGACTTAAAGTATGCAAAGATTTTTGTTAGTGCCTTAGGCGATAAGAGACAGATTGAAAAGACGTTTAGCGCTTTGGAGAGGGCAAAAGGTTTTATCCGCAAGCTACTTTCTCAAAGAATGAGAATTAAATTTGTACCAGCTATTTCTTTTAAACAAGATGATTCTGGGGAGTACAGTATTAGAATCTCTAAAATTATAGATGACCTAAAAAATGAGAATCAAAAATATTAAAAATTTTTTAAATCAATTCGATAATTTCTTTATTTCTACTCATACATCTCCAGAGCCAGATGCTCTAGGCTCTGAACTTGCCTTGGCTTATTTATTAAAAAAATTAGGTAAAAGTTTCCAAATTGTTAATTCCGATAAACCGTCGCCCAACTTTTGTTTTTTACCAGATATAGATATTATCCGTTCCAGACCAGCTAATCGCAAGATAGAGGCTGCGATTATTCTAGATTGTGCTAATCTGTCGAGAATTGGCCAAGCCAGAAATTTTTTAAGCGCCTCAACCCCTATTCTTAACATTGACCATCACATCAGTAATAGCTACTTCGGGGATATTAATATTGTTGAGCCGATGGCATCTTCAACATCTGAAATAATTTTTAATCTTCTCAAGAAGATGAAAATCAGAATAAATAAGCAAATAGCTACTTTGTTATATTCGGGAATAGCTACTGATACAGGTTTTTTTAGATACTCTAACACAAACAGCAAAGTTCATAATATAGTAGCGGAGCTTTTGAAATTTAAATTAGATGTCCCACTAATTTATCAAAATATTTATGGCAATATGACTTTAGAGGAATTAGCCTTTATTAATCGTATATTGTTGAAACTGAGGACAACTAAGAAAAATAGGATCGCCTGGCTTTCAATTACAAAAAAATCTTTGAAAAGCAACAAAGTAAATATAGATATTGCAGACCATATTTTCAATTATACTCGCTACCTTAAAGATGTTCAGGTAGTAGTTTTGTTTAAAGAAAACCCGAGGGATAGAGCTATTAGAGTCAATCTTCGCTCAAATGGTAAGGTTGATGTTAACAAGATTGCCCAAAAATTTAATGGTGGTGGACATCCGAATGCAAGTGGGATTACCTTTAAGAATATGTCTTTAAAAAAAGTAGAAGAATTAGTTATTAATTTTATTCACAACCAAATCTAATAGGCTGATATGGAAGGTATAATTATTGTGAATAAACCCCAAGGAATGACTTCATTTGATGTTGTTAAATATATTCGCCATAAATTCAAAATTAAAAGAGTTGGCCATAGTGGGACGCTAGATCCATTAGCAACAGGAATTTTAATTATTCTCTTAGGTAGGTATACGAAATTATTCACTCAATTTTCTTCTTTTGATAAAGCTTATGAAGCTACTTTAGAATTAGGGGTTAAGACCACAACAGGAGATTCACTAGGAGAAGTGATTTATAAGAATAATAACTATTCCCATATCACTAAGTCACAAATCGAGGATATTTTCAAAGAATTTACTGGCGAGATTAGTCAGATACCCCCAATGTTTTCTGCATTAAAATATCATGGTAAGAAATTATATGAATTAGCTCGCAAGGGCATTGATGTCCCGCGTCCATCCCGTAAGGTTAAGTTGTATGATTTGCAGATTCGTAGATTTTATCTACCATACGTAGATTTTTATGTTTTATGTTCAAAAGGAACATACATAAGATCGCTTGTTCAGGATATAGGCGAACGTTTAGGTTGTGGGGCTAGTATAACTAGGATTGTACGTATCGGATTAGGACCTTTTAAATTAAAAGATGCTGTTAATTTAGAGAGGGTAGATGAAAGTTATATCCGCAAGTGGGAATATTAATCTTAAAAGAGCCAGTTGCGTGACTATAGGTGTATTTGATGGTGTCCATAGGGGCCATAAGATTTTGATTAAGAGGACAGTTTCCTTCGCAAAGAAAAATAAGCTTGTAAGCATTGTTGTTACTTTTGATCCCCATCCAGAACTTATTATCAAGAGAAAAAAAAGACAGCTATTGTTGATTTCCTTGAATCACCGTTTATCTCTTATTAGTAAATTAGGAGTTGATATCTGCGTTATTCTTAAATTTAATAAATATTTTAACCATCTGAAAGCAGAAGATTTTGTTAATAAAATACTTGTTAATAAGCTTAATATGAGACATATTTTTATTGGAAATAATTTTTTATTTGGTTATAAGCGAGCTGGTTCTATTGAGTTACTGAAGGAATTAGCAAAAAAGTTTGGCTTTAAAGTCCATGTACAAAATTTAGAAAAAAATAAAGGAAACCCAATCAGCAGCACCCTATTACGAAGATTAATTCAAAGAGGTTATCTGAAAGAAGCAGAAAGATTATTGGATAGGAAAGTGGAAGTTGTGGGCAGGGTGATTGGCGGTGACCACAAAGGCAAGAAATTAGGTTTTCCTACAGCAAATTTATCTCCTGATCATGAAATAATTCCCCCGCGAGGAGTATATTTAATTGAGGCCTGGCTTGGGAAAAAACGTCTAGTTGGATTAGCAAATATAGGTATTTGTCCAACACTTAAAAAGATAAAAAAAGAGATAATAGAAGTACATCTTTTAAATTTTAAAAAAAATATTTATGGTAAAGAGTTAAGAATAATATTTTTAGGGAAGTTAAGAGATGAAAAAAAATTTTCCAAACCGTCTTTATTGATTAATCAAATTAAAACAGACGTAAGAAAAGCAAAAGAATTTTTCCACTTTTAGATCCCCTACATATATACCTTTTCTTTTCTCCCTACACAACTTATTGTAGTAATTGAATTTAGCAAAAGATTTATCTTGACAAACATTCCCTAGCTGTTTATATTAAATACACAAAGTGGTATAAAGTGGAGTAAGGTGGAGAGATGTTTTACGGTGAATTTTATCATCAAATAGATAGAAAAGGCCGTTTAGTTCTTCCTTCTAAAATAAGACAAATAGCTAAGAATAACTTTGTAGATAAATTTTATATTACCAGAGGCCTAGATAAATGTCTGTTTATGTTTAGTGAAGATGAATGGAAATCTCAAGAGACAAAATTTAAATCTATGCCATTTACTAAAACTGAATCTAGAAAATTTAATCGAATGTATTTTTCCGGTGCAATAGAAGTAAACGTCGACAAACAGGGGAGAATATTAATCCCTCAATATTTAAAGGATTTTGCAGAAATAAAAAAAGATGTAGTAATCGTAGGGGTTTCAAATAGGATTGAGATTTGGGCAACAGATAAATGGGAGGAGTTTTACAAGTCTTCCCTTGGTGAATTTGAGAATATTGCTGAGAAGTTAATAGATAATATGTAATGGTCCAATTTTATCTTCATAAACCGGTTATGTTAACAGAAGTTTTAGAGTATCTTCAGTTGGAAAAAAAAGACAAAATATTGGATGCTACAGTTGGTCTTGGCGGTCATGCAGAACAGATACTCAAAAGGATTATGCCTGAAGGAATGCTTATTGGTATAGATAGAGATAAAGAATCGCTAGAGATTGCAAGAGAGAGACTAAAAGACTTTTCCTCAAACTGTATTTTAATTCATGATAATTTTTTTAATATAGAGAAAATTCTTAGTTCCTTGAATATTTTGAAACTTGATGGTGTATTGCTGGATTTAGGAGTTTCTTCTTTTCAGCTAAATAATGCGGAAAGGGGATTTAGTTTTGTAAAAGAAGGACCTTTAGACATGCGCATGGATAGGAACTCTAATATTAGTGCGTTCGATCTGGTTAACAATTTGACTAAAGAGGAGTTATCCTCAATTCTTTGGCGTTTTGGTCAAGAGAGATATTCTAATAGAATTGCTAAGGCTTTGGTAGATTATCGCAAAAATTCTACAATAAATACTACAATCGAGCTCAGTAATATTGTTATGAAGGTTATACCTCATCAAAAAAGTCGCTATAAAATCCACCCAGCAACTAGGACATTTCAGGCTTTGCGTATTGTCGTCAATAGAGAATTAGAATTTTTAGAAACTTTTCTAAACAAAATCACTTTTTTTATGAATAAAGGAGCTAGATTGTGCGTCATTTCATTTCATTCTCTTGAAGACAGGATTGTAAAAGTTAAATTTAGAGCATTAGCTAAGCGCAAAGAATTTAGATTATTATTTAAGAAACCATTGACACCGAGTCAAGAAGAAATAAAAGATAATCCCTCTTCTCGGAGTGCAAAGCTGAGAGTATTGGAAAAATTATATAATTAAAAAATGAAAATCCATAAAATTATTCCAATCGTTTTAGCGATAACGATTATAGGTTTAATCAAGGTTTATCTTCAAACAGAAATCATAAAAATAGGCTATCAATTAAAAGAAAGACAAGACCAATTTCAGCAGCTAGTTGATAATAATAATGTTTTAAAATATAACATTTTTGTGTTAGAGTCGCCATATACTTTAGGAAGAAAGATTTTTTTAACCGATGCGCATATAAATATAATAAAGCCGTCGCAAGTAGTGAGTATTTCTACTACTGAAAGTAAACAGTTGCCGCAGCAACAAATACCGCAGCAGCAAAATCAGATTGATTTAAAACATCCTATTTTATGGGCGGTAAAAAAGTTTTTAACAGGAAGTGCGGCTGAGGCGCAGCCAATTAAATAAGCCACTTTAAGATTTTTCAATTTTAGAGCCTAGTTTAGAATAATAATTTTGTAGCTTGTTTTTTGTTAATAATCTTTAATTAAAAATTACTTATTAATATAATAAATGCCCCACAAAAAATCCCTTCGCAGATTCTATCTAATCATTGCATCATTTTTTGTGGCTTTTCTTATATTTATTTTCAAATTAGCCTCAATTTATTTTTTCCAATCCCAATACCTTACAAAACTAGCTGCTATGCAACAAAATCTTTATGTGGAGATTCCTGCAAGTAGAGGGCTTATTTACGACCGAAATTTTAGGCCTCTAGCAGTAAATAAAAGGTCGTTTTCAGTATTTGCTGTTCCTAAAGAAATTAATGATAAGGATAAGGTAGCATTTTTATTAAGTAAACTATTAGATTTGGATAAAGATTTTATTTTAGAGAGAATTTCTCGAAAGAAAAATTTTGTTTGGATAAAAAGAAAAATTCCAGATGAGATATCTGAGAAAATACGCCAGGAAAAAATTTCAGGGGTTTTTTTGCTAAAAGAGGAAGAGCGTTCTTATCCGGGAATATATTTGGCAGCCCATATTCTCGGTTTTGTGAATATTGATAACGAAGGTCTGGAGGGGATAGAATTGGTTTATAATCGTTATTTAAAAGGAAAACCAGGTTATGCCTACTTTATCCGCGATGCCCATCAGAATGTTCTTAAATTAGAAAATACAGATAGATTACCAGTTAATGGCTACAATTTAATATTAACGATTGATGAGGTAATTCAGTATTTTGTTGAAGAGGCTCTCGATCAGGCGTTTAAAAAACATAATGCGCAAGGTGCTTGTGTGGTGGTGATGAAGCCAGATACCGGAGAAATTTTGGCCTTGGCGAATCGTCCTACTTTTGATCCCAATGCTCCTCAGAGCTTTACGACTGAATCGCGTAGAAATCGGGCTATATGCGATTTTTTTGAGCCAGGTTCGGTATTCAAAATTGTTACAGCTTGTGCGGCTTTAGAGGAAAATCAATTTAAAGAAACAGATAAGATATTTTGTGAAAACGGTGAATATAAGATTTCAAATCATATACTACACGATCATAGGCCTCACGGAGTGCTGACATTTCGCGAGGTATTTAGTTTATCAAGTAATATTGGTGTATGTAAGATAGCGCAAAAGTTAGGTTTAGCTAAAGTCTGTTATTATGCTAAGCAGTTTGGTTTTGGTCAGGCGTCGGGAATTGAGCTTCCCGGAGAAGTTGATGGGAGGCTTAAATCCTTAAAAGATTACTCAAATACATCTATAGCTGCTGTGCCTATGGGGCAGGAGGTCACCGTGACTGCTTTACAATTAGCAACAGCTATATCTGTTATTGCTAATGGCGGAAATTATGTTAAACCTTATATTGTTGATAGGATAGAAGATTCATTTGGTGAAGTTATTCAACAACACGGTCCAAAAATTTTAAGACGAGTAATTTCAGTTGAAACGAGCAATAGAGTAAAGAGTATTCTTAAAGATGTTGTGGATAATGGCACAGCTAAGATGGCAAAAAGTAATGACTATGAATTTGCTGGTAAAACAGGCACTGCACAAAAAATTGATTCCCAAGGAGGATACTCTCATAGTAAATTCTATGCTTCTTTTATTGGTTTTGCTCCAGTAGAAAATCCGAAATTAGCTATTGCGGTAGTTTTTGACGAGCCACACCCTTATTATTACGGCGGAGTAGTAGCCGCTCCTGTATTTAAACAAATAGCCGAGCAAGCATTAAAGTATATAGAAGTCAATGAAAAATTCAGGCCAGAACTAGAGGTTGCCAAACTTGATAAAGATTAAAGATATTATAACTATACTTCAAGAGAAGGAAAATAAACAAATTGTTTGTTGTAAAAATATAACTGACGGTTTGGTGCGAGGACTGGCTATTAATTCTAAATTGGTAAAATCTAAATACGCTTTTTTTTCTTTGCAAGGAAATCGTTTAAGCGGAGACCAATTTATACCTCAAGCCTGTAGAAATGGCGCTACTGTTATTATTACTGAAAAAGATATAAGTTTTGTTCCGCCAGTTAATGTTACTCTGATAAGAGTTAAGGATGTAATAAAATCCTTAGCTCTTATTTCCAACCATTTTTATTCATCACCTTCTCGAAAAATAAATATGACTTCAGTGACCGGAACCAATGGTAAAACAACAATTACCTATGCAGTTGAACATATTTTAAGAAATTGCAAAATTGATATTGGGGTAATGGGAACTATAAATTATAGATTTAAGAATTACAAAATTATACCTATAAATACCACTGGGGATATTTTGACCATTCAGCAGTTTTTAAACAAGATGATTAAAAATGGTGTTAAGATTTGCATTATGGAGGTATCAAGTCATGCCTTGGCTCAGCGGAGAATAGAGGGCATTTTGTTTGATCAGGCAATATTTACCAATCTAACTCAAGACCATCTTGATTACCATCTTACAAAAGAAAACTATTTTAGAGCCAAATTAAAGTTATTTACAGATTATCTAAAAAATAGTGGCAAGGCGATAATTAATGTTGACGACCACTACGGAAGAAGACTGAAAAAATTAATAAAAAATCGAATAATAATTACTTATGGTATTTATCAAAAAGCAGATGTAACGGCAAAAGCGATTCAGACTGATACAAAAGGTTCGAGTTTTATTTTAAAATATTTTGATAAAGAAATTAGAGTAAAAACTAATCTAGTAGGTATTTACAATATTTACAATTTATTAGCTAGTATAATTGTATCGGCAACTATTAAAAAAATAAATTTAGAAGAGCTGGTCTCTGGTTTAGAAAATATTTATGTGCCGGGCCGACTTGAGATGATAAAGTCAAAGGCAAATATTCACATTTTTGTTGATTATGCTCACACCGAAGATGCTTTAAGAAATGTGCTTAATTGTTTGAATTCTTTAAAATCCGCCTCCACCAAATTAATTACTGTTTTTGGTTGTGGAGGTGACCGCGATAAAACAAAACGGCCTAAAATGGGAAAGGTTGCCTGTGAGTTGTCCGACAGAGTTATAATTACTTCTGACAATCCCAGGAGTGAAGATCCCGATGAGATAATTTATGATATTCGAAAGGGCATAACAAAGAAAAATAATTTTGTAATAATACCAGATAGATATGAAGCAATTAGAGAAGCTATAGACATTGCTGAAGAAAACGATATAATATTAGTTGCAGGTAAGGGTCACGAATCCTATCAGATAATTAAAGACAAAAAGATTCCCTTTGATGATCGAGAGGTCGTTAAAAGCATCTTGAGTAATAAAAATGTTAGCCTTGAAAAGTATTAAACTTAGGCAGTTAGAGAGAGCAATAAATGGTCGTCTATTAAATAATAGATTTTCCCATCGCCAATTTCGTCAAGTTTCTACAGATTCTCGCACTTTAAAGAGAGGAGACATTTTTTTTGCTTTAATTGGTAATAAATTCGATGGACATGATTTTAAAAACGAGGCAATAAAAAAAGGTGCCTCTTGTTTGGTTGTATCGAAGAATATTGATATTAGAGGTATTAGTGTTCCTGTAATTAAAGTAGATGATACTACAAAGGCACTAGGTGCTTTTTCAAAGTATTTTAGAGATTTAGATAAAACCTATCCCTTGATAGCCGTTACAGGCAGTAGTGGCAAGACTACCACTAAAGAAATCATTGCAAATATTCTCTCAAAAAATTTTAATCCCAAAAAAAATCTTGGAACTTGCAATAACCATATTGGAGTTCCTTTGACGATACTTGATACAAGCAGAAAGTTTGATATTTGCGTATTAGAATTAGGCACCAATCATTTTGGTGAGATTGCCTATCTTGCAGAAATAGCCCAACCGCAGGTAGCCGTTATTACTAATATCGGACCTTCTCATTTAGAGTCTTTTGGTGATGAAAGAGGAGTTCTACGCGAAAAGACAAGTCTATTGAATTATTTAATCCAACCAAGAATTTTAATATTAAACAATGATATACCTCTCTTGAAACATATGAAAATCCCTTCGAATATAAAATCTTTTACCTTTGGTATTGACCAAGATAGCGATGTTACCGCAGATGATATAACAATAGATAATAGAGGAATTATTTTTCGCTGTAATAGAAATACAATAATTCGATTAAATACGCAAGGGCGTTTTAATATCTATAACGCTTTGGCGGGAATTCTATGTGGTTTGATTTTCGGTATAAGCATCTCTCAAAGTAAGTCTGCATTAGAAAATTTTGAATTTCCCGCACAACGCCTCAAGAAAATTAACATAGGAAATGCTTATATTTTGGATGACACATATAATTCTAATCCCCTATCACTCAAAGCGGCTATTGAGACGTTAGTAGAGTTTAGAACATCTGGTCGGAAGATTTTAGTAATGGGTGATATGTTAGAATTAGGAAAAAATGCTTCTCAGTTGCATAAGAATATCGGTTCGTTGGTAGGGCGACTTCCAATTGATATTTTTATTACTTTTGGTAATTTTTCCAGATATGCAGCTAAAGAAGCCATGAGTACTTTTGGCAACAAACAGCAAACTCTATATTATGATTCTCAAGACGAGGTTGTGAATTTTTTAAAAAATTGTATAAGAGATGGCGACGTTTTGTTGATAAAAGGCTCTCGGCTCTTAAAAATGGAAAACATCGTTACCTCGTTAATCAATTTTTTTAATCAAGCCACAAAATAAAAATGCTTTATTATTTATTTTTTCCATTTAAAGATTATTTATCTTTTTTAAATCTTTTCAAATATATAACCTTCCGTGCTTCTATGGCTGCCCTTACTACTTTGTTATTTTCTTTATTATTTGGAAAACA
>Ga0272448_1003975_pt1 | contig 17160 bp, 11 predicted proteins | sample YNPCB0191_FD_202220 | JGI IMG/M metagenome (GOLD analysis project Ga0272448, IMG submission 202220) | Hot spring sediment microbial communities from Yellowstone National Park, WY, United States - YNP-CB-019-1 | ecosystem: Environmental > Aquatic > Thermal springs > Hot (42-90C) > Sediment... | reverse complement strand
ACGGCAGCTGGTGGAACGGCCGGGCCTTGGAATATGACGGCTCCAGCGTCTGGACTTCGTCGGTCTATAAAAATATTTTGATCCGGAGGAACGCGGCCGATGCCCGGATAATCTTCACTTTGCCCGGACCCTCGGGCTTCGGCAATTACGGTACCTATGGCCTGGCCCACGAGGCCACCGATTCCTTGGGCAATCCCTACGCGCCGGTAGGCACGGCCAATTACATCCCCGGAGCCCGGGGCACCAAGCATTATCTCTATTGCGCCGCCATGGACGAGGGAAAGATATACAAGATAGACATCACCTCCTTGATGCTGCCGACGCCGCCGGAGAGCGTGGTGGTGGAGCAGATCGGCCCTAACTCCAACAAGATAAAATGGTGGAAGGCCAATGTAGATACGCACAAGATCTTCGGCTATGTCGTCTATCGGCAGCCGGCTTCGGCCAATACGCCGCCGACTACGGCCGATTCCATCGGCTGGGTGGTCCATAGGTTCGGGGCTGGGGTAGTTGACAGCTTTATAGACAATAATGCTAACAAAGCGCCAGGAGATTACAAGTATTCGGTAGAGGCGGTGAACTACTACGGCTATGGCGGCTGGGGGGCCTCAGCCTGGGCCGGTCCTTCGGGCGTGACATCGCCGACCGTCGTCGAGAAACCGCTGTCCTACGGACTGCGTCTGCTCGGACCCAATCCCACAGGCAGGAAGGGTGCGGCCATCGAATTCCAGCAGCCTGCTCCGGGCCGGGTGAGCCTGAAGGTCTATAATCTATTGGGGCAGAAGGTGAGGACCCTGGTGGAGGGCGAGATGCCGGCTATAAGACAGAGCATCTGCTGGAATGGCTGTGACGATGAGGGGCGGAGGCTGGCTTCGGGAATCTATATCTGCCGCCTCCGGGCCGGTGATTATACCGCGGATCTAAAAATCAACCTGATCAGGTAGAGCTACCCGACTGCATCAAAAAGGCCGCCGGCTTTTGCCGGCGGCCTCTTTTATCATGATCGTATTTAGCTAAGTATTTCTGTAAGGAGGTCAGGAGACCTGAGGATATTTCCGATTCCGCTCTTCGGTCCGGATCTTCGGCGGGCAGGATGGGATCCGGATGGTTTCGACGGTGTTGAACTGTCAGCGACAGCAGGGGGGATGCAGATTTATGGATCGTGCCCTATGATTCCGCCAGGGCCTGGCTCAGATACTGGCCGGTGTAGGATCGCCTACAGGCGGCCACCTGTTCCGGCGTGCCCTGGGCCACGATGGTGCCGCCTTCGTCTCCGCCCTCGGGCCCTAAATCTATGATCCAATCCGCCGATTTGATGATGTCCAAATTATGCTCGATGACGATAACCGTATTTCCCTTGTCCACCAGTCGCTGCAGTACGGCCAGAAGCATCTTGACGTCCTCGAAATGGAGCCCGGTGGTGGGTTCGTCCAATATGTACAGGGTGCGGCCGGTGGCGATCTTGGAGAGCTCGGCGGCCAGCTTCACCCGCTGGGCCTCGCCTCCGGAGAGGGTGGTGGCCGGCTGGCCTAGATGGATATAGCCCAAACCGACGTCGGCTAAAGTCTGCAACTTTCGGGCCACCTTGGGGATGTTGGCGAAGAACTCGGCCGCCTGATCCACCGTCATCTCCAGCACCTCGGCGATATTCTTCCCCTTATATTGGACCTCTAAGGTCTCCCGATTGTAGCGTTTGCCCTTGCAGACCTCGCAGGGGACATAGACGTCGGGCAGGAAATGCATCTCTATCTTGACGATGCCGTCGCCCTGGCAGGCCTCGCAGCGCCCGCCCTTGACATTGAAGGAGAACCGGCCCACCTTATAGCCCCGCATCTTGGCTTCATGGGTAAGGGCGAAGAGCTCGCGGAGGTAGGTGAAGAGGCCGATATAGGTGGCCGGGTTGGAGCGCGGGGTGCGCCCGATGGGCGCCTGATCGATATTGATCACCTTGTCGATATGCTCCAGGCCGGCCAGGCCGCCGTGGCGCCCCGGCTGGATGCGGGAACGATAGAGCTCCTGGGCCAAGGCCCGGTAGAGGATGTCGTTGACCAGGGTGCTCTTGCCCGATCCCGAGACTCCGGTGACGCAGATGAACTTGCCTAAGGGGAAGAGGACGTCTATCTTCTTAAGATTGTTCTCCTGGGCCTGGCGCACCAGCAGATGCTTGCCGTTTCCCGGTCGTCGTTTGCGGGGCACGGGTATATGTCTCTTGCCCGAAAGATATTGGCCAGTCAGGGACTCAGGACAGGAGGCGATCTTCTTGGGCGGGCCGGCCACCACCACCCGACCGCCCCTCTCCCCGGCGCCGGGGCCTAAGTCTATCACCCAGTCGGCCGCCAGCATGGTGTCCCGGTCATGCTCCACCACCAGGACGGTGTTGCCCAAGTCGCGCAACCGCATCAGGGTGTTCAATAGCCGGACGTTGTCCCGATGGTGCAGGCCGATGGAGGGCTCGTCTAAGACATAGAGGACGCCGGTAAGCGAAGCGCCGATCTGGGTGGCCAGGTGGATGCGCTGGGCCTCGCCACCGGCCAGGGATTCCGAGGAACGGTCCAGGGTCAGGTAATCCAGGCCGACATCGGATAGAAACCCTAAGCGGGCGTTTATCTCCTTGATTATCTGGCGGCTGATGGTCCGCTCCTTTTCGGAGAGCTTCAGGCCATTGCTGAAGAATTTTTTCGCCTCCTTAACCGAGAGTTTGGAGATGTCGTAGATGGAGCGTCCAGCGATCTTGACGGCCAAGGACTCGGGTCTGAGACGGGCGCCCTGGCAGGCCGGACAGGGAAGTACCGACATGTATTTTTCGATATCGTAGCGGACATAGTCGGAATCGGTCTCCCGATAGCGCCGCATCAGGTTGGGGATGGCCCCTTCGAATTTCTTGGAGAACTGGTAGAAATTATCGCCGTCTTCGGATTCATATCTGACCGGGATCTCCCGGTCGGTGCCGTAGAGGATTATCTCCCTGGCCTTCTGCGGCAGCTCCTTCCAGGGGGTATCCAGCGAGAAGCCGTAGGCCTTGGCCACGGCCTCTAACTGGGTGCCTATCCAGTGTCCCATGGGGTCGCCCCAGGGCGAGATGGCGCCCTCGTTGATGGTCAGGTCGGGATTGGGCACTAAGGCTTCGGGGTCGATCTCCATCTTAGTGCCTAAGCCGGAGCAGGCGGGGCAGGCGCCGTAGGGGCTGTTGAAGGAGAACATCCTGGGAGAGAGCTCGCCCAAGGATATCTGGCATTCCGGACAGGACAGCTTCTCCGAGTACAGCACCTCCTCGGAATGAGCTTCCCGGTCCTTGGTCGCAGCCTCCTCTGGGCCGAAGGCCGCGATCACCAACCCCTCGGAAAGCTTGAGGGCTATCTCGATAGAGTCGGCCAGGCGCTTCTGAGCCTTGGGATTTAAGGTCAGTCGGTCGACGATGGCCTCTATCTTATGCTTGCGATTCTTGTCCAGGACGGGCAGGTCTTCGATATCGTACATCTTCTGATCCACCCGCACCCGGACGAAGCCCTGGCGCCGGAGTTTGTCCCAGAGCTCCCGAAATTCGCCTTTACGGCCGCGCACCATCGGGGCCAGGATCTGGACCCGAGTGCCCTCGGGCCGGGAGAGGATGTCGTCGGTGATCTGTTGAACGGTCTGGGAGCTGATAGGACGGCCGCATCGGGGACAGTGGGGTCGCCCCACCCGGGCAAAGAGCAGGCGCAGATAGTCGTGGATCTCAGTGACCGTGCCCACGGTGGAGCGGGGGTTCTTGGAGGCCGAGCGCTGCTCGATGGCGATGGCCGGGGAAAGGCCGTCGATGAAATCGACGTCCGGCTTCTCCATCAGGCCTAAGAACTGCCGGGCATAGGCCGAGAGCGACTCCACATAGCGGCGCTGGCCCTCGGCATAGATGGTGTCGAAGGCCAGGGAGGACTTGCCCGAGCCGGAGAGCCCGGTGATGACCACCAGACGATCCCGGGGTATCTCCAGGTCGATGTTCTTAAGATTGTGTTCCCGGGCGCCCTTGACGATGATGGATTGGCGGGGCATGGCTATCTTGGCAAGGAAAATTTTGGGGAATAAAATTGATGAACCTAAGGTATATCATTTAAGCCTAAACTTATAGTATAACAGCAATCATCTATGATGTCAATGACACCCTTTTTATCGGTGAACATAAGGAGGCCGAACGAGAAAATTTTAACACCTCTTTTCACTTGACAACTTATATTATTACTTTTATAATTATCATCTAAATATGAAGCAGTTGACGACCATCGGCATCCTCCTGTCTATAGGCCTTTCTGCCTGCCAGGGAAAGACCGCCAGGCCTGCCGAGACCCAGACCCAGGGGCGGATAATAGTCAAGGGGTCAGATTCCGTCCTCAAGATGATGCGGCGGCAAGCCCAGGCCTTTATGCAGCTCTATGAAAAGTCAGAGATCGTGGTGGACGGAGGCGGATCCAAGGCCGGCATCGCCGCCCTGAATGAGGGCCAGGCCCGGATCGCGGTCATGACCCGGGAGATCACTGCCTTGGAGGATTCGATCTTAAAAGCCAACGGAGCCCGGCCCCGAGGCTATAAAGTGGCCTGGGATGGGTTGGCGGTCATCGTCCATTACCGCAATCGGGTGGAGAAGCTTGATTTAGAACAACTAGCCGGGATCTTCAGCGGTCGGATCACAAATTGGTCGCAAGTAGGAGGCGGTGCACAGAAGATCGTGCCCGTCTATCCCGGGCCCAATACCGGCGGCTACGAATACTTCCGCAACCTGGTGCTCAAGGGCCAGGATTATTCGTCCCGAGCCTATCCCTGCACCACCACCGCTCAGATTGTGGATCTGGTCAGGGAACATCCTAGCGCCGTGGGCCTGGTGACCATGGCCGCCCTCTACCAGGATTGGGATGTCTGGCCTCCAGTCAGGGAGCCGGGCATCAAAGCCTTAGCCATAGGTTTCGGCAGGGAGCGGGGATTTTTCCTGCCGAACCAGAAGACGGTCAACGACGGTGACTATCCTCTGATCCGGCCGGTCTACCTCTATGTGAACGAAACAGTAGAAAACGGTTTCGGACAGGGCATGTCCAGCCTGGCCAACGGCTTCATCTCCTTCGTGACCTCGGCCGAGGGGCAGAAGATAGTAGCCCGCCAGGGTTTGGTGCCGGCCACCATGCCGGTGGTGATCAAAAAATGAGATGGACAATATTAATATAGAGGAAGCAGTATGGGAAAAGGAAGGCAGGGCTGGTTGTCGGCCGTCCTCGGCGCCGTGTTCCTGATCTTGGGCTGTGCCACCACCGAGGCGGCCAAGCCCAGGGCAGAGGATCTCTATCAACAAGCGGTGGCGGCCGATAGAGAGGAGAACTCCGATCGAGCCATCGAACTTTTGAAGCAGGCCATCGCCGCCAAGCCCAAGCTCAAAGACGGCCATCTGCTTTTGGGCAGGATCTATGCGGACCGCGGCCTCTACGACGAAGCCATCGGACATCTGAAGGTGGCCATGGACCTCAAACAATCCGAGGCGCCCCGGCTCTTGGCCCGGGTCTATCATCGGGCGGGGAAGCTGGACGAGGCCGAGGACCTCTTCAAGCAGCTGTTGGAGAAGAGCCCCAACGATCCCGACCTGCGCTACCGCCTGGGCAAGGTCTATTTGGATAAGGGCGATCTCAACTCCGCCGGCAGTACCTTCCGCCAGGTGCTGCAGCTGGATGCCAACAATGCCGCGGCCCACAACGGTCTGGCCAATCTCTATTATCGGCAGCGGATGATGTCCGAGGCCATGGCCGAGTATCAGAAGGCCCTGCAGCTGGATCCCAACCTGGCCGACGCCCATATAGATCTCGGCAACGTCTATTTTGCCACCGGCAATTATCAGGAGGCGGCCAGGTATTTCAAACGCTATGTGGCGCTGGAGCCCAGGGATGCCGCCGGCTATTTCCTGCTGGCCAAGGCCTACCAGATGCAGAAGGACACCACCCTGTTCGCCGAGGGCATCGCCGCCGCGGAGCGGGCGGTGAGGCTGGATCCCCAGAACGACGGGGCCTGGTATATGTTAGCCACCTTCTACCGCGACGGCAAGATGTACCAACAATCCATAGAGGCCTTCAGGAAGGCACTGGCCATCTCGCCGGTGGATCCGGATCGCTGGTACGAGGCCGGCCAGGTCTACGTCAAGATGGCTGGGAGCCTGCAGGAGGCCAAGGATACAGTTCGGGCCAAGGAGTATCTGGAACAGGCCATCGTCTGTTACGAGAAGCGCTGCGAGCTGGACCCCGCCAAGGTGGACGACACCTACTATGCCATGGCTACGGCCTACTATCTCAGCGCCGATTACGACAAGGCCATAGAATGGTACCAGAAGCGGATCCAGGCCAATCCCAAGACGGCCTTCGGCGTCTACATGAACTTGGGATACAGCTACTCCCTCAAGGCCCAGAAGCTCAAGGCCGCCAACGCCGAGACCAAGGCGCTCTACCTCAAAGCGGTGGAAGCTTTCGAGAACGCCAGGAAGCTCTCGCCGGATAAGGTCCAGCCCCTGGAGGCCATCGCCCAGCACTATGTCTTCATCGGCCAGAAATTTAACGACAGAGCCTTCATCACCAAGGCCAAGGCCATGATCGCCGAGATCCGCAAGAAGGATCCCAAGAACCGCATCGCCTACGAACTGGAACAGGCCATGAAGCCCAAGGTAGAGGTATGGTAGAAAAATATAGGATGAAGAAACCGGCTCCCCAAGAGCCATAAATTAACAACCAACAACTAGGAGGAACACGGGAACGATGTTTAAGGAACTCGTCAACGCCGCCCTGCCGGTCAAGATCCTGATCATGGGCGTGCTGCCGGCCGTACTGGCCGTTATCGTCGGCCTGGCATTGGCCTTCTCCAAGAAGACCGGCGTCATCACCTTTCTGCTGTATGTGGTGGGCTTCGGAGTCGCCCTGATAATTTACAAGACCCTGCCCGAGTATATCCAGAAGGGCGGCCCCATCGTGGTGGTGCTCATCACCCTGCTCATCCTTCTGGTCACCTACATCATCGAGCGTTCCCTGACCATCGGCCGGGCCCGGGGAGCCAAGCCCCTTGATGTCTTCCTGCAGGAGTTCCGGGAGCATCTGCGTTCGGGCAACTACACCTTAGCCATCGAGGCCTGCGAACAGCAGAAGGGCTCCACCGCCAATGTGCTCCGGGCGGGTTTGGAAAAGTATTTAGCCCTGCAGAACTCCAGCCTCTCCCAGGATAAGAAGATGGCCGAGATCCAGCGGGCCATCGAGGAGGCCAACATGCTGGAGACGCCGCTGTTGGAGAGGAATCTGATCGTCCTGACCACCATCGCCTCCATCGGCACCATGGTGGGGCTGCTGGGCACCACCGTGGGCATGATCCGGGCCTTCCAGGCCATGGCCCATGCCGGAGCGCCGGATGCCGGCGAGCTGGCCCGGGGCATCTCCGAGGCCCTGATCAATACCGCCGGCGGCCTGTTGAACGGCATCGGCGGCATTGTCTCCAACAACTATTTCATGAACAAGGTCTCCCAGTTCCAGTTCGGCACCGACGAGGCGGTGTACGAGATGACGCAACTTTTGATGATAGGAGAAAAATAGATGGCGGTGAAGATGAAACGTCGGGCCAGGATCGTCCTGGATATGACCCCGATGGTTGACATCGCCTTTCTGCTGGTTATTTTCTTCATGTCCACCTACCATGCCCGTCCTCCGGTGACGGTGGAGGTGACCCTGCCGGATTCCCGGTCCCCGCTCAAGGTGCCGGAGTCCAACGTCATGGTGATCAACGTGCTTAATCCGGACCAGGCCAAGGCCCTGGCCGACAGCATCGGCCCCACCAACCTCATCTCCCTGATAAACGACATCCGGGAGGCCACGGCCGAGGCCGACCTGTCGCTGGACAAGCTGAAATCCCGGGGCACCATCGTCTCCATGGGTTCGTTGGACCTGATGAAGGATATCATCAGTTCGCCGGGCAAGCCGCTCTCCCGGGGCCGGGCCTGCGAACTGGCCATCAAGGAGGTGCAGCGGCCGGGCAACTTCATCTACAAGATGGCCAAGCAGGAGATCGCCGCCATGACTCCGGAGCAATATACTGCCCGGGTGGATAGCATGGTCATCTGGTACTATACCGACAAGGAGGCGGCCCAGCCGCTGCCGCTGTCGGATCTCAGCCGCACCATCGTGGACGAGCGCATGCGCAACCCCAAGATGATGATGGTATTGATGGTGGATAAGAAATGCCAGTCGGGCAAGATGCTGGACCTGACGGCCATTCTGCAGAAGAAGGATGTCAACATGCTCCGGTTCAGCTTAGTGACCAACCTCAAAGCGGGCGCTAAACCGGTGTTTGGCGAGGAAGGGAGGTGATGGTATGGGCGCATTAGATGCCGGCGCCGCCCCAGAGGCGGGTAAAAAGAAAGGCGGGCTACACAAGCGAAAGGGACGGCCCAATATCGTCCTGGACATGACGCCGATGGTGGACATCGGGTTCCTGCTGGTCATCTTCTTCATGACCACCACCCGGTTCCGCGAGCCCCAGGCCATCGAGATCACCCTGCCGCCCGAGGTACCCGAGGGAACGGAACGGGGCGTTCCCGAGTCCAGCGTCATGATCATCAACATCATGCCGGACGGCACCATTTTGCAGAACATGGCGGTGGAGGCTCCCAAGCCGGTGGAGGTGGATTCCTTAGATTCGCTGCTTCTGCGGGCCAAGATGGAGAACATCAAGAGACAGCCGGCCCACATGGATGCCCGGACCAATGTCTTCTACGAATCCGGCGAGGATTTCCTCAAACGTTTCGAGGCCATGCCCAAGGATGTGCCCAGGGCCATCCGGGACAGCATGGAACGGGTGCGCGACGAAAAGATCTGCCGTTTCACAGTGCTGGTGCAGGTCAACCGGCTGAGCCAGTACGACAGGGTGGTGGCGGTGATGGATGCCATCCAGCAAAACCAGATCGCCAGATTCGCCATCGTGGAGCAGAAGGAGGAGGACCTGAAACTGGTGCAGGAGGCACTGGCCAAAGGGGTCCCGGTTAAGGAGCTGGCGGCCAAGTCGCAGCCGAAAACAAAGAAAAAGGGAGGAAGATAGCTATGATGGCATCTATCGATATCTTTCTTCCGGTGGTGGGAGCCTTGGTGGGTGTGCTGATAGTCACCCTGGTTTTGTTGGTCCAATCTAAACAGATCGCAAGTGTGGGCTTCGGGGTTCAGGGCTCCAAGGTGATCATGCCCATGAACCTCAAGAAGTCCCTGTTCCTGACCCTAGCCGGGGGTCTGTTCATCGTGCTGGCAGCGTTAACCTATTTCGCCGTGGGCGCCTATATCGAGGCCCACAGACCTCCGGTGGAAGCTCCCATGGTCCGGATAACCTACAGCCAGTTGGGGGCGCCGCCATCGCTCTCCGGCTCACAGGTGGAGCAGGTCCAGGTGGCCGGCGCGGTCGGGGCCGCTCCCACGGTGGGCGTGCCCAAGCCGGTTCCCGACGACCAGGCAGTGGACGAGGCTGCGGCCACCCAGTCGGAATTGGGCGCCATTTCGGCCGGCGCCGCCACCACCGGGGAATTGGGGACGACGGGATCGACCATGGTGGTGGACGAGGCCATCCCGGACCGCAATGCCTATGTGGCCATGGAGAAGAGCCCGGAGGTGATCCGCCATGCCAAGCCGGAATATCCCGAGATCGCCAAGCGGGCCGGCGCCGAGGGCAAGGTCTACCTGCAGCTGCTGGTGGATGTGGACGGCAGGGTGATGCGGGTGGAGATCGCCAAGAGCTCGGGCAATCCGGTGCTGGACGAGGCGGCGGTGGAGGCGGCCAAACAGGTGCTCTTTACTCCGGCCATCGCCCCCGGCGGCAAGGCGGTCAGGGTCTGGGTGATGTATCCGGTGACCTTCAGCCTGAAGAACCAATAACCGTCAACCAAAGCCCCGGACCTCTGGCTCCGGATGGATCCGGAAGAGGGTACGGGGCTGCTTCTATCAATCCAATGAGGAGGGGATGATGAGGAAGGCCATTGTTCTGATCCTGGTTGTTTCCCTAAGTCTGGCCATCTGGTCATGCAAAGAGGAGAAGACGGTCCAGCAGACCCAGGCGGCCTCCCAGCCGGACATGCAGAAGATAATGGAGAAGCCGATAGTAGTATTGGACACCGATTTCGGTCAGATCGAGATAGAACTCTTTCCCAAGCAGGCGCCGATAACGGTGACCAATTTCATCAACAAGGTTTTGGCCAAGGCCTATGACGGCACCACCTTTCACCGTTTGGTGCCGGGTTTCGTCATCCAGGGCGGCGACCCCCTGTCCAAGGACAGCGATCCGGCCAACGACGGCTACGGCGGCGAGAGGCTGGACATCGAGCCCAGAAAACTCTCCAACCTCAGGGGGACGGTCAGCATGGCCTCCTCGTCCCGGGCGGTGCCCATCGCCGACCAATCGGATGCCCAGTTCTTCATCAACTTGGACGATAAATGCGCCCGGCTGGATGCCATGGGCTTCGTGCCCTTCGGCAAGGTGGTCAAGGGCATGGAGGTGGTGGATATCATCGCCAAACAACCCCGGGACGCCAGGGACCGGCCGCTGAAGAACATCGTCATCAAATCGGCGGTCATCAAGACCCCATAGCCTACTCCGATCAGAAGAAGAAGCGCCGTGCTTCCAGCAGCACGGCGCTTCCTTTTGGGACGCTCTCAGGGCAGGTCGGCGAATTTTTCGGATCGTTTCTTCAGATGGCGGCGAAGGAGGAAAGCCAGGAGGAAGAGGAGGGCGATGAAGGCGAGCAAATGATATTCGTATCTTTTGATCTCGTCCAGCACCAAGGCTGCCGCCCGTCCGAAGAGATAGCCGGCCAGGGCCACCGCCACCGTCCACAGGGCGCAGCTCGACAGGGTCGCCCAGGCGAAGGTCCCCAGGGGCATGCGGTTCAGGCCGTAGAAGACGTTGCCGATGGAACGGAATGAATAGAAGTAGCGCCCCAGGAATATGGCCCAAACTCCGTAGCGGGCGGCGAACCTCTCCATCTGCGGCCGGGCCTGGCGGAAGAACGACAGGTGCTGAAAAAGCCAGGGGCCGCGATAACGCCCCAGGAGATACAATCCGAACTCGCCCAGCACCGTGCCCAGATAGGCGGAAGCCATGACCAGCGGCAGGCTGAGCCGGCCGAGATGGGCCCAGAGCCCGCCCCAGACCAGGACGATCTCGCCCTCCAGAATGGTACCCAAGGCGATGAAGAGGTATCCGTATTTGGAGATCAGTGTTTCCATCGGCATTCGGGCGCTGGTCAGGCGGATTGGATATGGTGGATTCTGGAGGATGTAGTGATGAGGATCAATAACGTTTCGGATCGGCTTAGCATGGCGCGGAAACATAGAATTTTGTCAAGTCGAGCTTGGCATTACAAACAGAATATAATCTTACCTATATCCTGGTTTTCATGATCCCTGACTCCTGTTTGCGGTGAGGGATGCGGTAGCGGGATAGCAGCCGGTAGACCTGCTGCCGGGGGATGCCCAGCTCACGGGCGGTGGCGCTGATATCCCCCTGGCAGCGGGCCAGGGCCTGGCGGAGCATCTGCTCCTCCAAACGGCTCCGGGCCTGCTTGAGGTTGAAACCGGCGGCTGCCTCCTCCACCACCGCCGGGGCGGACAGTTCCAGATGCTCCGGCTCGATGCGGTCTCCGTCGCACATGATGACCGCCCGCTCGATCTTATGCTCCAGTTCCCGGACGTTCCCCGGCCATCCGTAGTTCTGCAGGGCGGCCATGGCCCCGGAGGAGAAGGAGGAGATCTTCTTGCGATGTTTGGAGGCATACCTTTCCAAAAAGAATCCGGCCAGCATCGGGATGTCGCTCTGGCGCTGCCTCAGGGGCGGCAGGGTGATGGTGATGATGTTGAGGCGGTAGAACAGGTCCTGACGAAAGCGTCCGTTCTTGACATCCTGTTCCAGATCCCGGTTGGTGGCCGCGATCACCCTGACGTCCACCTTGATGGTCTCCCGGCCGCCGATGTGCTCCAGCTCGCCGTGCTGCAGCACCCGCAGCAGCTTGATCTGCAGGGAGGGAGGCATCTCGCCGATCTCCTCCAGCAGCACCGTCCCGCCGTCGGCCAGCTCGAACTTGCCCGGCTTACGGCTGTAAGCACCGGTGAAGGCTCCTTTCTCGTAGCCGAAGAGCTCGGACTCCAGAAGGTTCTCGGGAATGGCCCCGCAGTCGATGACGATAAAGGGTCGGTCCTGGCGCAGGCTCAATTGGTGGATGGTCCTGGCCACCAGGCTCTTGCCGGTGCCGGACTCGCCCAGTAAAAGAACGTTGACGTCGGAGCCGGACACCCGACGGATCATGGAGAAGACCTGTTCCATGGGCGGGCTCTGGCCCAAAAGCTCGTTCTTGGATTCTATGATCTCCTGCAGGGAGCGGTTCTCCTCCTCCAGCTTCAGCCTCTTCTCCTCCTCCAGGCGCCTGATGTTCTCCACCAATTGGGCGTTCTCGATGGCGATGGCGGCCTGGGCGGCCAGGGCCGAGAGCAGGTCTAGATCGTTGGCGCTGAAGCTTTCCTGGATCTGCTGGCTGTCGACATAGATGAGGCCGAAGATCTTTCTTTCCTTACCCTGGGAGGTCCACAGGGGGACGCACATGCAGGAGCGGATCTTGAGATCGGCGATGGAGGCCGCCTTGGCCAACAATGACTCGGTGGAGGCATCCCGCACCCAGAGCGCCTGGCCGGTGGCCAACACCTGGGAGGTGATGGTATGGCTCACCTGATAGTCCTCGCCCTCCCAGACCTGGCCCTGGGGGTTGCGGATGACGCGGAACTTCAGCACCTGATCGCTGTCGTAGAGCATGAGGAAGCCGCGCTCCGCTCGGGTGAGCTGCATCACCGAATCCATGATCACATCCAACAGCTGATCCAGGTTTAGCACCCGGGTCATCTGGCGGGAGACCGACAGCAGCAGATTCAGCCCCTCGGGACTCTGGGCCAGGGAGGAGGGGGACTGCTCCAGAGCCTGGGAGATGGCCCTCAGGTCCTCGTCGGCCTCGATGATGGCCTCGTCGGCTGTGGGCATCCTACGCGAGGGAGACATGTCGGCACACCTCCTGTCTCAATTTCTTGATGTCCCGGAGCACCTGTCGGCGCCGCGGTTCGAATAGGTAATGGTTACGCAGCTCGGGCTGGTTGATATGGCGCAGGGATTGTTTGAAAATGGCCAGGACCTGCTGATAATGCTCCTGGGCTTCGGCGAACCTCCGGTCCGATACGGCCAGGCGGGCCAGGGCGGCGTGGATGGGCCAGATGGTCTCCTTGATCTTGATGCGATTGGCCAGCTCCAGGGCCCATTGCAGATAGACCCGGCCCGAGCCGCCCTCCTCCTGCAGCAGCTCGCCCTTGAGCAGCACGATCTCGGCCACCAGCTGTTGCTCCTCCACCCGCTGAGCCAGGCTGAGGGCGCGATCGGCCAGCGCCGAGGATTGCTTGATCTCGCCCCGGGCGCGGTGGAGGTCGGCCAGGTTCTTGAGGATGAAGGCCTCACCGGCCTTGATGTCGAGCTCGGAAAATATCTCCTTGGCCTGGGTCAGGAGTTCCTGGGCCCGGTCCCATTGCCTCCGCATCTGATAGATGCGGCCCTGGATGTTCAGTCCCCGGCCCAGCTCCAAACGGCCGCCCAAAGCCTTGGCCAGATCCATGGCCTGCTGACAATACTGTCCGGCGTTCTCCACGCTTCCTAAGGACAGGAAGAGCTCGGCGATCCTGATATAGGCGTCCATGAGCACGTTTTTGGCCCCGATGTTGGAGGCGATCTGGATGGCCCGCTGATAGCTCCAGATGGCCTGGTCCCATTCGGAACGGGCCTTGTGGATCAAGCCCAGATTGGTGTGGGACACTGCCAGCTCATAGCTGGAGCCGATGCGCTCCATGGTCTGCAGGCATTTGCTGTGGTAGTCCATGGCCCTGTCCCAGTCATAGAGGTGGCGGTAGATCAAGGCCAGGTTGTTGTAGGAGCGGGCCAGGCCGCTGATATCTCCGATGCGCTCCCGGATGAGGAAGCTCTTCTGGTGGCACTCGGCCGCCCGGTCCCAGTCGTACATACGATAATAGACCAGCCCCAAGTTGTTCAGGGAGGTGGCGATGCCGTACTGATCTCCGAGCTTTTCCTTGAGCTCCAGGCTGCGCCGATGGACGGCGATGGCCTGGGCCCATTCCGCCAGCTGCCAGTAAACCTGGCCCAGGTTGTTGAGGATCTCGGCTTCGATCAAAGGATCGCTGTTATCCGGGATGATCTTGAGGGCCTCCTGGCAGAACCTCTCGGCATTGCGATATTCTCCCTGGTGCAGATAGGTGGCGGCCATGGAGGACAGGATCCAAGCGGTCATGGCTTTGTCCTCAGCACACAGGGTCAGGGCTTGATCGAAGTAATCCAGGGCCCGATGGTAATCGCCCAAGCGGTCCTGGTAGATGCCCAGGCGCCGGTAGAGGTCGGATGAGGGGCCGGCCAGCTTCAGCAGATCGCTGGCCGCCTTGGCCGCCCGGCTGCTGTCTCCGGTCAGGTAGTAGAGGTCCAGGAGCGGCTTCAGCACCTCTGCCTGCTCGGCCGGAGAGCAGAGTTCTAGGGCGGCCTGATAATGGACGATGGCCTGATCCGGCGAATGCCGCGACAGCAGCGAGGCGGCCCGGAGATGGCAGACCTTGGCCTGGTCCGGCATACCGGCCAGGCTGTAGTGGCGCGCCAGTTCGGTGAAATCCTGATAAGCATGGGTGCCCATCTGTTCCAGGATGATGGCCGCCCGGCGGTGGAGGGCGGCGGCCTGGCATGGCTCCATCTGAGCGTAGATCTCGGCCTGGATCTTGGAATGATGCATGCCGAAGTGTGAACCTTCGGAGCTGTCTATCTGCAGCAGCAGGTTGCGGCCTTTAAGATGGATGATGGACTCCATGGCCTGTTCTTCGGAGATCTCCAGAAGGAAGGAGATCATTTTGATGGAGGCGGGCCGCCCCATGACCGCCACCGCCCGGAGGACGTCCATCTGTTCCTGGGTCAGTGAAGCTAGTTTGCGTGAGAGCACTTCTTTGAAGCCGGAGGGCAGCTTGAGTCTGCTGTCCAGGAAGGGATCTATCTGCCATTGGCCCAGCCGGCGTCGCACCAGGCCCGTTTCCAAGAGATAGAAGACGGCCTCCTCGATGAGAAGGGGATTGCCCTCGGTCTCGGCGAAGATCTTGGCGGCCAGCGGTTCGATGTTGTCGGCGCGGGGGAAGAGGCTCTCCAGCAGGCTCTGGACCTCGGACCGGTTGAGCCTTTTAAGATAGATCTGCTCGGCCTGGTTCTCTAAGCTCAGCCTTTCGATCAACCCTAAGACGGGGTGATGCTCATCGAGGTCGTCGCTGCGCATGCTGCCCACGATCAGGACCTGGTTGCGTGAGGCCTGACGTCCCAAGTGATAGAGCACCTCCAAACTTTCGGAATCGATCCAGTGCAATCCTTCCAGGATGATGACGCTGGGCTTGGTCGGCAGGGACTCGAAGGTTTTGAAGGCGAAGTTGCTGATGGCATCCAGGAGGCGGAGCCTGGTCTCGGTCGGAGGCAGCTGGGTGGGCGAGGGATGGTTCCTGATCTCGGGCAGGCCCTGCCATTGGGGCATCAAGGCCAGCAGTTCGGGCCCGTAGAAGGATAGCACCTCGGGGCAGAAGCTCTGGGCCAGGGGCATCAGCTGGGAAAGCAGCTGGATCACCGGCTCATAGGCCGGGCATTCCTGTCCATAGCAGCGGGCCCAGAAGACCTGGGCCTCGTTCAACTGGGCCTGCAGGGCGAACTCGGTGATCAAACGGGTACGTCCGATGCCGGTCTCTCCGGAGATGAAGATACAGGTCCCGTGCCCGCTCAAGGCGAGTTGCAGCGCCTGATGGAGATCGGCCAACTCCTTATCCCGTCCTACCAGCCGGCTGAAGAAGAGATGGCGGGTTGCCGCCTGACCGCTCTCCAAGGACAGATTTATGGCGAAGATCCGGTTCAGCTCCTGAATGACTTCATTGGCCGAGGCCGGGCGTTCGTTGGGGTCCTTGGCCAGGAGCCTGAGGATGAGTCCCTGTAGCTCCTCCGGGATGCCGTCATGGTAGACCCGGGGTGGCTGGGGAGCCTTAAAAAGATGGCTTTTTATGAGTTCCTCGGTGGAGCCGGGTTCGAAAGGCTGGTGCCCGGTGAACAGCTGATAGAGAATCACCCCCAACGAATAAAGATCGGCCCGGCCGTCCGGCATCTGTCCGGAGATGACCTCGGGAGACATATAGGCCGGGGTGCCCGAGGTTCTGAGCAGGCTGTGATTCTTAGCGCTTTGGCACAGCCCGAAATCGCTCAGCTTCACCTGCTTGTCCTTGGCCGAGACCAGGATATTGCTCGGCTTTAGGTCCAGATGGATGATATCGTTCTGGTGGATATACTCTAAGGCGCGGCAGAGCTGGGCGATCATCTCCAATTTTTCTTCAAACGAAGCGGCCGAGGCCGCGGTCAGCAAATCGGAGCCCTCCACCAGCTCCATGGTGAAAAAGTAGAGATCCTTCTCGGTGCCGAATTGATATACCTGTACTAAATGGGGATGTCTTAGGGAGGAGAGATATCTGAATTCGTTCTGAAGCTGGCTCAGGCCGTTTACATGGTTGGTGAAAATCTTTAAAGCATAGACCTTATCATCGGTCAGGTCGGCCACCCTATAGACCTGGCTGCGATCGCTCTGGCCGATCAGCTCTATGACTCTATATCGGCCGGAAATGCGGTGATCTGTCAAGAAATGTTCCATTTGTAACAAAATGTAACGAGATTAATTTCAGTGTATCACAAATAGAACAAAATTTCAATAAAATTGATGATAAAATAATGATCGGAATAGCATAAAATATGCTATAATACAATATACCAGAAATTTTAAGAGAGCCATTTCGTCATGGATTTGGAAAGTAGAAAGAAGTTGATGATTTATGCCAATGCCAGGATTCCCTCGCCGTCAAAGGGAATGCATTTGGTTGATATCGTCTGTGACCCAATCAACGGGTTTATCGTGGAGATGGGGAGCGGGGCTTACATCAAAAGCCGTTTCCGGGGGCAGCGGGTAGAAGCGGTCGATCTCGAAGGCCGGTGGGTAATGCCCGGGCTGACCGATTGCCATGTTCATTTCGTAGGCTGGTGTCTGATGTTAAG
>Ga0272448_1003973_pt1 | contig 17172 bp, 6 predicted proteins | sample YNPCB0191_FD_202220 | JGI IMG/M metagenome (GOLD analysis project Ga0272448, IMG submission 202220) | Hot spring sediment microbial communities from Yellowstone National Park, WY, United States - YNP-CB-019-1 | ecosystem: Environmental > Aquatic > Thermal springs > Hot (42-90C) > Sediment... | reverse complement strand
GGTATGCCCATCACTGGGTACAGAATCTACTATGGGACCAGTTCTGGGAACTACACGGTTAACATTACCGTTGGCAATATCACAAGCTACACAATCACGGGCTTGACTAACGGGCAGAGATACTACTTTGCTGTCTCTGCAATAAATGCTGTGGGTGAGGGACCAAAGAGCAATGAGGCAAGTGCCACGCCTACGGCAGAGCAACAGCATGGTAAAACACCTGGATTCGATGTGCTAGTGGGAATTTGTGCGATTGCTGTGAGTATGGTGGTTATGGCAATCTGGCGGAAGAAAAGCAGATAGTGGAGGGCAACGAGCGAACGCCAGGACAAACGAATATGTGAAACGGGACAAATCCCGAAACCACACCCAGACGGAATTTTTGCCATACAACTCCGACCCAGAATGTTTTTCCGTAACATTTATATTTCATAAACCACATTACATCAAGAAAGTGAGGTAAAAAAATGAGCCAAGTCGGAAAGCGGGTATTTGGCTTATCCGCATTGTGTGTGAGCATATTTGCAGTTGCCCTGTTCTTCGTATCCTCGTTGCATCCATATGTACAGCCCGAATACATCCAGCTTGATATAAACGCATTGCCCGTAGAATACACATGGCATGCCTGGAAGCCAGTAACAATTGAACTCCGAGGCATAAGCGATTACACACAATTAGCATTTTACACCTGGAACGGTAAGGGCGATTTCTGGACTTTAGGTAAAATGGATGGCAAGACAGTATTTACATTTGGCACTGCAGGAAACCTTACTGTATCATTTAATGCCCCTGAGAAACTGCGTATTGAACGCATAGAACGCAACAGCGAGATAACGCTGCCTGATAATCACTGGTGTATTGTGGGCACATTTTACAGGAATTATTTCAACGACACAGTGAATGGCACGAACATCATTCGGTTCAACCAGGCGGGGTTGTGGAATCTCACAATACTATCTGGCAATATCAAACTTTATTCGCTTTACCGCACAAACATCACGGGCTACGCAAACCAGAGCAAAATCACGATGCGGTATGCAGATGGCATGCTGATTCGTGGCAACGGCACATACATGGTGTATGTTGAGAGCGTGCCACTCCCAGGCGAGGTAAATCTCGAGCCCGTATGCGATATCGACATCAGCAATCTCACAGTTGGAACCGGGCAACCGATTGAGTTCAGCAGTGCATTCTGCTACGACCCGGACGGGATTATCGTAAAGACCTTCTGGGATTTCGGAGACGGCACGAATAGCACGGAGCGGCAAGTGGTGCATCGGTATAGCAAGCCAGGCAACTACACCGTAGCACTTACGGTAATGGACAGTGCGAATGCCACAAATACCAGTTACGCACACATTGAAGTGCTGGATGCACCTACAAACATCACAATTACCGCAAACCAGCTTAACCAGAACACATTTGAATTCACCGCAGTGAGTGATGCCAACTACAGGTACACATGGTACTTCGGTGACGGTCATACCGCATCTGGTAACCCCGTGGGGCATCAATTCGTTGCAAGTGGCACCTACCTCGTGGTAGTGCGTGGCAGCACTGCTAACTCCTGGAATACCGCATATGCGTATGTGAATGCCACAAACGCACCACCAGTAGTAGATGCCCGTGGTCCGTACTACGGCACGGAAGGCAGTGCAATCGTGCTGAACGGCAGTGTTGCGGATGAGGATATTAGCACCTGCACGGTATTTTGGAACATCGGCACGGAGCGTTATTACCAGAACCCGCTGGTGCATGTATTTGATGACGATTACCACGGTACCATAATGCTGACTGCAATTGACAGCGGTGGTCTGGAAGGCACGGACACTGCGATAGTGCAAATAAACAACACCGCACCGCAAATCTTGGACTTCAATGCCACATTCAATGTGAACCTTTCGTATAGAATTGCAGGCGAGAAATGGCATGATTCTACACTACATATTTACAGCAACGGGACAGAAATCCTGAATATTACCGTGTACCGAACACCAGGCGTGCCTGACACTGGCATTGTTGCAAATCTCACACTGGATGCAACGAAGAACTACAGTTTTTACGCCAACTGGAGTCCGGAGAACGACCCAGTAAACGGGAACCTAAACGGAGCATCACCTGTATGGCTGAATCTCACATTTGAGGACGGCACGGAATTACTGCATCATACCTTCGTCTGGTCGCCTGGACATCAGGACACGGAATGGCGTGGCTATCTGAATCCCTACATACACAAACATGCAGTAACACTGCAGGCGTATGCGAGAGATGCAGGTAACGACCTGCTGACATTCGCCTGGGATTTCGGTGATGGCAATTCCACCGTGCATCTCTACCAGCATGAAGGCAGGGATATGGTAAAGCATGTGTACAGCGTCCCAGGCACCTATCATATCGTGCTGAATGTGAGTGATGACGACGGCGGATATGACACAAGAGTGATAACGCTGTGCTGGGAAGGTTATGGGAATGTGAGCGTAAATCTCCCGCCTGTTGTGGATTTCGATATATGGAATGCAAGAAACGCAAGTGTGGCTGCGATAAACGAGAGCGAGGAGGTGTACTTCATCAGCAAGGCGTATGACCCTGAGTTAAAGCCAATAACTGTATTCTGGGTATTTGGCGATGGCACTACTGCAACCGATGTGGTTGTGAACAAGAGCTACAACACAGGCACATACAACATCACATTGTATGTGAGCGACGGCTGGAACACGGTCTGGCTGACAAAGCAGTTAGTGGTAAAGAATGTGCAACCTGCAATTTCAATTGAAGGTCCAACGAGTTGCGTGGAAGGCATAAACTACACCTATCATGCAGTTGTGGATGCGGTAGCAACAGACATACCATATCTCCAGTATCGCTGGTATGTAAATGGCGTATATGCAGGGCATGCAGGAACACTAAATTACACATTTACAGCTAGCGGGAATTACAGCGTTTTGCTCGAGGTCTACGATGACGAAAGGCATGTGAGCACTGCAATCAATGTGAGCGTGGAAGACGCAATGCCGGATATCTATTGCATTGACCGCCTGGAACTCGTTGCAAACACGATTTTCCTGTCTGCAGGTGTATTCGATACAATTCCCGATTATACGCACTTAAACATCACATGGCAGTTGCTGCGTTTCAACGGGACGCTAGTAGGGACTGTTGTGGGCTATGGCAGGGAGTTGTATTATAATGCAACAACTCACGGCACAGGCACACATGTGCTACAGTGCAGTGTGAGTGATGGCATGCACAATGTGAGCAGAACGGTAACGATAAAGGCACATTGCGATAGCGATTTCGATGGGATGCTGGACGAATGGGAATGGAAGTACGGACTGAACTGGCGTGCTGCAGATGCAAATACGGATACGGATGCAGATGCCTTAACGAACATCCAGGAATATTACTATGGCACAAATCCGAGGGACCCCGATACAGACCATGACGGACTATCTGATGGCGCTGAAGTGGAACAATACAATCTCTCGCCACATACACCGGATGCAGATAACGACGGCTTGCTGGACGGTACTGAGGTGTATACTTTCTATTACTACGGCACATACAAGTTGAATTATGTACTTATGAACAATGCAACGCGAGAATTCAATGTGAGTGGCTGGCAGACAGGCAAATATTCCTGTCAGCTGTATGGCACTGCAAACATCACAGAGAATTGCACGCTGGTAATTGATAGCGGTATCAATGCCACCGCATTCCTAACTGCGTCTGGGATTTTCAATGTGTCTTTCGGCTTCTGTAATGTCACGCAGATCGTGTTCAGGTTAGCAGGTAATGGCACGGTCATACTGGATAGAATTGAAGTGCGACGCCAGGGCTCGAATCCGAAGATGGTGGATACAGACTATGACGGCTTGAACGACACGATGGAATTCTGGAATGACACATCACCAGTGAAGCCGGATACAGACGATGACGGGCTCTGGGATATGGCGGAACTCGAGTGCAGATTAGACCCGAAGAACCCAGATTGCGATAACGACAGTGCACCAGATGGCGTGGAAATATACTGGGGAAGCGACCCGCAGAGCCGCGACAGCGATAGCGACGGACTTGATGACGGCATGGAACTTGCATTCGTGCCACTGTATGTGAATACACCCGCAGAAACCACGAGAAGTGCGTCCACACGAGACACATCGTTCACACAAACCTATTATCTGCCGTTCGAGGGCTTCTATAAAATCACAGTTGTGACAACCGAGAACATCGGGCTTGTGGTGAACGGAACCAGCGTAACCTATGACCGCCTCGGAAATACCGCAGTGTATGTGTTCTACACTGCACCACAAAATCTGAGTGTTGCAATAAGCGGCAACTTCCAGTCAATTACGGTCTCGAAATTCGGCATAGACCCGTTCTCGAATGATACAGATGGCGATGGGTTAACCGACAGCACAGAGGTATTCTTCAATTCCTCGCCGTTTTTCAGTGATACTGACAGCGATGGCTTGAATGACAGTGAGGAGTATCAGATTGGCACAAATCCAAGGAGTAACGACACGGATGGCGATGGGCTTGATGACTACACCGAGGTGTTGCTGGGCTTGAATCCACGGGCAAACGACACGGATAATGACGGCTGCAATGACCGCACAGAACTCAACTACTGGGTTTCGAAGGGCTATAACAACAACACTGCAGTCCAGTATTGCAGAAATCCAGATGTAGATAACGACAGCATGCCTGATGGCTGGGAAATCCAGTATGGGCTTGACCCAGCAACCAACGATTCCTACGATGATAAGGACGGCGATGGTCTCACAAATGTGGGCGAATGGAACCTGGATAGCAATCCAACCGTTCGGGACACCGATGGCGATGGCTTGACTGATGGAGCAGAGGTTGGTAATTGCACATTCAGAACGAACATCGAGCAGGGTGCAAAGAGCATTGCAAACTACAACAACACAACGGGCTGGATATGGTGGAACGGAAGTTGGTATGTATGGTCTACAGAGACCGCATGGAATTCCACGCCTGTGCTGTTGTACCAGCTTGCAGATGGCGGGATTTATTACAATGCCACAAGCAATCGCCTTATCATTGCTTCTGGACTTGAAAACGGGCGTGTAAATACGAGCCATGTTGTATATGCAAGACAAGGTGCTTGGACAGACAACGGTCTTACTGAGCCCATGGCTGGATATAAAGGCAATGAGATATTCGAGGGCACGAGTCCCACGAGCGTGGATACAGATAACGACGGCGTCTATGACCTGGATAACGGAATATGGGACTGCAGGAAGGACTATGATAACGATAACGCAAGTGATGGCTACGAGGTGTACACGGTATATCGTGAGAATCTGCCAACTAGCGTGGATAAATGGATAGCACTGGATACAAATTGGAGCGATATGAATTGGAGTTTAGAACCGTACAGGCAAGACGGTTGGGTTGCGGAGGGGCAGGACGGATATGTAAATAAGACCCTAGCAGAAGACGCAATGAAAGCACGGTTGAATGAGTTGGGAGGAGTACTCAGGAAGACAAAAGATGGCTACGATGTGCGATTCAACGAGAGCAATCTAACGGTGCTGTATGTAATTAATTTCACTGAGGTAGATATCAGAGGTGAGAATAATTGGATGTACACAATTCACTATATCCTCTACACACTTACAAACAACACAACAGGCATCGACCTCACGCCATACGCATTGCCAGCATATGCTGCTCAGTGCCTTGAGGTGCACCGAATTGCAGATACTGATGGCGACGGCAAGCCAGACCTTGGTGATAACGACAGCGACAACGACGGAATAAAAGATGGTGACGAGCCCTTATACTGGGTTGATAGCGATGGTGATGGCTTGATAAACATGCGAGACACAGATAGCGATAACGATGGCTTGCTGGACAGCCAGGAAGACATAAACTGCAACGGCAAATTAGACGCCTGGGAGAGTTCACCAATTAGCAACGACACGGACAATGACGGGCTGAGCGACAAGGACGAGTGGCAGAGATACTTCACAAATCCGAGCAATGCGGATACGGATGGCGATGGCTTGAGCGATAGGGAGGAAGTGCATCCTGATGTTTACTGGGGCAATACTGGGCTTTCTGCAGGTCAAACTTATTCCTATCCATATTATTTACAGTTGCCAAAGAGCGACCACTATCTCCTCCAATTCCGTGCGAATTCTTCAGGCAGGATTACAATCAGTCTTCCTGCATCTCCTCCGTATCCACGCTTTAACTATACCATTGAGAACGCAGAGATAGGCGAGTGGTACAGTATTGAAATTGATAGGGAAGATTACAGACCGCTGGGAATTGATGTTGTGAATGGTGCAATCTCGCAGTTTGCATTTATACCGCTGAAGAACTACATGAACTTCAGCACAGGTTCTATTTTCATGCAAAACACGGGAGTAATAACAAAGAGCATACAAGTTCCACAAGGCGAGAATTTTCCAATCCGTGTAGCAAATGCAAGCTATAGAGTCACAATCCATCATGAGGGGTCCTTTGGGACAGAACCCAGCGTATATGTTGCGATACTACTTGTGGAGAATATTTCTGTGTATTACCGGAGTAACAACAGCGGAATACTCGAAGAGCGTAAGCTATCAGATTTCGGGTCAGTAATTGATAAGTTCGTAAGAAGTAAACAATCTTCCGTGAACCTCACCCTCAATCTTACTGTAAGTGAGAGCCAGTACCAGTATGTTGAGTGGGGCAGTATAAACATCCAAGGCTGGTTCTATCCGTACTTCACCAATCCGTTCTGTGCAGATTCCGATAACGACAGCCTGAGCGATAAGCTGGAGTTGAAGTACAGCACAAACCCGTTCTGCAGCGACACAGACCATGATGGTCTGCCTGACTTCAACGAGACAGGCAGGTTCACAGACACCGTCAGTGACTCTTCAGCAGATTGGAACAACAGTTCAGCACATGCCCCTGGTATATACTTCGAGAACCTCACGACCACACACAGATTAGGGCTGAATGGCACCACAGTCTGCAATTTTACATTTGCAGTAAATGCCACAGGAATTGCATCACAATTACCACTACCAGTGCATGTTTCTGTGGTGCTGACAACATCAATACCCGAGTATTTTGTACTCACTGCCCATTACGGTGGCATCTATCACAACAACAATTTGCTTGTATCTGACCGTGTGGATAACGAGAGCCTTTCAGGTATTGTTGTTGACCTCACAATAAGTTACGGCACATCTTACGGCAGTTTTGCAGAATTTAATGCTTCGTTCATTTTCAACTACTCAATATTTGCATCTCAACCCGAGAAATATCCGCCAAGAATTGATATTACGCTCAGGTTCGGCGAGAACGAACGCACAACTGATCCGCTGGATGTCGATACGGACCACGATGTAATTCCAGACGGTAATGATACCAATCCGTTTACCCCAGAACCATTCCCAGAATCACCATTTGCAGATAACGATGGCGATGGCTTATTGAACTGGGAAGAAGACCAAATCGGCACAGACAAGGACAAAGCGGATACTGATGGCGATGGCCTGAACGACTACGAAGAGGTAAAGATATACAACACGAACGCCACGCTCACCGACACAGACAATGATGGTCTGAGCGACTACGCAGAAATCTACACCTACCACACGAACCCAAACAAATATAGCAGTGATAACGATACCCTGAGCGACGCAATGGAGGTGCTGGTTACGCACACCGACCCCTGGAAGGACGATACAGATAACGATGGCTTGAACGACAGCACAGAATACCAGAACGGTCTAAACCCACTGAGTAACGACACCGATAGCGACCAATGGTTGGACGGTGTAGAGTATAACTACTGGCTCACTCACGGCTGTAATTCCGCACAGGCGTACGCAAACTGCAAAAACCCGGATGTGGACGGCGATAGCATCACGGACTACCAGGAAGTATACGGCTACACAGTCAAGGTAGCCACATCCTTTGACCAGAACGGCAATCCAATCATGCAGGAGAAAGTGATGTACGGTGACCCGTGCCAAGCATACAAGCAACCTGGCGGTGCATGGACTGACACAGACGGCGATGGCATTCCTGACATCGTAGAAATCTACTTTAGCAACATCACGAACATCGACAACGAAACCATGTGGCAGGAATATCTGAAGAACACGGCCACTGGTAGTTTGTTCCAGAGATACACCTGGTGCAGGGACTACTACCACGAGTTGAACAAGACCAATAGCAGTGCAGCGGAGAACTGGACGCAGAAGGCGTTCAACCCGTTCGTTGTGTGCAACTTGCCACCAATGATAACTGACTTTACCGTAGAAGCCCACGAGGAGTGGGGCTGGACTTGGTACGGTTATGTGGTTACTGCGTGCTATCTTACAGTGAGCACGGAAATAAAGAGTGTAGGTGGGTTCGGCAATATCTACATCGGAACGAGACCGCTGGACAAGGACAGCGATACGGTAGGCTGGAGCGCATCGCCATGGGATTCTACACTCACGCAGATTTCGTATGACAATATCCGCTTAGATGTGGACTGGTGGACGCTGAAATTAACGGGCTACTGCACGCATTTAGACACGTGTAGTGTAGCTGACATCGGTGGCAGGCACCCAGCAGTATCGGCAAGTCACGAGATTGAGGGTATAGGCAGGTTTATCGCTAACGTCATCACGAACTTCTTTGCGATGCTCACAGGCGGGTTAAGCGAGAAATGGGAGCAGGTGACCAGAGCGGTAGAGAGTATCGCTTCAGCAATAAAGAACCGCATACACGACCTGCTTATTCCAGTAGCAGAGGCGTTGAGTACTGCAACAAAGAATTATGTTTATGGTTGGGCAGATGCACTGCCGCCGAAAGACACAGACATGGAGAAGTTAAGTATTGACATCCAGAAGCAGATTAGCACCATGTTTGGCTCGTTTACAGATGCATACAAAAAAGCAGTGAACATCGTGTATATCTATGTCAGAATCGGAAGCATGAAGGAAGTAGTAGTGGGATTTGCAGAAATCATGCGAGAATGCATGCTAACAATATACGGCTGGACTGGTATAGAGCAGATACTACCACAAATAAGCGAAGCAGAAGCAATGCAGGCATGGGAACAGTTACAGGCACAAGTGAAGGATATAGGTTCATTGGATGCGTGGCGAAAGTTTGGGTTAGCAGAGGCGAATAAAATAATTCATGAAAAAAGTGAGGGGGGCGGTATGGAATCGAGAACGCCCCCAGAATACAAATACGGAATTATAATTGGAGAATATGACGCAAGTTTAGAAAGTGCAGCAAAACACGATGTGGATGAGTTTTATAAGTTGCTTACATCCAACGGCTATACAATGATAGAAATACCTGGCAAGTATCATAATTTACAATTAACAAAAGAGGAGATAAATACTACATTTGTGTATTTGCGTGAGAACTTAAGTGTACATCCTGGTGCAAAGGTATTTATTGCATTTATTGGGCACGGAATAAAATACTCTAACGGAGAAGCTGCATTTGGTATGGCAAAAGGAGCTGATTATTTCTGGTATAACTTATCAGAGAAATTTGATATGACAATACTGGACCAAAATGGAGACGGAAAAATCACTGACAATGAGCGGAATGCCCCTCCATACTCAACATTGATAATGTTGTTTTCTACATGTTACTCAGAGTATGCAATTGAAAATTTCAGTCGACATGATTCCACTCCAATGAAAAGAATTTTAATATCCGCTACAAATAAGGATGAGGTGTTACCCTACTGGCCTGGATTTCCTATTTCGTTTAATATATTTGCAGGACATTTCACGAATAAATTGCAGAGTGATAGTTGGGAGGAGTTCTTGATGATTTTCACTCAGTATATCGGGGGCATGTTAACAGTTGGTTCCATCTTGTTTCTTATTATTGGTCTTATTTTTAGTGGGAGCATACCTGCATTGATCGTTCTGTTAGCAGTAATATGTGGTATTTTCCAAACATCAATTATAATGGCTCTAATAGGTTCGATATGTATGCTAACAGGAGACACAACAATATATTCTAGTTGGGCATGGGGCTCGATATGGGCACCCATTGGTATCTTTTTTGGATTGGCGGGAGTATCACATCCTAAAATATATAACCCAGAACTTGCAAAGGAGACTATAGTATGAATAAACACATACTATCTGAGATTTTAAAACAAACGCCTGCAAGTTCGCCAGCATCTCTGTTAATATATTTTCTATGTGGACTACTAATAGGGGAAGTGGGTATAATTATACTTGAAGGATGGAGTATGGGATATCCGAAAGATTACGCTATAGTTCCTCACTCAATTCTTTGGCTCGGTGTTTATCTTATTGTCTCATTTTATGTTGAAAGTATGTTTTCAATGATATATATTTCGGAATATCTAAAAAATAAGGGATTATGTGACCAGAAAGAATTAAACCAGAAAATAATAAACCTAATAAGAATCCACACTTTAGTATTTTTGGCAATGGGTTGTGTAATTTTTCTGTATGTTGTAGAAACAGGGAAACCGTTGTTTGCTATAGGACTTTTCTGTCTTACACTACTTTATTTATTAGCAATAATTGGTTGGCTTATGCGAAAAAACAAATTATACAAGGGAAATAAAAAAATGCAAACAGAAGGAGCAAAATTTAACAATAGGGAGGAATACTTTGTACGACGATATAGAATACCAGAACGGGCTGAATCCGATGAGCAACGACACAGATAGCGACCAGTGGAAAGACGGAGCCGAGTATAACTACTGGCACGGAAAGGGCATAGATGATGCCACTGCAGGGAAATATATGAACAACCCGGATGTAGACGGCGATGGTATCACGGACTACCAGGAAGTATACGGCTACACCGTGAAGGTAGCCACATCTTTCGACCAGAACGGGAACCCTATCATGCAGGAAAAGACGATGTACGGCGACCCGCTTCTGGCATATGGTCAGGGCAAGGACTCGCAGGGCAACCCAATCTGGACTGACACAGACGGCGACAATATCCCAGACATTGTCGAGGTGTATTTCAGCAATACAACGAACATTGACAACAATGCCACATGGGAGCACATAAAATCGCTATATCCAGGAATTGGAAGTTACCAGTGGTGCCGAGAATACTACTGGGCACTGAATGGTAGTGACCCGAGCAAAGCAGAGAACTGGACGCAAAAAGCGTTTAATCCGTTCGTGGTGTGCAACTTGCCACCAATGATAACCACATTCACTGCAGAAGTCCATGAGTATGGAGAATGGAACAACAAGCGTTACACAATCAGAACACAGTTCGTTGTGAAAGACCTGAGAGGCGTAGCGGAAGTAAAGCAAGAGCTTTACGAACTCGTAACAGGTAAACTGTACGCCTCGCACACATATAATCCAGGTGCAGGTTATACGGTGATTACCGCTGGCTGGGAATTTGATGTGGACTACTGGACACTTACCGCATACGGTTACAATGTGAAGGGCACAGTGAAAGGCGAGAGCGGATTATCAGTTAGTGCGGAGCAGAAGATATCTGGTCTTGTGACGATGGTAGTGGATGCAATCATGGCGTTAGGTGCGATGCTTCTCGGTGGACTGCAGAAGGCGTGGGAGGCGGTACAAAGTGCATATAACACAATCAGAGTGTGGCTGTTAGAGAAGCTAGAAGCACTTTTAGGGCCGTGGGCGTCTGGTCTGATAAGGAGTATAAAGACATTAGGTCAGTTTATGGTAGATATAAGCCCATATCTGGATATGCAGTTAAATATCGAGAACAAAGAAATGCTTACGAATATACTTAAGAATCTGATGCAATATCTCGCCCTATTCCTGATAGCGAAGTTCTACAACGATTTGTATCTTGGCATAGTCCTGCTGTTTTCGCCATTTATCACTACATTCCTCTTATTCCCAGAGGATTTCACTACACTTACCTATAAAAAAATCAAGGAGGTTGCAGAAATAGAAATACCTAATTTCCAAAAGACAATTCATGAATTAGCAGCAGATTATATTATAGATTCTATCATATTTGGTATTATCCTGTTCATAGGGATAATCACCCTTATCGAGGGGATTTCCAGTAAAATTGAAGTGAAGAGTATTTTCGGATTTCTTTTATGTTTAGTTGGTTTTTTCGCTCTCGCAATTATCTTATTGTTAGTGTATTTTGACCCGTGAGGTGAAAAAAATGGAAAACCTAACATTTCTCCTACTTTCTTTTCTTTTATTTGTTTTGATTTTATTTGTGTATCTGTTCAGCGTAGTTTTCTATTGGTGGAAAAATCGCCCTGTTTCTAGCAAAATGTTCAAAGTAACTGGAAAAAATATTGTGTTTTATGAAAGAATGGCATGCATATGTTTTTTGCTGTTTATTCTATCCTATACCCTTCTTACCTTTTACTTACTTTTGCCTGAGTGGTTTGGTGTCTCAAATGAAGCACACAGAATAGTTCATATTGTGCTTTATATTATTGCAAGTATATGTGGGATTGCTTACTCTATGTATCATCTAGGATACCTGATGGGCATAAAGTCGACCAAGGTGGAAGAAAAATGAGAGCAACCATCGCACTAGATGCCCTGCCTGCCTATACTGCTCAGTGCCTTGAAGTGCACCGAATTGCCAACACAGATGGTGACGGGTTGAGCGACTACGAGGAGGTAAAGATATACCATACTAAACCTGCAAAAGCAGATTCTGATGATGACAGTCTGAGCGACTACGCAGAAATCTACACATACCACACGAACCCAAACAAATATAGCAGTGATAACAATACACTGAGCGACGCAATGGAGGTGCTGGTTACGCATACCAACCCCTGGAAAGACGATACAGATAACGATGCCCTGAACGACAGCACAGAATACCAGAACGGTCTAAATCCACTGAGCAACGACACCGATAGTGACCAGTGGTTAGATGGCGTAGAGTATCACTACTGGCTCAGTCACGGCTGTAATTCCGCAGAGGCATATGCGAACTGCAAGAACCCAGATGTGGACGGCGATGGTATCACAGATTACCAGGAAGTCAACGGCTACACCGTGAAGGTAGCCACATCGTTCGACCAGAACGGGAATCCCATCATGCAGGAGAAAACGATGTACGGCGACCCAATACAGGCATACAAGCAGGCTGGCGGTGCATGGACTGACACAGACGGTGATGGTATTCCTGACATTGTAGAAATCTATTTCAGCAACACTACAAATATCGACAACAATGCCACATGGGAGCACATAATCAAGTCAGGATATTCGTGGATTACCAATTACCAGTGGTGCCGAGAATACTACTGGGCATTGAATGGCAGTGACGCAAGCAAGGCAGAGAACTGGACGCAGAAGGCGTTCAATCCGTTCGTGGTGTGCAACTTGCCACCGATGATAACCACATTCAGTGCAGAAGTCCATGAGTATGGCGAATGGTACAACAAGCGTTACACAATCCAAACGCAGTTCGTTGTTAAAGACCTGAGAGGCGTAGCGGAAGTAAACATAGAACTTTATGAACTTGCGGCAGGTAACCTGTACGCCTCGCACACCTATAGCCCAGGTGCAGGATATACTGTGATTACCGCTGGTTGGGTATTTGATGTGGACTACTGGACATTGAAAGCCTATGGGTACAATGTGAGAGGCACAGTGAAAGGCGAGAGCGGATTGTCTGTTAGTGCGGAGCACCAGATATGCGGAATTGTTGCAATTGGTGTAAATGCAATCACAGCACTGTGGTCAATGCTCACAGGTGGACTCCAAAACACCTGGAATGCAGTGGAGAAAGGAGTGACGAATATAGTCGATTACCTGTACCAACAATTTGCGAATAAGATACAAGCAGAGATAAACACGGTTTGTGCAAATATTCAGAACAAAATAAATAGTATCTGGGGGCATGTAGACCAATCACTCAAAACAACCGCAAATGCTGACTTTTCGAGCATGGCAAGAGAGAACGGGCTTTTCGGTGTTCGTGAATTGAAGACATTCTTCGGTGCATTTCTCGGTGCTGCATCTACTGCAGACGCCATGACCAAGCCGTATATGATATGCCCTGCAATTTACAAACCACTAAACCAGAAAATCGGCAAATTCATGATTGAGCAATCACTCAAGGTTGTACGCGTATTTTACCCAATTGATGATAGTACAGTTCAGGCATTCATAAATAAGATAGAGCGTGGCGAAATAACAGTAGAGATACCAGGATGGCTAAAGGGTCTGGACATCACAAACGACCGTGCATTAGTGGATGGCTTACTCCAGGAATACCTGAAGTGGGTAAGCGGGACAGGGACGAAAGCAAAAGTAGCCAGCATAGGTAACGAGTTCAGACAAAACGAGATGGCAAAGGTTGCGTTGATAATAGGCGAAGGCGATGGCATTGACGATGCTGTGATAAATGAATGTAGTGCAATGCAGGAAATACTAAATGGATATAGGCTGATTGGAAACGGATACAATTGGAGAGCTACAAGGGAAGATATATTGAATGTACTTCTACCCCAACTGGGAAATGTGCTAGACGGGTTAGATGGGAATGTGCAGGTAGTGATTGTGATATGTGCACACGGCGATGCTACAGACCACAATCGATTTGTTGTAAGGAATGGAGCAGTATCCTGGCAAGAATTTGCAGATGCGTTGGATGCAGCAGTATTGGAACAGAACAAGCCGAAGTACAAGCAAATGCTAATCATCGCCCAGACATGCTTCTCGGGCAGAGCAATTGAACCGCTGACAAAACATGACTCAACCAATAGGGCAGTCATCACGGCGGTGGATAAGGATGAAGTGGCAGTATCGCTTGGGTTTAGTGTAAATCGCTTAGTCTTTCTTGGTCACTTTGTAGATTTCTTATTGAAACGTGCTGGCGAAGAGTTTTCACTCACATTTGTACAACTCTTAATAGCACAATTGATTCCATATATCTTCATTGGCTGTTTATTGGGAGTTATCATCGCATCGATATCGACTGCAGGTCTTGCAGCCATATTCTTCGTGTTAGTCCCAATTATAATATCACTAGTAATTGCAATTATTGATGCGATAGCTTGCTATATTTTTGGGGGCTTGCATAACAATATTTTTAATTGCTATAATTTTGCAAAGAGCACAATTATTCTTGCGCCTTTCTATGTACCTACTATTGGGTGGGCCGGTGGAAATCATCCCCAGAGTTTCAATGATAATTTGCTGAGTAATATTTTTATATAAGGGGTGGTGAGATGGGCGAAAACAGTCCTATAGATATGGATGAAATGACTTCCTCTCAGCAATTTTTATTTATTTTTGTATATCTTCTTATTGTCTTTTTAATCATTTATCCACTTGGGCCCTACTACACACACCCTACTTCTCCTTTTGTGGTATATTCTGAAGTTGTTCCATCTGTTATGTTATATGTGTATGTATTGAAAATTCTGTTGGTAGTTTCAATATTTATGATAGTCTTCTTTTTTTTGAATACAGTAAGAAAAGTGTATCTGGCTAAAATTACTTCTTCTGAGATAACTAATCGCATAGGGATTACTTTTTACCTTGTGTTATGTTGGATGGGTACCGTTCAGTTATGTGGGTATCTCCCATTCAACTATCCAACCACTCCTCTTCTGGTTACGATTTTTACAATTTATACTCTATTTGTTGTGAGTTATTATTTTTTCTTTACATTTTTTTCAATATATGTGTTGATAAAAGCTCATAGAAATGCGATTTTGTATTATTCTATTAAAACATCACTTAAGGACGATATAATCCACATTTTCTTCAAACTCCCCAAGATACTAAGTGAAAAACATCCCAAAACACACATCTTTTTTTGGTCCATAGAACTGTTAATTTTTGCTTCTGCAATTGTAGGCGGACTAAACAACCCATCTTTTTCAGCATGGACAGCATATCCATACATCAATCCCGTTTATGAGATTGCAATATACATATTGGTCGTGGTAATCCCATTTAGTATCGGAATATTTATCAGTATCCAGTTTATATACTATGCAGGAAAAGCAATTGGAAGGAACATTGTCTGGAGTAAGGAGAGACATAAATGAATGGGAAGGAAATAGGGTATGTGATGAAATACCAGAACGGCCTGAATCCGCTGAGCAACGACACAGACAGTGACCAGTGGGATGATTACCACGAATTCTACTACTGGCATACTACTCGCAACCTACCCGCATCAGACGCATATGCGAACTGCAAAAACCCGGATGTGGACGGCGATAGCATCACGGACTACCAGGAAGTATACGGCTACACAGTCAAGGTAGCCACATCCTTTGACCAGAACGGCAATCCAATCATGCAGGAGAAAGTGATGTACGGTGACCCGTGCCAAGCATACAAGCAACCTGGCGGTGCATGGACTGACACAGACGGCGATGGCATTCCTGACATCGTAGAAATCTACTTTAGCAACATCACGAACATCGACAACGAAACCATGTGGCAGGAATATCTGAAGAACACGGCCACTGGTAGTTTGTTCCAGAGATACACCTGGTGCAGGGACTACTACCACGAGTTGAACAAGACCAATAGCAGTGCAGCGGAGAACTGGACGCAGAAGGCGTTCAATCCCTTCGTGGTCTGTAACTTACCGCCAATGATAACTAACATTACCGTAGAAGCCCACGAGGAGTGGGGCTGGACTTGGTACGGTTATGTGGTTACTGCGTGCTATCTCACTGTGAGCACGGAAATAAAGAGTGTAGGCGGGTTCGGCAATATCTACATCGGAGCGAGACCGCTGGACAAGGACAGCGATACGGTAGGCTGGAGCGCAGCGCCATGGGATTCTACACTCACACAGGTCTCGTATAAGAATATCCGCTTAGATGTGGACTGGTGGACGCTGAAATTAACGGGCTACTGCACGCATTTGGACACGTTTACTGTAGTGGACATCGGCGGTAGACATCCGAGCGTCTCAGCAAGCCACGAAATCAAAGGCATAATCACGGTTATCGCTAACGCCATCACGAACTTCTTTGCGATGCTTCTGGGCGGACTGCAGAAGGCGTGGGAGGCTGTAGCAAATGCGGTGAATGCGATTGTGGAGTGGATAAAGAGCGAGTTGACGAAGGTAATAGAGCCTTTGTTCTCTCCGTTCCGTGCCCAAATTGAAGGTCAGGCGAAAGAATGGGCAGACATGATTATGAGATGGATATGGGCAGTAGAGAATGGTAGCACAGATACA
>Ga0272448_1003972_pt1 | contig 17172 bp, 15 predicted proteins | sample YNPCB0191_FD_202220 | JGI IMG/M metagenome (GOLD analysis project Ga0272448, IMG submission 202220) | Hot spring sediment microbial communities from Yellowstone National Park, WY, United States - YNP-CB-019-1 | ecosystem: Environmental > Aquatic > Thermal springs > Hot (42-90C) > Sediment... | reverse complement strand
TGGACGATGCGGAACCAGATTTCAGGCTCGGCCCAGCCCGGGCGGCCACGTCGAGAACTGTTACGTTCGGGGAGCCAGACGTCTTTGGCTCTCGGTCATTAATGGGGGCAGGCCGAGGCTGCTGACTGGTAATAGCCCTTCAGTTTAGCGCGGCAGGGGTTGGTTTGGGTGTGGTCTGGGGCCCTGTTGGCTCTGAGAGACCCTGCTGGAAGCCCCCGGGCGTGGTTCAGAGAGCCAATACCAGAGGCGCCTCCGGCGCCGCCCGAAGCGAAAGCCCGCGCCGCCGGGGGCGGCGCCTGTTGGCCGCAGCGAAGGGCGGCGCATGAGGCGCAATAGGCCGCGATTCTTGCTGCCGGCTGGATCCAGATCCCGCCAGCAGGCCAGGAAGTGGTGATTGACCAGGCGGATGACGTGGAACCGGTCAGCCACGATGCGGGCGTTGGGGAAGTGCTTGCGCACCAGCGCGCGATAAGGGCTGGACAGGTCCATGCACACCACCTGCACCTCGGCCTTGCCCGCCAGGCGCTGGAAATAGGCTTCCAGGGCGCCCCGCTACGTTCGGCGGCGCGCAGCCGCAGGAAGTCTTGAAACCAGCGCTCCACGGTGGCGCTGGCGATGCCTTCGCGCTGGCCCAGCCGGCTGCGGGGGATCCCATCCCAGTGCTTCAGAAACACGCTGCGCCGAAAGGGTTCGGTGGCCCGCTTGCGCGGCAGGATGCCCGGCAAGCGCTGCCAGAAGTAGCGGCCGCATTGCCGGCACTGCCATTTCCACGTCTCCAGCTCCAAGACCGAGTGCCCGACCCCCCAGCTCTCGTGCCGCAGTCGCCGGACGCGCCGACCCTTGTTCCGCAGCCGGACACCCCCGCAGTGCGGGCAGGCTATCGGCCCGGTATACCGGGCCGATGGCCTCACCCTTCCGTTGCGCTCTTCAATGCCTGTAAGCTGGTACCCAGGCAGGCCCAAAACTGCCTCTGATCTGATCAAAACGTTCCCTCCAAGAATGTTTTATCAGTCAGAGGCCAGGGCCTGCCCCCATTAACGAGCTAGAGCCTTAACGCCTCTCTTCGCCCGTAACCCAGGAACTGGCCGCGTTTTCGCGGCTTCCACGTCTCTGCTTTGCCCGCGGTGTCCGGCTTGCCGGGCCGAACTGCGCCCCCGCAACGTTTGCCGGAGGCTGTTTTCTCCCCGTCTCCGGGAGAAACCAGGTGTTGGTTAACAGCATCGCGAGGGTTGTCCTGCTCCAGGCCGGACGTTCCGAAACCGGGCGGTCATCAGAGTCAACAAGTGCCGTCGCGCCTTGTCTCGCTCAAACCGGCCAACGGCGAGCTCATCCTCGCCGGCGGCTGTTGAGCGCAGCCCGGAGGGCGGTTCCTCACTGGTTCAGCGCTGTCTGACGCTTCAGGCCCCAGTATCCCCAAAGCACCGATACTGGAACCCAAGCAATCAGCACTGCCAGACTCGGCCAAAGGGACTGAACGCCGGCGCCCATCAGCGCGATTCTGCGAAACGCGTCCGTGATGTGCGTCAGAGGGATGAGCCAACTCAAGGTTTCGAGCCATCCTGGCATCGCATAGGACGGCCACGTGAATCCCGAGAGCATGAAGACCGGAACGGAAAACAACAGCAGTGCGTGCAGAGACAACAGCGCGGAGCCACAGATTCCCGAGACACCATACCCAACCAGAATCTGCGTGACGACGAATACGCTCAGGATCGCAAACGCCAGCAGCCAGTTGCCGCGGAACGGGCTTCCGAACAAATCAAAGGGCAAGCGGATAGCCACGAACGCGGCCGGCAGCGCCAAGGTGGCGGTTGCAGCCACCTTGGCCGTCAGCAGAGTTACCGGCCGTCCGCCTATTCGAGCAAGCTCGCTACGATTCGCGGGGTCGGAATCGAGACTCAGCGAGATGGCCGCACCCATGCGGATCACCTGCTGTAGCGCCACAATCACCAATCCGGCAAGTATGAAGTAACTGTAGTGGCTTGCCGGGTTGAAAAGAGGCCGCACAACCGTTTGGATCGGCGCCGCTACGGCAGTCGCACGTGCGCGCGAAACGCCGCTTGCCATGAGCCGCCGAGCCCGCGTCTCCGTCCGGTAGGTGGCGATAGCCGCGCCGATCGAGCGCGTTAGCATGTTGCCGATCAGGATGTTGCTGCCGTCGAGAATCACCGCCACTCGTCCTTGATCGCCGCGCAGTATGTCACGTTCGAAGTCCTTCGGAATGACGACACAACCGTATGCGCGGCCTTGTTTTGCGGCTTCCAGGAAGTCGGCGGCGGAAGCACCGAAGAAGGCCAGCGAAAGGTTCTCGCTGGCCAGCAGTGCGTGCGCGAGATCGCGCGACATCTTAGAATGGTCCTGATCCACGATCACGATGGGGACCTCACGGACCCTTCCATTCCAGTAGACTCCGCCGAACAGGAATGCGTAGAATAACGGACCGGCGAGCATGATCACCAGGATGCGCCGGTCTGTCAGCAGGCGCTTCAGCTCGCGGCGAAAAAGCCTCTTCCAAATGCTCATGGGTGTGCCTTTCCCGGTTCGCCGTCCCGCCGCAACAGGTACGCACCGGCGAGAGCCAGCATCCCGGCCGCGGCCGACCATACGGCAAACAGCAACAGTTCCCGCGTGAGGTCGTACACCCCCGCGCCCATCAGCGTAATCTTGCGAACCGCGAACACGAACGGGTTCATCGGCAGCAGGTATGCGATGGCGGCGAACCCCCCGGGCATGGCGAACACGGGCCAGGTGAAGCCCGACGCCAGAAAGTTGGGCATAGTAATCACGGCGCAGACTTCAGAGGCCAACAGGGCGTCTTTGGAAAAGGTCGAAATGGCAATGCCGAGCATGACCATGTTGGTCACAAACCACAAGATCACGGCGGCCAGTAGCCACTCACTCCCCTTCACCGGGAATCCAAGCCACCATTTGGGCACGTGCATGGCCAACCAGCACACAGGCCACAGGATCGCGATATAGGCGGCGGATTTCGCCGCGACGGTGATGAAGAGGTTGCGGGATAGCTCTTGCAATTCGGCTGAGCCGCCGCCGAACTCGCGCGCGCCGGACTGGCTGGCGGCCAACAAGGACACCAACTGGATGGACACCGCGATCAGTCCCAGCACGATGAAATTGGCATAGTTGGAATTGAATGCGGGATTGAACAGACTGCGTGTCTGCTGGAGGACTGGCGTGGCGCTGCGGACGGCGTGTGCTGGCGGCATACCCCGCCGCTGTAGACTTTGGATCTCCGCGCCGATCGAGTACGACGCCAGAACCGTGCTTGCCGCCGTTACAGCGATGTTGGCGGCAAGCAGGTTGCTCGCGTCCACCAGCACGGCGACCTTTGCGCCTCTGCCGGCCTTGACGTCGCGTTCGAAGTTGCGAGGAAACACGAAGCAGATGTGGGATCGTCCCTCGGCGGAAAGGCGCCGGAACTGCTCGGGAGACTCCGCGTACTGCCCGAGCACGAAGGGCTCGGTGGCTAACAGCGATCGGATCAGATCACGCGAAAGCGCGCTCGAATCCTGATCGACGATCGTGACCGCAAGGCTGGTGACTTTCTTCGGTGAGTACACCGCCCCGACCAGCAGCGCAAACGCAAGCGGGCCGGTTAGCAGGAGTACCGCCATACCCGGCTCCTTCCTGAGCGACCGCCACTCCCGCAGGACGATTTGCCGGAACACTTTCATGTCACTTCCCTATGGACGCGAGCTTGACGCGTGCCGTCATGCCGGTCCTCAGCCGGGGATCGTGGTCGGTAATGAGCACGACAATCTGGAGCGCCCGTACGTCGAAGGAATTTTGTTCGTTGGTAGCTTTCCTGGTCGCGAAATCGGCCGACTGCGAAATGCGGATGATCCGGCCGTTCACCTCGGCGCCGGCCAGCGCCGGCAGGACGACCTTGACCGGACGATCCAACTGAAGGTGCCCGAACTTGGTTTCATCGGCGTAGATTTTTACCTTGAAACTCGACTTGCTGGCCAGGGTGAGTATGGGAGCGCCGGCAGCCACCATTTCGCCGGTGTCCATAATCCGCTGCGATACATAGCCATCCAACGGGGCTACGATCCGAGTCTCCAGTTGATACGAACGCGCTTCTTCCAACTGAGCTTTGATCGCTTCCGCCTGATGGAGCGCGGCGGCAGCCTCCTGCTCGCGGATCGTTATCTGCAAGGCTCCGTCCCGCGCCAGCTTGAGCGCGGCTTCAGCCGCCGCGAGACCTTGGCGAGCCTGTTCGACTTCCTCTTTTCGGGTCCCTTCCCGCACCATCTCCAGACGGGCCTCGGCGGCCTCTTTCTGAGCCTTGGCCGAGAGGTACCGCAGCCGGACCTCGTTCTCCACCTGCTCGGCGATCACGCCTTCCTGAAACAGTCCTTTGAATCGCCGGTAGGTAGCGTCCGCCGTATCATAAGCTGCCGAAGCCTGTTCGAGCGCCTTCTCGGCTTGGCGGACCTCCTGAATTCGCGCGCCATTGAGAGCCATCTCCAATCGCGCCTTGGCCGCTAGGTAGGAGGCCTCCGCCTGCTGAATCTGGCCTGAGACGGTGAGCCGCTGGAGCTCCAGTGCCCGCACTGCCTGTTGCCACTTTGCCAGGGCCGCCTCGTGAGCGGCCGCCGCCTGGGCCACACGGGCATCTATCTCCTGTGACCCGATGCGCGCGAGGACGTCGCCGGCACGCACCGGGCTGCCCTCTTCGACAAGCATTTCGACGATCCGTCCGGGGATCTTAGAGGACACATCCACCTCGTCACACTCCAGCGTCCCCTCAATCAATTCTTCCTTTTGCGCCGGACGGCTGAACGCACGCGACGCCAGCAGGACGATAGCCAGCGCCAGCGCCGCGCCGGCCCCCGCGGCGATGAACAGTTTTCGTTGTCTGGTCATTTCTCCAACCTCAATGCGACTTCGGAGATGTCCCCGGCGTGCCGGTGAAACTCAAGGTACGCCAAGATCATCTGGAACAGCGAGTTCTGAACCCCTGTTTCTGCCGCCGTGAGCGCCACGTTCGCGTCCAGCACCTCGAGACTGGTGCCGGTCCCGACATTGAAGCGTTTCGTGGCCAGGCGCAGGCTTTCGCGGGCAAGTTCCGTGGCCTTGCGCGCCGAAGCGAGAGTACTCCTGTGCGATTCGTAGTCGAGCAGTGAGTTGCGAACCGCGAGCCGCACCTGCTCTTCGGCGTGACGCAGTTCGATGCGGGCCTGAGCGGTCTCTGACGCCTTCTCCGCCACACGGGCTCGTCTTGCGCCCCCCTCGAACAGACTCCACGATGCGCGCACGCCCGCAAACCATGTTGGATCGGTCTGTGCCAGCTTGCTGGTCACCGTCTCCTTACCCGCCACGGCCACCACATGAGGCAGATAGTCCGCCTTTTCCATCCTCTCGGCGTGCGCCAGGGCTTGGACCTTCTGCCGCAGCGCCTGGAGTCCAGGGTGGCCTTTGAGTGCGGCGGCCTGAGCTTCCGCCAAGGGCGGAAGTTCCGGCGGCTCGAAGAGCGCGCCGCTGATTTCTACGACGGCGCCTTCCGGCAGATCCAGTGCCGTTCGAAGGGCCGCCTGCGCAAGCTCCAGCCGATTGCGCGCCTCGGTAAGTCTGTTCTCCTGCTCTGCCACGGCGGTCTCGGCGCGAATGACGTCATAATTGGCCGCGGTGCCCAACCGGTGCGCCGTTCGCGCGTCTGCCAGGTGTTGTTTGTAGACGTCGAGCGCGCGCTCGTTCAGACGAACGACCTCCCGGCCAAGCAACACGGCCAGGTAGAAGCGTTCCGCCTGAAGGATGGCTGCGGCTTCAGCGTCCCCGCTCAGCGATCGAGACGCTCGTTCACCGGCGCGAGCCATTGCGATCGCATTGGAGATCTTCCCGCCGGTGTAGAGTGGCAGACCCGCCTCCAAGCGTACGTGCAACAGGTCGGTTGGGGCGATCACGACGGGCGGGACCGCCAGGGTCAGTCCGCCGAGCAAGGGAACGTGAACGGGCGGTGACGAGATGGCGATCTGGTCGTTGAGGCGCAGGTACGACCCGTCTACGCTGATTTTTCCCAAACGTAACGCCTGCGCCTGCGCCACCCTGGCTTGCGCTGCGTGGATGCCCTCCTGGCTGGCTTTGACCAGCAGGTTACGATTCTGCACCAAGGCGACGATTCCCGCCATATTGACCCGCACCGGAGGGTTTTGCGACGGCGAGCCGTCAGCCGGCTGCGCCAAAACGGGCGCGCACGCCGCCAGCACAAACAGCCAGCGTGAGAAAGGCCGATTCATCGCCCGGCTTGCCGGGTTTCCGATCCGACCCTCGCGAACGGTGTGCGGGTTGGATGGCCGTTTGCCCCGGTTCCGGCGGCCCCTCGGAAGTCCGCAGTTGGTTGAAAGTGGTTCGGTCTCTCCAGGCAGCGGACACTTGCGAACACCGGCCCCGCATTCGTAATTGCCGTCAACGGGCCGCCGGACCTGGCGATACATTAGCTTGCACCAAGTCCTCGCGATGGGCGACAAAAGGCCTTTCATGACCTCGCTCCTTGCGGCCGCTGACTCGCGGGTCGGCCTTCGACGCCAACATCCATAGCTGTAATCTCCTCGATGAGAGCGTTCATGTAAGGGGTGCCGGCGGCGAGTTTGACGCCCTTCTGGTGCATCAGCGCAAGCAGGTACTTGCCGGCCAGATCCACGAATTCGGTGGCCGTCAAGTCCACTACGAGCCCCTGGTGAGGTGATCGCGCTGCGCTTTCCCGCCATGCCTGCTCCAACTCCGTGACCCAGGCTCCGGCGAGCTTGCCCTCAATTCTCAAGTGGAGCGTGGCTCCTTGCTCAACCCTGGTTATCCTCAGCACGGCTTTCCGTTTCTCCTGCCACTTGAGAGGGCACGGCAGGCTCCGTGAGGAAATCCAACCCGGATCGCCGTATGTTGTTGAAAAGTTTGAGTAGCTTGGGAATCGAGCGGCGAAGCTGGGTGAGGGCCGGTGCTGAAATGTTGGCATTTGCCAACGGGCCGGCAGATGTCCGCTACTGCGGGCGAGTGATGCCGAGTTTTTTCATTCGAAACTGAAGCGTCGCGCGCTTCAGGCCGAGTCTTGCTGCCGCACCATTCGGCCCTGAAAGCACCCAGTTCGTCTGCTTCAACACCTGGAGGATGTGATTTCGTTCAACTTCTTCCAAGCTGCCGGGCGACGGTTCCCGTCCCGTCCGAAGGGTTTCGAGCGGGACCTGCAAGGTCGAACCCGAAGATAGAAGTACTGCGCGTTCGATTAAGTTCTGGAGCTCGCGAATATTGCCAGGCCACGAGTAACGAGTAAGCTGCGCCATGGTTTCAGAAGGGATCGAAGCGATCTGCTTCCCCATCCGAGCGGCGTATTGCTGGGCGAAATAGCTGACCAACAATGGAATGTCCTCTGGCCGTTCGCGCAAAGGCGGGACGACGATGGGAAAAACGTTCAACCGGTAGTAGAGGTCGGCCCGGAACTTCTTGTCTTCCACCATGCGGAGCAGGTCGGCGTTGGTGGCCGCGACCAGGCGGACATCTACACGGATCGTCTTGCCGCTACCCAGGCGTTCGAACTCCCGCTCTTGCAGCACACGGAGCAGTTTCGGTTGGAGCTCCAAGGGGACGTCGCCGATTTCATCCAAGAAGATCGTTCCGCGATGGGCCAGCTCGAACCGGCCGATGCGCTGCGCGATGGCTCCGGTGAAGGCGCCCTTTTCGTGTCCGAACAATTCGCTTTCCAACAAGCCGGTCGGGATCGCGGCGCAGTTCACCTTGACAAAGGCACTCTGGCGCCGCGAACTCCGGTTGTGGATTGCTCTCGCGATCAGTTCTTTTCCCGTTCCCGTCTCACCGCAGATGAGGACGGTGGAGTCGGAGGGAGCGACGATTTCAACCTGACGCAACACGGCCATGATGGCGGGACTTCGGCCAACGATCTCCTCGAAGAAATAGTTGGTGCGGATTTCCTCCTGGAGGTATAACTTCTCCTCCGCCAGCCGGGCGTTGAGTTCTTCGATGCGGCGGTAAGCAGCCGCGTTATCGAGTGCAATCGCAATCTGACCTGCCACCTGCTCGAGCAACGCGACTTCCTCCTGGTCCATGTGTTCGCGGCGGCTGGCAACGTTCAGAGTCCCAAGCACCCGGTCGGCCGAGATCAGGGGCACGGAGCAGACAGAACGGTAACCTTGTGAAATGAGATAGCGCAGGAAGGGATAGGATCCGCTTTCCAACTCGCGGCCGCTGGTCACGACCGGTTTCCGCCGCAAGAACGCCTCTCCCGGCACCGTGCCTTCAATCGGCACCAGCGGGTCCTGCCCCGTGAAATGATGCGAGCCCTCCAGATCGAGGGCCTGTCGGCGGAGTTGGTTGGCCTCTGGATCCCAGAGGGTCAGACTCGCCAGTTCCACCTTCAGAGTTTGCCTGAGAGATCCTGAGATGGCTTTGAACAGCGATTCCGTTTCGAGGTGCGCCACAATGGCGTTGTTCACCTCAAGCAACAGCCTCAGGTGGTCGCGTTCACGAATCAACTCCTCTTGAAGCCTTCGAGCAGCCTCGTAATTGAGCGTATTCTCGACGGCCAGAGCGACTTGCCGGGCTACCTGCGCCATGAACGCGACCTGATCGCTGCCATAGGCGTTCTTGTCAAGCGCGCCGAAAGCCAGACTGCCAAGCTGCCGGCGCTCAGTGAAGAGAGGCACCACACAGTAGCTTCGAATGCCGCTCTCTCGCAGCATCCGCATCAGCACTGGATAGCGGGTCTCCGCTTCGAGATCAGGGAAGTAGAGGGGCTGTCCGGTCTCCAGTACGGTTGCCGTCGGCGATTGTTCGGCTGTGAACTCGTATTCGGACGGGATTCCGTGCGGGACAGACGACTGCAAGTGGTACAGTTTGCTCACGCGCCGGCCAGGGTCATACAAGATGATCCCGACGCCGGCGAGGGGAACCAGCTTGGCTAGCGAAGAGGATAGGGCAAGCAGCAGCGCGGGCAAGGACTGGTGGGAAGCGATGGACTCCGCGACGTCAAGCAGCGCCTCGGAACGGGCGGAGAGAGCATCGGAAGTCATCAACAGCCCCTTCTCTCAACCTCTGTGCCTCAGTGTAGCACCGGGAGGATTCGCAGAAAAACGACGCGCCCGCTGACCCGAGGGAGAGAGTCAGGTACAACATCGCTTCTCTTTGCAGTCGCCTGGCCGCTCCGCGAACGACACGCGGTCCTGATTTGTGGGCACGAACCCGGCGCCATACGGGAATCGGCCAAAGCGGGGCCGGCGGAAAAGTCTCCTTTCGGCAACCCACTGCGAAACGATCACCCTACCAGCCTCTGCGCCCTGTGAAGCACCGGTTGTTTGACTCGTGGAGCCAGACGTTTCTCGTGCAGCCCAAGCCGGACCTCGCGAAACCGGGCGTTGGTGGTTAGCAACATCACAGCGGATGCCGCCGGACCGGGAAAGGTATACTAGCGGTTCAATGAGCCGGAAACGCCGCAACCCGTCCGCAGCCAAGGCCCGCCGGGGTCGCATTCGTGCTGAGAAGCGCGCCCGGCGCGCGAAGCTCTCCGATCTTTGCGATGCTGTGATCGCCGCATATCCCGGTTGCTCTCTTGCTACGGAGCGCATTCTGCACGATTTGCTCGTCCTGATCGAGGGGCAAGAGTTCGATAGCATTGAGGACCTCAAAGCCAGGCTTGCGGAATTGATCCATAGCGCCCCTGTCTACGAAATGGCTCGGGTGTTGAAGCAGCAGGACCCGAAGTGGCGCGCCCAAGAGTTGGCGTATGAGGCGATGGAAGCCGATGATCCGTTTGAAGCCTTGCGGTTGGTCAGCGAGGCCAAGAAGCTCGACCCCGATTCCACCGATGCAGAGCGGCTGATGGTGGCGCTGCTTCCAATGGAATTGGACAACCGCATTCAGCTCATGCGTGAAGTGGTGCGTAAGGCCGAGCGGAACTTTGGGGAAAAGTTCCTGGAAGAGAACAAGGGACATTTCTGGGGCATGCTCTCGACGCGGCCACACATGCGCGCCATGCAGGATCTGGGCGCGTTGTTAACCAAGGCGGACAGACTCGATGAAGCGATCGCCGTTTACGAGCGCATGCTTGAACTAAATCCCAACGACAATCAGGGGGTACGCTACGCGCTGCTTGCCTTGTATCTGGCTACCAGGCGGGAGGAAGGAGCCACTGAGCTTTTGAAACGCTACCCGGGCGAAGAGGACTACAGTGCTGTCTGTGCGTGGGGGCGTGTCATCATCCACTGGCTGGCAAACCGAGAGACCGATGCCCGGTCGGCATTGGTGCACGCCCGGAGCGTGAATCCCTTCGTCGAAGGGTATTTGGCTGGTAAGCAGCAGGCTCCGGAGTGCTTGCCGTCCTTCTATCATCCGGGCGACGACAGCGAGGCACAGATCGCGGCGGCCGAGCTCTCGCTGGCATGCAGTAGACTACCCGAGTTCACAGCCTGGTTGAGCAAGCAGCAGTGAACTTGTTCAAACGCTTGCGAGGCAACTTCACCACGTTCGAAGAACTCTATGGCGGGCAGTACCGCACGGTGGGCGTCTCAGCCCTTGGCGGTTTCCACCTCGACCGCTTTGACCGCGCGGTGTTCGACGCCCTGGGCGTCATAAGGATCTGCACCAAGGCTCCGGGTAAGAAGCCGGAGTTGTCCACGCCTTACATCCTGCGGTGCGGAAAAACCGTGCTGGATGCGGCGCGCCATCTGCACAGGGATTTCGCCGAGCATCTCAAGTTCGCGCGCCTGTACCGCATCGGGGGCGGACAGAGCGGCTCGATGGTGGAACGCCATCGTGTCCTCCAGGATCAGTACATCCTCGAATTTCACCTCTGACCGCTCAACTCCTGCGCCAGAGCGTTCAACCAGCGCACGCGCTCGTCCGGAATGTCCCACGGCAAATCCGCCAACACTAAATCGCACGGCGCCAACTCACGCGCGATGCGTTCAAAATCCGCGCGTACCTCCTGCTGCCCGGCCGCCGCCGCCCGGCCTGGTGGGTAGAGAACGGCGCGGCGGGTTTGGGGAAACATTTCTCTGGCGCGCAGCAGATCCGATTCGATGCCCACGTCCAGATAACCTATCTTGGGAAGCTTGCGCAGCACGTTGAGATAAGGGGTGACATTCCAGTTGCAGGTGTGAACGCCGAAACGCTCGAAAGCGGCGGCGATGCGCGCGTCGTGCTCCAGCAGGAAGCGCTCATAGGCAGCCGGAGACACCATGTTTACCGTGCAATTGCTCACGCACATGTAAGCGATCGGAAAACCTGAACGGCGCTGGCGCTCCTGCACCATGTGCGCCAGACCGATGAGGACGTCCCGAATCACCGCGAACAAATGTTGGGCCAGTTCCGGCTGGTCCATCATGTCCAGAAAAATCTGCTGGCCGCGCAAACGGAACGCCACATTCAGCACGCCCTGCCAGTTCAAATCTCCGTAGACTGTGCCATAGCGCGCGGCGATCTGGTGCAGTTGATCGAGTAACTTCTCAACAAACCGCCCGGCCAGCAGCCGGTTCACCTCCAGCTTTTCGATTTGCGCAGAGCCAAGCACATGACCGGGTTCGAGATCCGGCCAGCGGTCCGGATAATAACGCAGCGGGACGCCGAACACCGCCGGTATCACGCAGACCCCGTAGCAGCCCGCAATAGTTACCACGTCTCGCTCCGGCGGTCCGCTCCATTGCTCGAACTCCGGGAAGGCGCGATTCAGCTCGGCGCGCATGGCCAGCAGCGTCCGGCGGCGGTACTCCGGATCGGTATGCCATCGCTCGCCGAATTCCACGCCGCAGCGCACATGGAACCAGCGCGGCTCGAAGCCGAATACCGGACGCAGAGGCGCTTCACTTCCGTCGGCGGCTTCCCGCCGCGCGGGGGCCGCAATCGGGATCCAGCTTCGCAGTTGCGTTCGGTAAGCGGGTTGCTTCATTTGGCCGCCTCCAGCGGCGGAGGCGGCGTTTCCAGCCACTTCAAATTGAAACGGTAGTAATTCCTGCTGGAGATCAGGTGGATCAACCCATCCCGCGACTGGCATACGGCCAGGTAGCCGCGCGGCTCGGCGTTTTCGCGATTCATCAGGAACTTCGCCCCATCCAAGGTCTCAACTTCGCGGCCCGGCCCATCGTCGCTCACCAGCCGTACCTTCGGCCAGCTCTTGCCCTCATCGTATGAAAGCGCCGCAAACAGCCCGCGCACAGGACGCCGCTTGCCGCTCGAGTCGGTAACCATGACCGGTTCGTTGGCGAAACTGGCAAACAGCAGCGGGCCTTCCTTCAGCCGGATGAGCACCAGGCGCTGGCCTCCGCCGATAGGAGGCCAGATGGACGGCGACGAGCGCCAGGTCTTGCCCATGTCCGCTGAAACGCTCTGCGGCATTTTGCCGTTGATATCCTGTCCCCGCCCGAAGGCGAACAAACGCCCGTCTTTGAGCTGGACGCAACCGGCATGGATGCCGGCAATTGTACCGCCCGGATCCTCCCAGGTCTGGCCGTTGTCCCGGCTGATATGGACCGCCGAGCCCGCCGTTCCCCCGGGTCCCGCGTCGGCGGTGAACAGGATGGCTCCCTCGCGCGTGCGAATCACGTTGGGGATCACCTGCTGCCGTGTGACATGCTCGGGCAGAATCAGCTTCGCGCGCGACCAGGTGACGCCGTTGTCCGCAGAGGTGCGCATCACCACCGCCAGCGGGCCCCAGGTGGCGGCGGTGGAAAGCCCGTTGAAGTGATAAAGCGTTTTCGAGCCGTCATACCACAAGTCCGGCGCGTGATCGTTGCGGTCGGGAGCGTCCCAAAACGGCGAGGCCGGCTCCCACTCGTCTGAGCCCCGGCGCAGGCGGCTGGCCGCCATGGCCAGTTCGCGTCCCCTCTCGGTCACCGTGGTGTACCAAATCGCGAGCAAATCGCCGTTCGGACACTCCGCGATGGCGGCATCGTGGTTGTGATGAGAGTATAAAGGTCCTTCGGATCCCGGCGGAATTTTCACGTAAGGCACGGGCCCGAAAAAGTGCGGCTTTTTCATGTCCACGCGCGCAGCCGTTTTCAAAGGCGCTCCCTGCCGCACATTCCTCTGGTAAAGCTCGGAGCCCGGTTGTGGCAGCGGGCGTGTGGACGGCATCTCAGCAAGCACGACCCGGAACCCGATCATCCAATGCTTGTCCTCGGGCAACGTGCCCATACGGTTGGCCGAACGCATGTAGAAAGCGAACGTCGAGTGGCTGCCGCCGCGCGTCACCTTGAAGTCGCCGCTGGCGCGCCCCACCGGGTCCCTCTGTTCGCCGGGCTCGTACGGGCCGTACCAATCCTCGCACCACTCTTCGACGTTGCCGTGGATGTCGTACAGACCCCACGGATTTGGCGGCGTCTTGCCCACGTGCAACAGAGCCACGCTGTCACGGCCCCGGCTTCTGCCGGGCGCCGGATACCAACTGTTGTCGGGCTTGTTGAGATACACGGCGGGCAGCGTATCTCCGGTGGAGAACGCCGTGGTGGTCCCGGCGCGCGCGGCATATTCCCACTCGGCCTCGGTCGGCAAACGGTAGGGCAGGCCCTCCTTCTCTGAAAGCCACTGGCAGAAGGCCTTCGCCTCGTACCAGTTCACAAATACGACGGCTTCGTCGTCCTCGATCGAAAATCCGAACTTGCCGCGCAGGTGCGCGTGGCGCGGATCAAAACGTTCGTATTGCGCGTTGGTCACTTCGTAAACGCCCATGTAGAAAGGACGCGTGATGCGCACCCGGTGGACCGGCCGCTCGTCGTAATCGCCTCGCGCGGGAAGCCAGACGGCGCGCTTGCCGTCCGCCTCGGTGATCTTCAACACCGCATCGGCCAATCTGGCGTCGTTCCCCATCAGGAACTCGCCCGGTTCGACGCGGACAAACTCCATGCCGATCGAATTGGTAAACCGCTTGCCGGTGGGTGGATCGGCCGCCCCGAGCGAACCGGCAGTTAGTAGAACCGCGATACAAGTCCGCAATTTCATTTCGCCTCCCTTTCAGCAATAGCTTCCCTTAAAGCCTGCCGGTCCGGCACCAGTTGAGTCGGTAATAGTGCCGACAATACCGCCATATGTAGTCTGGGCCCGCGCAGCCGGAATCGGCAGCACGAAAACCAAGACGGCGCAGATGGCGGTGCCGTATATTTCACGCTTTGATTTTCTCCTCATGCGTTATCATCTCCTGATCGGTCATTCTCTGCCGCCCCATCGTCCGCGTCAGCAGTTCTGCTATGTCGCGCTCCAGGCTGTGGTTGCCCGGAATTTGGATGGCGTACTGGACGCTCCGCTTCTCCATCGCCTCGTAGAGCTCCGGCTTGGCGAAGGCGGCATCGGCGCGAAACACCACGTCTTTGCCCTCCTTACTGATCAGCCGGAAGGTCGGATCTTGGCTCGGCCGCTCGGCGCGGTTGACATCCTCGTAACCGGCCAGGTGGCTGTGGACGGACTGCCGAAACAGATCGGCCAGCGGGAACTGTGTGTTCTTCCCGCGACCTGCCGGAGAGCAACTCGCCGAGGCACAGCCAACTGCCGACTCATCGAGCCGATGAGTTTGGGGGCGAGGCCGGCGCCGCTTCGACTCCACGGCGGCGGGAATCTGAGCGCTCAGCGGTTCGAACCAGTGGGCCATCCCCCGGCCAGAGCTTTGAACAGCAGCACGGACTGCACCAGCGCCGAGGTGCGCGCCTGGGCGATCGCCTGATCCAGTTCGAGGACCGACCTCTGGGCATCCAGAACAGCAAGGAAGTCGGCCAAGCCCGCGCGGTAGACGTCTTCTGACAGCTTGAGAGCCGATTGGGCGGCCTGGGAAGCCTCACCCAGTCTTTCCAACCGGGCCTGTTCCGCCCGGTATGCGGCGATGGCGTCCTCAGCCTCTTGAAACGCAGCCAGGATTTCCTGTTCGTATTCGATCCTGGCCTGATCCAGACGGGCGTCGCTGGCCTCGATGTTGGCGCGCAGACGGCCGCCGGTGAAGATGGGTAGAACCAGTTGCGGGCCGAAGCCGAAAAAGTTACCGCTCCCCAGACTCAAGCCCGTGACGCTGGTGGCTTGTCGCCCTGCAAGGCCGGTAAGGAAGACCCTGGGATACAACTCGGACCGGGCTGCTTTCAGACGGTCGGCGGCGGCGAGGATTCGCGCCTGCGCCGCGCGGACGTCGGGACGGCGCAACAGCAGCTCCGAGTCAATGCCCTCACCAACTGGCGGAACAACCCATGGACGGGGCGCGGCCGGCAAAGATCCTTTCACCAGATCGCGATCGGCCAGCAGAACCGCCAGGCGGTTGAGTTGGATCTGGCGCTGCGAATCAAACCGCGGAATCTCGGCCTCCAGCGCCGCCAGGGCGGAAGCCTGCCGCTCCACGTCCATTTGGGCGGACAATCCCGCCCTGGCGCGTTCTCGGGTCAGTTCCAACAGGTCAGCCTGCCGGGCGCGGTTTCGCTGGAGCAGATCCAATTGGTGCTCCGCGCCGCGCAATTCAAAATAGGCCCTGGCCACCTCGGCGGCCACGATCAACCGCACTTCATTGGCCGACTCTTCCCGGGCCAAAGCCTCGGAACGAGCGGCACTGGGCAGTTTCGAGTTCGGCCCCCAGAAGCTCAGCTCCCAGCGCATGTCCGAGCCGGCTGAGATCAAGCCGGTCTCAAAAGGCGTGATCAGGCTGGGGCCGCCACCCATACCCGACGGCGGGATTCTGATGATCCCATTCTGAAACCCGCCGCGCAATTGCTGGGCCGAGGCATTCAGGTTGATGGAGGGCGCCAGAGCTGACTTGGCCTGCCGGGCCAGAGCGCGGGCTTCCGCCACACGGGCCAGCGCGCTTTTCACATCCAGGTTCTGCCGTGAGGCGCGCTGGACCAGGCCGGTCAGAACCGGGTCGCCATAGACGTCCCACCATGTGGAAGGGTCGGCGACAGCGGTGCAAAGCAGCAGGATCGGCAGCAACATTGCCTACGGCTCCGACTCGATGTAAACGTCCATCAGTTGACCCGCCTTCACAGCGGCGACCTCGGGGAGCCGGTAAATCACTTGCAGGACCCTGGTGTCGGTCCGCTCTGTTGTCTCCCCGGTCAGGTTTCGCTTCGGGACGACATAAGGCTCAATCCGGACGAAGGTGAGGGGAACGCGCAGCTTCGCATGGCCGCGGACACTCGCATAAGCCCGGGCTGCGGGGCTCAGCCGCCAGGCGTCCCTTTCGTCCACGTCCACGCGAACGTGCAGCGGACCTACGGAGCCCATCAGGATGAGCGGATGCACATTCGGACCGGCCGCGGCAAACTCTCCTGGACGTAGCTTCACCTGCAAGATGATGCCCCGGATGGGCGCCGTGACGGTCAGGCGCTCCAGGTCCGCCTTGACCCTCTCCACTTGCTGGCGCGCCTGCTGAAACTCGGCTTGCGCCACGAGGATGTCTTGCTTCCAGGCGCCCGCCTTCAACTGCGCCAGGTCGGCTTCGGCCTGGCGCAGCGCAGCACGCGCGGCGCCGGCGGCCCAACGGCGCCGTTCCAGGTCTTCGGCGCGGATCGCTCGACGGTCCGTGACCGATTCGATCATGCGCAACTGGCTCTCCGCATCGGCCAACTGCGCTTTGGCCTGCTCAACACGAGCCTCCGCCGGCGGGAGGTCCTCGGCCCGCGGGGCGTTCTTCAGGCGTTCCAGCCGCGCGGCGGCGAGCTCCACGTTGGACTCGCGCAGCGCGAGTTCGGCGCGCAGTTCGCGGTCGTCGAGCCGCAGCAGAGCCTGACCTTTCTCGACCACATCGCCCGGCTTGACCCACACTTCGCTGACCAGCCCGGAGACCGGCACGCCAATGGAAATATTCTCCGACGCCGGCTCCACCATCCCGACGCCGCCCACCTGCCGCTGGAATTCGCTCGCGGGAGGATCCTGCGGGGGTGCGGCAGCCACATGGGCCGGAGTCATATGCCGGACACTGAACATCGAGAATGCCAGCGCCAGCACCCCTAGCAGCGGAACACCATACTTTGCGAACCTGGCGAACATCTAGCGCGCTCCTCCTGTCGTGGTTACTTTCTCGATAACTCCGTCGCGGATTTCCGCGACTCGGTCGGCGAATTCCAGAATCCGAAAATCGTGGGTGACGACCAGCACCGCGCGGTCCGGGCTCAGCGCGATTCTCCGCAACAGTTCCATGACAAGCCGGCCGGTGGGCCCGTCCAGCGCCGAAGTGGGCTCGTCGCAGAT
>Ga0272448_1003971_pt1 | contig 17173 bp, 18 predicted proteins | sample YNPCB0191_FD_202220 | JGI IMG/M metagenome (GOLD analysis project Ga0272448, IMG submission 202220) | Hot spring sediment microbial communities from Yellowstone National Park, WY, United States - YNP-CB-019-1 | ecosystem: Environmental > Aquatic > Thermal springs > Hot (42-90C) > Sediment... | reverse complement strand
TGTTCATTCAAGTCCTTGACTGACAAGGACTTGGGCCGATTTGTAGTGCCAACTTTTCACGCTTGAATGTCAGCTAAGTCGTTGATTGACAAGGACTTACAGAAAATCGGGGTGTCAAAGTTGGGATAAACTCTGTAAGCTATGGGACTTCTGAAGAGGCTAGGGAAGGTTCATTGACGGACTATTTCCAGAGGAGAAAGAAGAAACCCTAAAATACGGCCAGGAAGGTGAGGCTGAGAATTCATCCTTCTCAGGTCCTCAGAACGAAAGGTCCTCGCCGAAGTCCGAGTAATCCACCATCTCCTCCTCGGTGTAAGACTCAAACCTGGTGAACTCCTTAATAAAGGTGAGCCTGGTCTTGCCAGTCGGACCGTTTCTGTTCTTGCTAACATGAACTTCCACTATATTCCTTGTGGCCAAGGACTCAGCGTATATCTCGGGCCTGTGAAGGAATATGACTATATCTGCATCCTGCTCTATTGAGCCGGATTCCCTGAGGTCCGAAAGCCTCGGAGTCGCGTCTTCCCTTCTTTCTAATCCGCGGGAGAGCTGGGAGAGAACAAGGACGGGAATACCTAGCTCCCTCGCCATGGCCTTGAGGCTTTGCGAGACTATGGTGACCTCTATCTGACGGTTCTCGCTCTTGGGGCCCCTTATGAGCTGCATGTAGTCAATGGAGATGAGCTTTACGCCCTCGTCCCTCACTATCCTGCGCGCCTTTGCCTTTAGCTCAGTAAGGGATATGGCGGGGGTGGCGTCAAGGAATATTGGCGCCTTTTTTAGAACGGAAACGGCATCTGCCAGCCTTGCGAGATCATTCCTGGAGAGCCTGCCGGTGTATATCTTCCGGGAATCCACCCTGGCCACCATGGAGAGGAAACGGGTAACAAGTTCCTCCAGGCCGGTCTCAAGGGTAAATATGGCGGTGGGAACCTTGGAATCGCCGGCCGAAAGGTGATAGTGTATGTTAAGCATGAAGCTGGTTTTCCCAACTGATGGCCTGGATGCTAGGACGATCATATTGCCTTCCCGGAACCCCATCACCAGCTCGTCCAGGTCCCGGTAACCCGTCCTTACTCCCGGCACTGCCTTTGGGTCAGAGGACAAGGACTCTATGTTCTTGAAAACCTTCTCGCCAACCTCTCCTACATGGACAAACTCCCTTCTTATGCGCCCCTGCCTTATTTCAAATATGCGGTTCTCGGCGAATTCAAGAAGGTCATCCGCTGAGCGCTCCTCCTTGTAGGCCTCAGCAAGTATTGTGTCGGTCACCTCTATAACCCTCCTGTATATTGACTTTTCCTGAACCAGGTTCGCGTGTTCCTGTATCAGGGAGGGAGATATAACCGAATCCATCAGGGTGGAAATGTAGGCCCTGCCGCCTATCTGCTCCAGGACGCCTTCCCTCTCAAGCTCGTCCGCGAGGGTTATGGGATCAACATTTGCCTTTCTTTCAAAGAGACGGAGCATGGCTCGGAAGATCTTCCTGTGCTCCATCAGGTAGAAATCGCTCTCCTGGAGGGTTTCAATGCCTTCCAATAAAGCTGATTCCGAGGAAAGCATCGCTCCGAGAACGCTTCTCTCGGCCTCCGGCGAAGAGGGCGGGGTCCGGGCCATTGAGAGCTATTTACCGAAGATGACGATGCCTCCAGTAACCTGAAGGTAGTTGGGGGTTCCCCTTGAGTTCACTATGCCGTATTCGCTCTGGAACCACAGGGAGACCTCCTCGGTTATTTCCCTGTGCGCGCCCAGGTCAAGGAAAACGCCGGCGTAAATGCCGCTGAGGTCGTAGCCTTCTGCGAAGAAATCAGGGGTCATGTGGACCCCAAAACCGAATCCTCCGTATGTGTCAAAGGCCTTGCCCCTGGAGCGATAAAGCCTTTGCCGGGCTGAAAACTCCAACATTGCGCCCATGTTTCCCCCGCCGGCGTAGGCTCCAGAGGTCATGGCTATGGAGGCAGGCTCCCAAAATGAGCCGATAGTAAGGGCCGCGCCGGCGCCACCGCCGAAGCCGCCTATGAGCTTGGGGGCATACATCCCGCCAGCGTAAAGGCCGTATGCCATCCTTGTGGTCTCGCCTTTTCCTGGGCCTATTATCTCATCAGATGGCCCTACGGGCTTGGTCTCCTGGGCCGAGAGGGGAATAAACCAGGCTAAGCTGATGGTTAAAAGCCTTCTCATCTATCACCTTCCTTTTTGTGCCTCTGCGCGAGAAGAGTATAACCCAACGCGAGGGCCAGTATCAAGGCGGAGAGCGCGGCGGGCCAGTCGCCGAAAATCGTGTATGGGGTAAGCCCCTCAACAAGCGGCACATCAGCAACAATGACGCCTCTCTCAAATAAACCTATCTTCTGGACGATCCTGCCCCTCTGGTCAACTATGGCGCTTACCCCGGTCTTTCCAGCCCTTACCAGGAACCTTCCGGTCTCAGGGGCCCTTAGGCGGCCGAGGTGGAAGTGCTCGGTCGGGCCGAGCGATGTGCCGAACCAGCCGTCGTTGGTAAGGTTAAAAAGAACATGCGCGCCCGAAAGGGCCTGCGCCCTCGCAATGTCCGGGAAAAGCGATTCGTAGCAGATATAAGGTCCAAGCAAAACCGAGCCCGCGGAAATGGGTTTGACACGGCCGCCTCTGGAGTAGTCGCCAACGCCGATGTCCACCTTTTTGAGAAGGTCCTTCGGAATGCGTTCGTGGAACGGGTAGTGCTCGCCAAATGGGACCAAAAGAACCTTGTCGTAGCGGCCTGTGGGCTTGCCGTCCGAGTTAACTAGAAAAACGGTGTTGTAGTATCTCCCTCTTTCCTTATCCCAGGAGGCCATGAGCACGGGGGCGCCAGCCCTTTTCGCAATGAGCGCGGAAAGACTTTGGGCCTTTGCCGAGTATCTGAGGGGTCCGGGAAAGGCCGACTCGGGAAGAACTACAATCTGCACCCCTTTACCCTTCAGCTCTTTCGCAAGGGACTCGTATGCCCTTTCAACCTCGCCCCAGGTGTATTCAAGGAGGATGTTCGGCTGGATTACTGCAACCCTCAGGGTCCCAACCCTGCGCGTTCCGTTGGGTATAAGCGCGGCCAGGTGTATAAGGACGAGGATCCCGGCGGCCCAAGCGAGCGGAGGCCACCTTTTGCTCCTAGCGGCCCCGTATAAAAGCGCGTTGAGGAGGGCTATTGCAAAGGAGATGCCAAACGGGCCCCACAGCCCTGCCGTTGAGGCAAGAAGGGCATCCCCGAGCGAGGGGGCCCAGAGTGTAGCCCATGTGAACGAGAGGTCCCCCATATGGCATCGGAGGTATTCCAAGAGCGTCCAGGCCGCCGCGAAAGCCGGAGCCTTCAGCCAAAGAGGGGCATTCCTCGTCCACCTGGCAGAAATCCCGGCAAGCCCCCACCACAAGGCCTGGTATAAAACCAGCAAGGACATTCCGAGCCACAGGAGCCACCGCTGGACCGGAACATCGGTAATCATCTCCGGTATCCAATAGAGGTGGATGAGGTAGAAGATGATCCCTGCGGAGAAGGCCCACAAGAACGCTCGGCCGTAGCTTGAGGAACTCTCCCAGAGCCAGATGAGCGGAACGAGCGCTACAAAAACCAAAGGAAAAAGGAGCAGGGGAACGCCAGAAAGCGCAAGGAACACAATCCCAAGCACAAAGGCCACAGGCCTAATGAGGCCTCTGAAATTGTTCATTTTTTCCTGCCCCTTAAGCTGGAAAACGGCGAAGACCTATTACTTTATATCAGCGGTTCTCAGGTAAAGGTCCTTGAGATTAGGCGGTTCAAAAAGGATGACGGACATCTCGCTGAGCTTCTTCACATAGGACTCTATGGTTCCGTAATCCTCCTCGTCATACCTCCTGAACTCCGGAAGGGTGAACTCGGCGCCTTCGGGAAGGTTAAGGTTTGAGCTAGCTATCTTCTTCGCCTCTTCAGGATTTGCTTTTATGTAATCCACGGCCATGTTGAGGGCCTTAACTAACCTTACCGTGCTCTCGTGCCTCAACTTCAGGTTTGGAATAGCAGTAAAGATTACTGAAACCGGCAGGCGGCCGTTGGGGGCCAGGTGTTTCTCAAGGAACCCGTCCTCCACAACAATAATGTTTTCCGTATCCGAGAGAAACAGCGACCTGAGCGGCTCGTAGACGAGCATAGCATCGCAACGATTATCTGCGAAGGCGGTTGGCATCTCGCTGGCAGAAAGGGCCATCATCCTGGTGCCCGCTGTATCAACCCCAAGAGCCACCAGGATAGGCGGGACCTCCAAGTAAGCCCTCGTATCCTGCCAATAGCCTATCCTTTTGCCCTTTAGGTTGCTTAGGCTTGCGATGCCGGATCCTCTCGCGGCAACGAGCGCTGTCGCCGGCCTCTCAGGGGTGCCGAAAACCGAATAGATCACCCTGAAATTCGCGAGGCCTGTGTCGGCCTTTCCGATTAGGGCATCCCAGGGAAAACCGATGCCTAGGACGACCGTGCCCCTTCTTATCATAGCTATCTCATCCCCTACCCTGATGACCTCGTCGGCCTTGAGCTTTACGCCAACCGAGTCAAAGAAGCCCTTTTCCTGAGCGACCCAGTAGGGGAGCGCCGAGATGTCCCGCACGAAATAGGCTCTAGCCTCCTCCGGCCCCTTCTTAACCCTGGTAGGAAGCCAGAGCATGGCAATCAAGATGCCCATCAGTATCAGGTTCACCACAAAAAGGATCCAAGTTATGGCCTTTTGGCTCATTCAACTTCTCCTTTATCTGTCCGAATATTATAAGAGAGAGCGGCACAGGGGATCAATGCCGCGCGCTAGCTCATAATTATAGCTACCCAAAGCCTTCCGTCTAGCTCAAAATTATAGCTACCGAGAGGCTCTATAATTAAGGAGGTATGCGGAAAGTGAGCAAGCTAAATGGAGATGAAGTTCTGATGCGGTATAGAATGAGATACCGCAAGGCGAGATCAAAACGCGAGCGTTCGGCCCTCGTGGATGAAGCTGAAATCCAGGAAACACTCTATAAGGCTACTATCAGGCAGAAAGAAGCAAAGGGAAGGGGGTAGGCCTCCCGGAAGGCCCAGGGTCTACTCCTCCAATCTCATGGAAGAGGAGCTCCTTTCAATCTGGCGAGACCTTGATTACCCCTCCTCCGCACACCTAAAGGCCTCCCTGAGCTGGATCATCCCCCTCAAGGAACTGCACGGCTACAGGTTTGATCCGGAGGTAAAGGACCTCATGGCCTTCGCTTCTCGCTCAACCATAGAGAGGATACTATCGCGGAGGAGGCCTTACGAGAAAGGCAAGCCTCCGAGGATGAGATACAAGCACAATCCCTTAACGAGCGAGATACCGCTCGCAATAGATTATCCGAGGCCAGATGAACCGGGCCACATCCAGGTTGACCTGGTTCACTTCTCAGGTGGAGACTCCGGAGGCCACTACATATGCGCTGTTGTGGTTGTAGACAGGTGCACCCTGTGGGTTGAGATAGAGCCCTGCATGGGCAGGAGCAGAGATGCTGTTCTCGGAGCCCTCAAAGAAGCCCTATCACGAATACCGTGGAAGATAAAGACCCTTCAGACCGACAATGGCTCTGAGTTCCTAAACGACCACCTTAGGTTCTTCTGCAAGGCCAGAGGGATTACCTTCATAAGGTCAAGGCAGGGAAGGAAGAACGACAACGCCCATGTTGAGGGAAGCATAGGAAACATCATAAGGAAGGACCTCGGATACCTGAGGTATGAGACCCATGAGGCCCTTGAGATAATAAGGGAGATATGCCGCGGCCCCCTGAGATGGACATACAACTTCCTGAGAGCGGCCACGAGATACCACTGGGAAAGGATAGACGGCCGCGCTGTTAGGAAACACGATGAAATGAGGCCTCCTTTCGTCAGAGCTACTGAAAGAGAGGATGTGCCTGAGGAAACAAAACACCTTCTCCTTGAAACCTTTCTCTCTATCAATCCCAACGGATTGTCTGAGCTGAGGAAAGAGCTTATGAGAAGGCTGTTCAACTGTGCGGCAAGACCAGGAGCCTCGCGGGAGACCAAGCCTTCGGGAGGTGCGGACGAGCCGCACCTCGTCTCCCGCTCAGCTCGTCTAGCTCAAAATTAACCCCCAAGGAGGAGAAGATGCCCTTCTTCAGAACCAAGGCCAAAAAAGGGAACCAAACACTTGGATCGTGGAATCATCAATTAGGGTGTGTCCAATTGATCTTCTACGATCCTTACACGACAAAGGATACAGAGCTCTATGGTAGCTTTACATCAGATCTCATTCCTGGATTTTGGGTAGCTTTGTATTTTGAGCTCGCGCGGGACGCGAGCAACCCCGGACCCGTCCATGGTTCCGGGCAAAGATGGCCTGAGAACGGCCGTCGCGTTAAAATATATGGGCCACCCCTTATGGAGGTTATCATGGAGAAAGGAGGTGACCCATGACCCTCACTATCAGCAAGATAGTGAGCATCCAGGTAAACCTGGATGAGATAAGTATAGAGCAAGCTGATGTCTGGATGAAAGATGTTGAGGAAAAGCTCTCAGAGGCCATCAGGGAGGTAGGAAAGGAGATGATAGGCGAGGCATTCCAGGGCATAATAAACTCAAAAGCACCTAAGAGGGGCGTAAAGGAATGGGTTAGCAAGTGGGTTAAGACCCTCTGGGGTGATATAAAGCTATTTTTCCCTCGGCCGAGAAACAGAGCTTTCCCAAAGCTCAGAATCCTTATCCTCGCTTGTCCTTAAGATGTGCGCCATAAAGCCTTTCAGGCAAAGCGAGAGGATCATAAAAGAGACCCAGGGCATCAGAATACCCAGGTCAACCCTGTGGAAGCGCTTCCAGGAGCAGGCTGAGTCCCTCCCTGAGCTCCCCGATGTTGAGCCCTGTCCCTCTGAGGCAGTTGTAATCTCAGCTGACGGAACCATGTTCTCCCTCCAGAACGGCTACAAGGCTGAGGCCAAGATAGCCCTCGCTTACACTGAGAGGAAGGATCGCACCCTCCTCAACAAGGTGGTTTATGCCTCTGCTGAACCCGCTGAGACATTCAACGCCAAGGCCTCTGATATTTCGGTTGATATGAACACAAAGGGGATAAGGCAAGCTGGATAACCTCACTCAGGGACAACTACTTCCCCCAGATGAGACTACAACTGGATGCGCAGGCGAGTTCCTACCCCGCTTCAGCAATGAAATGAGAGCCGCCATAATGGGGAGACTGAAGATGTTCATAGGGATTGGGAACTGGGAGCTCTTCAGGGGACTCATGGTGAATCTCACGAAAGCCTCCCCTAATCAGGATGCCTTCTGGGATTGGCTCCTCTTTGTCAAGAGAAGGTGGCACGAGCTCACCAGCTTCATAGGCCAACGGGGGCCATTGGCTGAAAGGACATCCTCCCCATGTGAGAAGTATGTAGACCTTCTCATCGTGAGGAGGCTAAATGTTCCGGGTGCGAGCTGGAGCCTCCGAGGAGCTGAGAACATGCTCAGAGTCAGGAACTACTTCTTCAACGAGGAGGATAACCATAACCAAACATAGCGAAGAAAAACCGGTGGCCCGTAAGAGGACGGCTCGTCAGGGCATTCCCTACGGCAAGGTGTGGACAAGCCACACCTTGTGCCCTGCCGAGCCCCTAGGAGTGTATAATTTCAAACCTCACCCTGAGGGGTGGGCCCTAAGGTGCCCGGGAATCCGGACGGATCCAGCTCAAATTCAGGAATTGAGCCTCTCGGAGCCTCAGCTTTATGCTTTTCCCTTATGCTTATATATCTGTTTCTCGCAACAACACTGAATTGGGGGCCCTATACCGTCTCCTGGGAGGAATACGGGGTGGGGGAGATACCGAAGGAGACCCCGGTTTTCAGCATAAGCAAAGGAGGAAGGACGGTTCGCTCATTTGAGGTGTGGAACGCGACCGCTGAGACCCTTGATGTGGATGGAGATGGCGCGGCCGAGCTCTTGCTTACCGATTACTCCGGCGGCGCGCATTGCTGTTTCACCTATTATCTTTACACTAGAAAGCCCAGCCTCAGACCTCTCGGCGTCTTTGACATGGGAAACGATATGCTTTCCTTTCAGGACCTGGACGGCGATGGGATTGCCGAGGCCGTCGGCTCCTACGACGGGTTCGCATATTACGATTATTCTTATGCGGCTAGTCCATCACTGCCCATAGTCTTCAGCCTCAAGGGTGGGAAATATGTGGAGAACACGAAAGCTTTTCCTGACATAATCCAGAAAAGCCTGGACGAATACCTCGCCGCCCCCCCAGAAAACGACGAGGAATACAGAAAATCTTGGGCCACGGCGGTTTACGCCCACATGGTTCTTTTGGGCCAGGAGAGTTCTGCCTGGGAGACGATAAAGCGGTCCTGCCCGGACATGCTGGACTGGCTGTCAAGAAACAGCTCAAGTATCAAGAAGATCCTCAGAGCAATGGGGGCTAGGGTTAGATATTCGGAGGCAAAGGGAGACGGGGATGATTAAATAGGAGGAAAGCCCTCCTCCAGCCTATCGGGAAACTACAGCGTTATCACTGGGACCTTGGGAACCGGACTACCTTCTTATCACCGTCCTCTGGAGCAAGCTCGTGCCATACCTTAGCGTCAGGATATAGACTCCTGGAGGCAATTCAGGTCCAAGGTAGACAGTCCCCTTTCCCGTGCCATGCCAGAGCTCCTTTACCAGGGCGCCGGAGGAACTGTAAAGGCAGAGCCTACCCTCCGAAGGAGCGTGTAGGTCAACCCTGCAGGTGTGAGAGAAGGTTGATGGCCAGGCGGAAAGGGTTGCTATGGGCAAATTTGAACCCTCCTTCAGCTCCAGGGGCATGTTGGCTATGATGCTTATGTCGTCTATGTAGGTTGAATCATCATAGGCATCCGAGCACCAAAAACCCCATATCCGCAGGCCTGATAACTGCTTGCCCATGGTGAGCCAGCTGGTTATGTTCCACTGCCGCCAGGTTGGGTCGGGAAAAACCACATTCTCGTAGTATGTAAAGTCAGAATACATCAGGTCAAAGGCCTGCAGGAACCTTCCTCCACCTCCCAGGGGGGCCTGCCTGCTCCATATGGTTATGGATACAATGCTCTCAGCAGGAACCGGCTGGACGAAGTCCTGCCTTATCCAGTAGTTGCCGGTGTCAGTTGCGCAATATGTGCCTGAGTGGGGAAACAGGGTTGTGATGACCCAGTGGTTTCCCGGAGCCTGATACCAAGGGGCAAGGTCACCGCTCTCAAAACCGGTGTTCTGAAGGAGTTCCTGCGGCGGTGGAAAGGCATCGGCTTGCGCTTCGTTTGTTGGCGAGGATATTACCTCGCCCGACCCTATATCAAGAACAAAGCCACCGCTCTGGACTATCTGACCGAGTAAGGCTATGAACATATTACACCTCCCTCTTTGAAAAATTATAAAGCTAAGAGGACCCTGGGGAAAACCTTGAAGGGATAAAAACCCATGAATCTTGGGCGGCTCTGTGTTCTGGTCTCGCGACTTGATCTGCTCCGGTCGTTTCAATATTATTTGGCACTTTGCGAGAGCTGGAGAATCCTCTTGCCGAGAAGGTTGGCCTTCTTTCCGTTGAAGGCCTTGGTTCTGTGCGCTACAGGAAGCTCATTGCCACCTTCGGTTCCCCTGGGGCCGCGCTGGCGGCCGGGGTCGCGGAGCTTGAGCCTGTAGTTGGCGAGAAGGTAGCCCTTGCAATCAAGCTATTTGATTACTCAACGGTGGCCGAGGACATCCTCTTCATACAGCAGGCCGGCCTTCGTGTTATCGGTTTCTGGGAGGAGGATTACCCTGCCCACCTCGCGCAGTTGGACGATTCGCCGCCCCTGCTTTTCGTAAAGGGGGACCCGGAGGTCCTCCGGAACCCTGGTGTAGCTGTTGTCGGGACGAGAAACCCCACATCCTACGGTCGCCGGGTAGCTGAGGAGCTGGGGGATGCGCTCGCGAGAGCGGGCGTAAGCCTGATATCCGGCGGAGCGCTCGGTATAGACGGAATAGCGCACAAGGCCTCGCTGAAGGCCGGCGGCAAAACCGTGGCCGTGCTGGGTTCTGGCCACATGAACCCCTCTCCATCGTCCCACATTGACCTCTTCATCAGGATAGCCGAGTCCGGCGGCGCTGTGGTTTCCGAATTCCGGCCCTCGGCTACCCCTGAACCTGGCCACTTCCCCAGGAGGAACAGGATAATATCCGGATTATCCTGGGCGGTGGTTGTGGTTGAGGGGGATGTTGATTCGGGCGCAATGATAACGGCCCAGTGGGCCCTTGAACAGGGCAGGGACATTTACGCGGTGCCCGGAAGCATATTCTCCGAGAAGAGCAGGGGAACGAACAGGCTCATCTCCCAAGGAGCCTATGTCTACACTGGCCCCGAGGTTCTGCTAGGTCAGGTTAGGGAAAGGCCCTTGCCGGAGATAACCCATGAGGAACGACCTGTGTTTGAGATATTGAAGGCCGAACCCATGCATGTTGACGAGATAGCCGATGTGCTCGGCATTGATCCCCCGACCGCGCTCTCGGTTCTCCTTTCTCTTGAGATGAAAGGCGCGGTAAGACAGTTGCCGGGGAAGTTCTTCGTAAGAGAGAGATGAACATCGTGAAAAGGAGGTAAAAAGATATGGCCATGACAGAGGACGAGGTTCTGGAGCTGTGGCAAAGGATATCCGGCTACACCTCTGACTGGGACAGCGTCATAGAGGATCTCCTTGACGAGATTGATAGCATGCTGTCCCAGGCCACTGTGGCCAGAGAGGATGAGGAATATGCCTCTGAGGATACATCGCCGGACCTCCACCGTCTGCGCGATACCCTTCTGGATCTCAGGGAGGTAATATACAACGAGGCGAACGCCGCCATAGCCGGGGACATAGTCCAGACCGAGCTTGAGGAGTTTTTTGTGAAGGCTTCGGATACCCTGCACGAGGTTGAGTCAAAGGTATTTGAGCTGCGAGAGCTCACCGAGGAGTTTGACATATACGAGATGGAGGAGGATATGTGGGAGGAAGAGGAAGAAGAGGAGGAGTAGCGGCACGCCGGAACGAGAGTTTATAATATGCTCGCATGAGAAAACTTAGGATAATTCAGTGTTCTGATGCGTATTATCCTTTTCCGGGGGGCGTGACAGAGCACCTTCACCACCTTACCCTGGCTCTAAGGGAGCGCGGCCACAGCGTTGACATACTGACGGCCGGCTACAAGGGCGCTCCTGAGCGCGAAGAAGGGGTAATCCGTGTAGGCAAGATACGCATCCTCAAGGCAACAAAGGCCTTCAATCTCACCCAGCTAACCCTGACTCCCATTACTCCTGGAGTGGCCAAGAGGGTAAAGGAGGTTGTAAGGTCAGGCTATGACATCGTCCATGTCCACGGGCCCTACGCCCCTAACCTGCCCTTTCTCGCGGCAAGGGCCTCGCTCTGCCCGGTCGTCGCAACACACCACACGGCCTTCGTCGGTTTCAACTGGCACAAGCTGGGGCGATTCGCTTTCCGCGGGCTTTCCCGTAGGATAGAAGCCAACATAGGTGTTTCAAGGGTTGCTGTAGGCGAGATATTTCCGTATTATCCGGGGCACAATTACTGCATAATCCCAAACGGCGTTGACACCCGCCGCTTCAGGCCCGATGTGCCCAGGATTGAGAAGCTCGCCGGAATCAAAGGCCCGAAGATTCTCTATGTTGGCCGAATGGAGCCCCGGAAGGGTTTCCCTTACATACTTGAGGCCTTCAAGCTGGTCAAGCGTGAGATTCCGGACGCGGTTCTCGTCGCGTGCGGGAAGGGCCCGAACCTTGAGCTGTATAAGGAATCCGTTCCCACTGAGCTCAGGGACTCCGTGCTCTTTGAGGGCTTTATCCCAGCGGAGCTCCTCCCCTCGTATTACGCCGCAGCTGACCTTTACACATCACCTGCTGTTGGCGGCGAGACTTTCGGCATAGTCCTCGTTGAGGCAATGGCCTGCGGCACCCCGGTCGTAGCGAGCCGGATTTCCGGCTACGCGCAGGTAATAGAATCAGGGGTCAACGGAATTCTCACGGATATATGGGACCCTGAGACCTACGCGAGGGACATCATCAGGGTTCTCGTGGATAAGGAGCTCTATGCTAGGCTTCGCGAGGCAGGCCTCCGCACCGCGGAAAGATACTCCTGGCCGCGGGTTGCCGAACAGGTTGAAGCCCTTTATTATCGGATACTTGAGGCGAGGGAGAGGGGGGCTCATTGGTATCAAATATAGAGCGGCCTTTCAAGCGCACGGACAGCGCGGAGAGGGAGCGCAGGACAGGCCTGATAAACGAACATGGCTCCCTTAACACCAAGCGGTTCTTTGCCCTTGACTCAGCGGTCTACGCTGAGGGCGCCCTGAGCAGGAAGCAGAAGGAGATGATGGGCCTCGTCGCCTCAATGGTGCTCAGGTGCCAGGAGTGCATTGCTTATCATCTGAAGCAGTGCCGCGAGCTCGGCCTCACCACCGAGGAGATAGTTGAGGCAATGGATATAGCCCTGATCGAAAGTCCCGACTGGGAAACTGGAGGGGTGATGGCAGAGGATTACAGACAGGCCCCAGCTTTAAACTCTAGGGGTGAGGCTTATCAGAGTTTCTCTCGCGCAGGTTAATCCCACGGTTGGGGATATAGGGGCGAACCTTGAAAAGGTAAAATCCGGCATCGCGGAGGCGGCTGATCTGGGCTCTGACCTTGTGGTTTTCCCCGAGCTTATGCTGACCGGATACCCGCCGGAGGACCTCCTTCTGAGGCCGGACTTCATTGAGGAGAACCTCAACGCCCTTCAAGCCCTCGTTGATTTCACGAGAGGAAAGGACATCCTGGTCGTAGTTGGTTTCGTGGACAGGACCGATGACATCCACAACGCGGCCGCTATTATACACAACGGCAGGCTCGTTGACGCCTATCACAAGGTATTCCTCCCGAACTACGGAGTCTTTGACGATAAGCGCTACTTCATGCCAGGGGAGCGCTTTCCGGTCTACCTTTTCAGGGGCATCCGGATAGGGGTGAACATATGCGAGGACATATGGCACCCTGACGGCCCGCTTTATTATCAATCCCTATTTGGAGACGCTGAGCTCGTGGTCAACATGAATGCCTCTCCGTATCACCTCGGCAAGTGGAGCCAACGCGAGACCATGCTCTCAACGAGGGCATCTGACAACGGGGTCTTCGTGGTCTACTTGAATTCCGTCGGCGGCCAGGACGAGCTGGTGTTTGACGGAGGCTCGCTCGTGTTCGGGCCTCGTGGTGAGCTCGTCGCCAGGGCGCCCATGTTCCAGGAAGGCATCTTCACGGTTGACATTGACACGACCCTCGTGATGAGACAGCGCGTCCACGATACCCGCCGCAGGGAGCAAAAAACAAGGCGCGCGGCCTCCTGCTCGGTTGAGACCGTTAAGGTTGATTCCGGCGAGCTCAGAGAAAAAGGAAAGCCCCTTTGCTTCATGGCAGAGCCCCCCTCCTGCCCTGAGGAGGAGGTCTGGAAGGCCCTCATCGCCGGGACATCTGATTACATGAGAAAAAACGGGTTCAAGAGCGCCGTGATAGGGCTTTCGGGCGGGATAGACTCCGCTCTCGTCTCTGTCATTGCCGCAGATGCCCTGGGCCGGGAGAATGTGCTTTGCCTCTTCATGCCATCCCGCTACACATCCCGCGAGAGCAGGGAGGACGCGACCGCCCTTTCGGGAAGCCTTGGCGTGAGGCTAATTGAGATACCCATAGACAACCTGTTTCAGGCCTACCTTGATTGCCTGGCAGAGCACCTTCCTTCCGGTGAGCCCGGCGTCACCGAGGAGAACATCCAGGCGAGGATCCGCGGCAACATCCTTATGGCATTCTCAAACAGGTTCGGCCACCTCGTCCTCACCACAGGCAACAAGAGCGAGCTCTCAACAGGATACGCCACACTATACGGAGACCTTTCCGGCGGCTTCGCGCCCCTCAAGGATGTGCCGAAGACCATGGTCTACAGGCTGGCCAGGTTCAGGAACTCGCTCGGCCCCGTAATCCCCGAAAGGATGTTCACAAAACCGCCCTCGGCCGAGCTCAAGCCAAATCAGACAGACCAGGACACCCTTCCTCCATACGAGACCCTTGACCCAATATTGCAGTTATACATAGAGGAGGATGCCTCGCCAGCAGAGATAATCGGGAGGGGGTTTGATCCGGAAACCGTCAGAAAGGTCATCCGGATGGTTGACTCATCCGAATACAAGCGCCGCCAGGCCCCGCCAGGAATAAAGATAACCCAGAGGGCTTTCGGCAGGGACAGGCGCATGCCCATAACCAACGGATTCGGCAGGGGATGAGCGAGGCCATCCCGAAATTCCTGGGCGAGAGGGAAGCCTTTCTTTTGCTTGAGGACCTCTTCGCCATGAGCAACAGGCTGGCTGGGTGCTCGGAAAGGGCATCCGAGCTTATACTGAGGGAAAAGCGCAAGCCCACAAGCCCAGCAAAGCTCCTCTTCTTTCGCCTTTACTTCAAAGTTTTCATTTCCCTCGCTGAGGAGATGCTTTCCCGTCCTCGCAGGATAATAATCAGAAAGAGAAAGCTGACGCCTTCGTGGAGACTTTCCCGCGTGGACGCTGGGGTTCTCGTTGAGGCTGTAAAGAGGGGCTACGACAGTGATCCGGAAACCTTCCCGGATACCGCGTGCGCGCCTGACCGAATCACGACCGCGGAGGCTTACGAAACGCGCTTCCTCCTCTGGTTCACGAACCTCCTCCTCAGCTACCTGAGCGATGTTATTCCTTCTAAGGAAAAGCAGGCCGCTTTCATAATCGCCCCAGAGAAGCTCATCCGAGCGAGGCAAAGTTTGGCTTGGCTCAAAGAGGCCCTTGAGGACATGGGCATCACCCCCATAGATTACCCCCAAAACCCTCCGCTCTCGTTCTTCTCTCACCCGATTTACTCAAGGCTCTGGCGGCTTTACAGGAAGTTTGAGGGCATGATAGCGCCACTTAGAATAGAGGAATCCATCAAACTCATGGATTGGTGGGCCCTCTACGAGATCTGGTGTTCCCTGAGCGTGCTGTTTTACTTTGAGGAGCTCTGGATGGAGCACGACCAGGAGGCCGCCGAGCGCCTTGCGGATGAGCTTTGGCTCAGGACCACCGAGGACCTTAAAAAGCTGGGCACAAAGCCTTTCTCTAAGGACGAGGAGAAGCCTCTCTGGGAGGCGAAGTTTTGTCTGGGCAACGGGATAACCCTCTATTTTCAAAGAAGGTTTCCATATTACGAGAATGACAAGGTTGAGCAAGGCCTCGGAAGCGTCTCCACGGAATACATACCCGACATCTGCTTCGTGGCAAGCAGTGGGCAACTTCCTATTCTCATTCTTGACGCCAAGTTTCAGCCTTACGGAAGCCTCATAGGAAAACCCGAGGCAAAGGAGGAGCTCAGGGGGCAGATTCCCGGCCTCCGAAAGATGCACATATACCGGGACGCCATCGTCCAGTATGGGGAACCAGCGGTCTGGGGCGCCTTTGCGCTCGCTCCGCTTGCGCCAAGCCCTCCCGCTAGGGTAAAATTTAAGCCCTTTAATGAGGACTGGAAGATGAGGCACAGGTTCGGAGCCATAGAGATGAGACCCTCAAGGAAAAGCGATGCTTTGGGGGAGATAAGGAGGATTTTTGAGAAGTGGAAGGAGGGAACTTGATTTGCGGATATTGTTTTCAAGGCACGCCAGAGAAATGCTCGCGGAGGGGAATATCTCTGAGGACCTGGTAAGAGAAGCAATTCTGAAACCGGACCGCAAGGAAGAAAAGGAAGGCGATGTGTGCCACTTCATACGGAAAGTGGGTGAGAGATTCCTCCGGCTGGTTGTCCGTGGACGAACAGAACCTTATACTGTTCTTACTGTGTTTTATGACAGAAGGCTCAGAAGGAAAGGAGGACAGCCATGAGGATAAAGGTTGACCTGGAAAGCGACGCGTTATACATAAGGTTCTCAGAGGCTCCGGTCTCCGAGAGCGAGGAGGTAAGCCAGGGCCTTATTGTAGATTACGATGCGAAGGGGAACCCGGTTGGGCTTGAGGTTCTTTCTATAAAGGAACGCTTTGACCTGGCGGAACTGCTCCGGGTGAACCTGGACTTGCCAACTGGCGCGAGGGTTTAGGCAAGGGATATGAGAAGCGGATTCGGCTTAAAAGAGACGAGACCCTCAAGGAAAAGCGAGGCCTTGGAAGGAGATAAGGAGGATTGTTGAGAAATGGAAGGGACAGAGCAAAATAAGGAACCAAAATTGAGAGAGTTTGCGGCGAGTACCACTGATATGAACTGGAACTATTTTAAGGGACTGCAGAAGTATTATACCCTTGCTGAACTTATTCAAAAGGCCCTTGCAGATTCACGTGCGACTCCTCGAAGAAACCTCTTAGTATACTGCTTAGGATACAGTTGGAAAGAGGTTTATAACTCCGATTCGGAGGAGGAGCTGAAAATCGCTCTCTCAAAAAACCGCTATTCGGAGGCAGAACCTTTGGTTGATAGACTAGTAAGGGCTCTAGAGGATCCGGATTACAGAATACGGGAAGAAGCCGTAGTTGAACTTTGTCATCTCGGTCGTCTCGGACTGTTATCAGAAGACGACAAAATAGTTGACGCGCTGATTAAGGTTCTGCGAGAAAAGGAGCTTTGGGTGTTTAGGGGAGATGCTGTTATACTCCTCTCCCAGCTCGGCAAAGGCCGAAAAGACGACAAAATAGTGGACGCGCTGATTGAGACTCTGCAAAAAGACCAGGAGAGGAGGGTTAGGCTAGTCGCTGTTAATGCCCTCTCCCAGCTCGGCCAAGGCCGAGAGAATGATAAAATAGTTGACGCGCTGATTGAGGCTTTGCAAAAAGACCAGGAGAGTTGGGTTAGGCAAAATGCTGTTAATGCCCTCTCCCAGCTCGGCCAAGGCCGGGAAGACGACAAAATAGTGGATGTGCTGATTGGGGCTCTGCAAAAAGACCAGGATAGTGAGGTTAGGCGAAATGCTGTTAAAGCCCTCGGCGAGCTCGGCCAGGGCCGAGAAGACGACAAAATAGTGGATGTGCTGATTGGGGCTCTGCAAAAAGACCAGTGGGTCAGGCAAAATGCTGTTAAACCCAACTTTGACACCCCGATTTTCTGTAAGTCCTTGTCAATCAACGACTTAGCTGACATTCAAGCGTGAAAAGTTGGCACTACAAATCGGCCCAAGTCCTTGTCAGTCAAGGAC
>Ga0272448_1003970_pt1 | contig 17174 bp, 16 predicted proteins | sample YNPCB0191_FD_202220 | JGI IMG/M metagenome (GOLD analysis project Ga0272448, IMG submission 202220) | Hot spring sediment microbial communities from Yellowstone National Park, WY, United States - YNP-CB-019-1 | ecosystem: Environmental > Aquatic > Thermal springs > Hot (42-90C) > Sediment... | reverse complement strand
TCCGAAGCCGAAAAGGCTGGTGGAGGAGATAGGGGAGTCCGACTTTTTAGGGAAAGGTAGAACGATGATGGTTTTGGACGCCATAAGGGATTTGAGGAAGGCGGTGGGGTCGGGTTTCCCCATACTGGGTGGTGTCACAGGGCCTTTCACCCTTATCAACTATCTCCTTGGCCCTGCTGAAACCATGTTGCTGACTAGGAGGAACCCGGGCGTCATCAAGAATTACGCTGGCAAGCTTTCAGTATCAGTAGCGAATTACGCTGGGGAAATGGTTTCAGCCGGTGCGGATGCTATCGTGATTGAGGACATGGCTTCATCACCAGACGTGCTCAACCCAACTATCTTCAGAATGGTTGAAGTAGAGCCTCTTAGACGTTTAACATCCATGTTAAACGCTCCATGCATACTTCACATCTGCGGAGACACTTTGAAGATTTTGAGTGACATACCTGAGACAGGCGTTAAAGTCTTCCACATAGATCCTAAAACCAACCTCAGGTTTGCGAAAGACATGATACGTGGCGTGACGTTAGCCGGAGGGGTAAGCACGTTTCTACTCTTGGAAGGCAGTGAGAAGAGTATTGTTGAAGCCTCGCTCTCCTGCTTAAACTACGGTATCAGAATAGTGGCTCCGGCCTGCGCCCTGCATCCGAAAACCCCGATAGAAAACGTTAGGGTAATGATTAATGCTTTCAAAAAACTTGGTCAGTAAAAGAATAATACGCGTGGTACAATGCTCATACTAAGCACATGTAATAATAGAGTTTCGATGCGCCCAGAATGCGAGTTACTTCCGCAGCAGCTCGCTTAAAGCCAGCCTTTCAATAGTCTCCTTCTCAGGTTCACCATTCTCGTTCCAGCCTCTAAGCCTATAGTATTCGGAGAGCATTGGTTCAAGCTCAACCACTTGTCCCTTTGCAGGTCCTTCCGGCATAGGCTCGTTTAAGATCCTGCTGGGTAGAGCGTCATCCTTCCTAGTTAAGCCCTCCCTCACATTGAAGAGCCTCGTTAGATTGTAGATTCTCTCACCTATACTCGTGAATTCATACCAGTCCTTGTAGGGCTGGCCGGTGCAAGCCACCACCATGCGGTGCAGCTCTTTAAGCGTTATCGCGTAAAACGCGAAGAAGCAGAGGCCTGAGGAGTCAACCACAGCCTTCTCATCCTGCCTCTCTATGACGAGCCTAGCCTTACCCTGGATAGTGTAGGGGTCTACGCCTCCACCATACCCTAGCAGTTCCTGTCCAGCAGTATAACCCCTGAGGTGGCACGCCCCCCTGTCGCTGGTCGCGTAGCCAAGGCCCATTCCTTTAGCAGCCCTAGGCTCGTAGGCAGGCATCTCTAAGCCCTTAACATGCATCGCGAATGCCTCGCTGCCCGGGAATTTTCTGCTTACCCTAGCGACGCCCTGCTCAATCATTCTTCCACATCCTTCACCCTTACACACCTTCTCCACGAGTCTAAGGAACACTTCACCATCCCCCCAAGCCGGCTTCAAACCATCAAGGTCCCGTATGAAGCCTTTCTCATAGAGCTCCATAAGAAAGCTTATCGTGACGCCGGTGCTTATCGTGTCTATGCCGTAAGCGTCGCAAAGATGGTTAGCCATGGCTATTGTCTTAACATCCTTGACGCCGCAGTTAGGGCCAAAGGCCCATATGGTCTCGTAGTCCGGCCCGTCAATCCATGAGCCGTTTAACACCGCGATTTTCCCGCATCTGATTGTGCAGCCGTAACACCCCTTATCAGCCCTCCAAAGGCTGGACCGCCATTTTTCCCCTGAAAGCTCGGCAGCGTCCTCAAACCTTCCTTTTTGAAAATTCCTAGTGGGGAGAGCCCCCATCTCGTTTACAGCCTCTATTATGTTAACCGTTCCGTATCTAGGCAGGCTTCTCGCAGTAACCTCGTGCAGCCTGAGCATCCTCCTGGTTACCCAAGCAGCCCTCTTCATGCCCTCGGGATCATGGACCTCTATCGGCTTCCTGCCGCTCACCACTATGGCCTTCAGCCTCTTTGAACCCATTACGGCGCCGGAGCCACCTCTGCCGGCGGACCTCACGTCGTCCGTCAAAAGCCCGGATATTGGGGCAAGCCTCTCGCCCGCGGGTCCAACTGTTAGGAAGCCATGGCTCGGAAACTCTTTCCTAAGCTCCCCAATGGCTTCGAATGTTGTCATGCCCCATAGTCTGCAGGGCCTCAGCTCAGCCCCGTTTTCATCCACCACGAGCATAGACGGCTCGTCAGCGGCTCCTTTAACGACCAGCATGTCGTAGCCGGCTCTCTTAAGCTGCACGCCGAACATTCCGCCGCAGTTTGAATCGAGGAAAACACCCGTCTGGGGGCTTTTAGTGACAACGCTGAACTTTGTGCCTGTGGGAGCAATGGTCCCCGTTAAGGGGCCTGTCGACACTATAAGTGGGTTTTCAGGGGAGAGCGGGTCTTCCTTGCCCCGTAGGCTCCTGTAGAGATATAGGGCTCCAAGACCCTTTCCCCCCAGCATTAGGAAAGCCTCCTTCTCATCCAGGTTTTCAACCATAGCCTTTTTCAGAGAAAGGTCGAAGAGGAGTATCCTGCCTGTGTAGCCGCCTTTCATTCTAGGCATCCTCCTCGACGACTCTTATGGCTGCGGTGCCGCACCATTCTGCGCACTGGGGTACTCCGCCGCACAGGTCGCAGAGAAGAGGCCTATTCTTTTCCTCATCGAACACAACCACCTTCTGCGGGCATGACTCCACGCAGGCCATGCAGGAGGTGCAGAGCTCCTCTACAAGCTCAACATTACCCTTGGGCCCCCATCTAAGGGCTCCGGTTGGGCAGACGGATATGCATTTTCCGCATTGAATACACACGACTGGTTTGGCTCCGCTCGGCCAATCCTGTGAAACCCTGAGGCGGGCAAGCCCAATCTCAACTCTTCCACTATGGTAAAAACTGCAGACGGCGGTGCAGAGGCTGCAGCCTACGCAGGCAGCCGGCTCAACACTTAGAGAAATCCTGCCCTTCTTACGGGCTCCAACTACTTCAAGCACGCTTCTACCCTCATGCACTATAGCCCTGACGAGCCTCACCATCTCCCCCGGGTCCCTAGCCTGCACAATGTTCCTGCCGTATACTATGCCGGCCCCGCCTGCCTGCATAACCTCCTCCACAACCTCAAGGGAATCCCTTATCGTAACACCGCTGTAGCCGCCTAGGGCTAGCACCGGTATTCCCCCGGCAGCCCTAACCGTCTTCTCAAAAGTATATGGGTCTCCGGTGTAAGGCACTTTAAGAGCGTCAGCTCCAAGCTCTGAAGCGATCTTCACAGACAGGTTTACAAGGTCAACGTAGTTAGCCTTCGTGACGCGCTCACCCATAGGCAATGGTTCAACTATTAGGGGCATACCCAGCTTCCCGCACTCACGTGAGAACCCTGATACCCTCTCTATGTTCCTAGCCTCCTCATCTTCATCGCCGAGCCCCATGAAAAGGTAGACGACTACGCCTGAGGCGCCGAGTGCCAGTGCGTCACCCGCCTTCACGGTATCTATGCCGCGCATCAGTCTTGCCGGCAGGGTGTACGTTTTGTCCCTGAAGGCGTTCGTCCAGTCTGCTCTAACCAGGAGTGCTGGCGCATTCCTCCCGTGGAAAAGGTCGATTAGACTAGCTGCCTGCCCAGGAGTAAGCAGGATGGCGTCCGGCCTCCCTTGAACAACCCTGGTAAGCGTTTCCCTAAGGTTGACGACACCCTTTATGGGCCCAAGCATGAGACCGTGGTCCGCGGCGACAACAACAGCCCTCCCGTCTTCTCCGAATATTCTTTTCAGCCTAAGCCTCTTGCCCGTCTGCAATCCTTAACACCCGTGAACCAGAAGCCTAGCTTCGGCAACAGTGTTCTCAATGCTCCCTGGGGCAAGCCTCTCCCTTAAAACAAGGCCGGCGCAGCCCGCTGAAACAGCGTTTCCAAGCTCCTCTAAAGGAGCATCAGGATCGTCGACTGCGAGAACAGGTGTTTGACCAGCCACCTCGACAATAGCACGCATAGACTCCTCGTCGCCAGCGTATGGCGCTGCAACCATGTCGGCGCCCGCCTCAACAGCCATCCTGACAGCAAGCCTTAAACAGTCCAGGCGATTAGCCTGTGTGACGCGCTCCCCTACTGGCATTGTCTCGACAAGAAGTGGGAGCCCAAGCCTTCTACACCCTGAGACAAGCCTTGAAACAATTCTAATGCTCCTAGCCTCCTCGTTCTCATCGCCAACGAGAAGATACGCGGCAAGGCCTTCCACACCAAGCGCCAGGGCCTCCCTCGGGTCAACCAGTTTAACGTGTTCAAGCTTTTTACTGGGTAGCTTTGGGAAGCCCTTTGCATTCGTGAAATCAGCCCGCATGAGGACAGCAGGACCCCTGCCGCCGATGAGGCTTTCCAGCCCAGTGACCTGCCCCTTGTTAAGTATGATGCCATCCGGTTTAGATTTTAGAACGCTTGTCAAGATGCTTCGCGTCTCCAGCAGGTTTTCAACTCGTCCACCGGTGAATGCTGAATCCAGCCCGACGATTACGGTTTTCCCATCCTGGGAGAAAATTCTGCTAGCCCTAAGCTCCCTCCCTATCTGAGCGAACAAGATGCTCACTCCTCACGACCTGCTTCTCGGCTTAGCTATTATCTCCTTAATAGTCATGTCGAATATTCTCGACGAGTTCGCAGGCTGGACAACTATGGCGGTGTCGGCCCCCCTGCCGGTTCCAGCTATGCTTACCACATCCCTGTCAACAGGTATTAGGCCAGCGTCCGCAGCCATCGCCACGATCTCAACAGCAACCTTCATGCCTTCGCAGAAAAGCCTAAGCGTCTGAGCCATTATCTCCGCCGGGTAAGCTGTGTCGAACTTGCTTCTTATCGCCCTCTCAACATTCATGAACACATGCGTCCCGGTGAAAATCTTTGCGCCGCTCGCCTCCATTACTCTACGGTTCTCCACCGTCAACTCCTGATGCCCTGGTTCTCTAAAACCCGTGTGATGGGTTACAACAATCAGGTTGAAGCCTTTGAAAACCTCAGAGGCCCTCGCTCCGGTTTCACCAGTGGTGGAAGCTACAACAATATCCCTGATTCCAAGCTCCTCAGCCCTCTTCCTCGCCAGAGTTAAAACAGCCACCGTATTGTTCTCACCAGGCTTGTTGAAGTAGACTATGGGTTTCTCAATCATGCTCATACTGAGACCACTCGTTCAAGTAAGAGGCAAATCTTTTAAGCCTTTTGCCCATGTCTATTATAGCTAAACGATTCTAGAGGACGGTCTGTGCTCCCGTATTGCGAGCTAGGAAAATTAGACGGCAGAGGCCGACGAGTGTTTGAGAATGCTGTTATATGGGCTAAGACACTGCGGAAAGGCTTGTGAATGCATCGTCTCAGAGACAATATCTTTATCGTAGCGCGTGATTTTTTAGCCTTCGCCTATGCGGGTTACGGTCCTAAGTGCCAAGTAGCCCGAGAGTAGCGCGCGCTCCGCCATTGATCCGGTGAACGTTAAACCCCCTAGTTCATCGCATACAGCATTTCAAAGGATAGTTTCTCAGTTTTAGAAAAGCCCTTACGTATTCCTCAGCGTTTTCAACAGGCATGTTCACTATCACGCCATAGTATATGAACCCCCCGCCATGGGCGCCGGCGTGAAGCTGGCTCGAAACGTATTCCTCTATCAGGCTCTTAGGAATCTTCTCCAACCTGTACGTAGAGGGCTGAGGTATCAGGGTTACCTTCTCCCCATACCTCTTCTTCACAGAAGCCAGATTCATGTTCTCAGCCTCATCCAGAGGGTTCAGGCCGTCGAACCCGGCTTCCACCAGCTCGTCAAGGATAGGGTTCAGATTGCCGTGGCTATGGAGGAAGACGTAGACCCCCTGTTTATGGTAGGTCCTGCAAACCTCACGGTCAAACGGGTAGAGTATTTCCCTGTAAAGCCTCGGCGAAACGAATGGACCGTTGCGGTCTCCCAAGTCGCCTGAAAGCCAAACCGCATCAATTCCCGCTTCCTCCACGATTATCCTAGCCATCTCCGTAAGAGTCTTTACTCCGAAGCTCAGAACCCTCTGCGCGAACCCGGGGCTCCTAACGACATCAATAAGGAACTGTCTAAACCCCCTTAGGGAGTATGCCGCTAGGCCGAACGGGCTCTCGTGGCTTATGAAGGTAAAGCGGTCACGGTTTTTCTCAGCAGCCTCCCTAATCCTCTTAACATGCTCCCGGGATAACTTGGGCATGTGTTCTTCAAGCCGCTCGAGACCATCCGGCCCAGAGACAGCTGGCTTAACCAACTCCTTGTAACCATAGTCCACTTTGTACGAGACGCGGTGCAGGTCTCCGAAGGAGGATTCTAAAACCTCGTGTTCAGAACCCTGCTCAACCAGCTTGGTCTCAGGAATGCTTCCCACGCCTACGAGATCCTGAAGCGTTTTCAGCCTTTCTCCAAAAGACTCTTGAAGCCTTCTTAAGCCTGATGCCACAGCCCAGAGGCATGGAACCATGTCCGGCTCCTCATGGTTAAGCGCGGCAAGCACACGGTCGACATGCTTCAACTTTTAACTCTTAACAGGCTTCCCGGTTAGAATGATTTAAGGAAGCCGAGAGTCCTTCTCAGCTCCTCCTCAGGATCCCCAGGTATGCCGCATTCTAGAGCCAAGTAATACTTATATCCCCCGTCTCTCAAAACCTTCAGAGAACTGAAATCAGTATGCCCCCTTCCAGGCGCCAGCCTATTGCTGTCAGCCAGATGCACGTGAACTATCTTGTCAAGATGCTTCTTCAAGCTAGACCCTATATCAGCCTCCTCAATACTCATGTGGAAATAGTCAGCCATTATTCTAACCTCGTCTAAACCGATCTCTTCGCACAGCGAGGCGGCTTGAGAAAGCGTCCTTATGAAATGCGTCTCATACCTGTTAAGCGGCTCCACGAGCACTATGCTCCCAGCGTCCCTTGCATACCCCCCCAAAACCCTGTACTCCTCGACTGCTAGCCTCCACTCCAGCTCAAACCTGTCTTTGAAGAGAGGGGAAAGGTCTGGGACTGTTGCCTCCCCGAAGACGGGCACAGTTATAACCCCTACTGCCCCAAGCCGGTTGGCCCACTCAAGCCTCTCCTTTATACCTTTTAAGGCTGCCTCCCTATCCTCCCTCCTAGGCGAAAGCAGGCTTCCCGAGTATCCTGAGCAAACCGTGCTCACCTTAACCCTGCTGGTTGACAAGGCGTCTATAACATCCGTGAGAGCCCCGCCGAGTTCCTGCCTCCCCCAAAGCTCTATGCCATCGTAACCATATTTTTCAAGCCTCCTCAGCTTCTCCTCTAAGTTAGCGCCGGGAACAAGGTTCTCCTGGACTGAGAACTTCATTTCCCCATTCCACTCTTATCGGACCTTTTTAACTTTACCTTCAAGGGAAAAGAACGCCTTCCGTGAACATCGCTCATTAAACTGTTTGAACTATCCTCCGCCTAACGGGGGGAAAACTGCTAAGACGTCCCCGTCTTTAACCTCCGAATCAGCCTTAACTACCTTCTGGTTCAAGACAAGTATAGCCTCCTTGTCAAGTTCAATACCTGGATGTTTAGCAACTATCTTTTCAATAACTTCTTTAACTGTTGAGCCTGGTGCAAGCTCAAACTCCTCGTCATATTTTCCAACAGCCTCCCTGTAGGAGGCGAAGTACTTTACTAGAATCCTCATCCCTTTTCCTCAGCGCCCCTCATGCTTATATGTTTTTGCAGGCCGGTTTCTACAGCATACTTATAAATACTTGGAGACCGTGCTTCCTGACTCTCAATATGGCTGGATGGATGGGCTGCATTGCAGAGGTTGACCTGTCTAGTTCGAGGATAAGGCTCCGCGAGTGGGATGAGGGTGAGAAGCTAAGGTTCATTGGGGGGAGAGGAATAGGGGCTAAGATCGTCTACGATAACGTTGGTCCAGATGTTGATGCTTTAAGCAAGGGTAACGTGCTGGTTTTCGCGGTGGGCCCGCTTACTGCGACTGCCGCGCCGACCTCAGGCAGATACTCAGTGTCCACAAAATCCCCGTTGACGGGCACGGTGTTCGACGCGAATTCTGGAGGGTTTTTCGCCACTAAATTCAAAGCATGCGGCGTAGACGCGCTCATCATCAAGGGGGCTGCCCCAAACCCCGTGATAATATACATGGATGATAAGGACATACAGGTTCTAGACGGGGAGAAATACTGGGGTATGAGGGTTTTCGAAACCACTAAGGTGCTGACTGAAAAGTTCGGGAAGGACGCGAGGGTGGCATGCATAGGCCCTGCTGGGGAAAACCTTGTGAGAATAGCAGGCATAATGAACGACTACTATAGGTCTGCAGCACGGGGAGGAGTTGGTGCAGTAATGGGGTCTAAGAAGCTTAAGGCGATAGTCGCAAATGGAAGCAAAAAAGTCGAGATCGCGGATAGGGAGAACTTTCTCTTCATAGTTGGAGAGTGCAACCGGGTTTTCGGCCAGAACCCCATCACCAGTAAAGCCCTGCCCAGGTTTGGGACGGCTGTTCTCGTAAACCTGATGAACGAGCTCGGCGTCCTCCCAGTTAAAAACTTCCAGGCAACCTTCCTTCCCGAGGCCAGGAATATTGCGGGTGAGGAGATAACTAGGAGACTGCTGGTTAAGCCTAAAGCATGCTTCGGATGCAGGATCTCGTGCGGCAGGGGAACCCGTCTCGACAGCGTCGAGGGAGAGGGCCCGGAGTACGAGACTGTCTTCGCACTGGGCTCATGCTGCCTCCTTTGGGACCTGGAGGCGATTTGGAGGGCTAACCATCTATGCAACGACCTTGGGCTGGACACTATTTCAACAGGCGTCACTATAGCCTGCGCCATGGAGCTTAGCGAGAAAGGGTTGACACCCGAGAAAGTACAGTGGGGAGACGGCGAGAAAATCATTGAGCTAATCGAGAAAACAGCGTACAGAAAGGGCTTCGGTAACGATCTGGCAGAGGGGTCGCGGAGGCTTTCTGAAAAATATGGTGATCCTAACGCAGCCATGCATGTTAAGGGCTTGGAGCTGCCTGCCTACGACCCCCGTGGAGCGAAGGGGCAGGGGTTGGCTTATGCTACGAGCAACAGGGGAGGCTGCCACCTGAGGTCCTACATGATAGCCCTGGAAATACTGGGGGTTCCGAAGAGGATAGACAGGTTTTCAACAGTTAACAAGGCAGGCCTAGTTATATACCAGCAGAATCTTTACGCCGCCATGGATACGCTTGTAGCATGCAGGTTCACCGGATACGGGCTTGACGAGGAGTATTACTCTAGGATGCTTTCCGCAGCAACTGGGGTAAAGTATGCGGCTGAAGACCTTATGCTCATTGGCGAAAGAATATGGAACTTAGAGAGGCTTTTTAACCTGAGGGAGGGATTTGGCAGAAACGATGATACTCTTCCAAGGAGGTTTCTGAGCGAGCCGTTGACCACGGGACCGACTAAGGGGCAGGTTGTTGAGCTCGACAAGATGCTGGACGAGTATTATAGGGCTAGAGGATGGGATAATGAAGGACGCCCAACGAGAAGAACGCTTGAAAGACTGGGACTCGCCTAGTTGAAGCGGTAAACCAGGCTTAAGTTTCCATTTCGTTATCCAGCGCGCGCTCTATTAGTATTTCGCATAGGAGTATTAATGATATTTATATCAATATTATTAATAATATCTTTAGCTACTCAAATCGCTTATCTTACTCGCCTCATTGCAGCCCTCCTTTTTGCTCTCATTGCAGGCTTTCTTGTGTTCCTAATGGAGTGGTTTCATATCAACATAAGAATTGCCGGGTGCAGTGTTCTCCTGTTCATGTCTCTTTCTGACTTTCTTGTTACATAGCCTTTCATAAGACGATTCATGCCACCTCTTGAGACCTATGTATTCGTCCTAGTTGTTGTAGCTCTCGCAACCTAATGCATGCTAAAAACCTCCTTAAAGCATATTGAGAAACTGATATTAAGACGGATTCCTAGCGTGCGCTAATAAGGAACATTACAAAGACAAATCTTAGCGCGCTAGAATTTCGCTCAGATTCCTTAAGATTTCGAATAGAACGTTCCGGGTCAATTGTCAACATATTCCACTTTATATTAGCGCGCGCGCTGAGTCCTTACTAATTCAATACGGCTTCCGAAAATTAGAAGAAGCCTCAAGGCTATGAATCAAGGTTTTCCCAGTTTTAGCCAAAGTGTAGGCAGTATCTGAACACCGTCAAATTTAGTTTCAATCTTAAGCTAAAGTTTAACTCCCCGTGGCATCTGCAGTAGATCAGAAAGAGGGGTCGGGAGGAAGAGAAGTATGCAGTCTAACTCGGGCGAGATTTGGAGAGAAATCGCCAAGTATGGGAAAAAGCTTTTCGACAAGGGTTACATGGTTAGTCATAGTGGAAACATAAGTGTGAGAGTAGGGGACAAGATGTACATAAAGAGGAGGGGTGCGGCTGCTGACGAGATAGGCCCTGAAGATGTTGTGGAGGTTGATCTTTTCGAGGAGGATAGCTCCATACTTTTAAGCTCCTCTGAAACAATGGTTCACAGGGCTATTTACCTGAATACTTCAGCCTTGGCCGTTGTACATGCACATCCCCCCTACTCCATAGTCTGTTCACTGATTTTCGACGAGATAATACCGATGGATGCTGAGGGGGACTACGTGCTTAGGAAGATACCTGTGCTGGTCGTTAAAGAGGTGAGTGGCTCCAAGGAGCTTGAGGAAAAGGTTTCTGAAGCGCTTAAGCATTACAAGGGTGTCGTCGTAAGGGGGCATGGGACATTCGCCGCAGCCAAACTCCTTGAAGAGGCGTACCATGTCACTTGCATGATAGAGGCTTCTTCCCAGATCAGGTATCTTGTGCACACATCCGGCATTGCGCCGAAGAGAGATAAAACAGCCGAGTTTACCAGATGGTAGTTTCCGTTACCGGAGCTTCATGGAAAGGGTATTGCAGAGGGGCCGTCTGGAAGAAGAGTTATCTTTCCACGGGGCTTAAGGCTTAAAGCAATTTCCAAGCCTTCCTTCAAAGTTTTAGCGTGCATCATATGCATTGATTCAACTGTTTTCGAATCCACGCCTCTCGAAACCACTATGACGCAAAACCTCTCTAAGACTTTAGCCAGGACTTGAGCCTCCCATTGTGCTTCCCGCCATATCTCGCCAGCCCTTAACCTCCTTAGAAACTCGCTTGGACTACTTGAGGAGGCAAGCATCTCGTAGAACCCTTGGTGCCCAACCCCGTCCATACACTCGCCACAGGCTATGATGACTCCGCCCTCCTTGGCTGTTAGAGCACCGTTTGAAATGCCTTTGACAAGCTGGTAGAGGTTTCTGTCTAGAGGATAGCCCCCGTTTGACGTTATGACTATGTCTCCCGGAACTGGTTTAACACCGCAGCATTCCAGAGTGAAAACACGCCCGTTCCTATGGGCCTCAACAGGGTCTCCTGCGAACGCTGAAAGAATCCTCTTCTTTCCATCCAGCACCACGTTCAGTATGAAGCCGAGACCTGCCAGACGCGCCGCCTCCCGCATCTCCTCATATATGGGGTTTCCCTCAGCCACTCCACACCTAGCATTCGGATGGTCAATGTTTCTCGGAGAATGGTTGCTCATTATCGTCTCAACCCCTGAAACCCCGGGGAGAATGCTCTTCGGCCCTCCGGTGAACCCTGCGAAGAAGTGGCCCTCAACATATCCTTCAGCAATTATCAAGTCTACTTCTCTCAACAATGCGTTCACGAAAAGCCTGTTTCCAGTAGACAATGAACCAAGGTTTAGAAGTGAACCGCTGTTTTTAGCGGAGTGAATAACAACTTCCTCTAAATAATCCAGCGCCGGGCCGAACTTCCCGCTCAACTCGCTTCTACTTGGAGACCATTCGTGTAGCCCAGTAGCAACTAGGAGACGTATGGAAGCCGAAGGTGACACCTCCCTTATTTCTCTAACGAGTTTTGGGAAAGTAATTTTACTTGGAACCGGCCTAGTATTATCGCTGCTGATGATGAGTATTCTACTCGTTTTCTTAGCCAGCTCTCTGAGGCTTTTAGAACCTATCGGATTTCCCAAAGCTCTCTCTATGCAAGCATCTGGGTCAGCCGGTGTAGGCCAAGACGGCTCGAGATGAGCCTGGATCCTGGAATCTTCAACCTCACACTCCTCAACGCCATTGCCGAAAGGTATCTTAATCAGCATGAAGTAAGTTGTTTTCAGGATTTTATATGTTTTCAGTAACGGATTCGGATGGGAAAGGCTTTATTAGGGTAAAGTTTATATATCACCATTGATATCGACAGTGATATGTCCAGACACTGGATGAGACATACAGCATTCGCACCGAAAGGCCTTCTCAGATACCGAGTCCTAGAAATGCTGAGCCAGAAACCCATGTCCGGCTCGGAAATAATGGATAGGATAGAGGAGGAGACCCGTGGAGCTTGGAGGCCTAGTCCAGGCTCAATCTACCCCCTGCTTACGTGGCTGCATGAAAAGGGTTTTGTAAAGGCTCTTCCAAGGGATGAGGGTGGCGTTAAACGTTACGAGTTGACTGAAAAGGGCAGGAAGCTTCTGGAGGATAAGGGCAAGATCAGGGAAAAGCTTGTTGAAAGAATGACTTCTTTCCCGCTCCTAGTTCCTCCACCCCTCTTCATGAGGCGGTTTCCAGAAGGCAGGATTGACGAGTTGCATGATCCTCTTAGACGCCTCTTCATCGCCTTAAGAGATTTCACGGCTCTTCCTCGTGAAAAAGTTTCTAAAGAGTGCCTCGCTGAAGTGGGTAGAGTGCTCGGGGAAGCTGCTGAGAAAATAGAGGAGTTAAATAAGAAGATCGGGAGGTAGGTTTAGAATGCCGGAGGAAGTCATAGTGGCTAGAGGACTTACTAAGGTTTTCAATAGAAGCATTGTTGCAGTCGACCATGTGAGTTTCAGCGTTAACCATGGCGAAATCTTCGGTTTCCTCGGCCCCAATGGCGCAGGTAAGACGACCACCATAAATATGCTGATAACTGTTTTAAGGCCGACAGAGGGCACAGCATCTGTTTTAGGATACGACGTTGCGAAACAGGCTAACGAGGTTAGAAAGGTTATAGGCGTTGTTCCACAAGAATACACGGCGGATGAGGACTTAACAGGCTATGAGAACATAATCCTATGCGCAGACCTATACGGTATTCCACGCGAGGTTTCTAAGAAGAGGGCTCTTGAACTGCTGGAGCTTGTTGAGCTCACCGGTTTCAAGGATAAGAAGGTTGAAACCTATTCCGGAGGAATGAGGCGGAGGCTTGAGCTTGCATGCGGCTTGGTGAACAGGCCGAGGGTTCTTTTCCTGGATGAGCCCACTCTTGGCCTAGACGTCCAAACCAGGGCTGCAACATGGAACTACATTAAGCGTTTGAAAGAGGAATATGACATGACTGTTTTCATGACTACACACTACTTGGAGGAGGCTGACACCCTGTGCGACCGAATAGCTATAATCGACTACGGGAAAATCATTGTAACCGGAGACCCTGAGGAGTTGAAGCATAGTTTAGGCGGCGACATCATAACGATAAGCGTGAAGGAGGATGCTGACATCACTGATTTGATTCGGAGCGTTGAAAACGTTAAAGAGGTTAGGAACGAGAACGGCTCCTACAGGATCAAGGTGGAATCCGGGGAGGTTACGGCTCCGCTGGTAATCGAGGCTCTTAGAAGGAACGGTTACACTGTGACCAGGCTTTCGCTTACAGAGCCCACTTTGAACGATGTTTACCTAGAGTACACCGGCAGGTCTATGCGTGACACGGAGGAGTCTAAAGAGGCTTTTCGAGCGCAGAGGATGACGATCAGGAGGGCGAGGGCGAGATGAGCAGGGTAAACGAGTATCATCCGAGCCTCATCCGCGGCCTATGGGCTTTAACAGTAAGGGAGCTGAAAAAATGGCTAAACGACCCCGTAATGCTTCTAATGCTCGTGATCCAGCCTTTAATCTGGATGGGGCTTCTGGGGAAGTCGATGAACCTGGGCGCAATGTTCTCGGCAAGCAACCTTGGTGACATACAGGTTCCGGAGAAAATCCCGATACCCGGAAACTACGTGATTCCTCCGGCTAACGGAGTGATATACGTTAGCGGCACAATGGTTTCCCAAATAATCCAGCAGACGGTTTCAGATATTGGCTCGAACGTTATGAGGAATGTCTTCGGCGTCACGGATTACTTCAGCTACATGTCCATCGGCATGATCTCCATGATAGTTATGACTACGACGATGTTCAGCGGAATGTCTATAGTTTGGGACAGGCGTCTAGGGTTCCTAGATAAAGTTTTAAGCACACCCGTTCCGCGTGGAGCGATAATCTTTTCAAAGGTTCTCAACGCGACTTTGAGAGCGATGCTTCAGGCCACGATAATCCTGACTCTCGCGACAATATTCGGCTTGCAGTTGAGCCCAAGCTTCACCCTGCTTAACATACTTGGTGTTTACGCTGCAATATTCCTGCTCAGCGTCGGGCTTTCATCTGTTTTTCTAGCATTCTCCCTGAGATCCACTAAGTTGGAGAGGCCCATGCAATTCATAAGCTTAATCACTATGCCGCTGATGTTTGCAAGCAACACTTTGTTCCCAATCACTCTAATGCCGGACTGGCTGCAGGCAGTGGCTTATGTGAACCCGCTTAGCTATCTGACAGACGCTTTAAGACAGTTGACAATACTGACTTTAAACCCTTCTAAGCTCATCACCGACTTTATCTACCTAGGTTTCTTCGCCGCCGTGCTTTCTTCAATAGGAATAGTGCTTTCCTGGAGGTATCTGTCCAAGTAGGATGGGGTTAAAAATGGCTAAGACCATCATTAAAACTATTGATCTGAGGAAAACTTACATGCAGGGCAAGATTCCGGTTGAGGCTCTTCAGGGTGTAAACCTTGAAGTGGGGGAGGGCGAGTTTCTTTCAGTACTGGGGCCCTCGGGAAGTGGAAAGTCGACCCTCTTAAACCTGATAGGAGCCTTAGACAAGCCGACTGGCGGGAGGCTTTTCATCGAAAACACTGACGTGTCAACCCTGAATGATAATCAGCTTGCAGATTTAAGAGTGAAAATAGGTTTCGTCTTCCAATTCTTCAACCTTATTCCAAGATTACGGCTAAAGAGAACGTTGAACTACCTATGGCGATAGCCGGCTTAAGCAAGGATGCGAGAAGAAAACGTGCTGAGGAACTCTTGGAGATGGTTGGTTTAGCCAGCAGGATGAACCATAAGCCGACGGAGCTCAGCGGTGGAGAGCAGCAACGCGTCGCGATTGCTAGAGCGCTAGCCAACAACCCTAGGTTCCTACTCATGGATGAACCCACTGGAAACATAGATTCTAAGAACGCTTTCGAAATAATGCGGCTCGTAAAGAAACTCAACGAGGAGAAAGGAGTGACGATAATCATGGTTACTCATGATCAGCGCCTGGCTGCGGAAGCTAGGCGAACAGTCTACATGCTTGACGGCACGATCGTCAGGGAGACGGTGAATTGAAATGAGGATAATAGACATGTTTTCATACGCTTTCAGCGCGATAAGACTGCGGAAGCTCAGAGCCGGTTTAACAACGCTAGGTGTAGTAATAGGGATAGCAGCCATAGTGGCGTTGCTCTCAACAACTCAGGGGCTTCAAGTAGCAATATCCTCTCAGCTTCAAAGGGGTTTTGCAACAGACACCCTAATTGTTTCCGCTGGAGGAGGCTTGGGCGGCGGTAACGATTTCAACCTGCTGGTTAAAGACGCTCAGGCAATAAAAGAATTAGAGAACGTTACAGCTTCGATTGCAGTGATTCAAAGGATATGTTACGTAAAATCTAACGGGTTGACGCGCCGAGTAACAGTAATCGGTGTCGACTTCGCTGCATACAGGGATATTTACAGCAGCACGTTCGTAGCTGAGAATGGGGAAATCCCGTTAAACCCTGAAGACGATGCTGTCATCGTTGGAAAACAGGTGAGCGATCCTTGGAATAACGGGACGCTCTTCTGCATGACTGGCGACGCTCTTGAGATAATTTGGACTAACACGACTGCACGCCCGCTTAGAAACGAAACATACGCGGGTAGAGTAGTAGCTGTTCTCCGCGAGATCGGGGGTTTCACAATAGGCGGCCCCTCAGACAGCAGAGTATACATTCCGATTTCAAAAGCCCAAAGCTTCTTCGGAACTGAAACATGCGAGATGATAATCGTTAAATTGAAAAGTGATGATAAAGCAGTGATTGACAGTACTGCGAAAGCCATTAGGGAAGCTTTAGGAGGCGGGGTGACGGTGACTTCTTCAACAGCCGTTTTAAACATAATTTCAAGCGTCTTCTCAACGATAGAACTCTTCCTAGCGGGAATCGCAGCAATCTCTCTCCTAGTGGCAGGGATAGGTATAATGAACATTATGCTCGTGTCCGTAATGGAGCGTACGAGGGAAATAGGTATTCTAAAGGCCTTAGGCATGAAGAACCGTCAAGTGCTACTGATATTTCTGTGCGAGGCAGCTATAATAGGTTTCCTAGGCGCTCTAATCGGCATTGGAGCAGGATGGGGCTTAGCGCAAATAGTTGTAAGAATATTCGGTTCCTCGAGTGGTGCAGGCGGCTTACGCCAGGGAAACCAAGCGATAGTGTCAAACGGCATCGCCATAACACCGGTCTTAACCCCCACTGTTATACTTGGAGCCACCGTCTTCGGCTTAGCGGTCACCATGGTGTTCGCACTATACCCTGCTTGGAGAGCCTCAAAACTTAAACCGGTTGAGGCGTTAAGGTACGAGTAGGGGAAATGGCTAACGACGGGTTTAGAAGAAGCCTAGGTATACCTATGGGTAGTCCAACAGTTTTTAAAGCTAGGCCGGGGGCAACGATAATCATAATACTGGTTAACGTTCTAATATACGTCTTAACCTCTTACGAGAACTTTTTCATAGAGGCCAGTGACTACTGGGTGAGCCTATGCGGCTTCATCCCCTCGCTTGCAGAAAACCCTTCCCAGTGGTATAGGGTTTTTACATCCATGTTTCTCCACGCTGATTTCTTCCACATACTTTTCAACATGTATTTCCTATATGTTTTCGGCAGGGCTGTTGAAAGCATCTTGGGCAAGTCGAGGTTTCTACTCCTATACTTGGCGGCAGGAATCTTCGCCTCCATATTCCACACTGCATT
>Ga0272448_1003969_pt1 | contig 17177 bp, 12 predicted proteins | sample YNPCB0191_FD_202220 | JGI IMG/M metagenome (GOLD analysis project Ga0272448, IMG submission 202220) | Hot spring sediment microbial communities from Yellowstone National Park, WY, United States - YNP-CB-019-1 | ecosystem: Environmental > Aquatic > Thermal springs > Hot (42-90C) > Sediment... | reverse complement strand
CCCCTGTTATTAAAAATGTTCCAAGATCTAAAAAGAATGTTACACTCTCTGTTGCTTTTATTTTAGAACCTATTCTTAATCTACCACTAAAAGAAGAATCAACATAAACATTTGTTTTAAAGATCTTTACTCCATTTTTAATATTTTGGAATGAGTAACCATTATCATTTACATTCAATCCAACTTCTAAACCAAGAGTTGTAGAATCATTGACATCTTTAGCAGCAAGGACTGAAAATCCTATATTTTCAAATAGATTTGGAGTCATATAGAGATTAAAGACTTTGCTGTTTGTCACAGTAATACTATACTTTGTAAAGTTTAATTTAGAATTAACTGCTGCTGCTATCTTTAAATCTCCTATACTTAAAAGAATAGAAGGATTTAATGTTGTTTTAAAACCATCATATCCTTTCCAAGAGTAAGCTTTACCTGTATTTATATCATAAGATATTGTTTTTAATGGAAAAACACTGTCATAGAAATAGGTTTGAAAAGAAGCACCAAATAGCAGTTCTCCTAACTTTGCACCATACACAACATCAGCAACCTTTGACATAGTCTTACTAAAAGGAGTAACAACATAAGGTGCAAGTTTTCCGCCTGCATCATCAAACCATTGAAGTTCAGTATCAGGAACAGTTTGATAAGCAAAACCTATTCCAAGGATATCACTTGCTTTATAAGTTATGCCATAATACTGATATTTTGCAGTTCCATTAAAACCTGCAAAGATTGTATTTGGAAACAACTGTAATGCTGCAGCATACCTGCTAATAAAAGCAAGATCTTCTGTATTAAGAACTGGATTACCCAGTGTATCATCACGAACCACATCAGCAGATACAAAACTTACAGTTAAAACAACTAACATTAACACATAACAGATCAATTTTTTCATACACAAACTCCTTTTTTTTAATTTTTTTTAGAATTTTAAAACTTTTTGTTTTGTAAAATCACCTCCCATTTAAGTTAATAAAGAACATTATATAACATAAGACTTTTTTTCTATTTGTCAAATTTTATATAATTTTAAAAAGATCAGCAAAGAAATAATACAAACACATAATTTTAGTAAGAGGAGTTCTGTTTATGCTGTAGTTTAATTTATGATATTGTTGCTTAAAGAATATATTGAATATATCTTTTAAAATTATGAATGAAGTTTTATGGAAAGAGAACTGGGAAGAGACAAGGCAACATTTTATAGATTGGTGGAATCATAAAGGACTTGTTATTGGAAGATGGAGTTGTTTTGAAAATTCAATTTTTCCAAGAGAAATAGTAGAAGATCCAGGTTCTGTTCGGTCTCTTGAAGAAGAGTATACAGATCCTATTTTAAGATCCATCAGAAACCATAAAAGATTAGCATCATCATCTTTTCCAGGTGATATACTTCCATTAGCATCAGTAAGTTTTGGTCCTGGTTCATTTGCTTTATTTCTTGGTTCAACACCTGAATGGAAAGAAGATACTGTCTGGTATCATCCATTTTTAAAAGAAGAAAATTTAGAAAATTATCCTCCTCTTAAATTCAATCCAGAGAACAGATGGTTTAAGGCTACGATAGATCTTTTGAAAGAGACAAAAAAGGTTGCAAAAGGAAGATACTTTGTTCCCTGTCCTGATCTTATAGAAAATATAGATACACTTGTTTCACTTAGAGGAACAGAGAATTTATTATTAGATATGATTGAAAGACCAGAGGAGGTTAAAGAAAGACTAAAAGAGATTAACAATGCATGGTTTGAAGTTTATGACAGGATATATGATATTATAAAACTTCCTGATAATTCTTCATGTTTTGAAGCATTTAGATTATACGGCCCGGGGAAGACTGCTAAGGTTCAATGTGATACATCTTCAATGTTTTCTCCTTCTATGTTTGAAGAGTTTGTTGTTCCATATTTAAGAGAGCAGTGTTCATATCTTGATTACAGTATGTTTCATCTTGATGGTCATCAATGTTTATGTCATTTAGATCTTCTTCTTTCTATTCCAGAACTTGATGCAATTGAATGGACACCGGATCCGCAAGTTCCGGGAGGAACAGATCCTGTTTGGTTTCCAATGTATAAAAAAATTCTTTTAGCTAAAAAAAGCGTTCAAATTTTAGGAGGAGATTCTAAAACATTAAAACCTGTATTGGATGAAATAGGCGGAAAAGGAGTATATTTTCTTTTATTTTCAGATAATGAAAAAGATTTTGAAGAATGTTTAAAAATAGCAGAAGAATACAGATAAAGACTTCTCTTTAAATTGAATTCTTAAATCATAACAGATATTTTCAAATATAACGATGAAACGAATTCTTATAATATCATACTTCTTTCCACCTTTTAAAGGAGTTGGCACATTCAGACCTTACTACTGGGCAAAAAATATTAAAAATTTTGATAATAGTTATGAATGTGATGTTATAACAGCAACTCCTGATCCTGTAAAAGAAAAGACATATAATATCTATTATATTAAAGATTCAAAACATTATTCTTTTTTTTCTCTTTTTATAAAAGATCCTGGTTTGAGTTGGAAGAAAGACCTTTTAAATTATTTCAAAAGTAAAAATATTCCACATTATGATATAATAATAATAACAGGAGGTCCTTTTCTTCATTTTGGTATTGGTTCTTTTTTGAAAAAAAAGTATGGATGTAAAATTATTTTAGATTTTAGAGATCCTTTTGCAAATAATCCTAAATTTAAAGACAATATAATAAAAAAAATTATAAAAAGAATTCTGGAGTATTCTTTTATCAAAGATAGTGATATTGTAATAACTGTTAATAAAGAATGCGCTAAATTAATTACCTGTAAAGATTTAAAAAAAATTAAAATTATTGAGAATGGCTATGATGAAAGTATTGTAGAAAAAATTCTTTTAAAAAGACCAAAGAAAAAATCTTCTTCTTCCATTACAAAGATAATATATGCTGGTAAATTATATAATGATGTAAATCCTGAACCATTTTTTAATGTAATTACAGAAAAATCTTTTATAAATAATTTTATCTTTTACTACATAGGACCAAATGATTCTCTATTACAAAGATGGAATAAAAGCAAAAACATATATCTTTTTGAACAAATGGACTACAAAAAAGTATTAGAATTTATTGTTAAATGTGATGTGGGACTTATTCTCACAGGAGGAAAACCTTTTGAATCTACAACTAAAATTTTTGATTATATTGGACTTGGAAAAAAAATTCTAATTATAACTGAAGGTAAAATAAAAACTGGAAGTTTAAACTATATTACAAAAAATTTAAAAAATGTTGTCTGGGCACAAAATTCTTATTTTAAGATAAAAGAGGCTCTAAATAAAATACAGAATATGAATATAACAAAAAAGCCCTCTAACATAGATTTATATTCAAGAAGAAACGGTTTAAAAAAATTACTCCACATTATTAATAATCTTTAAGAAAAAACATCTTTGAGTGAAGTTTTATATCCTTCCCATGGACTTAAAGACAATTTAAATAAAAATTTTTTAGCAGGGACTCTATACTTTTCAAAAGTTTGAGGTCCACAACTTCCACTACCCAACCCGCACTGTTTATAATCAATATAAAGATATATCTCTTTTCTATTCTTAAGAAGATGTGCATGTTTTGCATTCTCAAGATCTTCTGTTGTAGTATGCCGAACTGTAAATTCCATTAAAGGGAATGCTTTTACAGCTATACCTATCCCTATAAAATTTAACAGACCAAAAAAACGAACATCTGTTCTTCCTCCTGTTTCCTGCGGATAGATATAATTCCAGCACATATTTCTTACTTTATTTTTATAATAACCTACAGGTGAAGATTCTTTTGAATCAACATAATTTTCTCCAGGGCCTCTTCCAAACCATTCAACATTTTCATATCCTTGAGGAAGAACCATACTTATTCCAATTCTTGGCAGATGTTCTGGCAAATTTCCAAAAGGTATACCTGAAATCTCAAAATCAATATTACCACTACCATAAACAGTCCATCTATACTCACATTCAAATCCACATTCTAATCCAGGAGAACCGACTTTTGTTTTTATAAAAACTTTTACAACAGAAGAAGAACCATCCCATCTAAAACTTCTAAGATTATGTTGAATTAGATCAAGTCTTGCATTCTTCCAAATTTTTGTAAAAGTATTATCTCCCCAACCTCCATCATTATCAATAAAAGCCCTGTAAAGATTAAGTTTAGGTCCTTCTTTAATAAGAGAATGTCTTTTAAAATGCCAGTTTATTAACTCTCCACTTCTTTTAGAAAAGATAAGAGAAAAATTTTTACCATAAATTTTTAGAAGATTAAAATCTTCAATAACAGACAATCTTTCTGAAGATTTTAAATAAGAGGGTTTATTCTGTATCTTTTTAGGTAAGAATTGAAACTGTTCAAATGCGATTATATGTCCTTTTTTAGCCCATTCTGTATTTTTATTTAAAACCGCTTTTAACATTAAGAATTCTTCTTTATCTTTATTTCTTTTTAAAGGAAGTGAAAAATCAACAAAAGATCCAGCACCAATCACACCAGGATTAAAAGTTCCAGAAGATACAATTTTACAATCACTTAAAAGTTCAAATTCAAAAGAAAAAGAAGAAGTATCTATAAAATTAAAATCATTAAATATCCGAAAAAGCATCTTTCTTTCATTTTTTATTTCAAATCTTAGAGGCTGCATAACTTTTTTTAATTCAACAAGGCCAGGTGATGGAATCCTATCAGGAGAGACAAGTCCATCAATCACAAAATGTCCGTCATTCGGTTTATCGTTAAAATCTCCTCCATAAGCAAACCAAAAGTTACCTTTTTTATCTTTTATTCTTATTCCATGATCAGCCCATTCCCAGACAAAACCTCCTTGCATCTGTTTATATTTATGAAATGTATCCCAGTAATCTTTAAGTCCTCCAGGTCCATTTCCCATAGCATGTGCATATTCACAGAGTATCAAAGGTTTTTTATATTTTTTTACAAGTCTTATACACTCTTCAGGGGAAGAATACATAGGACCTAAAATATCTACAAATTTATATGACTTATCCTGTTCATAATGGACAGGTCTGTCTGGATCTAATCTTCTTGTTAATTTGATCATTTCAATATGATTTTTACCAAAAAAGGATTCATTTCCAACAGACCATATAATAATTGAAGGATGATTTTTATAAGTCAAAATCATTCGTTCCATACGATCACAGAAAGCATTTTTCCATTCAGGATCATCTGTAAGTCTTGCTGGCATACCTGCTTCATAAAGTCCATGTGTTTCAAGATCTGTTTCAGAAAGAAGATAGATACCATATCTATCACAAAGATCATACCACCGAGGATCGTTTGTATAATGAGATGTTCTTACAGCATTTATATTATGTTGTTTCATCAACAGAATATCTTTTATCATATCATCAAGAGTTAAAACCCTTCCTCTATCTGGATTAAACTCATGACGATTCACTCCTCTTATTGTTACAGTTTTACCATTTACTAAAAGATTTCCATCTTTAATCATAACAGAACGAAAACCAACATTGATTTTACGAACTGAAATAGTTTTACCAAATTCATCTAACAATTCAATTAAGAGTTTATAAAGATTTGGTGTTTCATCAGACCAGAGTAAAGGATCTTTTAAAGTATAATCCAAAGAAACAGAAGTTTCAGATTTTGCATTGCAAGAGAATTCTCTTCTATTATCTTTAAAAACAAAATTTCCATAAGGATCCTGCAATGAAAAGACAACATTATAATTATTTACAGACTCATCTTTAAGATTATAAAGAACTGTTTTAACATTAAGTTTTCCTGAAGATTCTGCTTTAATATTACAGTCCCACAGATCAACAAGATAAGATGAGATAATCTTTACACTACGAAAGATACCGCTTAACCACCACATATCCTGATCTTCAAGATATGAACCATCAGACCATTTAATAACACAGACAGCAATTCTATTACTTCCTGGCTGAACAAAATCTGTTATATCAAATTCTGCAGGCAATCTACTTCCTTTACTTGTTCCTGCTTCTTTACCATTTACTGAAAAAGTAAAGAAAGAATCTACTCCTTCAAAACGGATAGTTATTCTACGATTTTTCCAATTTAAAGGAATTCTAAAGTTACGGATATAACATCCTGTAGGATTATCTGAAGGAACAAACGGAGGGTCACACAGAAAAGGATATGATACATTTGTATAATGAGGTTTACCGTAACCTTTTAGTTCCCAGTGTGATGGAACTTCTATTATTTTCCATCCTTTTGGATTAAAAGAAGATTTAAAAAAATCTGGTGGAACATCAACTGGAGAAGGAAAATATCCAAACTTCCATAATCCATCCAGCAGAATCAGATTTTTATTTTTTTCTCCAGAACGATTTGCATCTTTTACAGAATCAAAACAAGGATAAAACGATCGTGGAGGAAGTCTTCTTTTATGAATACACTGTGGATTTTCCCAATCAGGAAGTACAGGAATCTTTGATAATAAACTTTTCATTATATAAAAAAATTTTGCCGGGAGACGGAATCGAACCGCCGACGCAAGGATTTTCAGTCCTTCGCTCTACCGACTGAGCTATCCCGGCTTTGAGAAAGTTTAATTTAATATATTTTATAAAAAAAATCCAGAAAATATAATTTTATAAAAAAACATATTATCTTGATATTATTTACAAATGTAATTATATTAACTTCATCAAATATCAAGGAGGTTTTTTTATGATTATCTCAACAAAGATGGCAGAGGCAATAAACGAACAGATAAATGCAGAGATATATTCTTCTTATCTCTATCTTCAAATGGCAGCATGGCTTGAATCTTCAGGTTTTGTAGGTGCTGCAAAATGGATGCGAAAACAAACAGAAGAAGAAAATAAACATGCAATGAAATTCTTTGATTATGTTCTTAATCGTGGCGGAAAAGTTATACTGAAATCTATATCTGCACCAGAAGGTCTTGATACCTGGAAAAAACCTCTTGACATTTTTGAACAGGCATATAAACATGAACTGAATGTTACAAAGAAAATCTATAACCTTCTAAAAATAGCACAATCAGAAGATGATCCTGCAACAATTGAAATGCTTCAGTGGTTTGTCAAAGAACAGGTTGAAGAAGAAAATTCTACAAATCTAATTGTTGAACAGTTAAAAATGGCAGGTGATTCTAAAGGTGCTTTACTTGCTCTTGATCATCAACTCGGTAAAAGAGAATAAAAAATAATATTTCTTATCTTATAAAAACTCTTCTTCTATTTTACTTGAATTTATAATTATTAGACCCTCCAAAAAAATAAGATTATACTTACACTTAAGGAGAAAAAGGTGAAATTAAATAAAGTCTATTTACTGCTTTATATATTTTTTGTATTTAAAATATATGCTTACAATATTCCAGGCGGTGATCTTCCAAGTATAATAATCCCTGGAAAAGAACCATCTTTTTTTCAAAAAATAGATCCTTTTCAGGAAACAAAACTTTTCTTAAATCTTTCAGGAAGAATTACTTTTATACACGAGAGAAATATACTTTTCTCTTTTCCTCAAACTTATTATAACAATTCTCTTTTTCCGGATTTTAATTCTTTTGAAATATCTTATAAAGTTTCAAAATATCTTCTTCTTTCTTTTGGTAGTGACACTTTTCGTTTATTTGACAGAAACATCTCAATTTCAATTTCAAACTCAAAAAGAACATTTTTTCAAAAAGGAGCGCTACGTTCATGGAATCTTACTCCTTTAATAAAATGGCAAAAATCATTATATGCTGGTTTTACTGCTAATTATTTATATGGTAATATAACAACAAAAAGTATTGAAGAATATACGGATACGACTACCGAATTCTCATCAACTTTTAAACTTCAGGGTTTTTTACCTGAATTTTTTACTGGTTTAATGTTATTTAAAAAAATATTTTTAACAGGCTTTATATTTTTTCCAGCAGAGGTCTATAAAGACAAAACAGATATTTTAAAATATCCTTTAGAAACAGGATTACAACTTAAAACTCTTACAGAAAACAATTCTTTTTTTTGTGAGGCTAAATATTCTGCCGGGTCTTCTTTTACTGAAAAAAATTCAGAAGAGTTTACTCCTTATAACTTCCGTGATACAATTTCAATACTTGCAGGTTTTTCAGCCTCATCAAAAACAAAAAAATCATTATATAGACTTACATGGTTATATCAACCTTTGATGTATGACAGATATTCAGATAGAATCTCTGTGTTTTTATCTGGACTTTTTGTGATAGAATCTTTTAATATATCTATAGATTTAGAATGGGCACAGAGAATATACAGAGGAGATGGTATCTTCTTTGATGCAGATTCTTTAATTAATGAACACATCTTCAGATTGATATTTGGTTTGTCTTATGCCATTTATTAAAAAATTTTTTATATTTATTATTCTAACAGAAATAATCTATTCTTGTTCACGTTTTACAGAACAGCCAGAATCTGTAAATTATATATTTATAGATACATGGGGAAAAGATTATAGAGGCTCTGCAGGTCCAGGCCACGGTGATGGTACCTCAGGGTCTAATCCAGGTGCTTTTAATCTTCCAGTTAAGATATTATACTTCCAGGATAAATTTTTAGTTCTTGATTCAGGAAATTTTCGCATCCAAAGATTTACTCTGGAAGGTTATCCTGACTCTTTTGAAGATCAAATATCCTGCTTTGGAAATTATTTTGGAGAAGAAGGAATTACTGATGGAAAATTTTTATCATGTTCAGATATGGCTATTGATAATCTTGGAAGAATATTTATAAGTGACAGAAAAAATATGAGAGTTCAGGTATTCTCTTCCTCTGGGACATTTATAACAAACCTTGCTTTTTTCAAAAATGGACAAATCTATTCTACAAATATTCCAGGAAGTTATTTTCAAGCAGAATGCCTTGCTGTTGATAATCTAAATAGATTATATGTTCTTGATCTTTTTTATAAAAGTATTGATAGATATTCATCAGATCTTAAAATTGATACATCCTGGGGAAATAATGGTAGAATACAAGATTCTTCCTTTGATAAAGTATGTGCTATGGCATGTTATAATGAAGAACTATTTTTACTGGAAAAGAATAGAATAACAGTATTTTCAACTCTCTCTGGACAAAAGATAAAAACTGTAGATCTTTTTGGTTATAATTATGACAGACTGTCAAATGCCTCTGACTTATGGATATCCGATGATGAGATCTTTATAACTGATGGTTGTTATATTAAGATATTTAAAGACGATTTTTCATTTAAAGGGTTCTTTGGTGCTGCAGGTTCTAAAAAAGGTGAACTCTTATATCCTTCAGGTATCTGTAAAAAGAACAACAGACTTTATATATGTGATACTCAGAATCACAGAATACAGGTCTTTGAAAAGAACGAATAATTAAGACTGTTCTGTAAAGATAAGTCTTTCTGTATTTATACCATACTCTTTCATTTTATTGATGTATCTATCAATTATATTTTTGTCTAACTGAGGTTTTCTTGAAAGAATCCAGGCATATTTTTTAGAACTGATAACAAGAACATACTGGTAATCAGGATCAATATCCACTATAATATAATCTCCATAAAAAGGTCCGAAGAAAGAAACTTTTAAATGTCCTGTTGTAGGTTCTTTTGCAAACTTTGCTTTACCTTTAGCAACTTTTAGTTTTCCATATTTTTTACCACTGTTTAACACAACGACATAACCTTTTTTATGAAGGCTATATTCTGCTGTAACATGTGTAAGATCTTTTTCAAAACCTGCAGGCATTCGTGCTATTTCATACCATTTACCAAGATAACGATTCAGCTCAAAATTTTTTACACCAACCTGTGAAAAAGAATAAACAGGATAAAACATAAGAATAAAAAATAGTAATTTTTTCATAAAGACTCCTTATTTAATTTTTTTTAAAGACGCTAATAAATTTTTCTCTGCTTACAGGACAAAAAATTTTTTTAAGTGAAGATGTTCTACCACTTATGAGCCTTAAAGACGAACAGGGAACTTTAAGTTGTTTTGAAAGAAATAAAAGAAGAGCATCATTTGCTTTATTCTTTTCAGGTCTTTCCTGAACTGCTATTTTAAGTATTCCATCTTTTATATCTCTTACTTTTGTTTCAGAAGCACCTGCAATTACTTTGATAAACACAAAGATTCCTTCTTTTGCATCTTCAATTTTCAACATTATTTATCTTTCTGTTAAATAATAACGAAAACCGCATGCACCTGTCCATCCTAAAGAGAGATTATTAAACGGAACAAAATAAAAAACTCCTCCTCCTTCAATAAAAAAAGATAAAGGAGCTTTTTTAAAAAAGAATTCTTCTCCTATCAGACCATGCAGTCCTACATTATAATTATCACGCTGTCTTGATTCAGAATCAACAGTCATAACAATTCCCAAACCTGTAGCTAAAGGAGCATTGTAAATAAGATCAAAATGATATTGAACATCACAGTTCATAAATAAGATAAAATTATCAAAAGGATCTACTCCAAAGTTTATGTTTAATCCTGTATTCTCTGATATCCATGATTTAAAATTCATTCCTGTAGGATTTAAAAAAGAAAATCCTATTGAAGTACTTCCAGGTTTAGGAGTCATTGCAAAGATGAATTCTGTTTGAACAAATATAAAAAGAAAAACAAATATTCTCTTTATCATTTTTTCTTGCCTCCCATTAACCTTTCTTTTCTTAGATTATAATCTACCTTATAATATTTAAAAAGATTGTGAGCAAAATCCATAGGTTTATAATTTAAGATCCAATCATAAAATAATCCATAAGATATAGGATATACAAGTAATATCCATGGACAATCTTCAACAATAATACGACTCATCTTTTTATACAGAGCTGTTCTTTCTGGTGAAGGCGACATAACACGAATAGTTTCATAAAGTCTGTTAAATTCAGGATTATCATAATTAGAATTATTTGCACCTGGTGAAGAGTTTGGTCCATAAAAGAGTTGCAAAAAATTTTCAGCATCAGGATAATCAGCAACCCAACCAAGTCCAAAGATCTGACTGGATGCTGTCTTTATTCTATCTAAAAACTGAGTCCATGTGTACTGATTTACCTTAACTGTAATTCCTATCTTTTTCATCTGGTTCATAAAATATTCAGCACTTTGACGAGAAGTTGTATCTGTACTTCCTATATCGTATTCAAGAACAGGTAACCCTTTTCCTCCTGGATATCCTGCTTTAGCAAGCAACTCTTCTGCTTTTTTAAGATTATAAGTATAAGGATTCTTTAAAGAAGGATCATAACCATCAAAATCTGGTGGTACTGGTTGATGTGCTTCAACTGCTCTTCCATTAGAAAAAAGTTCTATATATCTATTTCTATCAAAAGCACAACTCATTGCCTGTCTTAGATATTTATTCTTTCCCAGGATAGGATCTTTCATATTAAAACCAATATAATATATACTCGGTCTACTTCTTATAATAAGTTTTATACCTTTATTTTTAAGTTCATCAGTAAGAGTTCTATTTACAGTTATAGCTGAAGAGAAATTATCTTTTGGAATACCACCAAAATCAAGACGGCCTTTTAAAAAATTAAGCCAGAATGGTTGATCCTCAAGAATTATAGTAAATCTAATTTTATCTACAAAAGGAAGATTTTTTCCACTATCTTTAAGAAGTCCATTTGTCAGATCTTCAGGTTCTCCTTTTGATGGATATTTCTCTTCTCTAAAATTAGGATTTCTTTCTAAAATAATCTCAGACCCTGCAATCATCTTTGCAAGTCTAAAAGGACCTGTTCCAACAGGATGATTTAGAAATTCTTCTCCGTATTTTTCTACAGCCTCTCTACTTACAACAGCAGTATATGGCATAGCAAGTACATACATAATCTGTGGATATGGTTCTACAAGTTCTATTCTTAAAGTATAACGATCAATAGCCTTCAAACCTTCCACAGGTTCATCATAATCAGGATTTTTATTCTTTAATGTCTTTTCACGGAATTGATTTAAACCTTTTATTCTTCCATCAAAGATCCACCATCCTGTAGATGTATTATTAGCATCTGCTATTCTTTTAAAAGAATAGACAAAATCTTCTGCTGTTACTTCTCTTCCTTTGCCATCAGGAAAACATGGATCATCTTGAAAAAAGACATTTTTTTTAATTTTAATTATATAAATCTTTTTATCAGAAGAGACCTCTGGCATACTTTCTGCAAGCAACGGTTCAAGTTGAAAGGGCCTTTTAAGATAAGAATACTGAAATAAAGGTTCATAGATCTGACCCTGAACAATTGTAGATATTTCATCTCCAGCATGTGCAGGATCAAAACCTTTTAATCTTTCACCCAGAGCAACTCTTAAAGAGTTTTCCATTGCACCACGATCAGCGCATGATACAATAAAAGAAAGAGTTAATAATAAAATCCCAATTCTTCTATACATAGTCTTCTATCCTTTATATAACATATATAAAGATAACTCTATTTTACTTATCTTTTCCACAAGAATGAACTATAAAAAAATTAATAGAATTTTCATATATAAACAATTATTTTTTTATTATGCGAATTCTTGTAGTAGAAGATGAAAAAACACTGGCACTGAATCTCAAAGAAGCATTTGAAAAAGCAGGTTATTCTGTCACAGTATGTTATGATGGAGAAGCAGGGCTTGATAAAGCATTAATTGAAGATTTTGATCTTTATATTATTGATATAATGTTACCAAAACTTGATGGACTCTCTTTAATAAAAGAGATCCGGAAAGAGGGAATAAAAGTTCCGATTCTTCTTTTAACAGCACTTGCGAGTGTAGAAGATAAAGTAAAAGGACTTGATTCAGGTGCTGATGATTATCTTGCAAAACCATTTGCTATGGCAGAACTTATGGCAAGAGCCCGTTCCCTCATCAGAAGAAATACTGATGTAAAATCCGCAGAACTCTCGGTTGCTGATTTAAAACTTAATTTTAAAACAAGAAAAGTTTTTCGAGGTAAAAAGGAGATAAGACTTACTCCTAAAGAATTTTCTATACTTGAATTTCTGATTCATAATAAAGGGAATGTTGTAACAAGGACCGCTATAGCAGAACATGTATGGGGTGATAATTTTGATCTTTTTTCTATGACAAACTTTGTAGATGTTCACATTAAAAATCTTAGAAAAAAAATAGATCGTGGTTTCTCTCCTAAACTTATACATACACGTTACGGATTAGGATACGTGCTTTCAGAAAAAGAAAGCTCATGAAGATAAAAACCCGTTTAACAGTTTTTTATACAATGACTACTTCTATAATTCTACTTGTATTTTCTTTATTTATATATTTTACAATGCAGTTTATAGTTTTTAGAGAGATTGATAAAAAACTTGAATTCTTTGCAGACAGTATAATCTCTTCTATTGATTCTCTTGCAATATTCAATTTAATTGACAGCAGACTAAAAAATCTTCAAAATGAAGAAAATATCAGTATAGAAGTTATCTCTCCTGAAGGAAACATCATTTTTAGAACCTCAACTTCAAATAAAGTTAAACATGATCTTACAAGATTAACAACAAGAAGAAAAGTAACTTTTTTTAATTATTCAATAGAGACTCTTCAAAAAAACATTTCAATTAAAGACATAAAAAAACACAGACATATCTTCAGAGTTCTTTACAAAAAATTTTTTCATGACAATAAATTTATAGCATGGATTCAGATAGCCCAACCTGTTGATGATGTTTTTGAAGAATTAAGAAAATTAAAAAAAATAATATTTACAGGAATAATAATATTTCTTTTTATAATATCAGCAAGCGGTTATGCTCTTGCAAGTGAATCACTTCATCCTATACAAAACATAATATCTGCTGCAGAAAAAATAAATGATCAGAATCTATCAGAGAGAATCCCTGCTCCATCTTCAAAAGATGAACTCTCAACACTTGTTTCTACATTAAATAAACTATTTGATAGACTTGAAAATTCATTTCAAACACAGAAACGCTTTATATCAGATGCAGCTCACGAACTTAAAACTCCTCTTGCAATTTTACGTTCAAATATTGAAGCAGAATTACAAACAAAAGGAACAAGAAAAAAAATATCAGCAAAAAGATTAAGTCAAAATATTGATACCCTTGCAAGACTTTCTGGATTGGTTGATAAACTTCTTTTGCTTTCACGTTTAGAAAATGGAAAGATAATCCTTAATGAAAAAACTTTTAATCTTTTAGAACTTCTTTCAGATGTTGTAGAAAGTGGAAAATTCCTTGCCTCTGAAAAGAAACAAAAGATAACATTGTCTCTGCCAGAACAAAAAGATATTATAATAAAAGGAGATAGAGATCTTATCTATCAGGCTATTTTAAATCTCATTTCAAATGCTGTTAAATATACTCAAAATGGCGGTAAAATAGATGTGAGTCTTGAAATAAAAGACTCAAATGCAATAATATGTATAACTGATAATGGAATAGGTATGAATGAAGAAGATTTAAAAAGAGCATTTGAACGTTTTTACAGAGCAGATTCTTCAAGAAAAAAAGATAAAGAGACTGGTTTTGGATTAGGCCTTTCTATAAGTAAATGGATCGCTATAATTCATGGAGGAACCATTGAATTAAAAAGCACACCTAACAAAGGCACTTCTGCTTTTATGTATTTACCTCTATCCCTTTGATATACCAAAAAATAAATTTTCCAGAAAAAATGAATTATCCTGTATGTTAAGATAATCCAACTTTTATTTGACTTTTAATTAAAATTTTATTATAAAATAAATGTGAATTTAAGAATAAAAAGGTTAAAAGATAATCCGAATAATTTAATACTTTCCTTTTTATATAATCTTCAATTTGTAGAAAAATCAAAAGTTATTAAAAGAGAATATCCCAAAATTAAAAAGGATATATGCAATATAGACCAGCAAAAATAAAGGTGAAAAAATGAATACCGAAAAAATTACATTACGAAATCTTGAGACGCATTTATTCAAAGCTGCAGATAGTTTAAGGGGAAAGATGGATGCCTCAGAATATAAAGAATATATCTTTGGCATGCTCTTTTTAAAGCGTATTTCAGATGTTTTTGAAGCTAAACAGGAAGAACTCAAAAACAGATACTCTAAAAACCTATCTAAAGAAGAAATGGATGATTTCATTGAAAATCCATCTTCTTATGGTGACACTTTTTTTGTACCTGAAAAAGCAAGATGGAAAAATATCTTGAATTTAAAACAAGATGTAGGTAATCAGCTCAACAAAGCCCTTGCTGCTCTTGAAGAAGCAAATCAGAAACAACTTGGAGGTGTTTTAAAGCATATAGACTTCAATGCACAGAAAGGCAAAACAAAGCTAAATGACAAGCAACTTGTTGATTTAATCCATCACTTCAATAAATACAGATTAAGAAACGAAGATTTTGAATTTCCTGATTTGCTTGGTGCTGCTTATGAATATCTTTTAAAAGAATTTGCAGATTCAGCAGGTAAAAAAGGTGGAGAATTCTATACACCACCACATGTTAAAAAATTAATGGTTAGACTTGTAAAACCTCAACAAGGAATGAGAATTTATGACCCTACTGTTGGCTCTGGAGGTTTCCTTATAGAGTCAAGAGAATATGTTGAAGCAATAGGACAGAATCCAAAAAATTTAGGTCTTTATGGACAGGAACTTAATGGTGTTACCTGGTCAATATGTAAAATGAATATGATTCTTCACAATATTAAAGATGCAAATATAGAGAATGAAGATACTCTTACAGCACCAAAATTTGTGGAAGGCGGTTATATAAAAAAGTTTGATAGAGTTTTAGCAAATCCTCCATTTTCTCAGAATTACACAAGAACAAATATGGAATTTACTGAAAGGTTTAAATATGGTTTTACTCCAGAGACAGGCAAAAAAGCAGATTTAATGTTTTTACAGCATATGATTGCAAGTCTTAATGAAGATGGAATTATGGCAAGTGTTATGCCCCATGGTGTTTTATTTAGAGGTGGACAGGAAAAAGTAATAAGAGAAGGGATAGTTAAAGACGATATAATAGAAGCAATAATTGGCTTGCCTCAAAAATTATTTTACAATACAGGCATACCTACTTGCATCATAGTAATAAACAAAAGAAAACCGAAAGAACTCAAAAACAAAATTTTTTTTATAAATGCAGATAGAGAATATGGTGAAGGTAGAAATCAAAATTATTTAAGACCTGAAGATATTGAAAAAATAGTTACAGTTTTTGATGAAAAGTTAGAAATACCAAAGTATTCAAGACTTGTTGATATTAAAGAAATTGAGGAAAATGATTTCAATTTGAATATTAGAAGATATGTTGACAACTCTAAAGATTCCGAAATAGAATATGTCCATCATCATCTTTTAGGAGGTATACCTAAAAAAGAGATTGAAATTTACAAAGCACAAATAGAAAACTTAGGTTTTAGTGATAATGTTTTTTTCATAGAAAAAAATAATAAAACATTTTCTTTTAGAAAAGAAGTAAAAGATAAAAGCAATATAAAAGAGATTATAGATTCTTATGAAGGTATTAAAAATAAATTCTCTGCTCATTTCAAAAAGTTAAATGAATGGTGGCTTGAAGTTGAAAAAGAGATAGAAAAGTTCCCAGGGCATAATAATCTTTTGGAATTCAGAAATAAATCATTAGATAATCTTAAAAAGAAACTTCGTCCATTGAAAGTTCTTGATGAATTTAAAATTTCAGGGATATTTGTTAATTGGTGGGAAGAATTGCAATACGATTTTAAAACCGTTGTTTCATCCGGATGGAGCAGTATGCTTATTGATGATGAAAGAATAGAAAAAAAATTTTTTGCAGAGGATTTAAAAAAGATTGAAGAACTGGAAACAAAAATTGCAGAACTTGAAGGTGAATTAAATGAGATTCTTGAAGAAGTAGAGGATTGGGATGAAGAAGACCAGGGACAAAAAACCTCAAAGAAAGTAAAAGATTATCTAAAAGAAATTGTAAAAGACCTTCATTCAAGTGGACAAAAATTCGCAATTAAAGAAACTAAGAAATGGGAAGAGTTAATTGAAAAAATAGAAATTAAAGATGAAAGTTTAAAAAAATTGAACAAAGAATTGAAGTCAATAAAACAAGAGATGGAAAATAAAGTAACTCAAAAAAGAAACTCTTTAACAGAAAAAGAAGCAAAAGAATTAATT
>Ga0272448_1003967_pt1 | contig 17178 bp, 15 predicted proteins | sample YNPCB0191_FD_202220 | JGI IMG/M metagenome (GOLD analysis project Ga0272448, IMG submission 202220) | Hot spring sediment microbial communities from Yellowstone National Park, WY, United States - YNP-CB-019-1 | ecosystem: Environmental > Aquatic > Thermal springs > Hot (42-90C) > Sediment... | reverse complement strand
GAGAAGCGACGGGATTTCTCGCACCGCCGTAAACAGGCGGTGCTGGGCAAGCCGAAAGCCCAGCACCGGCTCTTCAGGCCGGTGCGGAGTAAACCTGCCAAAAATCTGGGACAGACCCTCGGCCTTGAGGGTGAGGTGGTGGCAATGGATAGATCAAGAGGGGTGTTGGGGCGTGGTTTGGGCGCGTTGATCCCGCCCGCCGAAAGTAAACTCACCGGCCAGGTTGGGGTGGTGGACATTCCGGTCCATCGGATACAGCCCAACCCGCATCAGCCGCGCCAGGCGTTCGATCCCCAGGCCCTGGCCGAGCTGGCCGCTTCGATCCGGACCCATGGGGTGATCCAACCTCTGGTCGTCACGCGGGCCGGCGACGGATACCAGATCGTCACCGGTGAGCGGCGCTGGCGGGCGGCCCAGATGGCCGATTTGCCTACGGTGCCGGCCCTGATCAAGGAGACAACGCCGCAGCAGATGTTGGCGCTGGCGCTGGTGGAAAACATCCAGCGCGCCGATCTGAATCCGCTGGAGGAAGCCAATGCCTACCGCCAGCTGATAGACGAATTTGGCCTGACGCAGGATCAGGTAGCCGAGCAAGTGGGCAAGAGCCGCACCGCGGTGGCCAACACGTTGCGCCTGCTCAAGTTGCCAGACGACATCAAAGCGGCTCTGGCGGCCGAGCACATCAGCGAAGGCCATGCGCGCGCCCTGCTGGCCCTGCCCACCCAGGGCATGCAACGCCAGGCCTTGCACGCCATTCAAAAACACGGCCTCAACGTGCGCCAGACCGAGGCCATGGTGCGGCGCATGGTGAGCGAACCAGAGGAGACAGAAGCCAGCCACACCGCGCACGAACTGTCACCTCACGATCGAGAGGTGGTCAGCCGCTTCGAGCGCAGGCTGGGCACCCGGGTCAACCTGCTGCGCGGGCGCAAAGGCGGCCGGCTGGTTATCCATTTCTACTCCGACGAGGAATTGCAGGCCATTTACCAGACTATTCTGGGCGATGAGACATAGACCGTAGTTTAACAGGAGATGGAGTCACACATTATGGGCAGCGCGACGATCAAGTGGGTAACCAAAGGGCAATTCATTGCCACCGACAGCAGCAAACATTCGGTGGTGTTATCTACCCAGGATGCCGAAAACGGCATCGGCATGAAACCCAGCGACCTGTTGTTGGCCGCCTTGGGCGGTTGTACCGCGGTGGACGTGGTCAACATCCTGCTGAAGAAGCGCCAGCCGCTCACCGGGTTGGAGATCCAGGTCAGCGGCGAACAGGATGCTGACCCGCCCTGGACCTTCCGCAAGATCCACGTGGTCTACACACTGCGCGGCCGGGGACTGGCCGAGAAAGCGGTGGCCGATGCCATTCGGCTGTCTGAGGAGAAGTATTGTTCAGTCAAAAGCACGCTCGAAAAGGCGGTGCCCATCAGCGTCGAGTATCACATCGTTCAGGAAGAGTGAACGGTGGCCAGAGAACCTATGACTCCGGGCGCAATCTTGCGCCTGCGTCCAAGTTGTGTTAAGATAAGGGACCTGGCAGCGTGGTCTGCAAACCCGGCCTCTTGCAAGAGGAACCGGGTTTTTGACCCCTTGTCTGCCATACCTATATCTTTTACGCGAGGAGACGTTACCTTTGTTTAGTGTAACAACCGAGCCGCTCGAGAATTGTGAAGTGCTGATGACCGTTCAGCTGGACGATCAGCAGGAAGAACAGCTGCTCAAGTCGGCGGCTGCGCGCATTTCCCGGCATGTACAGATACGCGGTTTTCGCCCGGGCAAGGCACCCTATCATTTGGTGGTGCGCCGGGTGGGTGAAGCTGCCATCCGAGAGGAGGCTCTTGAAGAACTGAGCGAGTCGGTATTCCGCCAGGCCCTGGAGCAGGCTGGTCTGGTACCCTTTGCTCCGGCGCAAATGCAAGACGTGACCTGGTCGCCGTTGGTGATGAAGGTGCGCGTTCCGATTGAGCCGATTATCGATCTGGGCGACTACCGGGCGCTGCGTATGGAGCCGGAACCGGTTGAAGTCAGCCCGGAGGAGGTGGAGCAGGAGCTGGCAAATTTGCAAGCCCAACACGCTCACTGGCGCGACGTCGAGCGCCGGGCCCAGCCGGGTGACCGAGTTATAGCAGACGTGGAGTACCGGATCGGTGATCAGCTCTTGCCAGAGGTGAAGGATGCCGAGTACGATCTGGCTGAGTCGCCCGAGGACAGTTCCGAGCTCACTGTGACCAAGTTCCTGCTCGACTCGGCGGCCGGTGACGAGCGCACCTTCACGTTCACCTTCTCGGCTGATGAAGTCCCCCCTAAGTATGCGGAGTATGTGGGCAAAGAGGTGACGGTATTGATGAAGGTGCGTCGGGTGCAAGAGAAGGAACTGTACCCACTGGATGATGACTTTGCCCAGATGATTGGCGATTACAACACGCTTGACGAGCTCAAGCTCAAACTGGCGGAAGATCTGCGCCGCCGCAAGGAGAATGAGGCCAAGCTAAAACTGGCCGACCAGGCATTGGACCACATCATCACCCACGCCCCGCGCGTGGAGTGGCACAGGTCTCTGGAGGACCGCCTGTTGGAGCAGATCTTGGAGGAGCAGGATCAGGCGCTGCGCCAGAGAAATCTGAATCTGGATGCCTATCTGAGCGCTCAGCAGCAGACGCGCGACCAGCTGCGGGAAGAGTTGCGTCCGGAGATCCAGAAAATGCTGCGTCGCAGTTTGGTCCTCAGCGAGCTGTTCAAGCGCGAAAAGCTGGGTGTTGAGACGCACGAGGTGCTCGATCAGATTGATTTCCGGGCTTTCCTGGCCGGCCCGCGCGCAGACGAGGTGCGTCAGGCGTTGAGCACAACCGAAGGCGTCAGGGATGTGTACCGAGATTTGCGGTATGCCAAGTTGCGCCAGCGCATCTGGGACATTGTGACCGGCCGTTTGACAGAAGCCGAACCCGAAACGACGGCTGCCGAAGAGGCGCAGCCGGCTGCCCAGCTGCCTGAGCTCCAACCGTCCGAGCCAGCTCAAGCTCCGGGCAACTAAGACTAGCATCGGCTGTCTGGCTTGATGCGCTATGCAGAACGCATAAGGAGTGTGTGCCCTATGCTCACAGCTCATCCCAGTGCCCTCATCCCGATGGTGATTGAAAGCACCGGTCGGGGTGAACGGGCCTATGACATTTACTCGCTGCTGCTCAAAGAGCGTATCGTCTTCCTGGGCACGCCCATAAACGATCAGGTGGCCAACCTGATCGTGGCCCAGCTGTTGTTCCTGGACCGTGAGGACCCGGAAAAGGAGATCTCGTTGTACATCAACTCGCCGGGCGGCATCATCTATCACGGCCTGGCCATTTATGACACGATGCAACAGGTGCGTGCCCCGGTCAGCACGATTGCCGTGGGGGTCACCGCCAGCATGGGAACGATGCTCCTGGCTGCTGGCACCAAGGGGCGCCGTTATGCACTCCCCAACGCCACCATCCATATGCATCCGGCCGGCGGCGGCACCCAGGGCTACGCACCCGACGTAGAGATCCAGTACAAAGAGTTGCAGCGCATCCAGAACCTGCTACACCGCATTTTGGCCAAGCACACCGGCCAATCGGTGGAGAAGATCGCCGAGGACTTCGAGCGCGATCGCTGGATGAGCGCTGAGGATGCCGTGGAATACGGCCTGATTGACGAAGTGCTCAAAGAGGCCAAGGAGACCGACGGAGATGCCAAGCGGGCCGCGGACTGAAAACCGAGCCTGTTCCTTTTGCAAGCGCACTCAGGGCGAGATCAACCGCCTGATCTCCGGTCCGGACGGCGTCTACATCTGCGATGAGTGCGTAGACCTGTGCAAGGAATTGCTCGAACAGGAACGGCGCCAGGGGGTCGCCGGTCCCGAGGCACTTCCCCGCAAGCAACTGCTGCCACCCAAAGAGATCTACCAGAGAATGAACGAATGGGTGGTGGGTCAGGATCGCGCCAAGAAGACCCTGTCGGTGGCCGTCTACAATCACTACAAGCGCATCAGCACCGGCGCCAAGATCGCCGACGTCGAGCTCCAGAAAAGCAACATCTTGCTCATCGGCCCCACGGGTTGTGGCAAGACCTTGCTGGCCGAGACGTTGGCGCGCATCCTGGATGTGCCCTTCTGTATCGCCGATGCGACCTCGCTGACCGAGGCTGGCTACGTTGGCGAGGATGTGGAGAACATTCTGTTGCGCCTGATCCAGAACGCCGGGGGCGATGTACAACGGGCGCAGACCGGCATCATCTACCTGGACGAAATAGATAAGATCGCCCGCAAAACGGGCGACAATCCCTCTATCACCCGCGACGTCTCCGGCGAGGGAGTGCAGCAGGCGCTGCTCAAGATCATCGAAGGGGCAATTGCCAACGTACCGCCCCAGGGTGGCCGAAAACACCCCCAGCAGGACTTCATCCAGATCAACACCAGCAACATCCTGTTCATCTGTGGTGGTGCCTTTGACGGACTGGAGAAGATCATCGCCGAGCGGGTGGGCGTCAAGGGCCAGCTGGGTTTTGGGCGCGGCAAGGGTTCGGCCCACCAGTCGGAGGCCAGGACAGCCCGCCTGCTGCAACAGGTCATCCCGGATGACCTGTTGCGCTATGGGCTGATTCCAGAGCTGGTGGGGCGCCTGCCGGTCACCGTCAGCGTCGATCCGCTCGACCGTGACATGTTGATCAAGGTGCTGACCGAGCCCAAGAACGCGCTGGTCAAGCAGTACCAGCGGCTGTTCGCCCTGGATGGCGTGGAGCTGGAGTTCACTCCCGAGGCGCTCAGCACCGCAGCGGAGCAGGCGCTCAAACATAAGACCGGCGCACGCGGGCTGCGCACCATCATCGAAGAGACGTTGATGGATGTGATGTACGAGATCCCGTCGCGACCCGAGATCAAGTACTGCTTGATCACCGCCGACACTATTCGCGGTGTCAGCGGCCCGCAGCTGATGGACAGTGAGCGCCAGCCGGTCAGCTGGGAACTGGGCAGGGCGGCCTAGGACCTGCGACGGTGGAACTGTCCGGGGTTAATCTGCTGGGAGGTTGTGGTTGGAAGCATTCGAACACGAGTTGATCGCGTTCCTGCAGAGCCTGTTCCTGACCATTGACTGGGGCGGGGTAGTGGTCATCATGGCCATCGAAAGCGCCAACATTCCCATCCCCAGTGAGGTGACCATGCCCCTGGCGGGTTGGTTCCTGGTGCTGAACAGAGGACACAGCGTCTGGTATGCAGCCTTGGTGGGCGGCTTTTTCGGTGCCCTGGGCTGTACCATTGGCTCGGTCATCAATTACGCAATTGGCATGTATGGCGGACGCCCCTTCTTGAATCGCTACGGGCGTTACCTGTTGATCACGCCGCATGATCTGGAACGCGCCGACCGCTGGTTCGAGCGTTGGGGTGACTGGGCGGTCTTTATCTCGCGCCTGCTACCTATCGTGCGCACCTTCATCTCACTGCCGGCTGGCATCGTGCGCGCCCGTTTTTCGACCTTCGTCATCTACAGTTTCGTCGGCTCCTTCATCTGGTGTGCTGGCCTGGCGGTAGGCGGCTACCTGTTCGGCGCCAACTGGGAAGAGCTGCGGGCGGCGATGCGCCCCTTCGACATTCCCATCGCGGTGGTGATCGTGGCCGCGGCCGCTTACTATATCTACCGCCATGTCAAGCATTTCCGGGCAGCCGGCGCGGTGTCGCATCCGGCCGCCGACCCGGAATAGGGTCGGCCGGGTTGGAGAAACGCCTGCGGCGTGGCAGGTTTGACTGGACATAACCCAATATCCGGATGAGGTGGGCGAGAGAGGGCTCTGGCGACAGAGCCGCCGAAGGTGCAAGTTGTTCGGATTGCCTACTCCGACCAGCGACACTCTCAGGCAAAGGGATCGCCCACTGACGGACCTCTGGAAAGTCGGCGTGAGGCCGCACCGAAGGGGCAAACCCCGGCACGCAGGGGTGAATCTCTCAGGTTCCGAACAGAGCGAGAGGCGCACGATGGGTGCGCTCTCGCTCTGTTTTATTGGCAACAGCCAAGGTTATGTTTATGTATGACGATTGTAAAAATCGAACAATTGTGCTATAATGGGACTGAAATGGGTCGGATGCTTTCTAGCAGCGTTGTTCACCGCCATGAGCGCGAGGGAATATGACGGATCAGGCGACTGCCAGTGATGGGTTGCCCGCGCTGATCATAAAACCACACACGCGCTACAAGCTCCACGCCATTGGGCGCTATATTCAGCAGTTCACTACTGCTCTGAAAGACACTTTCTCCGAACGCAATTACATTGACCTGCTCAGCGGACCGGGAAAATGTTTGGTGAGAGGGACCAACGAAGAGATATTCGGTTCCCCGCTACTGGCTCTGACGACCAGGTATCCTTTCAGTCATTATTATTTTGGGGACATTGACCGGAACCACCTTGTAGCCTTGAGGAAACGGTCCGAGTGGTTGGCAACATCCTCGACGAAGCAGTTCTTTGAAGGGGATTGCAACCAGACTGTAGTGCGCATCCTGCAGCACATTGATGCTCAGAAGAGTGCCAACTTGGCCGTCATTGATGGCTTCGGTGTTGAATGTCACTGGGCGACCATAAAAGCCTTGGCGTCCTGCCGCCGTATGGACCTCATCATCCTGTTTCCACAAGGGATGGCCATTAATCGCAACCTGAAGCAATGGGCTGCATTGGAAGAGAGCCCGCTGGATCTCTTTTTTGGAACAAGCAGATGGCGTGAAATCTATGAGAAAGAGTGTGGCCAGATACGCCGTTGCGTTCGACCGTTCCTGGACTTGTATCGGCAACAATTGAGAACCCTTGGGTACCGCAAAGAGGACAGCGTCTATGAGTACGACGATCCGTTGATACGAAGCCGAGGCGGTCATGGGCAGAAGCTCTACTACCTGATTTTTGCGTCGCGACATCCATTGGGTCAAAGGTTCTGGCGGCAGGCGATAGAAAAGGACGCGGCCGGTCAAAGACGTTTGTTCGAGTGATCCCGAAGCCGCGGAACAGTTTTGTAAAGGATATTGGAGATGGCAGAGCGGTCGGGTATCGAATGGACAGATTCGAGCTGGAATCCTGTGACCGGGTGTACCAAGGTCAGCCCGGGCTGCCAACATTGCTACGCAGAGAAGATGTCGCTTCGCCTTCAGGCTATGGGACATCCTAACTACAGGAACGGCTTCAAATTGACAGTGCACGAGGCCGTGCTCGAATTGCCGCTCAAGTGGAAAAGGCCCCAAATGATTTTCGTGAATTCGATGAGCGATCTGTTTCACCCAGATGTGCCGCTTGAGTTCATTCAGAAGGTGTTTGAAGTAATGCGCCGAGCGTCGTGGCACCGATTCCAGGTTCTCACCAAACGCTCCGTCCGCCTTCTGGAGCTTGACTCGCAGATCGAGTGGCCAACCAACGTCTGGTTGGGGGTCAGTGTCGAAAGCCAAAGATACGCTTTTCGTATCGATCACTTGAGGGTAACACACGCGTCGGTGAGGTTCCTATCACTCGAGCCCCTGTTGGGACCCGTACCCAACCTGAATTTGCGTGACATTCATTGGGTAATCGTCGGTGGGGAATCTGGACCGGGTGCCCGGCAGATGCAGGAGGCGTGGGTCCTTGACATCCGTGATCAGTGCTTGCGGGCAGGTGTACCATTCTTTTTCAAGCAGTGGGGCGGAGTAAACCGGAAACGTGCCGGCCGGGCATTACAGGGACGTACCTGGGAACAGCTGCCAGTCACCGTCTGAACGTGACGGCATGAGAGCATATGTAGTGCTGGATACATACGTTCCGGCGGCAGAGGCGATTCACTACACAACATCCATAGGAGGGTAATCACAATGAAACTGGATCCAAATGCCCGTTACTCAGAAAGCCATGAGTGGGTACGTCGGGAGGGCGACTTGATGGTGTGTGGCATCACCGACCACGCTCAGCAAGAGCTCTCAGACGTGGTCTATGTCGAGCTGCCCGAGGTGGGCCGCCGCTTCGCCAAGGGCGACGTGTTCGGTGTGGTCGAGTCGGTCAAAGCTGCCTCGGACCTGTACATGCCCATGAGCGGCGAGATCGTGGCTGTCAATGAGGCGCTCTCGAGTTCTCCTGAGCTGGTCAACCAGGACCCCTATGGTCAGGCCTGGATGCTCAAGTTCAGGGCGTCCGATCCCGGCGAATGGGATAGCCTGCTCTCACCCGAGGCCTACGAGCAAAGTGTGACGGGGGCTTGAGCATGCCATATATTCCGCATACTCCGGCCGATCAACAGGCTATGTTAGAAGCCATCGGCGTTTCCAGCATAGCCGAGCTGTTTCACGACGTGCCGGCTGCCTATCGCTTTCCAGAGCTCAAGCTGCCGCCGCCTGTGTCGGAGCTGGAGATGCTGGATGAGCTGTACCGGCTGGCGCTCAAGAACAGCGCAACGGGTTGCTTCGCAACCTTTCTGGGGGCAGGCGCCTACAACCACTTCGTGCCCAGCGTGATCCCCTACCTGGCGAGCCGCGGCGAGTTCGTCACCGCGTATACGCCCTATCAACCCGAGGTGAGCCAGGGCACACTCCAGGCCATCTTCGAATACCAGAGTATGATCGCCCGACTGACCGGCATGGACGTGGTCAACGCCAGCCACTACGACGGCGCCACAGCTATGGCCGAAGCTGCCATCATGGCGGTCAACGCGGCGCGCGGTCAGCGCACCCAGATCCTGGTGTCGCCCGGCGTGCATCCCCAGTACCGCCAAACGTTGCGCACCTACCTCTCGGCCGGCCAGGCCAGCGTAAGCGGCGACGAAGACCTGAGCACCAGCCTGGAGCAGCTGAAAGGCAGGTTGGACGGGAACACTGCCTGCCTGATCGTCCAGAATCCGGACTTCTTCGGCGAACTGATCGACACCCGCGGGCTGGCAGAAGCGGTGCACGCAGCAGGTGCCTTGCTGGTAGTGGTGGCCAATCCGGTCATCAGCCTGGGGCTGCTGAAGCCGCCCGGCGACTACGGCGCGGATATCGTGGTGGCCGAGGGCCAGCCGCTGGGCCTGGGCTTGAATCTGGGCGGGCCGTACCTGGGCGTCTTTGCTGCCCGCGAGCAGTTGGTGCGCCGTATGCCGGGCCGACTGGTGGGTGAGACCACCGACACACGCGGACGGCGCGCCTTTGTGTTGACGCTTACCCCGCGCGAGCAGCATATCCGGCGCGAGAAGGCCACCAGCAACATCTGCACCAACCAGGGGCTGATGGCGCTCATAGCCGGCATGTACCTGGCTTACATGGGTAAACAGGGCCTGCGGGCAGTGGCGGAACTGTGTTATCACAAGGCACACTATGCCGCGGCCCAGATCGATGGCATACCAGGTTACCGCGTGGTGAAGCGGGCCCCCTTCTTCAACGAGTTCCGCGTCGTCTGTCCGCGGCCGGTGCCGGAGATCAACGCAGCCTTGTGGCAAAAGGGCATCCTGGGAGGCTACGATCTGGAACGCGACTATCCACACGCCCGCAACCAGATGTTGCTATGTGTCACCGAACTCAACACGCGTGCCCAGATCGATGGGTTGGTGCACGCGCTGCAGGAGGTTGCCGCATGAGCGAACCATTGATCTTCGAGCTATCTGTACCCGGGCATACCGCCTTCAGCCTGCCGGCGCTTGACGTGCCGGCTGCGCCCGAACTGCCGCCCGAGGTCCTGCGTGAGGAGCTGCCGCTACCCGAGGTGACCGAGCTGGACGTGGTGCGCCATTATACTCGCCTGAGCCAGCTCAATTACGCCATTGATACTCAGTTCTATCCGCTGGGCTCGTGTACCATGAAATACAACCCCAAGATCAACGAGCGGGCGGCTGCGATCGAAGGCCTCAGCCAGGTACATCCCTTACAGCCCGAGGCCACCATCCAGGGCAGTCTGGAGCTGCTGTATCAGCTGCAAGAGGCGCTCAAAGAGATCGCCGGATTCGCCGGGGTCAGCTTACAGCCGGCCGCTGGTGCGCACGGCGAACTGGCCGGCGTGCTCATGATGCGTGCCTATCATCACAGTCGGGGCGAAACCCAACGAACCCGCATGTTGGTGCCCGACTCGGCGCATGGCACCAACCCTGCCTCGTGTGCGATGAGCGGCTTCAGCGTGGTCGAGATCCCCTCGGACAAACGCGGCAACGTTGATCTGGCTGCGCTCAAAAATGCCTGCGACGAGCGGGTGGTTGGCCTGATGTTGACCAACCCCAATACCCTGGGCTTGTTCGAGGAACACGTGTTGGAGGTGTGCGAGACGATCCACGCTTGTGGCGGCCTGATGTACGGTGATGGCGCCAACCTGAACGCTCTGCTGGGTGTGGCCCGGCCGGGCGATCTGGGTTTTGATGTGATGCACTTCAACCTGCACAAGACCTTCTCCACCCCGCACGGCGGAGGCGGACCGGGCAGCGGACCGGTCGGCGTCAGCGCCCGGCTGGTGCCCTTCCTGCCCGGCCCCATCGTCGCGCGCGACGAACAGGGCTACTATCGTTGGCACATGCCCGAGCAATCTATCGGCCGGGTGAAGGCGTTCTATGGCAATTACGGCGTCTGCCTGCGCGCCTATACCTACATTCGCATGATGGGGGCGGCCGGTCTGCGCAGCGTGGCCGAGAACGCGGTGCTCAACGCCAACTACCTCAGGGTCAGGGTGGCCCCGCACTTCCCGATCGCCGTGGAGCGCACCTGTATGCACGAGTTCGTGGCCCACGGTGATGTGCCGGGCACCGAGGTGCGGGCGTTGGATGTGGCCAAGCGTCTGATTGACTACGGTTTTCATCCGCCCACCAACTATTTCCCCCTGATTGTGCACGATGCACTCATGATCGAGCCGACCGAGACCGAGAGCAAGGCCACGTTGGACGCCTTTGCCGACGCCTTGGCCAGCATTGCCCACGAGGCGCGCACCAACCCGGAGCTGTTGCGCGCTGCGCCCCACCACGCGCCGGTCACCCGCGTGGACGAGGTCAAGGCGGCGCGCAACCCGGTGCTGTGCTACAAAGGCTAGCCGTTACACCCTCAGCATGGCGTCGTCCGCCGCGGCTTCTGGCCGAAAAAGAGGTAGGGCCGGCTCCGGTGCGAGAGCCGGCCCTGGTGAGGGGGGAAGGGGTGCGTGCTGTGTCGGCTAGTTTCAGTGTAAGGGCTTTGGTTTAACCCCGTTTGAAGAACGGGTTAACACCTTGTTAGCGTCTGGTTAACGGCGCGTTAAGAGCGTTAAGCAAGGATACGTCGCGCCCCCAGCACCGCCGTAAACAGGCGGTGCTGGGGGCCGTAAATAGGCGGTGCTGGGTTGTCGGGCTCGTCCAGCACCGGCTTACCCAGCACCGGCGCTTCAGGCCGGTGTGGTATGCACCGCCGTAAACAGGCGGTGCTGGGGGCCGTAAACAGGCGGTGCTGGGTTGTCCGGCTTGCCCGGCACCGGTTTGCGGTATGCGCCGCCGTAAACAGGCGGTGCTGGGGGCCGTAAACAGGCGGTGCTGGGTTGTCGGGCTCGTCCGGCACCGGCTTACCCAGCACCGGCGCTTCAGGCCGGTGCGGAGTAAACCTGCCAAAAATCCTGGACAGACCCGTGCGGAGTGGGCCCTTGACATGGCTAGCCCCTTGTGTTATAGTCAAGTTGCGGAAGGTGCTGGCGCGTACAGACGGGGTATGGCTATACCGGATAGCTACTGGCAGCCGCAGCTTCCGTCGAGGCAGCTATGCTCGCGATCCGCAAACCGACATTGGAAGAGCTGGAAGACCTGTTGGAGGCCCTGCGCGCAGACCGACATGGCATTCCGCTCAGGGAAGACCAGTTGCGGCGCTTTGCCGAGCTGGCCCGCGTCTGCGAGGTGCCCCCGGGCGAGGTCATCATGCGCCAGGGGGATGCGCCCGACTACCTGTACTACATTATCTCCGGTCAGCTGGCGGCCTTTGAGCAGATGGAAACGGGCGAGGCGCGCCTGTTAAACTACCACATGGAACACACCTTCGTCGGCGAGCATGGCATGCTCACCGGCCAACCGCGCACCGCCACCCTGGTCGCCACTTCACAGGCGGTGTTGGCTTGTTGGGATAAGGCAGCCGTGCGCTGGTTGCTGCTGCGCAACCAGTGGATACGTCCCTACTTCGAACGTCTGTACGCCTCGCGCCTGCAGCGCGCCACGCGCAGCTTCCCCGGTAAACAGCCCGATGAGGCGCTCGTGTTTGAGTCGCGCAAACACTGGCTGCTTCTGGTGGGCAGCCTGTTTTTGCCCGGCGTGCTGTTGGCCGGCATAGTCGCGCTGTGGTTCCTGGCCAACGACATCCTGCCGCCTGGCGTGTACTTGACACTGGCAAGACCGCTCTTGGTGTTGCTGGGCTTGCTCACTGTAGGCTGGATGTTCTACCGCTTTATTGATTGGCGCGACGATCGCTACCTGGTCACCAGCAGTCGAGTGATCTACATCGAGCGGCGCATCTTCTACACCAAACGTTGGGATGAGTCGCCACTCATCAAGATTCAGGACGTAACGGTTCACTCCGTATCGTGGTTCGAGCGCCAGCTGGATTACGGCGATGTGACAGTGAAGACGGCGGGCAGCCAGCCGATCGTCTTCGTCGGGGCGCGCCAGGCCAGCCAGTTACAGGACGTCATCCAGAGCGAAAAGGCGAAAGCCCAACAGCGACAGCTGGCGAGCGACCTGCAACGCATCCACCTCATGTTGGCGCAAAGATTGGGCCTGGCCGGGCCTGGCGCAGGTATTGGGGCACCCATAGCCCCCGGCGTGGCGCCGGCGCCCCAACCGGCCTCCCCGGCCCGCAAGAGTCGTCTGGCCAGGCTGGCCATCTACCTGTGGCCGTGGACCTGTCGGATAGAAGGCGAGACCATCACCTGGCGCAAACACTGGATCGTGCTGCTCGGCAAGGTCGGCCCGCCCTTGTTGTTTGCCTTGCTCAGCCTGGCCGCTACCTTCATGGTCCTGCTGAACATCGGGCCCCTGGGGCGGCTGGCGTATTGGGTAGCGCCCAATACCTGGTTGGCGTGGGCGGTGCCGGCCGCCGCGTTTGTGCTCTCCCTATTTCGCTGCATTTACCGGTACGATGAGTGGCAAGGAGATGTCTACATCATCACCGATACCGAGATCATTGACGTGGCAGCCACGGCCTTGCGTCTGCGTGGGGTGCGGCGCGTCACGGGCAGCCTGGAAAACGTGCAAAACATCAGCGTCTCCATCCCCAACGTGTGGAGTTACCTGATCAACAAAGGCGACGTGGTCATCGAGACGGCCGGCACACAACGCACTTTCACCTTCAACTCGGTCTACAATCCCAAAGGTGTGCAACAGGTGATCAGCCAGCGCCTGAACAGCTATCGCGAGCGACGCCAACAGGAACAACGCCAGAACGAGGAGCAACGCCTGGCGACCTGGTTGGGCGAGTTCTACCACATGTTGCCCGGCGCGCCGCCCCCGGGCGTGACCGTGCAGCCGGGCCGGCCGGTGGCTTCGGGTGGCGGCCGGCCTTGACGCGGCGTTTGGGGCATAAGCGCCGCCCGTACTTCAGAGGCCCTGGCCGGGCGCCCGCCGCAGCGGAGCTCCCAATCGCGCCGGCCTGGGTCAGCGGTCAGAGAGTGATCAGCCCCCGGGTATCGTTCCCGGGTTAATGTAGAGAGAGGGATCAGTATGCCTGTGAGCATTGTTGTAGGCGCCCAATGGGGTGACGAGGGCAAGGGCCGGGTAGTTGACTACCTGGCCGCGCACGGCGGCCGGGCCGGCCAGCCGGTGGACATGGTCATTCGCTTTCACGGCGGCGACAACGCCGGACATACCGTGGTCAACGCCCTGGGCGAGTTCAAGCTGCACCTGGTGCCTTCGGGCATCTTTTTGCCCGGCACGCGCTGCGTGGTGGGCACCGGTTGTGTGGTCAACCCCGAGACCCTGATCGGCGAGATAGACGCCTTGCAGGCGGCCGGGCTGTCGCTCGAGAACCTGGTGGTCTCCAGCCGGGCGCATGTTACTTTGCCCTACCATTGTCTGCTGGACGGCCTGGAGGAGGCGGCGCGCGGTGGTCAGGCCATCGGCACCACCCGGCGCGGCATCGGCCCCACCTATGCCGACAAGGCGGCACGCAACGGGTTGCGCATGGGTGATCTGCTGGAGCCGGCGCGTTGGGAGCAGCGGCTGACCTCTGCTGTGGCCCGGGTGAACCGGAGCATAGAGGCACTGGGCGGCCAGCCGGTCGAGCTGGCTCAGCTGCTGGAGGCCGGACGGCGCTGGGCGTCACGCCTGCGGCCCTATATTGCCGATAGCCTGCCCATGGTGCGGGCCGCGGTTGAAGCGGATCAGAGCCTATTGCTGGAAGGTCACCTGGGCATCATGCGCGACCTGGACTGGGGCGCTTATCCGTACGTCACCTCGTCCAACCCTATGGCCGCTTACGGTCCGGTGGGCGCCGGATTGCCGCTGCGGGCCGTCAGCCGGGTGATCGGCGTGGTGAAGGCCTATGTCACGGCGGTGGGGGCGGGACCGTTGCCCACCGAGCTGCGGGACGAGACCGGCGAATACCTGCGCCAGGTGGGCCACGAATACGGGGCCACCACCGGCCGGCCGCGCCGCTGTGGCTGGCTGGACGCGGTAGCGCTCGACTACGCCAACTGGTTGAACGGCTTCGACAGCCTGGTGGTCACCAAATTGGACGTGCTCGACGAGCTGCCCGAACTGAAGATATGCACCGGCTATCGCCTGCCCGACGGCCGGCTGGTGACGCGCATGCCCGATCCGGCTATGCTGGAGGGGGTGGAACCGGTGTATGAAACCTGGCCCGGCTGGCGTTGCTCCACCAAAGGCGCGCGCACCTGGGACGACCTGCCCGTCCAGGCACAGAATTACCTGCGCCGCATTCAGGAATTGACCGGCGCGCCCATCCGTTGGGTATCAGTCGGGCCAGAGCGCGAGGCGATGATCGAGCTGGCCAGCTGAGGCGCCTTTGAAGCCTCGGGGCCCCTCGGGGAGCTGCAATCCATCACCCCACCCTGCGGGAGGGACAGGCCGGGGAGGCTAGCTGCAAGGCCCGCTTGCGCCGACCACCAGTGGCCCGATCTCAAAGCGAGCCAGGCGCGCCATGATTTGCTCCAGATACTCGGCGTCCACCTGGTCGAAGGCGGCGTACTGCTCACTGTCCACGTCGAAGACGGCGATCAGTTCCCCGCTTCGGTCAAAGACAGGCACCACGATCTCGCTGTTCGAGCGCGAGTCACAGGCGATATGGCCCGGGAACTGGTGTACGTCGGGCACGATCACCGTCTGCCGGCTGCGAGCACAGGCGCCACACACGCCCCGATCGAAGGGGATATGCAAACAGCCGAGTGTGCCTTGATAGGGGCCGATCAGCAGCTGGTCGGGGCCGATGCGGCGGTAGAAGCCGGTCCAAAAATAGGTGTCAAAGGCGTGGTGCAACAGACACACCACGCTCACCATAGCCGCCAGCAGATCGGTTTCGCCTTCCAACACGGCGTCGATCTGGCGCATGACCTGTTGGTAAATGGCTGCCTTGGTCGCGCCCGCTGACAGCGCTTGGGACTCTCCGCTGGCCATCACGGAAGAGTGCTCAATCAAAGCCAACCAACCCACCTTGAGCCGTGTCACCCGGGCGCTGGGGTGCGCTGTCGCCCGGCCGGCGTATTGGCGGGGCGCCGATGCTTGCGCGCCAGGCGTTGTCCAGGCCATAGGTATCTACCCCTAGCGCGGCCAGCAGCGCGTCGTCGTAGGTGCTGCCCTCGGAGAAGATCTGCAGCAAACGCGCCATAGCTTCCTTGCCGTAGGTGTCAATGATGAACTCCACGACCACGCCGCTCTGGGCATACGCCTGGTTGGCCAGTTCCGAGTCGGCCGGAAACGAGCTGGATAGCGTTTGCAGCGTCATGAGCTGGCCAGAATCCGCCAGATACTTTACCAGCCGGCGATAGCCGCGCCACTCGGCGTCCAGCTCACCCGACATATAGACCGCCAGGCCCTCGTCCAGCCAGCGCGGCAGATCCCCAAACGGGTTGGCGGTGGCCTGGTGGATGACCAGGTGGGTCAGCTCGTGCGGCACCGCGATCAACCCGAATTCGAGATCGCCGGGCTCGATGCCGGCTACCACCACGCCCTGTTCGGCAAAAGCCTGACCACCCGTCCACTCGTGGGTGCCCACTTCCAGAGCGGCCATCAGGTCGGCGTGGCTTCCGTAGACGAAGATCTTGACCGCGTCCTTGACGCGCACGCCGGCCTCGGTTTCAATCTGGTCGAGCGTGTGATTGGCGTGTTCGAAGAGCTGCTGGCCCAGGCTATCGCCGCCGGCGTACCAGTAGAGCGCCAATCGCTCGTTCTGCAGAACGTTCCAGTCGTGGGTATCATCCATGTAGAGGTAAGGCTGGGGCTCGGTCTTGAGCGAATGGCCAGCCTCGTCGGTGATGCGCCACCAATAGTCCAGCTCGGTGCCGGGCGGCAGATAGTAACGTGTCTGGTCAAGGCTGTAGCTGGCTTCCACCTGGGTACCCGGCTCGAACGTCGCATCGCCGCGAGCGGTCGCCGGCAAGCCTTTCACCCGATACAGGAGCCGCACGCTGGTGATAGGACTGTCACTCTCGAGGTTGACCACAAAGGTGATGTGTTCGCGGAAGACAGCCTCGACACGTTGGTCAATGACCCGGATCGGTTCCAGCGCCGCGGCCGGCGCCGGCCACAGTAAACCCAGCAACAAACCAATGAACAAGAACCAGCGTTTCACTCTATCACCTCACACCAGATGTCCGGGTTCGGGCAGCTGCTCGACCGGCGTGTTGATCCAACGCTCGCCTTCCTCAATCAGCATAACCGGGATGTCGTCGCGGATGGGGTACTTGCGACCACAATCCGGCTCCTGACACACCAACCAGCCGCCGTCACGTTCCAATGAAAGCCGGCCGGGGTCGGGGCCGGGCCGGCGCGTATCGCCGCTCACGCAGTGTGGGCAGCGCAGGATAGCCAACAAATCCGGGCTTACCGCCATATTATACCTCCTCGAAATCCAGTCTCCAGCCTGGGCGTAGTATAGCACGAGTAGCTGGCAAATTCAACCGCTAAGGTTTGGGGTGCATTTCACTTTGGTGGGTAATTGAGGTAGACTGGGGCAGAGGAGGAAAAAATAACATGGCTCAGTCAAGAACAGAATTGAAGTTGCAGATGATGTGTGAGGCAGAGAAGCTGATTGATAG
>Ga0272448_1003963_pt1 | contig 17188 bp, 19 predicted proteins | sample YNPCB0191_FD_202220 | JGI IMG/M metagenome (GOLD analysis project Ga0272448, IMG submission 202220) | Hot spring sediment microbial communities from Yellowstone National Park, WY, United States - YNP-CB-019-1 | ecosystem: Environmental > Aquatic > Thermal springs > Hot (42-90C) > Sediment... | reverse complement strand
GATGACAATATTTGTCAGGTTAAGGGATTTCTGGCGATTCAGCCAGAATGAAAATATCCGCACCAGGTGCTGATATCATCCTATTTTGGAAGTATATCTGCACCAAGTGCTGATACAAACAAGTTATACGCAACGGGCTACTGGCGAAATCATCATAGGAACTACATATGCCAGACGAACAATCCGACATCAAACAGTTTGAAGGCTTACCCTTGCGGTTCGCTTATGGATTCCTTTCCGAGAAGGGTTTCGACAAGGAAGCGACTGAAATCAAACTGTCGAAGGATAAGTACAAATCGTTCGACTCTTCTCTCAAGCGAGGGAAGGTTCTCGAGATTCTCGAAAAGAACAACCTTTTGGACGAGTTCGTATCCAGATACTGGCACTTCGGAGGAACTGATGGAGGCAAACGGAAAATTCAGAGGTACAAGCGCATCTTGCAATCTTTCCTTGCTGGCGGTGGCGTCGAAGAAGATGAGCAAGAGGAAAGTCCAGACGAGACCAGTTTCGCTTATGAAGAAGACCTGCGAGACTATCTCTCCAACAATCTCAACGTAATCGAATCGGGGCTCACACTTTTCAAAGACAAAGATGGGACCGAAGGAGTCGAGTATCCCGTCGATTCCGAGAACAAGCGAATAGACATTCTCGCCATCGACAGAAACAAAGTTCCCGTTGTCGTCGAACTCAAGGTTAGTCGAGGCTACGAGAAAGTCATCGGTCAGTGTCTCTACTACAAGAACCGGGTCAAGGAACTTCTTGGAACCGCAAGGGTAAGAATCGTCATCATCGCAAGAGAAATCACGCCCCATCTGAAAATTGCGACTGCTGACTTATCCGATGTCGAATTGTTCGAGTACACACTGTCTGTAAAGTTGAAGAAACTATGAACGGTAGCCCGCTGCGTATAACAAGCAAAACACCGACGCTCCATCATTTGATAAGGATTATAGATGTCGCTCAATGCTGTTGCTCACGACTTGGTTCTCGCCAACCGCCGCGAAAGAATGAGTCGTTGATAGCGGCGGTTGGCTCATCGTTTTTGAGTTCGCAACAGCACTGCGGTGTTTTGCTAAACGTTAGGCGACACTTTGCTTGACAAATTAAAAAATGGGTAAAGATAAATATGACTGATTTAAAAAATTACCTTAATCCGTCGCAATTTGCAGCTGTTACAACAATAGATGGACCTGTTTTAGTTATTGCTGGTGCAGGGTCTGGTAAAACAAGAGTTATTGAATACCGAGTTTTATACCTTGTGCAAAATAAAATTAGTCCCGGATCTATTTTATTACTTACTTTTACCAGAAGAGCGGCACGTGAGATGCTTGGACGGGCTGGAAAACACAATCCAAGATGTAAAGATGTTGAAGGCGGAACATTTCATTCCTTCGCCTATAAGACATTAAAGAGATATGCAAAATCTATTGGATTTCCTGATTCTTTTTCTATTTTAGACGAGGGAGATGCTGAGGAAGCAATTCATAGATGTTGTACTAAACTTGGTTTTTTTGAAAAACAAAAAAGATTCCCTAAGAAAGACACATTAAAAAATATCATCAGCATATCTATTAACAAGGATATTCCTATAAGGGAAGTCCTAAAGAAAGAGTTCCCTCATTTTCTTGAATACACTTCTGATATAAAGAATCTTAGAAAGGAGTATGCAGAATATAAGATTAATAAAACTATTTAGACTATGACGATTTGCTTATATATCTTAGGCTTTTACTGGAGAATGAAGAAATAAGAAATCGCCTTTCTCAAAAATATCAATTTATTATGGTTGATGAGTACCAAGATACGAATAAACTACAAGGAGATATAACCTACCTGCTTGCTGAAAGACATAGAAACGTGATGATAGTTGGAGATGATGCCCAAAGTATTTATGGCTTCAGAGGAGCGTCTCACGAAAATATCATTGAGTTTCCTAAAAAATTTCCTGAATGCAAAATAATCAAGTTAGAAGAAAATTATCGAAGCACACAATCTATTTTAGACTTATCTAATTCTGTCCTTGAAAATATGAAAAACAAATATTCTAAATGTCTTGTTTCTGCAAGGAAACAGGTTGGAATAAAACCACACCTTCTATTTTTTAAGAATTCCTCTGAAGAAGCCGAATGGGTAGCAGGCAAAATTAAGGAGTTAAGAGATGAGGGGGTCTTTTTAAGTCATCAAGCAGTATTGTTCCGCTCTGCCTATATTTCCATTCCGCTTCAAGCCGAATTAAGTAAAAGAAACATACCATATCAAGTATTCGGCGGTATTAAATTTTATGAAACTGCTCATGTGAAAGATGTAATAGCGCATCTCAAAGTGATTATAAATCCCAAAGATGAACTTGCATGGAATAGAGTGCTAATGCTACTTGAAGGAATAGGCCCTAAAACATGTGAACTGATTTTACAAGGCATTTCGAAATATGCTAATTTTGATGAAATAATTACAAAAGTAATTCAGACATATATTGATAAAGGTTACAGATATGCTGAGGGATTGGCAAAATTGAATGACGCCTTGAAATTGGTACATAATAAAAATTTAAATGTCGGAGAACAATTTGGAATTATTCTTAAGTACTACAACCCGATATTGCAAAACAAATTTGATGATTGGCATTTGAGGCTCAACGATTTAGAGACTCTAAGACAAATAGCCATGAGATATGACTCATTAGAAGAACTTTTAGCAGATTTTGCTATTGAACCGCCAGAAAGAGGAGTACGGACAGTAGATCCATCTGTGCCTGAAGAAGAAAAACCCCTCACCTTATCAACGATCCACTCAGCAAAAGGTCTAGAATGGGAAGTAGTATTCATTATTGGTCTTATGGATGGAGTTTTACCTGTAAGCTTTGCGTTAAATGACGAGGAGGAAATTGAGGAAGAACGTCGTCTATTTTATGTCGGAATTACACGAGCAAAAAATAACCTTTTTTTATCATTACACCATGAAGGAGTCAGAGATGGAATAAATCAATTCAATAAAATTTCGCGATTTGTTGATGTACCAAATGTCTTATCAAAATTGGAACAAAAAAGGATTCCTGAGCCCAAAATAAAATCGGTGATTACATACAAAGAAGCTGAAAAAGTGACACCTATATATGATAAGAAGTCATTGCTTAGAAAAGTTATTGAATTTTTTAAGTGAAAAGTTTTGAGAACAGTTTTTGCCAAGCAAAACACTCGTGACGGACAACAATATTTAGGAAGTGAAAGTGGAATTCCTAAAAGAGAGCTTATACCATTTTTAAGAGATTCTTCTTTGAAACCTGAAGATATATCATGATGATGTATATATTCGCACTGCACATAACACAGCATATTCGTTCCTGGCTTCGCCTTGCCTTTCGAAACATTGCTCCCTTCAGTCGTAACGTCGTATATGCTGGAAACGTTGTGCGAAAGGCATGGCACTACGATAATAGAAGGAATATAATTTTAAAAAAGATATTTCTTAATTTTACCTCAGGACGTCTATTGTCCTTGGCGAGTTATGGAGAAAACACAAATTAGGAGAAACTATAGTAAACAATAACAACAACACCAGAGAACAGGAACGAGCCGATCTGCACCGCACCATCTGGCAAATAGCCAATGAGTTACGGGGTAGTGTTGATGGCTGGGATTTTAAGCAGTATGTGCAGGGAATCCTCTTTTACCGTTTTATCAGCGAAAACCTTACCCATTATATTAATGAGCATGAAAGAAAAGTTGACCCTAATTTCGATTATGCCAAAATTTCAGATGAACAAGCTGAACTGGAGCGTGCTGATACAGTAAAAGAAAAAGGGTTTTTTTATTTTACCCAGTGAGCTTTTTGTTAATGTGCGCGCCCGGGCAAAAGATGACCCTAATTTAAATGAAACCCTTGCCCGTGTGTTTCATAATATTGAAAATTCTGCCAGAGGGACGGATAGCGAAGATAATCTTAAAGGTTTATTTGATGATTTAAAATGTGCCATGCTGCTTTTAGTGGACACGAACATTGTTATTTATTACACTAACAACGGAGATGTTACATGGATGTGATTCCAAAAGCAGTATTTATAAAGGAGTTTAAGAAAGAAATAGTAAGGAAGGAGGCAATCAAAGATATCACCGAATATATAGAGGTCTTTTATAACAGGCAGCAGATACAGGAAAGACTTAATTATCTATCCCCTGCTCAGCACCTAAAGCAGTTTTATATCATGAGGCACGCAGCATGAGTAAAGTTTCGTGTCTATTATTGGCATCAGGGGTCAGTGACATTTCAAACTGGGAATAAGGTAGGACATTCACATTTGAAATAACAGAAAAAATTTCCCCGACGTGGTTACCATTTTGGAATGTCCCATTAGCAGACTATCCTCCATAAACAACGAAGGAGGATAGGAGATGGAAAGAGTATTGATCACGGACACGATAAGTTGCCAAATGACGAGGAATAGGGTCATATGAGGGAAACAACCGTTTTCTTAAGCAAAGGAAAGAATAAACGTAGAGATTTGCATTGTATCAAACTAAGGCAGGAAACGCTACGTAAGATCTAAATGGACTCATCCCAGCATAGATGGATAGAAAGGACCAGGGACTTGGAATGATAGACGATTGGCACGATATGTCCTTCAGGAAGGCACCTAAGGAACGCTTACAAGGATAATACGACAGTTGCTACCAATCAAATGGGATAAGAAGTTTCAGTGGTAAATGGGTTGAGGTCCTAGAACATGAACGTAGAAAAATTCTTGTCCTCTTTCATGGCAAAAAGGTATGCTTTTTCGAAACTCAAGATAACCGCTATCTTACAAAGAGAAGCGAAGATATCCTACTCCGAAGGAAATACCTGCCAGAGATGTGACATCTCGAAGTGGGAGTAAGTGTCACATTGAGATTAAGGACAACAGTAGACAGCAAATTCCTGCTCGGCCCACAGATTCGATTCGACTCCTGCGACTGGATGGACAACATTGATCGAGGACTGACGAAAAATATCCACGTAGTTGTTTGAAACTAACGTTAAAATACATCTGTCAGCCATTAAACAGCCCTCGCATCAAGTCAAAAATAACCCCTCTCACGGCTCGCTGTTTGTAAGGAAGGCTTTCTCGATCAGGAATGCTCTTCCTGATCGCATCTGCAGCCAAGTCCGCTATGTTCTTAACAAGGTAAAAGTCAAACTTTCCATGCGAAAGCAAGGTCTCCATGATATCAAAAGGAATATCCAGTCTTATAGGTATTTTTCCTACCGCACCCAGAAATAAGTGCACCTCTTTTAGGTAACCGTCTTCGTGCTTTACTACCAGAGCCCCATTTATCCTTGCGATACTTAAAGCATTCCTTCTTCCGAGCTTTACGAAAGTTCCTTTGGTTTGAACTTGGTCCGAAATAGGAATTACGATAGCCCTTATGAGCTCGTTTTTCTTTTGTATTGAGCTTTCATTTAAATACTCGAGCACAGATACTGTACGTTCACTGTTTTTATGCACTAAAATTATAGACGCTCGGTGAGCACAGAGTGCTGGAAGCGAATCTCCTGCCGGAGATGCAGTTGCTATGTTTCCCCCTATGGTCGCGATTGATCTAATTTGGGGCGAACCTACCTGGGATGCTGCTACTTTCAGTGCTGGCACGTATCTTTCAATCTCAGGAGATTTTTGTAAGCGAGCAAAAGTCACCGCGCTCCCAATGTGGATCTCGTAATTACAGATTTCAATTTTATTAAGCTCCGGTATATCGGATATATTTAAAACAATTTCTGGCTTAATCCTGCCCCTTCTAAGGTCGGGAACGAAATCTGTTCCGCCGGCCAAATATGTAATTCTGTCGCCGAACATCTGGATGAGATTGGAGAGTTCCTCAAAATTTTTAGGCTTAATATACTTGAAATTAATCGGCATCCATCCCCCTTTCAAAAGACAAGATATTTTTCTAAATTTGTCCGTTCAACCAGATCTTCTGGGGGATGAGCTTTCGAAGCAAACGGACGGTCTAGTGGTTTAGTTGCGTCAATGATCATACCGGATCCTTTTATCTCGTGCTCTAACGAGGGGTCCAGAACCTGCCCTTGAATTCCCTTCAAGATATTAATATCTTTGTCAGGCTGCACTCGAGTAGAAATGGCCCATAAGACTTGCTTCGAGTTGCCAGGATCAATGTCTTCGTCGACAAGGACAACCATTTTTATAAAATTGCTTAAACTTAGGGCAGCCATAGCGGCTCTCAGCTGTTCTCCTTCAGCATTTTTCTTAAGACTGATAGCCATGGTGTGAGGTGTTCCCAGGTCTAACCATGCAACGTCAATAACGTTAGGAAGCACAGACTTTACGTTAGTAAAGATGTCCGCCTGTATAGGATAATGCGCGTACAGATTATCTTGGTGGCCAGCAAAAACATTGACGATTATTCCATCTTTGCGCGCAATGATTGACTTTGCCTCAATCAACCACGACAACCGTTGTGGACCTGTGTATCCGGTAAATTCCCCAAAGGGTCCTTCTATGGTCCTCTTGTATTTGACTATCTCTCCTTCTATAACAATTTCAGATTCCGCAGGGATGAGCAAGTCTTCACCATAAGTTTCTGATGCTGTAACCTCTACCCCCTCACCTAAGATGCCCCCGGCTACCCTGTATTCATCATCGATCATCTTTGTAAGTCCCGCACCCGCCAGGAATAAAGCCGGGTGATGACCGAGCACAAGCGCGACTGGTAAATTCCTATCTTTCCTTTCAGCTATCATAAAATAGCTCCAAAGGTGCCGGGGAGACATCCAGATTCCCAGGTGAGACTTGTCTATTATCATACATCTATTCCAAGATAGATTGTATCTTCCCGTATCAGGGTGCCTAGCAATAACCAGAGGGGTAAGATAGGGTCCACCGTCCATTTCGTTTATCCTTGGCACCGGCAGTTTATAAAGATTAACGTCGCGACCCTTCCAAATCACTTCTTTGACCGCCGGACGATGCTTGACAACAACTACATCCTTTGACAAACTTTGTCCATTCATATATCGATTCATTATTTCAATCCTACTTGGATCCTTCAAGCCTAAGGCAAGACCAATCTTTTTAAGGCTTGCGAAGACGTTCATGATGAGCCTAAAAGATGTTGGCTCCCCATTTAAATCGGATAGGTTTTCGAAAAGAACGGCTGGATACCGTGATTTTCTTTCCAGGATCTCAAGAATTACGGATGCCTCAAATTTTGATGGTGATATGGTTTGCTTGACCCTCAACAGTTCATCTGAGTATATCTGCTCTATCTCCGAAATCCAGTTTCGAAGATTTTTTCCCATGACTCACTCCTTACTTGGAATGTACAGGATTTCACCAACTGTTTCCTTACTTATTGGTTTTTGAATCCTGGTCAGAACCGATGTTGATGATATAGGTTGCAACTGGCTCTGGTATTCTTTGTAGCTTATGTATTTTCCGCATCCAGGACAATGTAGTGGAAACCTGTTATCAGTCAGCAATGTCTCGCAGTAAAACTGTTTGCCACATTTTGTACACTTTATGAACACCAGTTTCATAAGTCCTCCTCTACTCGTTCTAATCTTTTTGTTACTTCTTCCAAGCTGAGCGGAAGATTGAAAACCTCCACGCCCAAAGCCCTCGATACAGCATTGGCGATGGCAGCAGCGGTCGGAATTACTGCAGGTTCTCCTATCCCTTTCGCACCGTAAGGTCCCTCACTGTCTGCGAAGGGTGCAGTTAAAACCTCTATTTCAGGGATATCCATAGACGTTGGTACTAAATATCTGTCAAAATTATTGTTCGTTATAACACCTCGTGACAGCCTTATTTCCTCTGTGATCGCGTACCCTATACCCATGATTATTCCACCCTCCACCTGACCCTTGAACAATGATGGGTTTATAATTGTGCCCGCGTCATAACAGGCAATTACTTTTTGCACTGTTATCTTTCCCGTGTAAATGTTCACCTTAACCTTAGCACATTGAACCCCGTACGTGTACGATGCATACGGACTGCCCTGCCCACTATCATCAAGGGAGGTAACAGGGGGGTTGTAAACTTCTTCTATTACGAATTCTTTACCCACTTTGTCCACGAATTCTCGCAGCAAAATCGGCGGAGCAAATTCAGTGAGAAACGCCAGCCTCTCCTCTGTTTCACCGATTCTAAGGGTGTTGGAAGCCAAAGAATAATTTCTGGATAATTCGTTTAAGATCACCTTCCGAAGCTTTTCTGCCGCTTTTTGGACAGCTCTTCCCACAATGGCGGTGAGACGTGTTCCGGAAGTCGTCCCTGAATCTGGTGTGCAGCGTGTATCGCCAGTCCTTACTTTTATGTAGTCAATATTCGCTAAACCCAAAGCTTCTGCCGCTATCTGGGAGAAAATCGTGTTTGACCCTTGTCCTATGTCCGGGGACCCCACGAAAATCTCAAAAAATCCTTCCCTGTTCAAAGCAATTTTGGCAACCCCCGGGTTCGGCATCCCCGTTCTTCCATTTCCGTAGTAACAGCATGCTATGCCCCATGCGGCCCTCTCATATGGCATCATTCTCTCCCGGTCTTTTTCCTGTAATACTCTCTCTTTTGCAGTGTTGATCAACGAACGCATATCAACCCTTTCTAAGACCTGTCCCGTTGCGGTTGTATCACCGTCCGTAAGAATATTCTTGAGGCGCAATTCAAAGGGGTCCATATCTAACACTTTAGCGATTCTGTCCATTTGTCGCTCCGACGCAAAATTAACCTGAGGGACTCCAAATCCCCTCATGGCGCCACAGGAAGGTTTATTGGTGTGCACACCTTTTACCTCAATCAGAAGATTGGGTATCCGATAGGGCCCGGCAGCGTGAATAGCCATCCTTGTTAAAACGGGCTCAGAATAGTCAACATAGGCTCCCACATCCGCTATAATCTCTATTTTTGCTGCGAGTATCGAACCGTTACGTTTTACCCCATAGACAGATTTTATGATACAGGGATGCCGCTTGGTTGTCACAGAAATACTCTCTTCCCTGTTGTACGAAATCAAAACTGGTTTTTTAGTTTTCAAACATAGTAGCGCCGTGATAGCATTTAACACCAGATCTGACTTTCCTCCAAAGCTGCCACCTACTGCGGGAGTCACAACCTCAACTAGTTCTTCAGGCAGGCCTAAAACGCGTGCCACCTCTTTCTTATCAACGTGGACGCTTTTCGTGCTGCTCCACAATAAAACCCCGCCTCCCATAGGGACAGCAAATGCCGATTCAGTTTCGAGGTAGGCATGTTCAGCCATCTGTGTTCTATATTCCCCTTCTACTATTAAGTCGGAATCATTCAGACCCTGCTGCCAATTCCCTTTTTCGATCTTCCTATACACGCACAGATTTCCTTCATCTCCGATCCTTGGAGCATCTGGTCTGAGGGCTTCTTCGACAGATTCAATCACTGGCAGCTCCGCGTACACAACCTTGATCTTTCTTATGGCATGCTCAGCTATTTCTCTGGTGGTCGCCGCCACGGCTGCTATTGCTTCTCCGTGGAATCTCACACGGGTCTCCGCAAATACTTTCTGATCCTTTCGTCTGGTCCATCCGACAGAGTTTTCCCCGGGTATATCCCTTGCTGTGATTACAGCTTCGACACCGGGTATGGATAGAGCTTCCTGGATATCAATGGAAAGAATTTTTGCGTGAGGGACTGAGCTCCGGAATATTTTTCCGATCAACCTGTCCGGGAAAAGGAGTCCCACATCTTCCACAAAAGTTGTTTTTCCCGTAACCTTGTCTTTTGCATCTGGTTTTGAGAAGTTTTTACCCACGGCCTTAAACACGGTCACTTTTTTTCCTTTCGTCTTTTTATTATCTCTTCTGCAGCTAATCTGATCGCAGAAATGATTCTAATGTACCCCGTACATCTACATAAATTTCCAGAGATAGCCTTCTTTATTTCCTCATCAGGGGGTATTCCATCAAGGTCATCTAAGAATGCTTTCGCTGATAAAATCATCCCTGGCGTACAATATCCGCAGTGCACTGTGCCTACTTCGATAAATGCTTTCTCAATAACATCAAATTCTTCACCCGAACAACCCTCTATCGTTATTATTTCTTTATCATGAACGGTTACCGCCAAAACAAGGCAAGAGTTGACGGGCTTGCCGTCTAAGAGAACGGTACATGCCCCGCATTCCCCAATTCCACATCCTTTCTTTGTCCCTGTCAGTTTGAGCTTCTCCCTGAGTACATCTACGAGAAGTTCGTCAGGTTTTACGTCAATAGTAACAACTTCTCGATTCACCTTAAACGATATCGTGTACGTTTCAGAGTTCAACTATTTTCCTCCCCTACTACTTTATCCAACCTTTTTCTTTGTAGTATCTTAGTGCACCAGGATGGAAGGGTATTCCGACATCCTTCGGCATCTCCTTCACGCTTCCTAACTGCATAGCTTTCACATTCCCCCTGTAACGTTCAAAATTCTCTGCAACTGTTTTGGTGATCAAATATGCCACCTCACTCGGCATATCTTCTCTCACTATTATGTTAACAAATGAAGCAACCCCTTTTACTGGATACGTGACTCCCCTGTATGAATTCGGCGGGAGCGTATATGGCTCCAGGCCTTTGTATGTAATAACAAGTTTCTTAATTACTTCATCAGAAAGAGACAAGAGACGCAGGTCCTTTCGAGAACTGAGATCTACAAATGTGGGAGCAGGATAAACCATGGCACCGTAAAGAATTGCATCGAGATGTCCATCCGCCATTTGCTGCGCCGCATCGGAGAAACTCCCCATGTTGACCTGTGAGAAATCTTTGTAGGACATTCCATACGCTGAGAGTATTCTTCTCGTCACAAGTTCAACTGCACTTCCCTTGGGCCCAGGCGATATCCTCTTTCCTCTAAGATCATGAATCTCTTTTATGTTTGAATCGGCCCACACGACAAACTGAGTTGGTTCAGGAAAGAGACAAGCTAACTGTCGTACATTAGTGATCTTCGCCTTAAAAAATTCCCTTCCCGCCATCGCGTCGTGGGTGACGTCAGTAAAAGAAAATGCAATGTTCAGTTTGCCTTCTGAAACACCTATTACGTTAGCACTCCCGCCCATTGGAACAGTCGATCCTTTAAGCTGCGGATCCTTCTTAAGAACATCCTCAAGCATCATTGTTCCAATTACTTGCCACAGCCCTCCCGCCGGTGCCGTACCCCATTTTAATTCGTAAGCTTCGGTGCAGAAGGTATAATCGTGCCCTGCCCAAATTAACCCCAAGAATATTGTTATAACCAGCAATTTTCTTAACATGTTAACCTCCTACAAATGCTTTTTTTCTTGCTTTTTTTCTTATAGTTCAACAATACAATAAAACTGGCCAAGATGCCACCGGCCACTGAGATCCAAAGCGTCGGGATTACTAACAAAACACCGCTTGCAAACGCAACCACTCTCTCAGCAAGGCTTAGCCTCTCAAACATGAAACCTTCAAAGCTTGCTGACAAAAAATAAACTCCGATACATGCCGTCAAAAAATCAATCAGAACTTCTGTCCACGGGCCAACAAAAAGCAGGGTTGGTTTGTAAACGAAAATGAATGGAACGATATATGCGACAAAACCGAGTCTAAATGCTGTCCAACCAGTTTTCCACCCATCTGAATTGGCTATGGAAGCCGCCGTGTAAGCTGCTGCAGCAACAGGAGGCGTAATCAGCGACAAGCATGAGTAATAAAAAGCAAAGAAGTGTGCACCTATAGTAGGGACGCCCAATTTTATTAAGGCGGGTATAATAGTTGCCACCTGAACTATATAAGCCGGGGTTGTCGGTAAGCCCATTCCCAAAATGATCCCTACAGTTGCCGCGACAAATAAAGCAACTTCTAAATTTCCGCCTGAAAGATAGACAAATATGCTTCCGAAGCGTGGCCCCAACCCTGTCATGTCTATGGAACCGACAATTATGCCAGCTGCTGCGCATGAAGCTACAACTATGAGCATACTCTTTGCACCATCATATAAGGCATTAAAAACAGCACTTAAAGGAAGACGCGTTTTCTTTCTTGTCTGGCACACGAGTAAAGCGGTTACGACAGCTACACCAGCAGAGAATCGAGGGGTAAAACCTTTAACAAGAAAGTAGATAAGACTCATTATCGGCAAAATCATATGACCGTATCCTTTAACCGCTTCCTTAAGCGATATCTCTGCAAGCCCAGGCTGGAGGTTTAACTTTTTTGCTTCAAGATGCACGGTATAAAAAAGACTCATGTAGTAAAGAATTGCGGGCAGCATGGCATGAAGGATGATCTTTGAATACGGTACTCCACTGAATGCCGCCATGACAAAAGCTACCGCACCCATTACGGGGGGCATTATCTGACCGCCAGTTGATGCAACAGCTTCAACTGCTCCAGCAAAGTGGGGTCTATATCCCGCTTTCTTCATCATTGGAATCGTTATACAGCCCGTAGTTGCAACGTTCGCAACCCCACTCCCTGATATCGTACCAAATATGGAACTAGCTACCACCGCGACTTTCGCCGGCCCACCGGTGGCATTACCCGCTATAGCCAGAGCTACAGAATTAATGAGTTGAGAACCGCCCGTATGCATCATTACTGACCCGAAGATTATAAAGACAGCTATTTCGGTTGCCGAAACTCCTAAGGGTATTCCGAAAATTCCTCCAAGAGATAGGTAGTTAAAATCTATGATTTCGCCCCATTTTACTATCCTTGTATGTAAAACCGTTGGGAGGTAGTGACCGACCAACGGATAAATCAAGAACAGTAAGGCAACACAGAAAAGAGGGAGGCCCACAATCCTTCGTACCGACTCTAAGCACAGAAGAACAAACACAGATCCAAGAACGGTCTCGTACCAGGAAAGAGGGGTAACAAAAGTAAACCTTTCCGCCGTTACCCAGTCATATCTTACAACCAGATACAGCACGGAAGCCAAGACCAAAAGAGGAAGGAAGATACCTATGAGACTTGCGTTTCTACTGGTTCTTGCCTTTCTGGGGGGCACCGTAAGGAAAATTAGTAGTAAACTCAACCCAAGGTGCGTTATTCGCTGAAATAGCGCATCAAAACTGCCAAAAAGCGCTGTATAAACCTGAAAGACCGCAAGCGATACTCCGAGGACAAACGCCACCGTCTCGCGTACTTTTTTCTCTCGGCGGACCTTGGTGGCGGTATACCCCCCGGCATTCTTATTTTTCATCGCGCCTGTGCTTTGAATTTGTTAAGCTATGTTTAACATTGTTAAAATACGCTTGTCAAGTAAAAAACTCCTTCAGCTTAGGACATAGTATCCAGGGCAAGAATAGACCCTGGAAAAAAAGATATGCAAAACCATTTTCTCCTAAAGATAAGGATGAAGCATCAAGGATAGTAAGAGAGATTTTTATCTCAAGTGGGTTTCCTCCTGTAGAATGTATTTTGAACATTCTAAACAAAAGAGGAGGAAGCCCGTGAACCTAACTCTATTATACCCGAAATATAGAAGAATTAAGAAAGGCCAATCCTGAATTTGCAAGAAGAACTGTAAGAAAGATCATTAGAAGATTCAAAGAACATAGAGAAGAGGGGTTAAAAGATCTTCCAAGAAGACCAAAGAGATCACCAAATAAAACTCCTCCGCATTTAGAACTTGCTATTCTTTCTGTAAGAAAGAAGACAGGTTATGGAAGGGTGAGAATTGCAAGAGTCCTTAAAGAAAAGGGTATTGAGGTTAAACCATCAACTGTTAGATATGTCCTTGAAAGATATGGCCTTCAAGGAAGATACAAAAGGTCAAAATACAGAAAAAGACGGAGATTCTATGATTTCGATGCCCTCTACCCCCTCTCTCATTTTGAGGTTGATCTAAAAGAAATATCTGAAGAATCCATAACTCATGCCTCTAAACTGAATATCCCACCCTATCAGTGGACTTTTATAGATGTGAAAACAATACTCCTATGAGAAGAGCTTTACAAACGGTCTAATCTTTATGCTGAGTTTAATATATTTCTTAAGAGCCCTTGGTATAGATCATGAGATAACACTACAGACGGACAACGGAGAGGAGTTTGGAGGAAAGTCAGTCGATAAACTTGATTATCTTAACAGGATGATCTTTAAACCTTTAAATGCAAAGCTCATCCATATACCTAAGGGAAGAAAAGAATATAATGCCTTTGTAGAAAGATCTCATCAGACGGATGATAATGAGTTCTATATCCCTCAGCTTGAACTGTGTAAGGATTTAAAAGAGTTTCTCTTCAGAGCAATAAGATGGCAATGGGTGTATAATACTATAAGATTCCATTCTTCATTAAACATGACACCTTATAAAAAACTCCTTGAATATTGCAAGATTCCAAAAAAGATAGCTCTCTTTCCCATTATGATTCTCGATGAAATGGTGAATATACTCGATGTGTTCTTCCCTAAAAAAGATGGATACTATGTCCTAACCAAGGACCTCTTTTTCTTGACATGACTTCTTTCCTGTGGTACTGTGAACAATAAATCACTGCTATCCGGACACAGTAAGTGGGGTATCTGTGGGGGTATCTGGACTTCGTGTTTTTAAAAGTCCAGTATTTTTAAGTACATACAGGTCAGTTGGAATCCGTTCCTCGGCACATCCACAGTTTTTTAGACCTTTTTTCACTGAATCGATTTTAGAGTTCTTTCTGCGATCTCTCTTATTACTGGATTTTTTGAGGATTCTCTAATATTCCTTATCAGTTTCTCCGCTTCTTTTTTATCGCCCCTTTTCTCCTTTATCTTCGCGAGGTAGATCTTAGCGACTTCGGAGATGCCAGCTTTTTTCTCTTTTTCAACAGTTCGTAGTATTTCTTCACATCTAAGAAGTGCAGCAAGATCCTCTTTTAATAAGGACTCTCTAAAAAGTCTCGCACCTTCTGAAAGCTTATACTGAAGCTCATCGTTTTTCTTTTCCAAATAAGAAAGGTAAAGCAAAAAAGCGGCGATAAGAGTTGCAAAGATCACACCGCCTAAAACGCACATTTTTGAATGTACTTTGAGAAACTCGTAAGAGCGCCACAGAACGTGCATGAATAGATCTGGTCTCTTGACCTCTCTTTTAAGCTGTTTTTTAGCCATCATTTCTATTTGAACACAACTCTACCGATTCTGTCAATTATGGGATAAAATAAAAGATGCACTCAAAAGTCTTAAAAGGTCTGATCATAGGTATGTGTGGGGGAACACTTGGAGGACTAGTGGGAATAGGAGGGGGTATAGTGATGATCCCTCTTATGGTATACACTCTTGGCCTTTCCCAGCACATGGCCCATGGAAATAGTTTGTCAGCCATTGTCTTTACTGGCCTTTCTGGTGCTTTCACCTATTACCTTTGTGGGTCCGTTGACGTGACCGCTTCCATTTTTCTGGCTATCTCTTCTGCAATCACCGCACGATGCGGTGCCAAACTCGCAAATACTCTTACTTCGAGAAAGCTAAGAAGGTATTTTGGTATCCTCAATATCTTCGTTTCTTTTACGCTCATCTTTAAGAACTACCTTGCGCATAGCCTTTTTAGTGTACATCTCTTCCCGGTCAAGGCACTTATCTTACTTCTACTCGGGTCCTTCACAGGTTTTCTTTCAGGTCTTTTCGGAGTTGGAGGTGGAACTATTATGGTTCCTGGTCTCGTAATGGCCATTGGTATGTCTCAGCAGACCGCGCAGGGGACATCCCTTTTAGCCATGGTTCCAATGTGTTTGTCAGGGGCTTCTTCGTACTATAGGTTCGGTCACGTCGATCTTAAACTCGTTTTAGGACTTTCGTTGGGCGCCCTTTTGGGTGGCCCATTTGGGGCAACGTTAGCCAATATTCTACCCGAGTCTTATTTAAGGATTCTCTTCTCCTTCGTTCTCCTTTGGGTGGCAGTAAGGTACATTAGGGTATAGATCAAGTAAAGGGCTTAAGGATAGTAAAGATAATTATGTTCCTAAAGGAGTCTCTTCTATATTCCACATTTTTTACGATCCTTTTTATGAGTCGCACGGATTCATTTATTTTTTTTATTCTTTCCTCAGGATCGGGACTTATGTCGGCAAGGAGCATGTTGTAAGGTCTCCCGTAATCTGTGAAAGTCACTATTAGGACGCCCGCATCAGTTACGGAACATGCAACCGATATCTCACCATCTCTCCCCTCGTAGGCTCGATCCCTTATGTTTTTTAGAGTTTCGTAAGTCGCAATCCTGATCTCTTCTATTCTTCCGTTTTCGAAACCCGCTTCCCATGCGTGGGCGCAGACAAAATGCGTAAGCTTTAGAAGGGATTCTTCGTCTGTCCTAAGAGCTATTTCTGCTTTCAGTTCCCCTTCTTTCCAGAAAGGATTTTCATCCCGTAATTCCATCATATTAACTTATACATGCATTCCGGTTCATTTGCAAATGTGGCGCAAAGTTTGTAAATTTAATTCGCTGTGAAGAGGATCGTAATAGGAACAGCAGGCCACATCGACCACGGTAAGACCGCACTTGTTAAGGCTTTAACTGGGATCGATTGCGACAGGTTAAAGGTGGAGAAGGAAAGAGGCATTACAACAGAGCTCGGTTTTGCCTACTACAAAGGGTCAGATGATCTCCTTTTGGGAATAGTCGATGTCCCCGGACATGAAAGGTTCGTACGCCACATGGTCTCAGGGGCATGGGGAATAGATGTGGTCCTTTTAGTTGTAGCGGCCGATGAAGGTGTTATGCCTCAAACGAGAGAACATGTCGACATATGTGAACTTCTCGGCTTGAAAAAAGCGATAGTCGCAATAACGAAGACCGATCTGGTGGATAAAGAAATGATCGATCTTGTGATAGAGGATGTAAAGGATTTTTTAAAAGGAAGAGCTTTTGAAAATGCACCCATCATCCCCGTTTCCTCTTTCACAGGAGAGAATGTTGATCTTCTAAAAGAAAAGATAATGGAGGTTGCGAGGGCTACTTCGGAAAAGTCCAAAGAAGGTATATTCAGAGTAAGCATCTTTTTTCCGTGATAGGATTCAGGCTGCATATCGGATAAATTCCTTTCGCCGTTGCTGCCAATAGGTATCCCACTCACCATTGAGTTTCAAAAGCCTGAGTCTTAAAAATGGATTTGCACCACTTTTATATCAGCTCATACCTCCTCTATCCAGTGGATGTCTGTCTGTTTTAATGGTATACTTATTGTGAAGGATATCCTTATCTCCTTCATAGGCTCACCTCCTATGCTTTTAT
>Ga0272448_1003962_pt1 | contig 17192 bp, 11 predicted proteins | sample YNPCB0191_FD_202220 | JGI IMG/M metagenome (GOLD analysis project Ga0272448, IMG submission 202220) | Hot spring sediment microbial communities from Yellowstone National Park, WY, United States - YNP-CB-019-1 | ecosystem: Environmental > Aquatic > Thermal springs > Hot (42-90C) > Sediment... | reverse complement strand
CATAGTATACTAAGAATGCTCAGCGTTGTCTAAGCATACCGGACAAGTCAACTTCACAAACAAATGCACCAGGGTTTTTACGAACGAATCAGTCCCTTCAACGGGCACAATATTTCCGACCAAGCACTTTTACCGGGGACAGTCCCCGACTAAAGAGGTATCCATCTTCCGCGCATGCACTCGACCTTGGACTTCAGACTTGAGACCTTGGACTATTGATCCAGCCGCAGCTCCATCACCGCCGCGTCCTCGTTATTGTCCGGGTAATAGTGCCGCCGGTAGGCGATGGTGTGGAAGCCGAGTTTGGTGTAGAGGTGCTGGGCGGGGGCGTTGTGGACACGGACTTCCAGGGTGACGATGGCGACGTGGCGCCGGCGCGCTTCCTCCAGCAGGGCGTCCATCAACAGCCGGCCAATGCCGCGGCAGCGGTATTCCTGCTGGACGGCCATTGTCACGATATGCGCTTCGTCCTCGATGATCCACACCCCGCCGAAGCCGACAATCCGCCCCGCCAGCCGCGCCACCTGGTAAAACGCGCTGGGGTTGCGGAAGTCGCGATAATAGGCGGAGATGTCCCACGGCGCCGTGAAACACAGCTTCTCCAGCCGGTGCACCTGCGGGATATCCTCATACGTCATCCGCTCAATGGTCACGGGTTGTGGTTGTTCAGTCATGTCGGCGGTCATTGCTCCTGTTGCGATATCGTTTCCCTCACCCCCAGCCCCTCTCCCAGAGGTAGAGGGGAGCACCGGTGATAAAATTCGCGATGCACTATCATACCTCTACCAGCCTACCCCCCTCTACCTTTGGGAGATGGGCTGGGGGGTGAGGGAGAACGCCTCTCTCCCTCAATCCGCCGCCGCGCGCAGGTAGATGGGCGCCAGCGTCATCGGGTCGTCCTGCTCGCCAAGGGCCAGGCGTTGCTCGGCCAGCGCGGCCAGCGCGTGCGGGGTGACCAGGCTGCGCACCGCGGCGACCGGGCCGGTGAACTGCTGCTGGAAGGCGTCCGGCAGGCCCTCGGTCAGGCCGATGCACAGCACCTGGCCGCAGCCGCCGGCATGCTCGTGCAGCAAGGCGGCCAGCGGCTCCGGGGAGAGCGCCAGGTCGGCGGTGCGGCGCACCAGTTGCCCGCCTTCGCTGATGAACAGCGCGGCATACACCTGCTGGCGGCGGGCGTTGACCAGCGGGGCCAGCAGGCTGTGCGCACAGGTGCGGAAGGGATATGCCAGCGCCTCCAGCGTGGGGATGCCGAGCAGCGGGATGTGCAGCCACTGTGCCAGCGTCTTCGCCGCCGCCGGCCCGATGCGCACCCCGGTGAAAGAGCCCGGCCCCAGCGAGACGGCTATCGCCGCAATGTCGCCCTTCACCAGTCCGCACTCCGCCAGCAGCCAGTCCAGCCGCACCAGCAGCCGCTTCACCAGCGTGTGCCGGCTGGGAAACGCCGCCTCCCCCAGCACCACCCCATCGCGCACCAGCCCCAGCGTGCTGATATCGGTACAGGTTTCGATTGTGAGAATTAGCATAATTCGGTGATCGGTCTCCCCAAAGGCGTCACGGTTCACGCCCGGTGATTCTTTCTCTTTCTCTTACTCTTACTCCGGTCATGGCGTAGGGAACGCCCGCCGTGGCGTTCCTGTTCCCGTTGACCTGTCGGTGTCCGGGTAACGCCATCCGTGAGCACCAATCGCCATGGATCACACCCGGGGAAAGAACGACTTGTGAGGGTCTCCGGATGCCGTTCCCCACTCGCCGACGGGTTCACGCCTCCAGGAACGCCACAGCGGGCGTTCCCTACGTCATCACATCAACCGTTTCCATCCAGGGCCGGGGATGGCTCTTACTCTTACTCTTTCTCTTTCTCTTTCTCTAAAATCGGAGTATAGCCCAGAATTAGAGTAAGAGTAAGAGAAAGAGAAAGAGTAAGACAATTTTGTCATACTGCGGGGCCAGGGGATGGCGGCGCATCCCCTTCCAGCCGTGCCAGCCACGCTGCCCCCGCCGCGCCGCGCGGCTGCAGGGTGATGCGCCGGGCGTCTCCCAGGTCGACGTAGGCGAGGGTGACGTCCAGGCCGTCGCGGAAGAAGTCCGCGGGCAGGCGCTCGCCCCACTCGATCACTGTCACGCCGTCATCTTCGAGATAATCCTCCAGCCCCAGGTCGAGCGCGGCGCCGCCTTCCAGCCGGTAGAGATCGATGTGGAAGAGCGGCAGGCGGCCGCCGGGATACTCGTGGATGAGCGCGAAACTCGGCGACGACACGGGCGCCCGGCTGGCCAGCCCGCCCGCCACGCCTTTCGTCAGCTCAGTCTTCCCCGCCCCCAGCTCGCCGTGCAGCCACAACACATCGCCGGGCCGCGCCGTCCGCCCCAGCGCCTCCCCCCACGCCCGCGTCTCCTCCGCACTCGCCGTCAAAATCTGCATACAGACAAATTCCCGATGGGAGCCCCTGGTTCCTGCTGAGGTGGGGATGTATGCACCCGTAGGGAACGCCCTCCGTGGCGTTCCGGGGTGCGTCAACCCGTCGGTGATCGGATAATAGCTATTGGTGATCGCCTTTTGCGTACTCCGCACACCGACAGGTCAACGGTCACAGGAACGCCACGGAGGGCGTTCCCTACGGGTGCAGGGCAGGTACGGGGACTGCCCCCGCGGCAGAGCCCGTTCCCGTTACCAGCAGCACGGTGCGGAATGGTATCCGTGCGGTAACCAGCGCTTGGTCAGGGCTGTCCCCGCGTTTCTATGACTGGTTGCAAATACGCGGGGACAGCCCAGACCAGGCGCTCTTGCACAGACCGGTCTGCTAATCGCTGCCCTTATCGCGTGACATCTGACAGGCTCTGCCGCGGGGGCAGTCCCCGTACCTTGTCCCCGTTCTATAAGGTAGGTGCAGAAACGCGGGGACAGCCCTGACCAGGCGTTCTTGCACATACCAGTGTGCCAATCACTGCCCTTTATCATAGACTCAAGCAAGCTTTGCCGCGGGGGCAGTCCCCATACCCTGTCGCCTTTCCCGCCGCATGGGGCAGGATGCGCCACTGCGGGATGTTCCGGAGGCTGCCGGAATGGTTAGAAATACAGGATAGTGCTATCGGTCGGAGAAGGGTAATCGCCGATGCCGGAAGATCTGCAGCATCCCAGTTATAAGTGGATCGTGCTGACTGTCACCACCGTGGGCGTGCTGATGGTGGCCATCGACACGACGGTGGTCATCCTGGCCTTGCCGTCGATCATCGCGGATTTGCATACCAACCTGGTCAGCGCGGTGTGGGTGATCATGAGCTATATCTTCGTGACCACCGTGCTGCTGCTGGCGCTGGGGCGGGTGGCCGATCTGTATGGGCGGGTGCGGCTGTATAACTGGGGATTCGCCATCTTCACCATCGGGTCGGCGCTCTGCGGGTTTTCTCACACGGACTGGGCACTGATCAGCTCGCGGGTGGTGCAGGGCATCGGCGGCGCGCTGATGCTGGTGAATGCCTGGGCCATTCTCACCGAGACCTTTCCGCCCGGGCAGCGCGGCATGGCGATGGGGATCAACTCGTTAACCTTCGGCGTGGGCGGCATCATCGGGCCGGTGCTGGGCGGCGCCATCCTGGCCATCGCGAGCTGGCGGTGGGTCTTTTTCATCAACATCCCCATCGGCATCCTCGGCACCTTCTTCTCCTATCGCTGCCTGCAGGAGTCGGCGCGCCCGCTGTCGGAGGAGCGGCTGGACGTGCTGGGCGCCGCCGCCTTCAGCCTTAGCCTCTTCTCGCTGTTGCTGGCCATCATGCTCGGCATCCAGCTCGGTTGGCTGTCGCCGCTGGTGCTGATATTGACGGGGATCTTCGTGCTCACGCTGCTGCTGTTCATCTTCTGGGAGCGCCGCGTGCCGTATCCCGCGCTGGATATGCGGCTCTTTCACAGCCGCGTCTTCGACTTCTGCGTGCTGGCGGCCTCGTTCCAGTCGCTGGCGCTCTTCGCGGTGCAGTTTCTCATCGTCTTTTACCTGCAGGCGGTGCGCGGGGATACGCCGCTGCACGCCGCCATCCTGCTGCTGCCCATGCCCATCGCCTCAGCCATCGCCGGCCCCATCAGCGGGCGGGTGTCGGATAAAATCGGCCCGCGCCTGCCGTCCACGCTGGGCCTGCTGCTGCAAGCCTTCGGCGTCTACTGGCTCAGCAGCCTCACCCTCACTTCCTCGTACCTGCACATCGCCATCGGGCTGGCGCTCACCGGGCTGGGCGGCGGCTTCTTCTTCTCGCCGAACACCAGCGCGGCGATGAGCACCGCCCCACCAGAGCGGCTGGGCGTGGCGGCGGCGACGCTGGCCACCCTGCGCAACATCGGCACGGTGATGAGCTTCGCGGTGACGCTGGCGGTGGCGGCAGGCAGCATCCCGCGGGATATCATGCTGCAGCTCTTCGTCGGCACCTCGGTGAACCTGAGCGTTCCGCTCCAACAAGCCTTCGTCGACGGCCTGCGCACCGCCCTCCACGTCTCCGCCATCCTCTGCCTCATCGCCGCCACCTTCTCGATGGTGCGCGGGCAAGAGAAACACCATGGGTAGGGGGACAGGTTGGGGGACTGCCCCCGCGGCAGAGCTTAGTAAATGTCATACGACAAGGGCAGCGATTGGCACACCGGTATGTGCAAGAACGCCCGGTCAGGGCTGTCCCCGCGTACATGCAACCTGTCAAGGCACGGGGACTGCCCCCGCGGCAGAGCATAGTAAGTGTCACGCGACAAAGGCAGCGATTGGCAGACCGGTATATGCAAGAACGCCTGGTCTGGGCTGTCCCCGCGTATATGCAACCTGTCATAAAGACGCGGGGACAGCCCTGACCGAGCACTGGTTACCATACGGATACCATTCCGCACCGTGCTTCTGGTAACAAAAACGTGCTCTGCCGCGGGGGCAGTCCCCGACCGGTTCGGATACCATTCCGCCCCGTGCTACTGGAACAAAAACGTGCTCTGCCGCGGGGGCAGTCCCCGACCGGTGGATACCATTCCGCCCCGTGCTACTGGTAACAAGAACGTGCTCTGCCGCGGGGGCAGTCCCCAGACTATGGCAAAATCACGAACCGGGCATGCGCGATGTATTCTTTCCCATTCACGCGATAGACAAATTCCACACTGTACTCTCCCGGTCGGGACAGGTCATAACATTTACGCACATCGAAGCTGCCTCCGCTGCGTTCTTCGCAGGGGGCCAGGGGTTTACGTTCCACCGAGGCGAGCGTCACTGGCGCCTGGCGTGGGGTCAGGTGGTCCATCTCGTATGCGCCGAGTTTGACGCGTTCCGGTGCGGCATACCACACCCGGAGACTGAACTCACCCCCGACCGCCATGCGTTCTCCCTGCTGGGTGACGCACGTCACCGGTGCGTCGACGGGGACGAAGCGGCTGTTGCGGAAGCGCACCTCCAGCGCCGGCACCGGCTGCCCGGCGGTAATCTCCGTCGCCCCGGTACTCCGCAGTTGGAACTCCAGCCCATTGGGCAGGCGGGTCCAGCGATCATCCGCATTGAGCAGCTCCAACTGCGCGGCGGGCACTTTGCTGAGTTCATGCGGGCCTTCCACGCCGCAGTAGCCGACCCACTTCCCCTCTTCCAGGGCTTCTTCATATTGCCACACGATCAGGCCTTGCTGATCCTTTGCCGTTTTCTCGTTTGCCGGCGATATCCGGCGGGCAAGCTGGGGCATGGCGGTGGCAGTGATCCGCTTCTGCACGTTCTCCGGCAGGCTGAAGATCGCCCGTCCCTGCTGGACATCCTGCAGGGTGGCGGGATGATCCAGCGGCGCGAAGCAGAAACTGCCCATCCAGAGATTCTGCGGAAAATAGGATTGTGCCGCGACTAAATCAGCCCGGCCATAGAGGGTGAGGAAACACGCGCCATATTGTTTGAGCAGCCGCGCGTCGGCAGCGATTGCCGCGTCACGGCGCGCCGGCGGCCAGTACAATTCGCAAGCCGGAAAGCCGAATCGATCCCCGAGCGCGTTGGCAACGACATCGCAGACCCGGAAGGCGATCACCCGCTGGGCTTTCTCCGGCAGCGGTTCACCGTCGGGCAACGAAGGCTGTGCCATTGACCACGGCTCGGTAGTGAAGCGCAGCTTCCGATCAGCGCTGATCTCCACCTTCCCCATCTCCTTGCGGTCATCGAGCTGTTGCAGCAGTACCTGCCGGACGACCGGGAGATAGAGCAGGGGGACATTGCCTAAATCGTTCCGCCAGTTGCTCACCGGATGCCGCATCCAGGGGGATGCCTGATCCGTGAAGAACCAGACCGCGAGCTCGCGCATCTGCGGGTTCTCCGCGTAGTTGTAGAGCGGCCATAAATCCCGCATATTATTCCATGGCGTTTCAGTGGTGTGCAACCAGTGCGCATACTCGGTGAAGGCCGACTGATCCTGGATCGCCATCCGCCACTGCAGCACCTCCAGGAAGTGAGACTGTTGGGCCTCGCTGTTCTTCTCCAGCGCCTGATAGGCCGCTTTGAGTGAAGGCACCAGCGTGGGCAATAACGCAGATTCCTCCTTGGCATCCCAGCGGTCAAGGACGAACAGCGTTCGCAGGGCATAATCCAACGGAATAGTGGTCGATACCTCGGCAGCGGGATGCCCATTCGCCGGTGGCACTTCGCCGTTGATCTGCTGTTGGCAGAACGCATTGAATCGTTTCACCAGCAGGTCGGTCACCGTGGGGTCATGCTGCTGCCGCAAGGATTCGCCCGGCAGCGTGGGGTCGGTTTGATGCTGGTGCATGGCCATGCCGACGATGGATTGTGCTGCCAGCATCCACTGCTCCGTGGTCGCGTGGTCATTGGCCAGGGTGGCGTACCAGCGCTCCGGCTGCGATTTGTGCGCCATGTTTTGCCAGAAATTCCTCAGCGTGTCGGCATAGGCGGCGCGCGTCGGGAGGTCGGCATCGTTTGCCAGGGTGGCCCCCAGTTCTTCATCATTGGTCTGCATGATGGCGAGCAAGTCGGCTTGCGCTTCCTTGTACACGGGGACAACTTCGGGCGGCAAACCGTAGCTGACATTCCGGGTCAGGCGGGTATCCGTCTTCAGGCAAGCGAGCAACGGTTCGACTGCGGCCTCGCCCTCCTGTACCAGGGCATCACGCTGATCGGTGTCGACGGAGATCTCTTCTTCGAGGCTGGCGATCAATGCCGTAATGCGTTCCGCCTGATTCGGATATTTCGCCGGTGTCACTTCATTCGGGTTCAGCTTTGTTTTTTCATGCGCGCGGCGTTCCTGGTCGGCCAGGAGGGCGGGCACCTTGGCGAAGACCTCCAGGTATGGCCCGGGGGCGGCCTGCGGATTGTCGCTTGCCGGGCGGGGAAAGCCGTGCTTCGCCGCCGTCGTTTCCACCGGGGTAAGAAGGGCGTACAGTGCGCGGGCATCGGCCAGCGCCAGCGCATCTTCGCCCTGCCCGTGCGCGTTGACCAGCCGACCATAGCGGGCGGTGACCCAGTCTTCCGCGAAGACGAGATACGGGTCCTTCAGGTACACCGCATTATTACAATAATCAGCGGGCTTGTCCGCCGTCCAGCTCTTCCAAACCTGCTGCGCCAGTTCGCCCTGCCCCAGGCGCAACAGCAGGCAGACGCGGATCGGCGACAGCGCGTGCCAATCATATCCCTTTGTTTCCCCGTCCCTTTCAAGCGCCTGTTCATCCTGTGACATCAGCACGCCGCTCCACAGCGGAATCTTCCCCGTGCCGGTCATCACCTGCACATCCTTCGCCAGGTTCGCCGGTGCGCCGATGGTGGTGACGGGGTAGATCACGCCGTCCCAGCAGATGGCAAAGCGCTGCGCGCCCTTCGTGCCGGGCAGCACCCAGCCGTGCGTGCGCACATACTCCGGTTGCTCATCGTCCTGCGAGCCGAACATTTCATACGTTTGCCAGGTGATCTCGCGGTACTCGCACCCGCGCGGATCGGGCAATCCTTGCTGAAAGAGCACCTTGCAGGCAGTGATCAGCCCGGCCGACAGCGTGACACTCGGCGTGGTCCACGGCGCAGCCTGTTGCGGCGGGGTGGGAAAGGCCTGCCCGTTCCAGATCGGAATCGGCGAGTACTGCGCCTGGGCGAGAGCCGTGATGCCAAATAGCAGCGCCAGGGCCAATATCAATCGGCGAATCATGGGAGATGACCTCCGTATCAGGGTGATGCCGTATTATAGCATGTCTGCTGATGCTATTGATATATCTGATGCGCCACGCCCGCCTGCGTAGGGGGACTGCCCCCGCGGCAGAGCCCGGTGGATGTCACGCGACAAGGGCAGCGATTTGCACACCGGTATGTGCGATAACGCCCGGTCTGGGCTGTCCCCGCGTATATGCAACCTGTCATAAATACGCGGGGACAGGTTTGGGGACTGCCCCCGCGGCAGAGCATAGTAAATGTCACGCGACAAGGGCAGCGATTGGCAGACCGGTATATGCAAGAACGCCTGGTCAGGGCTGTCCCCGCGTATCTGCAAACAGTCATAAATACGCGGGGACAGCCCTGACCGAGCGCTGGTTACCGCACAGATACCATTCCGCACCGTGCTACTGGAACAAAAACGAGCTCTGCCGCGGGGGCAGTCCCCGTACCGGTTCGGATACCATTCCGCACCGTGCTACAGGTAACAAGAACGTGCTCTGCCGCGGGGGCAGTCCCCAACCAGGGTGGTTTTGCTTGCTTTTCCCATCGACCATTTCGCTCTACTTCAGGTACAATACCCCGGTGAGGTGACACAATGGACGAAGAGCGAACCCTGGCGGAGTTGGTGGAGGTGGCGGAGCCGGCGTGGCCGCTGGTGTCGGAGTGGCTGGCGAAGAGCCCGCGGCAGATTGATGTGTTGCTGGCGGAGCCGCAGCGGGCGGAGCTCGTGGTGCTGGTGCTGCAGATCAGCCTGCGCTCGCCGCTGGGGGCGATGGCCTACCATTCCGGCGGGCTGCTCATCGACCACGGCTGGCTGAAGATCCTCGGCTCGGGCAGCCATCGCATGCACGGCGACCTGCTCACCTGGAACGGCGTCGGGCCCGGCGCCTTCCCTGATGCCATCGCCGGCGCCTTCATCGTCGCGCTGGACGCGGTGGGCGGCGTCTACGCCCTCAACGGCGGCGCCTTCGCCGGCGACACCCAGCACATCTTCTATTTCGCCCCGGATCGCCTGGACTGGGAAGACCTCGGCATCGGGTACACCGAGTTCCTCTTCTGGGCGCTCAACGGCAATATCGAGCAATTCTACGAGACCCTGCGCTGGCCGGACTGGCAGCAGGATACCAACCGGATGACCGGCGACGAAGGCCTCTCCCTCTACCCCCCGCTCTACGCGCAAGGCGAACCGCTGGAAACCCGCAGCCGCCGCGCCATCCCCCTGCAGCAACTGGTCAGCCTGGAGTGGGAAACCGCCCGGCAGTTGCGCGAGGGAGGGGACGAGTGATTAGTTAGTAGTGATTAGTGATTAGTGATTAGTGGGCGGGCGGGTTGTGATTCCTGGAGCGCGAACCTCCCGGTGAGCCAAGGCAAGCCTGTATGTAGAGCGTGTCCCAAAGTACGATTTACGCTCGGATCTGGGAGTTATGGGAAGGATGAGAGAAATGGGAATGATGCGATGGAATCCCATTTCTCCCAGACCTCCTATGCCTCCTATACTTCCCATTCGACCATAATCGAGATTTGGGAACAGGCTGGAGCGCGAACCTCCCGGTGAGCGGATGAGAGAACCGCGACCGCATCTACAATCTGCTCACCAGGAGGTTCGCGCTCCAGGCGAAGGAGAATGCGATGAGCGATAACGTGCTGATGCCTTCGGGCGAGAACTTTGCCTTTTGGGACGATGCGACGGCGTATACGCGGGTGTATCATGTGGCGTGCGGGCAGGCGGGGGCGTCGGATGACAACCCGGGGAGCGCGGAGCAGCCGCTGCTGACCATCAACCGGGCGGCGCAGTTGGTGCAGCCGGGGGAGAAGGTGGTGGTGCATGCGGGGGTCTACCGCGAGCTGGTGCGCCCGCTGCGCGGCGGCGAGGGGCCGGAGCGGATGATCGCCTATGAAGCGGCGCCGGGCGAGGACGTGCAGGTGCGCGGCTCGCGCGTGTGGCAGCCTGACGTGCGCCCGAGTGTCGATGCCGGCGTGCGCGCTGAGCAGCCCCCCATCTGGATGGCCGATCTGCCGGCGGAGTGGTTCGTCGGCTACAACCCCTTCGTGGCCAATAACATCTTCCTCGAGTTCATCGTCTACCCGCACCCATGGACCACCGAGGAGCTGCAGACCTTCTTCAAAAAGCGCGGGATGGTCTTCTACCAGGGGCAGCCGCTGCGGCAGGTGTACTTCGCGCGCGACCTGGTGCAGGCGGACGGCGCCTTCTGGGTGGACGACGACGGCCTGCGCCTCCACTTCCGCCTGCCCGGCGACAGAGACCCGCACGGCGCGGAGCTGGAGGTTACCACGCAGGAGCAGGTCTTCGCCCCGGCAGAGAAGCACCTGGGCTACATCCGCGTCTCCGGGTTCCACTTCGCGCACGCGGCCAACGGCATCCCCGTCCCGCAGCACGGCCTGCTGAGCACCACGCGCGGGCACCACTGGATAGTGGAAGACTGCACGGTGCGCTGGGCGAACGCGGTGGGCATGGATTTCGGCGCGCAGGACTGGAAGATCGCGCCCTACACGCCGAACGGCCACCACATCATCCGCCGCAACACCGTGGCGGACTGCGGCATCTGCGGCATCGCCGGCGTGCTCTGCGTCGACCATACGCTGGTGGAGGACAACGTGCTGGAGCGCATCGGCGGCCTCAATGTCGAGCGCTGCTTCGAGTGCGCGGCGCTGAAGTTCCACGTGGTGGACAGCGCGCTCTTCCGCCGCAACATCTTCCGCCACCTCCACGCCGCCGCCGGCCTCTGGCTGGATGTGGGCAACCGCAACTGCCGCATCACCAACAACGTCTTCCTGGACATCGCCACCGCGGCCGGCGCGGCCTATATCGAGTGCAGTCACGCGGTGAACTGCGTCGACCATAACCTCTTCTTCGACATCCGCGATGTGGCAGACCCGCGCTATCGCAGCGACGCGCTGGCGCACCGCGGCATCGGCGTCAACTTCGACACCGGCGAAAACGGCGTGGTGGCGCACAATCTCTTCATCAACATCCCCGACTACTCCGCCGTCGACCTGGGGCTGGCGCAGCAGGAGCGCAACATCGGCGGGCGCTATGGCCTCTGCCGCCGCCACCAGGTGCGCAACAACATCTTCGTCGCCTGCCCGCACCGCATCCACCTGGGCCAGCCGGAGGAGCAGGGCATCGACGGCAACCTCTACGACCAGCGCGACCGGGAGCTCTCCTTCTGGATCGAATACCCGCAGCCCGGGAAACGCCTCACCCTCCCCGCCTGGCGCAGCTATTTCGGCTTCGACGCCAACGGCACGGAGGTCCAGCTCACCGCACAGGTCGACCCGGCCACCCTGACCGTCCGCCTGCACGCCACCGGCGACCTCCCCACCTGCCCCCCTGTCGACGCCCTGCACGGGGAAGCCCCCCCACCCCCGGCCCCTTCAGCGCCGCCGCCTGGGCGCAAGTGCAAGCCGGCGGCGCGGAGATGCAGTTTCCGGTTCGCGGGTAGGAGTTCCCCTCATGTAAAAGAAATGGGGATTTTTTTACATAAGCCGCACCCGGTGAGCCCTGAAGGGGCGCCATTCGATAGCCCAGGGTGGAACCCTGGGGTGGTGGGCCTTATAGATCCGCCAAGCCCTGAAAGGGCGACATTCATTAATATTATTTACGGAATGCCACCCTTTCAGGGCTCGGTCTATCTGTCCACCCAGACCCAGGGTTCCGCTATCGCTCCACCCTGGGCTATCGAATGGCGCCCCTTCGGGGCTCACCGGGTGCGTGCATCGGCCGGGCTCTCGCCCTGTTCCACACAGTGACTATCTCTCCACACAATGACTAAAAAGACACCCCCTACTGCACCGTCACCACCCCATACCGCTCATGGTTCACGGCGGCCTGGAGGCTGCCGAAGAGGGTGAGGGTGCGGTGCTGGGTGCTATTGGCGGGGGTGAGGTTTACCAGCGTCTCGACGGCAAATGTCGTCGGATCGGCGGGCAGGGCGAGGGTGTGCAGGGGCACCAGGGCCAGCACTTCGTAGCCGCCGGGCACCGTGCGCACGCGGTAGGTGCAGGGGGGGACGGGGGATGGCTGGCCGTTGTGGTAGGCCTTGAGCAGCGCGCTGTGCGTGGCATCCGGCGGCAGGAAGGTGAGTTGGGCGATCTCCTTTTTGTCCGGCAGGGCGCAGTAGAGCCCCAGGCTGGAGCCTTCCCAGTGATGATCCGGCACCTGCGTCACCATCGGGTCGTACACGCGGGCGTAGAGCGCGAGCTGGTCGCCGGCGATGGCGAGCTGCACCGCGGCCACCGTCTGCGCCAGCCAGCGCACGGGCCGGGCGGGCGCCGTCTGCAGTGCGGCGGGGATCTCTTCGGGAGTGGCCAGTGCAGCCAGGCGGGGGATGGTCCATTGGCGGGAAGCCGGGTTGGGCAGGTACAGGCAGGTGGGGATGACGGCGTCGCCGGCGGGGCGGGTGACCAGCGCCACCTCCTCGTCCTGGCTGAGCACCTCGACCGCGAAATCCCGCTGCGCCGTCTCGCCCGGCGCCAGCGTGAATGGCAGCACGCGATCGTCCGGCAGGTGGATCGTCCCCTCCACCTCCGGCTGCACAATGAGCTGCCCGCGGGCAGGGGCCGTGCCGAGGTTCGTCACCGTCAGCCGCACCGTGCCGGTATTCCGTTCCGGGGTGAAGCCCCCGGGCAGCGCCTCCAGGCGGCTCTCGACGATGGGGACCGCCGGGTCAGGGGTCGCCGGCCATGCCGACAGCCGGGCGGCGGTGCCATGGCGCGGGCCGGCGAGCGCGGGGTCGAGGGGCGCAACGCCCAGTTGCCATGCGGGGGAGGAGCGGCGCAGGCGGAAGTCGCCGGCCTGCGGGTTGCGAAACTGCGGGTCGGCCACCCGGCTCTCCCGGTCATTGCCCAGCGCCTGCCACTCCGGCAAGCTGAAGCCGGCGAAATCGACGCCGGTGCCCGCCGTGTTCCAGTAGAGGTTCTGCGCGAAGGCCATGTGCGGCCAGGTGGGCGCATTGGCGTACCCCTGGAACATCTCCTGCTTGCCCGCCCACAGCACGATATTGTGTGCAAAGACGAAGGAGCGGTGCGCCTCCTGCCGCCCGCGCCCGATGTTCGCTTCCCCGGCGAAGGCGAAGATGTTGTTGCGCACCAGCTCGTCGCGGCCATAGTGCATGTTGTAGCCGCAGGAGCCGGTGCGGTAGGTGAGGTTGCCTTCCACCAGCATCCCGCTGCTGCCCTCGTCATTGTAGATGCCCCAGCCGCCGTAGCCGTACTTGGTGATGTCGTGGATGACGTTGCCGCGGATGATGCCGCCGGGCTGCACGCCCAGCGTGTAGATGCCGCCCATGTCGGAGAGCAGGCCGCGCCCGAGGTCATGGATGTGGTTGTACTCCAGGCGGTTGTCGATGGTGGCGGTCTTCCCGTAGCCCCACGACCAGCCGCAGGAGATGCCGGTGTAGTCGAACGCCGCGATCTCGTTGTGGTGCACATGGTTGTAGCCGCTGTCGCCGATGAGCACGCCCACCGCCTGGTGATAGACGCGGCCGCCGTCGCGGATGGTGCAGTCGGCCACCTCGCTCCGGGCGGACCCGGTGGTGATCTTCACCCCGCCGGCGCCCAGATCGTGCAGCGCGCAGGCGATGAGGCGGGTGCCCGTGCAGCCCGTCCCGATCTCGACGGCATATTGCCCGACGTGGGCCACCGCGCAGCGGAAGAGGGCGCAGTGATCGGCGCCGGTGAACTGCACCGCCGCGGGCGCCGTGGAGGCCGCCTGGGCATCGCCGGGGTTGGTTGCCGGGTAGGTCCACTCCGCATGGGCGAAGGACAGCCCCTCCAGGGTGAGGTGCGCCACCGGCTGCGCGGCGCTGCCGGCGAAGCGGAGCAGGGTGGCGAGGCGCGGGGCGATGATCTCCGTCCGCTCCGGCGTCTCGCCCGGTCGAGGCAGGTAATAGCAGGTGCCGGCCTGGCGATCCAGGTACCACTGGCCGGGGGTGTCCAGCGCCGCGAGGACGTTCTCGACGTAATAGCGGCTGGGCTGGTCGTTTTCGTCCTGCAGGTTGGAGCCGCGGGCGACGAAGGTGACGGTGTGCGCCACCTCATCCACTGTCGCCGGGTGCAGGTGCTTGTCCACCCAGTGCTGCAGCACCACGATCTCGACATCGCGCAGGTGCGGCCAGGCATGCAGGTCGCCGGGGGTGAAGTCCGCCGTGAGCGGGCCGTTGTTGTCCCACCCCAGGCCGCTCGGGTGCTCCGGCAGCTTGGCGAAGCGGAAGCAGCCCTCCTTCGGCAGCCGCGGGCGCGGGGCGCGCTGCCCATTGACGAACAACTGGGTGAACGCCCAGCCCCCCGCCTGCCCCTGCGGCAGCGTGGTGACCCAGCAGGGGTGGCCGTTGACGGTGCCGGGCTGCCAGCCGGTGAGCCGCACCCCGCCGCTGAGCACCGGCGCCTCGCCGGGGTAGGCGCGGTAGACCACCGGGGCAGTGGCCGTGCCGCCATCCGCCGGCGTGAAGGTGAGCGGCTCCGCCAGCGCATACCTCCCACCGCGCACCTGCACCTCCACCGGCGTCGTGGGATCGGCGGCTCGCTGTGCACGCACCGCCTGCTGCGCGCGGGCCAGCCCGGCAAACGGCCCATCCGTCCGCCCCCGGTTCGGCCCCGCCAGCCGCCCACTCCAGCTATCCTGCCCCTGCGGCGCCACGTAAAAGGTCACCATCCGCCCGCCCGCCACGACCGGCAACACGGACAGCCCCAGCATCCCCAACATGAGCCCGGCGAACCACCACTTATGCATAAAGCCCCCCTCCTCGCCCTCATCCGCATGCTGTAATTTCTTTCTCTTTCTCTTACGCTTACTCTTTCTCCAAAATCAACAAATGTGATCAGGGGATTGTTTCTTTTGTCTGAACCAGGATTTAGGGATTCGAGGATTTTAGGATTTGGGTGTGCAGCCAGGTGCACGCAGGGGGGCTCTGCGTCTTTAGTCGGGGACTGTCCCCATCCTCCCTTTCTCGAAAAATGAACAAACTGGTACACAGCCTGGAGCGCGAACCTCCTGGTGAGCCATAGGCAAGGTTTGCATGCACACCTGGAGCGCGAACCTCCTGGTGAGCCATAGGCAAGGTTTGCATGCACACCTGGAGCGCGAACCTCCCGGTGAGCAGATTATAGTTTTGCCACCGTGTCTACAATCAGCTCACCAGGAGGTTCGCGCTCCAGGTGGAATATAGAGGTTACCTTGGAGAGGAGGGATAGCATTCATGCGAGGTAGACCGGAACGATTCCATGAGCATCCATGCCATCGAATTATTGAGATCAAAGGTATCCCGTTAATTGTATTCATGACCATCGGTCTCGAAAACCGCCGCTTCAATAACCTGGCAACACCGGAGATACATCAATTATTCGTTGATGTTTGGACTGAAGCAACCGGATGGCTCGTAAACTGGTATATGATCATGCCTGACCATATGCACTTTTTCGTCATGCCGGGTTACATGGACATCCCGCTCAAATCCTGGGTGAAGTACGTGAAGAGTCAATATACGAAAGCGCACCTTCTGAACGCACCGCGTTTAGAAGTCGACTATTGGGACACTACTACGGATCACGCCGCGAGAAGTCCGCTGCTTTGCCGGGTAGGCATGGCCTCTTCAATCCACTCCCAGTGACATAATCGCTGGATGAGCTCAGGACATCGGGCCCAGCGCTGCAGTTCCTCTTCCACGACGGCCACCTTCTCGGCTAAACTGGCATAGGTCTTTCCTTCACACCGCCGGCGCAATTCTTCGAAACACCGTTCAGCCGGATTCAACTCTGGGCTATAGGCGGGGAGTCCGATCAGCGCGAGCCCCAGGTCACGGACGACCTGCGCCCGGTGACTCGGCGCATTATCCCAGACGATGGCCGCGATACCCGCGTCCTGCCACGCGGCCAGCGTCGACACCACCGCCGGGGCATTCATCCGCGCCTCCCACCGCCACCAGATGCGCCCGGTCCCGCTCTCGACGGCCAGATGCAGATAAATATTGTCGCGGTCCATCTGGAGGGGTTGTTGGACCGCCATTCCTTGCGGCGCCCAGACCTGCCGCACACTGCCCATCAGCCCACACCGCATCTCATCGGCAAACACGGCGCAGACGTCTTCTGTCACCCCCGCGGCGGTCAAAGCAGCCGTCAAGCCCCCTTTTTCCAGGCCGCCTGCGCGTCGAGGTCGGCCTTGGCATGCACGGGGCGGGGCCGTTTCGGATGAATGCCCAGTCGCCGCAAATGGCTGCGCATCCCGCTCACGGTGTAGCGCTGGCTGTAGGTGTCCGCGACCCAGTCGCGGGCTTCGGCCGCCGTGCGGAAATACCCCGCACTGGCATAGGCGGCCAACACGGCATCCTCGTCGACCGTCAAGCGGGCGACCGCCCCGCCCGCTTGGCCGGGGAGGCCGGTCAACACCGCCGCCAAGCCGCCTGTCCGATACCGGTTGAGCCAGCGCCGAATCGTGCGTTCATTGACGCTGAGGAGATCCGCGATCTCTTTGAGCGTCAGGCGGGCTTCCCGCACGAGCCAAAGCGCATGTAGGCGGAGGCGTCGCGGCCCATGGGGCTCGCGACGATACCGCGCGCGCAACTCCGCCGTCGTCTCCTGCCAATCCAGCATCACGTACATCCCTGCTCCTTCCCGCACTCCAAGGTGCTGGGGAGAAGCATACCCGATGGCCCTCCAGAAATACACGAGACAAAGCGATCAGGTCCAGTCAGAGAGCAACGGACTTCGCATGGCGTGATCCGTATACTATCCGTTCTCGTGAGCACTATACCGCGACATGGGAGTATATGCGCCAGAACCCTCTGCGCAAAGATCTAGTTCAAGACCCGGATGACTGGCCGTATCAAGGCGTGATCCATGAGTTCATGTGGATGCCATAGCCTGGAGCGCGAACCTCCTGGTGAGCAGATTATAGTTTTGCCACCGTGTCTACAATCAGCTCACCAGGAGGTTCAATACTGTTCAAATAAGCATCGCCTCGTACCTTGGTTGGTTGGCTTTGAAGGCGGCGAGCCGCGCCGGCGACCGCAAGGAGTAACGATTGATGCGACGTTTGACGAG
>Ga0272448_1003961_pt1 | contig 17195 bp, 23 predicted proteins | sample YNPCB0191_FD_202220 | JGI IMG/M metagenome (GOLD analysis project Ga0272448, IMG submission 202220) | Hot spring sediment microbial communities from Yellowstone National Park, WY, United States - YNP-CB-019-1 | ecosystem: Environmental > Aquatic > Thermal springs > Hot (42-90C) > Sediment... | reverse complement strand
GCCTTTTAAAGTATATCGACCCAGAAGAAATAACCGTAGAAGAAGCATTAGGGAGGGGCAGATAATAATGAAAGTAGTTGCGCTTGCACGAACTACCGATATGGACAAAAATGTATGGCTTGAATTAAGAAAGCAAGGCATTGGTGGCAGTGACGCTGCTGCTATATTAGGCTTGGATAAATACAAATCCGCTTTCGAGGTATATGCCGAAAAACTCGGTCTAACGACCGATGAGCCGGACAACGAGGCAATGCGCCAAGGACGCGACCTTGAGGAATACGTCGCAAGCCGCTTTGAAGAAGCAACCGGCAAAAAAGTGCGCAGAAGGAACGCCATTCTACAGCACCCTGAACATTTATTTATGATTGGCAACATTGACCGCTGGGCAGTTGGCGAGAACGCAGGCCTTGAGTGCAAGACCACGAGCGTTTTGAATCCCACCAAATTTGCGCAGGGCGAATTCCCGGCCAACTACTATGTCCAGTGCGTCCACTACATGGCCTTAACCGGAGCGGAACGCTGGTATCTTGCCGTGCTGGTGCTGAACAAGGCATTTCATGTCTTCACAATAGAGCGCAATGAAGCGGAGATCGAAGCACTCATCAGGGCAGAGAAATATTTTTGGGAGGAGCACATCCTGAAGCAAATTCCTCCAATGCCAGATGGACGAGAAAGTGCGAGCGAATTCATTAAAACGATGTATCCTGCCGCAGATGTGCAAAAAGAGCCTGTTGCACTGTTTGGGTACGAACAAAAAATCAAGCAATATCTTGAAATTCAAGGACAAATCAAAGCCCTTGAAAAAGAACAGGAAAAACTCAAGCAAGAATTCCAGCTTATCCTGGGTGAAGCCGAGAAAGGCATTGCGCAGGGATACGAGGTCGAGTGGAAGAACCAGGCGAGACAGACACTCGACACGGCAAAAATCCGGCAAGAAATGCCGGAAATTTATGAGAAATATGCGAAGACAACACTCGCGAGGGTGTTTAAAGTAAAAGAAATCTAAAAGAGGGGGTAAAAACCATGACATTATCAGCAAATTCCAAGAAAAACAACAATGTGATTCAGCAGGCTGCCGCCAATATTACGCCTGCCGCCGGGAATAGCGGCGGATCAATCGTGAGACCGATTGACAAGCTCAAAAATATTTTGTCTGCGCAGAGCGTGCAGGAACAGTTCAAGAGCGTCCTTGCGGAGAATGCGGGGGCGTTCGTGGCGTCAATCATCGACTTGTACAATACCGACAGGACACTCCAGGCGTGCGACCCGAAATCTGTTGTAATGGAGGCGCTCAAGGCTGCCTCGCTCAAGCTGCCCATCAACAAGCAACTTGGATTCGCGTGGATAGTGCCGTACAAAGACAACAAGACGGGGCAACACATTCCGACCTTCCAGCTTGGATACAAAGGGTACATACAGCTTGCCATGCGCACGGGAGCCTACAAGCACATCAACGCCGATGTGGTCTACGAAGGAGAACTTGTCAAGAAAGACAAGCTGACTGGGGAAATTGAGATTGACCCCGACAAAAGGATAAGCGACAAAAAGATTGGCTATTTCGCTTTCATCGAAACGCTCAATGGATTCCGCAAAACGCTGTATTTGACCGTCGAAGAGGTTGTAAAGCATGCGGAAAGATACTCCAAAAGCTACAAGAGCCAGAACAGCGTATGGGCAACCGATTTCGACAGCATGGCACTCAAGACATGCCTTAGACTGCTGCTCGGCAAGTACGGCATTATGTCGGTGGAGATGCAGAAGGCGTATGTCGAGGATTCTGCGCCGTTTGAAGAGACAGCCCCAGAAGAGGCTATTGAAGCGGAGCATGAAATTGTTGAGAGCGAGGATGACAGTGCTGGGGATGCAACCCAGACAGCGAACAACGAGACTGCAATGGAATGATGTAAAGGAACTTGCAAATGAGAAAGCCAGAGGTGCGGGAGAGGTAATGCTCTCGCGTCCCCTAAAGAAGGAAGAGAAAAAAGACTACTGCCCGTCGGGAGCATATCCCGACCCAAATCGGCAAAAGCGGAAAGTCATCCTAAAAAAGGGGGGAAGACAGATGGATTTGTGGGCTAAATATGAAGATTACCTTGAATGGTTTGAACGTGAAAAAGACAGAGGGAAGATTGATCCCGACGAAGAGCCTGAAAGCTACGACGACTTTGTTGACAAATGTTTTGAGTGGAACAGGTAAGAAGTACAAGGAATGCGGAATGGGAAACAAATGTTTTGTGCGGAGGTCAAATGTATTTATGAGACCGGCAATAATCAATATAAGCGAAATAATAGAATGCAAAAGAGCTGGACTCACAGCCAAAGAGGCTGCGGACAAAACCGGCATCAACATTTCGTCAGTGCAGAAGATATACGCACGGGCAAAGGACGTAAACCCGATTGCGGATACGCCGTCAATCCGTGTGCAAAAAGCTATCCATATCCTTCAGAAATATCCGCTTTTAAAAATATCGCAATCTTTCGATCTCACGAAAAGCGAGCTTGTCATGCTGTACCGCTCGGAAGAGTGGGAGACAACAATCAAGCCCGCCCGCATAGCTCACAGGCTCAAAAACGACCCTTACGCAGAAATTGATGCAATACTGGAAAGGTGCAGCATCGACACGGTCGAAGCCCTTGAGCGGATGCCTGACTGGGCTGAGATAGTCGACGGGAGAAAACAGTACAAAGAGGCGAGAGTGCAATACGAAGCGCTCAAAGAAGAACGAAAACAACTGCGCAAAGAGGTCAGCATGTGCATACCTCGCTACGAATTTGCAGATATGACTATTCCGGATTTGAACGGAAAAGTCAGTGATATACCAGAATTTTACAGACATGAAATTACGGGGCGTTTTTCTAACAAAATTGCAAATACGGTTCTTGACCTTGAGTATATACAATTGAAACAGGAAATCCACCTGCTTGAGAACAAGATTGACGCCATTATCCATGAAAAATTCAAAGCCATTGTTGCCCCGCTCAACAGTGTTGCGGAGGATTTGCTTATTCGGCATATCGGCGGCGTGAGAATCAAAAAAGAGCCTATACCGATTACCAAAAAAATCAAAGGTACAGGCATGGACATGGGCAAATTCCTTGAGCTTATGGATGAGGAGCGGTGGCAGAAATATTATATCGTTTACAATGACGAGATATGGGACAGGGAAATGTTTGAGAAGAGACTGCACTCACGCGCACACAGGGCAATTTTCTAACAAAATTGCAAGAATGATTTAAAATAGTTAAGAGTTGGTGCAAAGATGACAGCTATGCTGGGGAAGGGCTTTACAGGGTTCATGGCGAGCAAATGAGCACGTTGCTCTCAAAAAAGGAAATCAGCGATTATTGGGAAACGGTCAAAAAATATAAAAGATATTACGAGCAGTTGACAGAACAGGAAAAACAGAAGTTAATCGCTGATTTTGGCTAAGTCGTCCGTTTTGCATAATTGGAAACAAAATTACCAATATTTTTGATTTCTGTTTTGATTTCCGATTTTTGATTTCCTTTTTGTTTCCCCTTGATATATATAGGGCATTTGGGCGAGAAATCAAATTTGAGAAATCAAAAATGCGACCTGCTCAAACTGGAAAAATTGCTGGAAAAATCTCTTCACAAAAAAGGGGGATAGATAGAGATGAAGCCGTTCAAGCGTTGCAAGTGCGGAGCTTTCTGCCGCACAGGGTATTGCAGCAAGTGCCGTGCAAAAGACGCGACTGCCAAGACTATCAGGGCAAGGGAGAGAATGGATGCGAAGCGGCGGCGGAAAATCAAAACAAAGACTTGATGAACGATAGAGGAGGTGGATTGGATGAATTACTAGGTTGAATCGGATTTTACCCGTTCGGGGTGTTAAGAAGCAAACAGTATTGCGAGCAAGAGCGCAGAAATCTTGCTGAACAGCTAAAAGCTGTGCAATTGCGGGAAGGAGAAAGAAAGATAAAAACTGTTGCATTGTAAAACAGTTAAAGTATATAAAAGCGGAGTAAAAGCTGCTCCGCTTTTTGTTTGAGAAAAATACGCATGTATTGGAGGTTTAATCCGTATGGAAACAAAGAAAAGAGCAACCAGCACGAAGGCAGCGCTGCTGAACGAGGCCGCAGAATTGCTGAAGGAATTTGCCTTTGTCCGTATAAACGAACCGATAGGAAAAAGGTGCTCAAGGGCAAGGAGGGTGCAGGAATTCCTCAGGAAAGCAGGAGAGGGAGAATGGCTCGACAGGCAGATTGAGGAAAAAGCGAAAGCAGGCGGAGAGGGGGTATAGCAAGATGGACGTAGCGGGCAAGCATAAACAACTGTATGACAAAATCCCGTCTTTTAAATGCAAGCCGGGCTGTGCGGATTGCTGCGGGCCAGTGCCGTTCTCCCGGTGGGAATGGGGCCGGGTAATGGACAAAAGATACGCTGCGCCAGCATATATGAAAACCCTGACGTGCCCTTATGCTGTTGACGGGAGATGTGAGATTTACGAGCAAAGGCCGCTTATATGCAGGATGTTCGGGGCTGTTGACGCTCTCCTGATGGCGTGCCCGCATGGATGCGGACCGGCAAGGAAACTGACAGATGAGCAGGCAAAAGAAATGCTGCGGGTTTATGTACAGGACTTGTTGAACAGGTGAGGGAGGCGGGCAAGCTTGACAAACATTAAGACAATAAACCTTTACCCGCAACAAATGCCGGGTATAAGCAGGGTGGCAAAACCGGGCGGGCCTTGCCCGATTTCCATATTTAAGCACAAACAAAAAAAGAGGGGAATTATTTCGTGAACAAGGTAATTTTGCTGGGGAAGCTGACACAAGACCAAAAAACGTCAAATACAGGGCTTTGTCGGAAACCGAAATTCTGGCACTTAAAAAAGAGCCTGCATGGATATTCCGGGAAGCGGTGATCGAGTTTCTTTTGGAAATGTTAAGAAAAAACAAAGAAGGTGATTCCCATTAAGGATGCATATTATTTCCCACATGACAGCAATGCAAAAGATGACCCAAAGTGCGTTTTGCTGATAGAACAATTAGGGCTGGAAGGATACGGAATATTTTGGGTTCTTGTTGAAACGTTGAGAGAACAGCCTGAATACAAATATCCCCTTGCCTTGCTTCCTGCGCTTGCGCGAAGGTATAACACAACGCACGATAAAATGAAGGTTGTTGTGTATAATTACGGCTTGTTTAATATAGAAAACGATGAGTTTTTCTTCTCCGAAACACTGAGGCGAAGAATGGAACAGATCGACTATAAGCGGGAACTGGCAAGAATTGCAGGGAAAAAATCGGCTGAAAAACGTTTATTGCTAAACGACCGTTCAACGACCGTTCAACCGACGTTCAACGACCGTTCAACCAGTAAAGTAAATAAAAGTAAAGTAAATAATAATACTAGTAATAGTAATATAAATAATAATAATAATAATATATATAATAATATGGTCCCTCAGGACAAGCCTGAGGGACACACTGATGTTATAGCCTATTTTGTAGAGAAATATCAGGAATGTTACCATACCAAATATCTATTCAGCAAAGAGAAAGACGGAGTTGCAGTAAAACGATTGCTGCAAACCTATGATGTTAAAACGATTAAAGAGCTGATAGATATCTATTTCGACCTGTATGATGAGTACGTGGAAAATAACGGCCGAACGATAAGCCATTTCGCGGCCAGCAACACTATAGCGAAATGCCAGGCTGTAGCCAAAAAGCAAAAAAGCCGTATGGCAACAGGGGGGCTATTGTCGTGGTGACAGATATTGTTAAAACCCTGAATATTTTTCAGGACCCCGGCGATGTCATAGAAATCAGGGTTATAGGCAGCATGACGGCATCCGGATATTTCAAAGATGCGGCAAAAGCCGCCCAGGCGGTCAGGCAGTACGACGGCAAGGCAAATATCTATTTCGTACTGAATAAAATAAAGGGCGCTTGCCATGCCAGACAGCCTGATGTATTGAAGCCAAAGGTAAAGACCACAACCGGCGATTCCGACATCGAATGCCGGAGGTGGATATTGCTTGATTTTGACCCGGCAAGACCTGCTGATGTTTCGTCGAGCAATGAAGAAAAGGCGGTGGCTTATGACCGGATGAAGGATGCCAGCAGGTACTTGAAACAGCAAGGCTTCCCTCTTCCCGTTGTGGCCGACAGCGGCAACGGCTACCACCTGCTGTTCAGGATTGATATGCAAAATGATGCCGCTTCGGCAGAACTGATAAAGGGATTCCTTCAAGCACTTGACATGCTTTTTTCGGACGGCGTCGTCCAGGTTGATACCGCCGTGTTTAATGCGGCGCGTATAACCAAGTTATACGGTACAATGGCCGTAAAAGGCGGCAATACGTCAGACAGGCCGCACAGGCGGAGCGGGATTGAGTATGTCCCGGATGCTATTGAAGTTGTGCCTGTCGAGCTTATAAAAAAGATTGCCGACATGCTGCCGAAACAAGAGCAAAGGCAGACACAATACAACGGCAATATTGATTTTGACATTGACGACTGGATTCGGCGGTACGGCATCAGGGTACGCAAGACATCGGCATGGAGCGGCGGGAAGAAGTATGTGCTGGAACAATGCCCGTTTAATGCCGCACACGGCAAGGACTCGGCGATTATAAAGCTATCCGGCGGCGCAATAGCATTCCATTGTTTCCACAACGGCTGCCAGGGGCGGACATGGCGGGATTTTCGGGAGCTATACGAACCCGGGTGCTATAGCCGGGAGCAAAACACAAGGCCGGTGCAGGCAAGCACGAGGCACATGGAGCGCAAAAAGCCGGACCTGAAACCGGACACGTCTAGGGAGGTGCCGGAAGAGGTCCAAAAACTTCTTTCAAGGGGTATAAACCTTGCCGATGTCAAAGAGCCGGACAACCAGGACGAGGCAGTTTTGTCCGGCATCGCTCCGCTTGATAAGCTGTTGGGCGGTTTCGCTATGGGGATGACCACCTTATGGACCGGATTGAATGCGGCGGGAAAGTCTACCTTGCTGGGACAGTTAATTCTGGAAGCTGTTGACCAAGGGTATAATGTGTTTGTTTTCAGTGGTGAACTACAAGCCCACAGATTCCAATACTGGATTGATTTGCAGGCAGCGGGGAAAAAACATCTCCAGCGGCAAATAAGCCAGAGGACAAGCAAGGAATACTTTATAGTCCACAAGGACGCCAGGGCGCGAATACATGCATGGTATGACAACCGCCTTTTCATTTACGACAACAGAAGCGGCATGAATTATGCTGAGATTCTCAAAGTTATGGACGCACACGCCGTATACCGGAAATGCCGGCTGTTTCTCTTAGATAACTTAATGCGGCTGGACATCCGGGAGTTGGACAAGGACCTGTATGAAGCACAGAGCATATTTGTGAATTCAATATCGGACTTTGCCCAAAACAAAAATGTGCACATTCATCTTGTCGCGCACCCCCGTAAAGTCATGGGGAGCATTATAACCAAGATGGACGTAAGCGGCAGCGGCGACCTTACAAACCGGGCAGATAATGTCCTTGCGGTACATCGAGTAACTCCGGCTTTAAAAGAAGAGGTTGAAAAAGCAAAAAAACATATCCCGAAGCCCGAGAGGGAGCGGATTTTATCGGCGACAAATCTGATCGAGATATTCAAAGACAGAGATGGCGGTGCACAAGACGTATTGATTCCACTTTTGTACTGCGAAGGCAGCAAGCGCCTTGTGGACAAAGAGCATCCGGAGCTTGAAAACAAAAAATACGGCTGGGAAAAGCAAGCGGAAGAAGCAGAACATGGCGACGCATGGGAGCCGTATTACGACGAGGAAGGGAACGTGTTGCCGTTCTGATGAGGAGGGAGAGCCATCATGACGGAAAAGGCAGAATTCGAGGAATTGAAAGCCCGCCTGCGCAATGCGGAGCGCTATTTTGACACGGCATACCTGACGGACACCCCTGAAAACCAGCGGCGCGCTGAAGCGACACTGCAGAAAATAACCGCACGCATGGACGAATTGTTGAAAGCGCTCAGCAAGACGGCGGAGATTGATATAACCAAGACATGCGACGAGTGGATGGAGGAAATCAGGCGGTACACCGCGGCAGAAGGCTTGCGTTGCACGGGGGTAATGTATTACGAACGGAGCAAACGGCTGTTTGTGAAGTTTGAACCGGAGTTGTAGAGGTTGAAACAGCGCTGAACCCGGAGACGAGGAAGGGAATGACGTTAGCGAAATTATTTCGCCCACGTTGCCTGAAGCAGTACCGGAATGCGAACTCCGCAGAACGGGGACACCCATGATAAAAAAGCTGGCGGAACAAGAAACCACATAATTTGCCTGGAACTTATATCGAGAGAGTGTTTTGTTTTAAGACAAAATAGCGAACGCTGGATTTGCCGGCGTTTTTTATTTTGTGATTTTTTAAGGAGGGTGATGAGGATAATGTCGCAAAAAACGTTTTATACATTGCTCAGGCTGGCTGCGTGCCTGCTGGCTGCCTTTATTGCTGCGCGCGTGCTTATACCGCTTGCGTATGAGCAGAGGGGATATTTTGCCATAGGCGGCGAGTATCTGGCGGTTGCCCTGGTGTTTGCCGGCGTGTGGTATTTCATGAAGCTGATAGATGCGGCCAGACGGAAGGATTGTCAACAGGAGGCGGATACAGGAGACAAGGACGAGGGAAAGTCCGAGGAAAATGTGAATGAAGCGGACGAAAATGAAACTGACGCTCAGACAAGTTGAGATTATTAAGGCGGCATCGGAAGACATGCTTTCGTTTGCGATGGGGAACGGCCAGGAAAAGGACAGGCTGATAGCCATAATCGACCTGTGCGACACTATCGAGAGCCAGCGCCGGGAGATAGAAAGGCTCAGGCTGAAAGGGAAACAGGAGAATAACTGCTGCGTGACTTTAATTGTGAAAAGAGGGGAGGGGCAGGACGCATGCGGACAAAAGCTTCGAAAATAAAGGAGTCTGACATACAGCGACAAATCAAGGATTACCTCCAGTGGCACGGCTGGTTTGTCGTGAAGATACACCAGTCGCTGGGCAGCTATCGCGGCATAGCGGACTTGTACGCCCTGAAAGACGGCCTGCACGTCTGGATAGAGGTCAAGACGGCGCAAGGGCGGCTTTCCGAAGCTCAGGAAAGATTCCGCGACGACGTATTGAGCCACGGAGGGAGATATATCGTTGCGCGGGGCATAGAAGACCTGGGCAATATATTGGCGTTAAAAAGGGCGCAAACCAAAGTTTAGCGCCTTTCCCTTATCCCAAGATATTGCTTGAGCGCGGACTGCAATATCTGAGAAAAATTGACATTTTCCCTTTCGGCGATGTCGTTTAGCCATTTGGGCAGGGTGAGCGTCTTTTTGACCGCCTTGTTTGCCATCTCTTCCCTGACAGGAGACATCCATGCCTCGACAGGTGTGACAAACGCCCCTGCAGGCACATGAACGTTTTCCGGAGGGGTAGGACAGGGTATAAGGTCGCCGTCTTCCTCCATTCCGTAAAGGTGGAGTTCGAGAGCTTCCCTTGCCATAAGGAGCGCTTCCTCCAGCGTGCCGCCTTCGGTGACGCATCCGGGCAGATCGGGAAATGTTACGGTATATCCCTTGTGTTCACCAGGCTCAAATATTGCTGAGAAAATGTATTTGTCCATTTAAGACCACCTCTTTCGTGGGGCTGGTGTTATTTGCCATCGGGCAGGATATTATTTCAACCCTGCCTGTTTTAATATGCTGTCTATTGTTTTGGGGTCAAGGTCTCTCGAATGATACGGCACGGTCACCTTGCCCGCCCTGGAGGGGTGCACAAGCTGGACATGCGAGCCGCGCTGATTCTTGATAACCCACCCGTGTCCATGCAATAGTTTGAGTATTTCCCTCAGCTTCATAAGATTCCCCTCCCACCAACAATATTATAACACGTATAAAAAACACGTGTCAAGGAGTTGCTGAAGATGGACATGGCACAAATCAATATCTGGGGCGAAGAGGAAACGTTCGAGCCTGACGATTCGGATATGTCCGTTGACGTCAGGGACTTGGTCGCCATATTGAGGACGGCAAAGCGTCAGCTTGGCATACTGAAACGAACGCTGACGCCAGAACAGAAAGAGTATGTGAACAGCATAATCATATCCTTCTGGAATGACAGCAGAAGATTTCTAAGGTGAGTGGACGGCAACGGTTAATGCATTCGTGGAGGTGAGATATATTTTGAAATTGGCAGTCAATACCATACACAACATGGATTGTTTGGCTGGGCTGAAAATGTTAGACGACAACAGCATAGATTGCTGCGTCACGTCTCCGCCGTATTATCAGATGCGGGACTACGGCGTACAGGGGCAGATTGGGCTTGAAAAAATGCCTGATGAATATGTGCAGAAATTAGTTGAGGTATTTGCCGAGGTTAAGCGTGTACTCAAGCCCACAGGCACGATGTGGCTTAACATCGGGGACTGCTACGCCGGTTCAGGCGGCATGGGGTCGTTTATCGATAGTAAGGCAAAAAAAGGAATGATTGTTATCAAGCAATACAGCAGACATAAAACTTACGGGAAAATAAAACCAAAAGACCTAATGGGAATTCCGTGGACACTTGCATTTGCGCTTCGGGATGATGGGTGGTATTTGCGCCAGGATATAATTTGGCACAAGCCGAATCCCCTCCCGGAAAGTGTTAGAGACCGCTGCACAAAAGCGCATGAATATATTTTCCTGCTGGCAAAATCGCCGAAGTATTACTACGATTACGAAGCCATGCTTGAACCGGCAACGGGGTATGACGGCCGCAAAGACACGAGAATGAAGGGGAGCAAGAAATATTCGCAGGAGGTTGTGCCGGGGCAAAGACCTCACACTTTTGCTACAAGAGGACACGAAAGGTGGAAGTTTAAAAATCTGCGGGACAAAGGGCAGCCGCTTCATACAATGCATTTAAAAAGGCTTGAAGGCGAAGAATATCTGTCTCCCGTAAGAAATAAGCGCTCTGTTTGGACTGTGCCGACACAGCCGTTCAAAGGCGCACACTTCGCCGTTTTCCCATTGGCGCTCATAACCCCTTGTATTTTAGCAGGTTGTCCAGTTGGCGGCATAGTTCTCGACCCGTTCATGGGCGCAAGCACCACGGCGTTGGCGGCATTGCAGAATAACCGGAACTTTATAGGCTTTGAACTCAACCCGGAATACGTCAAAATAGCAGAAGAACGGCTGCAAAACGTGCAGTTGAGGATGGTTTAGAAAGAAGAGGAGGGGACAGAAATGAAATTCTATATAGCAAGCAAATTGGAGAACGCCGAAAACGTCAAACGTCTGGCAAGCGTGCTTAAAGCGCGGGGGTGGACGCATACCTATGATTGGACGCAGCACGGCAGCGTGCAGCATGAAGGTGAGAAGCAAATTGCAGAGGTGGCTGAAAATGAGATCAAAGGCGTTATAGAGGCAGATATTGTGGTTGTGCTGCTTCCGGGCGGAAGAGGCATGCATGCGGAACTGGGAGCGGCAAACGCGCTGGGGATACCGGTGTTTATTCAAAGTGCTGATGAAAGTTTATTCCTGCACAATGAGCGCATATGCGCGTTTTATTTCAACAAAAACGTGCGGCGGATTACTGGCAATGAGTCAAATCTGCTCGAAGCGGTATTTGAGTACGAACGCTCAATACATGGCAACATTAATAAATTTGCGACCGTATAAGCGGTCTTTCCTTTTGGAGTGTTATGGATGCTCACAATTGATTGCTATAAAAAATGCGTTACCTGCCGTTTATATGGGCGCGAGTGTTCCGGCTGTTCATTCTGCGACGCACCCCTCGTGTGTACCGGCGATTGCAGGTTGTGTCCATACATGTGCATCAACCGTCCGCACGCTGCAAGGTACTACCTGAGCGTAAAGGATGAAAACGGCGGAGACGCTTTAATTAGACATGCACAGGCGGAAATACCGACCCTGCCGGCATACATTCCTACCCTGCCGAGCAGGATGCATGCGGAATACAACGCGGCCGACCTGCCGTATGTCGCCGCCCACGGGGGGAAATTCATGTCTGCGGACGGCAAACGTATTGCGCCGCGGTATTTGAGTGACGGCGTACACAAAGCGCTCGGGCTTGATCCGAAAACGAAAACCGTCCTGCATTTCTACGTGCCAGACCGGACGCTGGAAGGGTTCTGGCAAAACAGGCATCAAATCTACCCCGTCTTGAAGGAGATGGGGTTTAGTTTTATTATTGCGCCGAATTTCAGCGTCTACGAGGACAGCCCGCGCCTCGAGCATTTGTTCAACATCAAAAGGAGCGCAATTGTCTGCAGCGAACTGCTTGAACACGGGATAAACGCCGTGCCGGACATTTCATGGTATGAAATCAAAGACCTTGATCGCTGGGCTGAATCAATCAACCGTTCCGGTGTGAAGCTCGTTTCGTTCTCGTTCCAGTGCGTAGGAGGGAAGCGAAGCTCAAGCGCATGGCGCGGGTATTGCGCAGGATTGAGGTATCTGTGCGAAAGCATGGGCGAGGACGTGAGCGTGATTGTCGTGGGTATTGCGGCTGTCAGCCGTTTGAAGGAGGTGATAAGCATTGCCGGAAACAGGGATATTGTCCTTGTCAACACATACGCGTTCATGACCGCGAAAGGCGGCAGGGACACAAGAAGACAGAAACATGAAGATTTAAGCCTTGACGAATTGTTTGTGCTCAACGCAAGACAGCTTGAACAAAAATATTCGCGATTATTCTGCGAAGCAAAAAAAGAAGGAGGTATGTAATTATATGCCTAAAAGAAGAAGTTCACCAATAAGGGCGTCCTCATCGGCAGGGGGCGCAAGCGGAGGGGGTACCGGCACAGGCGCCGGCGCAAGCATCGGGTCAGGCGCAGCCGCGGGTATGGCCGCCGCAGCGGAAGAACTCAACCGCATGCTGTCGGAGCCTATAAACATAATGAGCCATTCCTCCGTCAGGGGAATGGAAAATGTCAGTGTCAGGTTTACGTCTCCCACCAGGGCGCAGGTTTTGTCGGGAAGCGGGCGGACATATAACGTAGACATCAGCGGGGACGGCGACTGCGATTGCTCCGACCATATATACCGACAAAGGCGATGCCGCCATATCCGCGCAGCGGAAGAAGCCCTCGGCAGGATAACAAGGGAGCCGGTCGTGGAGAATCCGGTGCGTGCCCAGATTGCCGATGCCCAGCCGGAGCAGGAATATGTGCGGCAGGCCGACATTTCGGATATATTGCCTGAAACTATCGAACCGGAGGACGACAATTTTTATGTGAGCGATCTTACGGATGAGGAATTTGAGCGCATGCTTGAAGAAGCTCGCAATGGTTCCCTGCCCTATGAATATGAGAACGTCCTGAACGGATCGAACGCGACGTTCGGCCTTGAAATCGAGTATGCGTGCCCCGGCAGGGACACAGGCGAAGTGCGCAGGGCGATAGCGGAAGAGCTTGCCCGGCTTGGCTTGGGAGAATCGTCAGATGTAATTTCATATGGGCAACATCACCGCACACGTGACAATATGGCAGGCAGATGGCGTGTCACAACAGACTCAACCGTGGACGGAGAGATAGTGTCGCCGGTTCTGAGAGACACCCCCGAAACATGGAAGCAAATCGAACAGGTGTGCGAAGTCATACGCCGTCATGGCGGACAGATAAACAACAGTTGCGGAGGGCATGTGCATGTCGGGGTCGACCCCATGAACCATTCCAGAGAGAGATGGCGGAGGCTGAAGAGGCTTTTGGGGACGTTTGAAGATGTGCTGCTCAATCGCCTTTCAAACGGCGATCTGGACAGGCTCCGTGGGAATGCTGCAAGCTATGCGGGTTCAATCGGTGAGAGGATGCGGTGGCTGTCCGACCGGCGGGTTAATATCCGCGAAGACGAGGGCGACGCAGGGATCAGGCGCATGGGAGGCGTGTTTAACGTGCGGGGAAGCCGTTACTCGTCGGTTAATTTTGAAAACCTGCAGCGGTATGGGGAACAGGGGGTGCCGAAGACGATAGAGTTCAGGAGCTTCAACGGTTCGCTTAATCCCGCTGTGATTCAGACGCATGTCAAAATCTCCGTAGGCATCGTGGAAGCTGCAAACAGGGCGAGGATACGCGACAGCCGGACCAGGCGGAGGGGAGAGATGCTCAGGAACGCGGCATATGACGCAATGCAGCCAGCCGGACAGGGAATGTTTAGGAATTTCCTCGACATAGTGTTCACCCGCAGGCGCGACAAGGAAGCGATAATGAACAGGTACGCGAGGGCAAGCGCATAGGCGCGCCGCAAAAAGGGCGCGGGAATACATGCCCCGGCTCTTGACAAAACACTGAAATTGTGTAATAATTATAGTAATACTATTTTAGTAATACAATTAGGAGGTAAACAAATATATGTGCATGCTGCTCGGCTTCACGGCGGATAAAAAATACAAAATAGACGGGATGTTGAGGGCGTTTTTCTCGAACGGCGCGTTCCACCCGCACGGGTGGGGATTGGCTCTGTATGACGATGGAAGAGGGCCGTTTATCGCGAAAGAGCCTTTGCCGGCAACACGAAGCGTATACCTCGACGCCTTGTTGAAAAGCGGGGTGTCCGCCAGCTTGGCGATTGCGCATGTGCGTTTTGCAAGCAAGGGGAATGTCTCAATAGCAAATACCCACCCGTTTGTAAGGCGTGAAAGCGGCCGGGATTGGGTGCTGGCGCACAACGGGACTTTGCTTGACAGCGCCTTTGACGGCCGACTTAGCGTGGCCGGAGATACGGACAGCGAGAGAATATTGGCGGAGATCACGGACAGGATGATGGGCAAAAAGAAAGACAAAATAAAAGCCATTGAGTCAGCGCTCAGGGACATGTCGCCATACGGAATGCTTAACCTGCTTTTCACGGACGGGGAAGCTCTGTATGTTTACTGCAACAGGGAAGGCACGCTCAAATTTGCGGAAGCGAGAGAAAATGCCGTTGTTTTTGCGACGGAACCCGTACGGTTAAAGTCAAATCCGATCCCCATAGAATGGCAGCCTGTCCCGCCGAGGACGCTCCTGGTATACAGGGACGGCCGGTTGATATACAAAGGCGGGCAATTTGCGGACAGGATTGCGCAGGTGCGTTTGTTTCCGAAGTGGTATGAAATGGAAGATTGGCGGCAGGGAAATTTAATGTTTGATAAAAAGGGAGTGGATGATTATGCCTTTATGTGAACCAACATATAAACTGGTCTACAACGAAGAGAACCAATTTTACAAAAAGCCGGAACTGCCGTTCCTTGTGGGGATAGGCGAAAGGGTTTATGAAGCGCTGTCGGTGAGGGATGCCATAGCTGCGGTTGTAAACGATGCGACGCGCCACGACTACACTGAGGTGGAGTTCGGCGAGACGGCGTTTTTCCTGCGCATCCAGGCGGCAAGGCAGCACGTCATGTTTGCCGCAATGGACGATGTGGACGCCATCGTATGGAGCAACAAGGGTGTGGGGAGAATCAGGGAAAACTACGCCGCAGCCGAAGACGATCCCGACTACGCCGATAATTTCAAGGGTGAACCCCATAAAATCATTGTCGACTCAGACCCGGAATTCCTTAAAAGCCTTGCGGAGCTTGGGACTATCGTCCTCTTTGTGAGGGAGGATTTCAAAGACAAGCTGTTTTCCGGCAAACTTCTTGCGACCGGCCAAAAATGCCTGACGTGTATATACAACAAGGAAAACGTATGTTCGGTTTACGGGAATCTGACAGGCGAGAAGTACAGACAAGCTTTTCCGAACGACAGGAACTACGATGCCGAAAAGGACGGAGCAGATTGCTGCGCATACGTGGAGAAAACCCCGGACAGGGAGATCAAAAGGGACAACGGCAGGTACGTCAACTGCAAGACAGGCGAAGAGGTTGAGTTTTGACTCTAAAAGACGATTAGGCATATTTTCAAATGCGAAAAAAGATAAACAGGGCGTTATGCCCTGTTTTTTTGCTGGGAGGGTCAAATATGCGAAGGTATTCATATGCGGAGAGGCACATAAAAGTAAGCGAGGATGCGTCGCGGTCGAGGGCTTTCCTTAAAAGCCTCGCCTTTTATATGCGGGACATGGCTGGGAAGAAAATCGTGTTCCGGGAAAACGGGAAAACATATACCGGCAGGATTGAACAGGTCACGAACGAATTTGCGACGGTGTCGGTCTTCAATGACATTATCGCCGTCAACGGCAGACCTGCGTACAGGATGACGATAAACTATCCCAAAGTGCTGACGGGCGAGACAAAAATTACAAAACCCGCGCGAGAAAGCCCACACATTCAGGGGTGGAAGGATGTCAGGGAATTGGCTTTTTCAAAACCCTTGATGTAATGATAATATTGTGATACAATATAAGTATCACAAAAAAAGGAGGGTTGATTTTTATGGTGTCTGACAAACAGCCCAAAGAGGAACTGCTGCACGTGAGGGTGACGCCGCTGATGAAGGATGAGCTTAAAATTTTCGTCCCGAACGCCTCAAGCGAAATCAGGGATTTGGTGGAAAGATTTCTGGAAGAAAAGAAACTTGAGGCTTTTGCGCCGTTCCTAGATATGATTAAAGGCAACAGATATGCCGCACCCGGGTTAGAGGTTGCGATTGACGATATTGTTTACTACTCTGGGAAAGGGCTGAAAGAGGATGAAATAAAGGACAGGGTTTTGGAATTGCTGGTGGAAAAGTTTGAGTTTTCCAGGGGAGCGGCTGAATGTTTCTTTGGGATTTACAAAAAGGTTTACAAAGATCCTGAAACTTTGTCAAAGTGCAAAGCGGGAATTTTAGATCTTGCAAAAAATTTTTTAAAAACCTCTTGAATCGAGCCGGGGTCGTGTTAAACTAAAATTGTAACCCATATTTTTATACTCTGACCCCCTCGCGCTGGAAAGAAAGGCGGAATTCCGATATATGGATTCCGCTTTTTGCTTTGCTCAAATTTACTAACAAAATTGCATAATCAAAATTTTAACAAAGAAAGGAGATTTGTTATGCAGAAAAAGGCTTTTTTGGTTGCTTTGTCAATGATGCCGGCGGCGCTGGCGATGATGTTCATGAACCTGACAAACGTTTATGCGGCGGATGTGTACGACCAGATGAACGGCCTCTACAATTCGCAGCAGGCGGCAAACGCTCAGAATTCCATTATGAGTTTCCTGTCCGGCCCGCTCATAATTGTGTTCAGGATATTGTTCGCAGCAGGGATCATACTTTGCGTTTTAGTGGTGG
>Ga0272448_1003960_pt1 | contig 17197 bp, 16 predicted proteins | sample YNPCB0191_FD_202220 | JGI IMG/M metagenome (GOLD analysis project Ga0272448, IMG submission 202220) | Hot spring sediment microbial communities from Yellowstone National Park, WY, United States - YNP-CB-019-1 | ecosystem: Environmental > Aquatic > Thermal springs > Hot (42-90C) > Sediment... | reverse complement strand
GGCGCTGGCAACGCTGTTTGGGACATGGCAAGTGCGCGGCCTGAACCCGCTTGTCGAGTGCGTGCGGCTGCTGAGTCAGCCGCCGCGCTTGGCCACTCAAACTGCCTTACCCTAACGGTGAACAGTTTCCGCGTTCTATTTCCACTTGCACAGAGTCACGAAGTGCGGTAGAATGATTCTGGAGCTGAGTTCGCCACCACGATGACGGAGGAGAACGCATGACCGAGCGAAACTACCTGCAGCTTCTTGCCGAGCAGACTCCCACCCAATTCTGGAACGATTCCGCCGAGCCATCCGACATTCAGGCTGCTCTTGCCAACGGTGCCTGTGGCGTGACGACGAATCCCATCCTTGTGACCCGTACCGTCCTCGCCCACGCCGACGAATGGCGCGCAACTATCCGCTCTCTCGCACCAACCACAGCCACCGGCGACCTCGCCCATGCGGTAACCGCCGAGGTGGTGCACAGAGCAGCTGGCTTGCTGCTGCCTATCTACAACAAGACCCGCGGCGAAGCCGGTTATGTTTGCGCCCAGGGGAATCCCCTCAACCACGGCGATGCAGCGGCCATGGTCGAGGAAGCTGTCGCCTTCGACAGTTTGGCTCCCAACATAGCCAACAAAATTCCTGTCTCGGCAGCAGGGCTTGAGGCAATCGAGGAGCTGACGAGTCGAGGCATCACCACAACATGCACCACAAGCTTCACCGTTCCGCAGGTCATTGCCATTGCCGAAGCTTTTCAGCGCGGGCTCAAGCGACGAAGCAGGGTTGCGACCGAACGCCCGACCCACTGTTTCGCCGTGATCATGGCCGGACGTCTCGATGACCACCTGCGTGACGAAGTCCAGGCCGGTCACGGCAACGCCTCGGAAAAAGCCATCACCAGCGCCGGTCTGGCGGTCGTTAAGAGGGCATATAGGATTTTCCAGGAGCGCGGCTACCGGAGCATCCTGCTGGTCGGCGGTATGCGAGGTCACTATCACGTCACCGAGCTGGTGGGCGGACGTATGGTGCTGACCATTTCCCCGGCCATGCAAACGGCTATCCTGGAGAAGAACTATGCTCTGCGTCGCACCATTGACGAGCCGCTACCCGAAGAGCTAATCCAGGAGATTGCTAACGTCCCCGATTTCCGCCGGGCTTTCGAGCCGGATGGCATGCAGCCTGCCGAATTTGCCGGCTACGGCGCATTCGTCAAGACGCAGGGTCAGTTCATCGAGAACTATCAAAAGCTGCAGGCATTCATTCAAGCAAGCATATAGGGCAGACCACTGCCCCCAAGTGGAGGATGGGTACACGTATGGCTGGTGATGTGACTACCGCAACTGAGGCTGAAGAGGCGATCAAAGGAACAGGGCTGTCGCGCCAGCAGGCACTCTCACTGCTGCGCCAGATGTGCGAAATCCGCGCCTTCGAGGAAAAGGTCTACGACCTGCTGGGGAAGAACCTGATTCGCGGAGCGTCACATCTATATGCTGGCATGGAGGCTGTGGCCGTTGGTGCGATCAGCGTCCTGCGTCCGGATGATTTGATCACCAGCACGCACCGTGGACATGGTCACTGCCACGCTCGCGGCGACAGCCTGGCCGAAACCCCTGAGGCTAAGCAGGAACATCTCAACAAAATGATGGCTGAGTTGTGTGGGCGCTCCACCGGCTATTGCTGCGGTCGAGGAGGCTCAATGCATATCGCCGATGTGCAGAAAGGCAACCTGGGAGCCACGGGTATTGTTGGCGGCAACATCCCCGTGGCCACCGGCGCCGCCCTCTCGATGAAGCTGCAACAGTCCGATCGGGTGGTGCTCTGCTTCTTCGGCGACGGCGCCGCCAACACCGGCAATTTCCATGAGTCTCTCAATATGGCCTCCATCTGGAATCTGCCTGTTGTCTTCATCTGCGAGAACAACCTGTATGGCATGTCAGCGCCATTTACCTCTGTCAGCAAGCACCCTGACGTTGCTCATCGCGCCCTGGCCTATGACATCCCAGGTGAGATCGTAGATGGGCAAGATGTCCTGGCCGTGCGGGCAGCCGTGGCGCAAGCGGTCGAACGAGCCAGGCGTGGCGAAGGCCCCACCTTAATCGAATGCAAGACCTATCGCTGGTTTGGCCACTCGCGTAGCGACCCCCGTGTCTATCGCACCCGCGAGGAAGAATCGCAGTGGAAGATGCGCGATCCCATTGAGGTCTTCAAAGATGCACTGCTTAGAGAGGGTGTGGCCGGCCAGGACGACATCCAGGTCATCGAGGCACACGCCGTAGAGGCAGTCGAAAAGGCCACAGCCTTTGCTCTGGCTTCGCCCGAACCGCCGGCATCCGAGCTGTACAAAGATGTGTACGTCGCTCTCAAGCATACACCTGCCGACGTGGTAAAGGAGGGCGCCTTGCGTGAGCGCGTGCGCACCGACCGCATGATGCGCAAGATCCCCTACTGGCAGGCCCTGAATGAGGCACTCAAAGAGGAAATGTTGCGCGACAACAAGGTCTTCCTCTTCGGCGAAGACATCGGCGTCTACGGCGGCGCATACGGCGTCACTCGCGGGCTGATTGACCAATTCGGCTCACAAAGGGTGATTGACACGCCGATCAGTGAGGCAGCGATCGCCGGAGCATCGGTTGGCGCGGCGATGAGCGGTATGCGCCCGGTGGCCGAGATCATGTATATTGATTTTACGCCCCTGGCGATGGATCAATTGGCCAACCAGGGTGCCAAGAACCGCTACATGTTCGGCGGCAAGACCATCGTCCCATTGACCATGCGCACGGAAGGCGGCACCGGGCGTGGCATTGCGGCACATCACTCACAGAGTCTCGAGGCCTTGTGGATCCATTTCCCCGGCATCTATGTTGTCATGCCTTCGACTCCCTACGATGCCAAAGGTCTCCTCAAGACCTGTATTCGCGATGACAACCCCATCATGTTCATCGAACACAAGATGCTCTATTCTACCCAGGGACCGGTGCCTGAAGAAGAGTATTTGATTCCGCTGGGGGTTGCCGATGTGAAGCGGGTAGGCAAGGACGTGACGATTGTGGCCTATTCACGTCTGGCGCTGACAGCTCTCGAGGCCAGCGACACCTTAGCCAAAGAAGGGATTGACGTTGAAGTGGTGGACCCACGCACGCTCAAACCGTTGGACATGGACACGATTCTGGCTTCGGTCAAGAAGACGGGGCGCGTCATCTGCCTGACCGAAGCGTATCGCACCGGCAGCTTTGCCGCCGAGCTTGCCAGCCGTATTCAGGAGCAGGCCTTCGACTGGCTCGATGCACCGGTGCGCGTGCTTGGCGCCGCCGATGTCCCGGTGCCGATGGCCGCCTCTTTGGAGAGCGCCTCGATTCCGCAGGTGTCGGATATTATTGCAGCAGTGCATGAGGTGCTGGCATAGATGGCAACTGAGATCATCCTGCCTACCCTGGGCGAAACGATGGATGAAGGGACGATCGCCCGTTGGCTGGTTCCATCGGGAACGACGGTAAGCAAGGGCCAGCCGATTGCCGAAATCGAGTCGAATAAGGCCGTCTTCGAACTTGAGTCGCCGGCCTCCGGCATCTTGACCATCACAAAGCCTGCCGGTGTCACCGTGCCCATCCTGACGGTCATCGGGACGATTCTGACACCGGGAGAAACTCCACCAGCGACGGGAGCACAGGCTGCGACGACAGCGATACCAGCTTCCACAAGCGGGCCGATGGAGCAGGCCGCGACAGCGCAGCCGTCAACCACAGCGGGCGAGGCCACCGCAACGGCCGAGGCACTGCCGGTACCAGGCGGTCGCCGTTTCATCTCACCCCGCGCCCGCCGCTTTGCTCAGGAAAAGGGTGTAGACCTTAACCTGGTGGTGGGCAGCGGGCCGAATGGACGTGTTGAAGAACGCGACGTCCGCACCTATCTCGAAAGCCAACCACGGCTTTCGCCACTCGCCAGAAAGATTGCTGCCGAGGCAGGCATCGTACCTTCGCCGGCGATTCCGCGGGCGCGCCTCATGCGCGCCGACGTAGCGCAACAGGTGGCGCGGCCTATTACCCCAAAACCACAGGAAGCCGAGCTATCGGCCGACGTGACCCCTCTGGGTACAATCAGGCGTGTCATTGCCCAACGCATGACCCAGAGTGCGCAGACCACTGCCAGCGTCACGCTGACAACCGAGGTTGACGCTACAGAGCTCGTCCACTTGCGCGAACAGATCAAAGACTATGTGGCGCAGCAAACGGGTGAGCCATTATCCTACAATGTCCTGCTGGCCAGGCTGGTGGCCATTGCCCTGCACGAATTTCCCTACATGATGAGCCAACTGAAAGATGACGAGATCCACACCCCGACAGCCGTGAATATCGGCATTGCTGTGGACACCGAGCGTGGGCTGCTGGTTCCTGTTCTGCGCAATGTTGAGAACAAAGGGCTGATAGCCTTGTCACAGGAGGTGGCTGCGCTGATGAAGAAAGCGCGCGACGGCAGCATTACGGCTGACGACATGACCGGCGGCACGTTCACCATCACCAACCTGGGCATGTACGGGGTTGACGCATTCACGCCACTCATCAATCTGCCTGAGTGCGCCATTCTCGGTGTGGGACGCATCGGGCAGCGGCCGGCCGTGTGGCAAGGGCAAATGGCCATTCGCCACATGGTCGTCCTCAGCCTGACCTTCGATCACCGTCTGGTTGACGGCGCTCCTGCGGCGCGTTTCTTGCAGCGGGTGGCGCAACTCATCCAGAATCCGTATGTTGTGCTGCTGTAACGTGCAGCTTCGAGAATCATATGCAGGCCCGCGCCTGCGGTAGGTGCAACATGGATGTGACATTCCCCAAATCTCGGATCATCTACCGGGGTGTTGCTTTTACAACCGGCCGCCGGCAGGGGCACGATGTCATCATCGCCCACGGTTCTGTGCCTGCCGGCGCAAGTCTGATAGGTGGTGAAACTGCCGGCAACCAGGTGGTGTTCCCGGCCAGCTACGAGAACATGCTGGTGTGGGATAGAATCCTATCCCCGGCACCCAGGCTCATTGCTGTCAACCAGAGCGGCTATCTATCCGGCTTCGGCGCCGGCAATCGCATTGTGCTGTCAGTGTCTGACCTGGCGAACCTGAGCGATCAGACGACGTTAGGCGGTTGGGATGGTATCTACCAGAGTCTGGTACGCTCTACCGTTCCTTTCTGGTTCATCCAGCAATCCATCGTGCGCGAGCTAATCCCACAAGGGGTGGACCCCAGGCGGTACCCCGGCATTGGTCATACCGGCGGCTATGGTCCGCGTGAGTTCTTGCGTGCCGGGTTGTTCGCCTTTGCCAGTTTGGGCGGTTATAGTGACGATGTCCTACCGATCGGCGCCGACGCCGACCATGCCATCGTCACCGGCTACGATGAGGAATCGCTGCAACGTTCCCTTGATTTCAACATACTGGCGATGAGCGAGGCGCGCCACTACACCAAGTTCACTGTTGACACAAGCCATCTTTTTGACTTTCCGGTCACGCTGAACCCATCAGAGGAAAGACGATTGCTGGCTACATTTCATGGACGCCGCTTCCATATCGAGAATATCGTCCCTGGCGAGCGCGTCTTCGACTATACCTTCGACGATGACGAGATCATGCGCCTGGGGCGCAAATACTGGCGCGCCTGCACCGTGCACAAGATTTTGTATGATCATGCCGCCGCACTGCGCCGTGGCCTGCCCTTCGACTACGAGCTCTCTCTGGATGAGACGCCAGAACCTACCCCGGCGCGGGATCTGCTGCTCTATATGGTCATGCTGTATGAGGTGATGGGGGTTCCTGCCGGCGGCGTCGCCTCAGCCGGGCCAAACATCGGCTTCATCAAGCGGCATGACTTTGAGGGTGACCTGCACCGCGACCTCTATCCCCAGGTCAATGCCTGTTCCAGCGTCCTACACCACTTCGGGGCAATGCTCTCAGTGCACTCAGCAGATGGTGTCAGGGCCAGTACAGGCAAGGGGCCGGGTGTGGATGCTGTCTTGAAAGCGGCAACCGGCGGGCACTGCGAACTCAAGGTGGCAGACGTTTATCAGGAGGTGCTATGGCAGGTGCTGGCGACATCGCCACTGCTGGCTGAACGAGAGCTTTTCCTGGAGGCATGGCGACGCACCTTTCAGGCAGCACGCACACTGGCCGAGTTGTACGAGAATGAGCTAAAGAACAGAGAGACACGCGACGTGCAGCGGATGCTGTCATCGCCCAAAGGTCAAGAAACGATCATCCGGCGGTTTGGCGAGCCGGCCCTGCTGCTTGCCCAGGGGACGATCGGCTATGGCCTGCCGGTCTTTCGGCTAGCTGCCGAACTAACGCCGAAGACCGATCCTGATCGTCCAAATCCGCACGAGGAACTGTTCCGCCGCTTCATGTTCCTGACCTATCGCGACCTTCGTCCCTTGATCTTCCGGGCAGTGACCCACGAAGGCTGGCAACGGCTGACGGCAGCCATCGAGGAAGCAACGATGGTGCGCCTGCGAGCGATGGATTGGGTGAAGAGCAGATGATTTCCCACGCCGCGCAGAGAGGCAAATGATGATGTCTGTCTTGCGCCGCCGCTGTTCGGCGTGGTGTATTCCAGGGGAGATGCGACATGAACGGTGACATGCGAGGCCAGGTGGCAATCGTCACAGGTGGAGGCAGCGGCATCGGTCGTGCCGTGTGCCTGCAGCTCGCCGGGCGCGGCGTGCTGGTCGCTGTGACCGACATCCGTCTGCCATCAGCCCAACAGGTCGCCGATGATATTGTTTCGCGCGGCGGCGAGGCCGCCGCCTACCAGGCCAACGTTACATTGAACGGCGATGTCGAGAATGTGGTGCAGCAGGTCGTGCAGCGATTCTCCCGCATTGATATTCTCGTCAACTGCGCAGGCATCTACCAGGTTGGCCCGATCGCATCGGTCAGCGAGAATGAGTGGGACCGAGTGATTGACACGAACCTGAAGGGCACCTTCCTGTTCTGCAAGGCGGTTGTGCCCGTCATGCAACGGCAGGGGCGGGGGGCAATCGTCAATCTCTCTTCGATTTCCGGACGGACGAAATCCACCCTGGCGGCTGTGAATTATGTCGCATCCAAAGCCGGCGTCATTGGGCTGACGATGGCCCTTGCCAACCAACTGGCTGCCGACGGTATTCGCGTCAACTGCGTGGCCCCCGGTACCATAGACACACCCATGACGAGCAGTGTCTTCTCTGCCGATGACGTCGAACGATTCCGTCGTCAGATTCCCCTGGGCCGCATGGGCCAACCAGATGAAGCGGCGGCCGCCATCGTCTTCCTGGCGTCGCCTGAGGCATCGTTCATTACCGGTGAAACGCTTAATGTCAATGGCGGCGCCTTCATGGTCTGAGGCTACCATTCGCCCATATCCTTGCAAGAGCGGTAACTGCCTCGTTCGTCGAACGGTCTGCAATTATCTCACTTTAGCGCGTCAACAATGACTGTCACGTTGTAGCGCATCATGTCAATGTAGCTACCGGCCGGAGGCCCGTTCGTAATCGAGTGATCATATAGGGTCTCAACGACCTTGACGCCGGCCTCCTGCGCCAGTTGCCTGGCCAGTTGCGGATTGGCTCCCGTTTCCAGAAAGATGGCTTTGGCGCCCGTTGCGCGGATGCGCGCGACCAGTTGCACCATGTCCTGTGCCGAAGGTGACGCCGAGCTGCTGACGTTGGACAGAATGGTGCCGACGACCGTGAAACCATAACGATCGGCGAAGTAGCCCTGGCTCTCATGATTGGTGACCAGCAGACGATTCTTTTCGGGAATTGTGCTAACCTGCGTCCTGATCCAGGCGTCCAGGTCTCTCAACTTCTTGATGTATGCCTCGGCGTTCGCAGCGTACGTGGCCGCGCCGTCCGGATCAGCCTTGCTCAGCCCATCGCGAATGTTCTGCACGTAGACGATGACGTTGTTTGGATCAAGCCAGAAGTGCGGATCGCCCTCTGCCTGGGCCGCGCCTGCCCCACCCTCGCCCGGCTGCGGCGCGCGCTGTTTCAGGCCTTGTGAGGCCACAATGATCATGCGCTGGCCGCCGGCATTCTTGAGCATCCTATCGAGGAAGACTTCCAGGCCGGCCCCGTTGACGATAAGAACCGTGCTCTTTGCCACCCTGACGATGTCGCTCGGCACGGGTTCAAAGCCGTGAGGATCAACGCCAAACGGCAAAAGCGCATCCACTTTCAGGCGATCACCGGCCACATTTTGTGCAATGTCGGCCAGGAATGTCTCTACTGCCAGCACATTCAACGGCTTATTGGCAGCCACCGATGTTCCACCGGCCGGTGCACAGGCGGCCAGCGTCAGCCCAAGGGCAAGTATCAGGCAGATGACCTTCCATATTACGACCTTCATTGTGCCTCGCCTCCCGAAGGGTGGCGACGGCCAGGCAGCACCGACCAGACAATACCACGCGATGGAGCAAAAAGGAACACCACCAGGAAGAAGAAGGTGGCCATGAGCACAACGGCCGCACCAGAGGCAACATTTAGATAGAAACTGATATACAGCCCCCCCAGACTCGAGAGGGCACCGATGAGCGCCGACGCCATCATCATGCTCGGTAGTCGCCGGGTCACCAGATACGCCGTGGCTGACGGTGTGACAAGCATGGCCGTCACCAGGCCCACGCCTACTGTTTGCAGCGACACGACGATGGTCAAGGCAAGCAGAACGAGGATGAGGTTGCGTAACCCCTCGACCGGCAGTCGCATCGTTGCAGCCAGAACAGGGTCGAAAGTCACAACCAAGAACTCCTTGTAGAGAAGACTAATGACCAAGAGGACGATCAGGCCGAGCACAGCAATGAGCATCAGGTCTGTTGTGCTGACCCCCAGCACGTTACCGAACAGGATGTGCGTCAGGTCAACGGCGTAGCTCTTGATTGAGCTAATCAATGCCACACCCAACGACAGGGCGGCAGCAAAAAGAATGCCGATGGCCGTGTCTTCCTTGATTGACCCCTGCCGCGAGAAAAAGCCGATGGCCAGGGCGACGATAATGGCCGCGACCAGTGCACCGATAACAAGATTGCCTTGCAGCAGATAGGCAATGGCAACACCCGGCAGAATGGCATGGGCCAGGGCATCGCCTAAGAATGACATAGAGCGCAGCACGACATAACAGCCAACAACGGCACACAGAATGCCCACCATCAGTGAGGCAAGCAGTCCTCGTTGCATGAAGCTATAGCTAAGCGGCGTCAGTAACCAGCTAATCATTTGTGGCATCTCCACCCGACTGCGTCGGTGCAAAAATCCTCCCTGCCAGGCGATGCCTGTCTACCCCGGCTCCGGTGGACAGCATTGATCAACGACCACTGCGCCGTTCAGGAAGAAGACCTGTTGACCGAACGTTTCGCTGAGCGCCTGTTGTGTGAACACCTCGTCCACCGGCCCGTAGCGGATGAGCCGGCGGTTGACGAGCATTGCTCGATCAAAGCGCGTCGCCGCCAGGGTCAAATCGTGCGTCGAAACCAGCGTCGTCACGCCCTGGGTGCGCAGTTGATCGAGCAAGAGCAAGGTAGCTTCCTGCGTGGACACATCAACACCGGAGAAAGGTTCGTCCATGAGGAGGATGTGGGGTTCCTGAGCCAGAGCGCGCGCCAAGAACACCCGCTGCTGCTGGCCACCCGACAGGTCACCAATGCGGCGATGAGCAAGCTCCTTCAATCCCATCTGCTCAAGGCTGCGTGCCACGATCTCATGATCGCGCCTGCCGGGTCGGCGTAGCCAGCCCAGTCGTCCATAGCGGCCCATCATGACCACGTCGGCCACCGTGACCGGGAAGCGCCAGTCCACATCCTCGCGCTGGGGCACGTAGGCAATGCAATCCTGGTGCCCACCAATGGGCCGATTGTGAATCAGCACCTGACCGGCCTGCAGCGGCAGAAGCCCGGCCAACGCCTTGAACAGTGTTGATTTTCCTGCGCCATTGGGCCCTACAATGGCAACACGGGCCCCGTGCGGAATCTCCAATGTAATGTCGCGCAGCACCGGCCGATTGTTGTAGCCCACGGTCACACCGATGAGGTCGAGTCGGGCCGGCTCATCCGAACATGGAGACGAGAAGACAGGTGACATGCTTTCCCCTGCGTGTCGAAATCACACCTAAAGTATAGCATGTCTGTCAACCGCTCCATGTCCTGGTGATTGCACATATCTGCGTGGCCACTAAAGTCGTACTCATGATGGAGCAATGCTGACCTTCGTTGGTAGGTAATGGCTCCTCCCGCAGGGTGGGGTAACCTGCGGGATGGTATGCGGACTGGCGGCCTGTAGGGTGCGGTTTCCCTGTGCCTGTCCGGCACAGGACAGACAACCGCCCGCAAAGATGTGTCCAATCACCGACTCCGGGTCAGGCAAATGGTCATCGTTCGACCGGCGAGACTCATACTGGGGTGTGTCTACCCCAGCTCCTTCCCGCCACGTAAGAAAGGGCCGGGAAACGGGTCGCTCACTCATTTCATGCCCATTTGCCGGGTCGGGCGTAGCATAGCGTCCGCCGCCGTGGCAGGCCTCACCATTCCTCCGGCACTTCTGGGACATACCCTCGCCCATCACGCCGCATGTTTGTAGCCCGCCCGGATGCTTGCTGCCCGGTCGAAGATTTCCTCCTTGCTCAGACCGGCCGCGGCATACATCGCAAAGATGTTGTCATCGGGCGTCTCCGGCGGAATCGTGTGTGATGCAGCCAGGATGTAGCCTCCGCCATCGGCCGTCATGCCCTCGATCAGTCGCACGGTGGCCCGCCGCACATCTTCGGCTGTCCCCATCGGCAACACGCCCTGCGTGTCAACGCCACCCATGAACGTCAAACGGCTGCCGAATTCTCTTTTCAGCTCCAGTGGTTCCATGCCTGGGCAGTTACACTGAACAGGATTCAGCACGTCAAGCCCCATCTCGATGAGATCGGGGATGATCTCGCGCAAAGCACCGCAGCAATGATAGGCAACCCACAAGCCATGTCGTTTACCTACATCGAACACACGCTTGAGCTGTGGGCTGATCATTTCCCGCCACGTTGAGGGATTCATCATCAGTGAGGTCTGCGACGCTACATCATCGCCCGTCCAGAGCCAGTCCAGCGCGAAATGCTCACAGGCTGCCTCAGACAATTGGACAGCGAAGTCGGCGCAACGGCGGAACATCTCCTGTGCCAGGTCTGGGTCACCTGCCATGTCAAGCATGGTGTTCTCCATACCCCGGAGACGCCAATACATCTCGAACACGCACGGCGAAACGTCACAGCCGATGAAATAGTGAGCCTGCTGTGCCACAATCGGCAGCATACGGGCCAGAAGCTCTTTTTTGCACTGGATGGGGAAGCGGTAGCGCAAGACCTCATCGTGGTCAGCGCCAGCGAGGGGGAAATGGGCGATCTGGTTGAACGGCCCTTCTTTAACCCAGGTGATGCCCCACTCGTCGGTGTGAGACTCACCATCGCGGTCATGGATGATCCCTTCCATAGCGTAGTTGTTGTTGACCCAAGTCATACGTACGTCGTTGCCCATGGCTTCGGCCACGTCGGTGGGGCGAATCTCCAGCAGGCGGGCCAGACGCCGGGTTGTTTCCGGGTGAAACCACATGAAGATGGGGACGCGATCAACCGGCTGTCGCCGCAAAGCGGCATGGACACGTTGCTTCGAATTCATACAATCACCCTGATGGTCCTGACAGAGACCGCAATGACAAACATGTGTCTCTGTCCCATTAATCCCGCACTATCCCACATTTTCCCACTTTATCCCATATATATCCCACATATATCCCATATTGTGTGCCGGTTGTGTTGGCTGCAGCCGACCCCGACAGCCATACTCGCTCGAGGACGTGACGGTAATACACAGGTCATTAGCCACAGAAGCAACTCTGTCGAGAACAGGCAACTCAATTCAGGCTGATGTAGTCCGGCCGGTGGGTCGTTTGCCAGATCACCACGACCACGGCGAGAATGACACCCAAAAGCACTCCACTCGCCACAACGATCCGGCGTTTCATCCCTTTCCCTCCTCGCAGCGTACGACGCTCCTACGAGCTGAACACCAGGTGAGCGCCGAAGATGGCACCGCCGAGCCCCCCAATGAAGGCACCGATCTTGACGCCCGCTACCATAGCATTCCAGCCGGCCAGCCCGCCGGTCAGTCCCCCGGCTACGCCACCCACAAGCGCACCCACCAGCGTAGCCACCAGCACAACTGGGAATGTCAGCAAGGCAAACAGTGTAGCAAAGCCGGCGGCCAGGCCGGTCAGCGCCCCCATCGCCGCTCCCAGTAGGACACCGCTAAGCGCGCCAACCACGCCGCCGATGCTGGCTCCGGCTATCGTTCCGGCAAAACCGCCGGCGACACATCCCAACACGGCGCATGCCAGCACAAGACGGTTGCCAAAGTCGGGATCACGCTGACGTAATAGTTTCATCGTAAGATATGTACAGCCTGGGCACAACCTTTCAGCGAGGTGACTCCTCTCCCGTCACCCGCACCAGAAGCACCGGCACGGGTGAGTGCGAGAGTATCTTCGGCGTCACACCACCCGACCAGAACTCGGCCAGGCTCGAACGGCCATGCGTAGCCAGGATGAGCATGTCGGCCTGGAAGTGCTCGATCTCTGCCAGAATGCCTGCTGCTACATCCCCGCGCCTCACTTCGGCGCTGGCCTTCAGGCCATCGGCGAGCAGCTTCTGTGTCGTCTTTTGCAAGTAGTCAACGGCATTGCGCTGGGCAAGGTCTAGAATCGCTGCCATTGTCGAGGGCAGCAGAACACCGGTTGCTGCACGTTCTGGTGACAACGTGCCGGCCGTTGCCACCACCGTCAAGAGATGCAGCGCCGCCGAGAACGCCCGGGCAATCTCCACCGCAACTGGCAATGCCGGCTCGTGCACGGCTGTGCCATCCAACGGTACAAGAATGTGCCGACAGGCAAAGGGAGAGCCATCGGTCATCGTTGCCGGAACCAAGAAGACCGGTGTTGTGCCGCGCTGGATGACCTGTTGTGCTATGCTGCCCACCAGCACATCGCGTAGACCGCCGCGGCCGTGTGCGCATAGCATCACCAGGTCGGCGTGCAGTTCCTCAGCATGTTCGGTGATGCTGCGGGCAACGTCAACCTGCCTGGCCGCGTGGATATCAGTTTCGATGTGCACATCCGGACGAGCCAGTCGGGCTACGACGTCTCTCAGGTAGGCCTGCGCCTCCTCAGCCGTCATCAAATGATGCTCTCCGTGTACAGCGCTTGGCGGTGACTCCTCTACGACGTGGAAGAGCAGCAGCGTCGCAGCGAAGCGTTCCGCAAAGGCAACAGCCGCCGGCAAGACCGCTTCGGCGAGACGTGAGCCATCAAGGGGTACAAGCAAGCGTTCGAACATCACAACCCTCCTCCGCCGAATAGGGTCTGGACAAGCAAATAAACATTGAGAGCAATGATCAGTCCGGCCACGGCACTGGCAAGCATGGCTGTCGCCCGCCGGTTGACAAGAACACCCATGATATCGCCCCGCGATGTAAAATAGATGAGGGGTACGACAGCAAACGGCAAGCCGAAACTAAGGACGACCTGACTGATAACCAGGGTTCGTGTTGGATCGAGCCCCAAGGCAATGACTACCAGAGCCGGTATCATCGTCAGCAGTCTGCGCAACCACGGCGGGATGTGTTGACGCAAGAACCCTTGCATGATGACCTGCCCGGCCATCGTACCGACACTGGACGATGATAACCCGGAGGCGAGCAAGGCAATGGCAAAGATGATGCTCGATGCCTGCCCTAGCAACGGCTGCAGTGTCCGGTAAGCCTCTTCAATGGTACCGATGTTGGTCAACCCCGTGCTGTAGAAGGCTGCTGCCGCCGTAATCAGCATTGCCATATTGACCAAACCGGCGATGCCCATCGCTACCACCACGTCCACGACCTCGAAGCGGAACAGTCGGCGCAGTTGCTGGGGATCACGGGTGACGATCCGTCCCTGGGTCAACGACGAGTGAAGGAAGATAACATGCGGCATCACCGTTGCGCCGAGAATGCCTGTAGCAATCAGCACGCTTTCTGCCCCCTTGAACTGGGGAACCACAGCATGATAGGCGATCTGTGCCCAATCGGGCCGGCCGACAATGACTTCGATGAGATACGCCCCGGCAATGACACCGACGAACAGAGTAATGACTACTTCCAGGGCACGAAAGCCATAACGTTCGAGCGTGAGGATGATGAAGGTTACCACCGCAGTCAGCAAACCAGCCGGCAAGAGGGGAATTCCAAAGAGGAGGTTGAAACCGATGGCTGCTCCCAGAAACTCGGCCAGGTCGGTGGCCATGGCCACACCTTCCATGAGCAGCCACATGGCCAGAACAATACGACGTGGAAAATGCTCGCGGCATTGCTCGGCCAGATTCAGACCGCTGGCAATGCCCAACTTTGCCGATAGAGCCTGGATAAGCATGGCCATCAGGTTGCTGGCCACGATCACCCAGAGCAGTGTATAGCCAAACTGGGCGCCACCCTGGATGTTGGTGGCGAAGTTGCCGGGATCAATGTAGGCAATCGAGGCAATGAAGGCCGGCCCCATAAACGGCAAGAGTCGGGCCACCAGGCCTTTCTTGCTTTGCCCGGCCAAAATCTCCTCTGCCGCAACCACCGTGCCCACATCATGCGAACGTTCTCGTAGCGATGGTGGATGTGTTCCTACGCTCATGTGTCTGTCCTGCCTTCGTTTCCCTGTTCAGTGAGCGACTGTTCGCCTTTGGTGTGGTCAGACGCTCATTGTAGTTACCCAACCCTCGCCGACTCCAGATGGTCGCGGCGAAAGTCTGTGCTACTGGACTGTGCTTCCCTCCTGCACCTCTAGCCATGTCGTTTGCCCGTCGGCAATTGTCAGCCTGCGCAGATATGTTTGCCCCGCAATATTGACCCGCGCCTCATAACGGCCAACGGGCAGATCGGTGACGGCGAAGTTCTCTTGCCAATCATCATCCGAATTGACCTTGCCCAGCGGATCATCGAAGTATGTATAGAGATCGCCCCAGTACTTCTGAACATCGGAGGGGGTCAGATCTTTGAAAAGCGTCACGGCAACGCCGGCAATCGGCCGGCCCGCTTTGTCGAGGATGCGCCCTACCAATACACCCGTCGCCGGCAGAGGGTGCATCCACAGAGCGGCATTATGGCTGTTAGCATATGTATTCTGACCGACACGCACTTCGAAATGGAGATGGGGCCCGTCGGCGGTGCCAGTCATGCCAATTTTGCCGATGCTATCACCTTCCTTAACTTGCTGCCCTTCGCGCACGAGAATCTCACTCAGATGACCGTTCAAGTAATACACGTCCTGCCCACGATATTGGCGATTCAGTTTCACGATCACCACGTTGCCGTAGAAGTTGGGAATTGTGGATGGCCCCAGACGCGTGCCGCTATCTTGGCCGGCAAAGACGACGACGCCATCGGCCGCAGCCTGGACAGGTGTTCCGGTTGGATTGACCATGTCGCTGCCGTGGTGCACCCGATAGGCGTTGTTCTTGGAGGATCCAAAGAGATAGGTGCGGTCGGCAAAGTCGCGCGGAGCAGTGCGCGCCAGAGGACGGCCCATCCACAAATGCTCGCGGGGATCAACAGAGCGGGTTGGCAGCGTCGGTGGTGTGGCGCTGGCCGGGTTCTGCCGTGGCGTTTCCCGATACACAGCAACCCGCCAGGTGATGAGGGTCAGAAGACCGGTGACCACCAGCAGCAGGAGAACAATTCGGCTCCACTTAACACTGGGGCCATGCCGCGATGAACGACCGTACGGGCCGCGCCCAGGTAGCGTGTCCCGCTGCCGTATGGGACGCGCCGGAGAGCGACTGGTACTACGAGACACCGGACGACGTTCTGCCATTATGCCAGATAGATGCGTCGCCCCAGACCGATGATCCACTCGATGACCGGATTGAGGAATTGCCGGCCCAAGGCGACGGCGACAAGCCCGCCGATGATGCCGATAAGTGCACCGCTGACCACATCAAGCGGATAGTGCACGCCGCTGTACACACGCGCGAAGGAAAGTAGGATCGCCAGAGCATAGAGCAGTACACCGGCCCGCCGGTTGACTAACCACACACCCGTTGCAAAGGCAAAACCGACTGCAGCGGGGTTGCTGGGCATTGATGAATCGGTCGGCTCGTAGAACAGCATTTTAACCGGCATGGCCGCGAAAGGACGCGGCCGGAAGTAGATCAGGTTGCTGAACTTGACAATGCCGTTTGCCAGGATTTCTGCCAGGAGTGCATAGACGACAGCTTTTTGGTTGAGCAGGCGGCCCTCGGCCGAGCCACCAACAAACCACAATGCCAAGAGGATCAGACTCATCGTAACGGTGATGAAGTACTCGTTGACCATCGTGGCAATGAAGCGATCGAACAAGGGAAACGTGCCGACAAAGCCATTGATCTGCTGAAACAGCCACGAATCCCAGGCAAGCACACTATTCATCCTGGTGCTCCTCTTCCGGCTGTCTGAGCAATGACGCTGCGTGGAGGGAATCCATCACGAGATGGATATAGGTGTCAGATTGTAGGGCATCAACTCCCGGATGGGCGCGATTGCGGTACTGCTGCTCGCTATCCGGCTGCATACCTCTGTTTAATAGTGAGGACAGGGCCAGCACGACAGCCAGACCGCCCGCTGCTCCCACCCCAAAGCGACTGAAGAGCTGCCACCCTTCCAACCCCGGCACATTGCGGTCGGCCAGGGAAAAGAACCAGACATAGGCAACAGGAATCACAATCGCCGCGAAAAGATAGCCCACCCGCGTATTGGCGCGGAAGAAAGATAGGCCAAGCCATCCATAGTATGAAGCAAGCGCCTGGAGAAGGCCAACTGTGCTGATCAGTATCCAGACGATGTACGCTCCCTCTGGGCCAGAACGCATTATGGTGTCTCCGATTGCTGAATCTGCTCCTCGGGATCAGGCGGGACGAAGCGATAGCCGCGCCCCCGCACTGTTTGGATCAACTTCGGATGGCTGGGGTCATCCTCGATCTTCTTGCGCAGCCATCTGATGTGCACATGGAGCATGCGAATGTCGTCCAGATATGTGGTATTCCAGATCTCCTTGATCAAGAGCTCGCGAGGAAGAATCTGTCCTGGATGGCGCATGAAAGCGATCAGGAGTTGGCCTTCTTTGGGTGTTAGTTTGACGACCTCGCTGCCCTTTGTCAGTGTCATGGTGTTCATGT
>Ga0272448_1003959_pt1 | contig 17197 bp, 13 predicted proteins | sample YNPCB0191_FD_202220 | JGI IMG/M metagenome (GOLD analysis project Ga0272448, IMG submission 202220) | Hot spring sediment microbial communities from Yellowstone National Park, WY, United States - YNP-CB-019-1 | ecosystem: Environmental > Aquatic > Thermal springs > Hot (42-90C) > Sediment... | reverse complement strand
CACCCTATGGTTCGGATTTGGACACAGCTTTACACCGAATCAAGACAGTAAGGTGCGCAGCCGGGCAACTGCAGGCTTTTCACGCGCGATTGCGCCAGTGTTTGTCCGGGATCGTTTTTATTTGTTGCCCCCTACACATTGTGCGGCGTCCATCCACCAAGCTGTAAGTTCGATTGGGGGTGGTTTGTTTCTGGTTGTTCAGGAGATCATCGTTCGCCGGCCAGTCGGTGTTCGGTTCTTTCGCTCTGCGTGGTGCTCTCAGGCTGTGAAAGTTTTACCGCGTTGTGTTGCGTTGGCTCGGTCGTTTTCGCCTCCGGATAATTTTACGGTGGGCCTGCCGGTCGCATTCGGTTCACCCGGCTCGGGATTTGTCCCCGGGGTTGTCCTGTTGTGCGCCTGTATGCAGACTCGGTCTATGGTCTCTGCAGTCTGTAAAAAGTTTGTTGGTTTGTCATTGGCAGTGTAACCGCGAAAGACCCGTTTACGATCGAGACCGGGGCCGACACAGCCGCCCATTCAGGCGCGGCCAGATTCGTTGTACTTTCAAGCACAAATCCAATTGCGTTTGTTGGCCAGGTTAGAACAAGTGCACCCTGCTGCACAAGGGCAGACACGCTGGGCGCAAGTGTTGTAAAGGTTGTTGGAACAGAAAAATCGCTCCATGCGTCTGCATTGTCTTTGTACCGCACCTGCCACTTGTAGGTTGTGGCGTGTGCAAGTGGTCCAGGTGGCATGGTAATGCATGTCATATTTACAGTGTCTTCGCCGCTGTCAAACACGAGCATTTCATCGGTTGCCCTGCGCAGAACCCATTGACTTGCTGCGTGTGCGGCGTTTGTGTCAGGGTCAGTAAACGCCGAGCCAACCAGTGTGAGCGTTAGCAATTGCCCAGGTGCACCGTCCGGAGGTGCAACGTTGTATGGTTGCGCCGGCGGTTCATTTACATCGGTAACTGTAATGGTGAACATCTTCTCTGTCCACAGCCCGCCTTGGTCTGTGCTACGGACGCGGATGCTATAGGTTGATTTTGTCTCGAAATCAAAAGATGCGCCGGTCAATAGCGCCGCATTGGTAACGACGAAAAGATTGTTGTCGGTGTCGCCTGCTCCACTGGCGAGGCTGTAACTGAATATGTCTGCCGGGTCAGGGTCAGTCGTGCTGAACATGCCAACTGGCGTGCCTGCGGGGGCATTTTCCGGCACGGTTGAGTTGGACAATTCAATGTCGGTCGGAGCCGAATTGGCCGGTGGTGCGCCTGCGGGTGCGGGGGTTAACTTGATGTAGTCAACCACGAGGTTGCAACCTGAGCTGTTGATATTACTGCCAACGACACTGAGCCTGAACATGTAGTTGCCGTTCGCGCACGGCTGCCAAATGCCGCAGTCGAATTCCCTGAGCATGTTGGTCCAGAACAGGTATTGATTTGTTGGTGCACCCAATTTGATTGGCAGGAAATACACAACGTTTGTCGGGCAGTATGTATCTTGGACGGGGCCGAGGTTTGTCAGTGTACTTTCAGTTGTGCCGCAGGCGAGCTGGAACATGCCACGGTCCGGGCCAGCATCTGCAGCTACGGTTATTCGGTAGGTACCGGCCACGATGTTTGACACGGTGAATGTGATAAAGTCGCCGGTTGCATTTGCATTCGGCGCAACAGCGCGCAGGTTGCTGAAGGCTGCATTTGTTACGATTTGACGTGCATCGCCCGGGCAAGTGGTTGCGGGTAAATTTTCCGCTTCGACCGCGTTGGCTGGCACAATTGTGTAGGTTCGCCCGGCTTCGGTTGCGAATTCCCACAACCCGGGCAGAACCATCTGTGGCGCCAGATAATTTGTGCCGAGCTTGACTTCGATTGGCCATTTCGACCGGATGCGGCATTTGTTACCGAGTTTGGAGAGGACGTTAGCCGTAACGAGCTTGTTACCTTGCCACTGAATGTCCACCACAAACCCACCCCGTGCACACAAGCCGGTTACGCTACCGGTTGACAATGCACCGGGTAACGCCGGCAGCAGGAACAGTTCGTCAGAATGGCTCTGTAGCAACATTTCAGCAACGCCCATTAGTGCGCCAAAAATACCGTCAATTTGTCGGTTGTTCACGTCGGTGAACATCAGATTGGTCGAGACGTAGTTCTTGAGGAGATTCGTCAAAAGCAGGTAGGCGCGGTCGCCGTCCATCAGCCGGTTGCGACAGCACATTTTCCATGATTTGTCCCAGCCGGTGCTGCCGAGGTTGTCGCCTGCGCGGATATCCAACGAGACTTTTGCTGCAGCGGCAAGTTGCGGGGTATAAAACGGTGTGATTTCATCGCCAGGGAACAGCGCCACCAGATGTGACAGATGCCGGTGTGTATCGGTCGGGCTGTCAACATCTTCGAGCCATTCTTGTAGCTGGCCGAGCCGACCGATCTGGTTTGGCGGCAGTCGGTCGCGGATAACGACGAGGTTGCTTCTGAATTCGGTGTCAACCCCCAGGATTTGGCTGGCGCGAATCACGTTATTGAACAGGTCCCGCACGAGCTGGTTATCAATGGTTGGCCCGGCCACGTTCGGTACCTTGAACACTGGATGGTCGTGCTCGGGCGAGTACGATGGTGTCGTTACCAGCCAGGTTGTGTTCGAGCGATGCGGGACGAGGTAGTCCACGAAAAATTCGGCTGCACTTTTCATGAGCGGATACGCGTGTGTGGCCAACCAGTTTGTGTCGCCGCTGTACTGGTAGTGCCACCAAAGGTGTTGACACAGCCACGCGCCGCCGCTTGGCCAGATTCCATCTGCGCCGTTAATTGGTGCGGCGCCGCGCCACAGGTCTGTGTTGTGATGCACCACCCAACCGCGTGAAAAGTAATTTGTCCTGGCAACACGTGCGCCTGTGACAGCCAGATCGGCTATCATGTCAAACAACGGCTCGTGGCATTCCGACAGGTTGCAAACGTCGGCACCCCAGTAATTCATTTCCTCGTTGATGTTGAGTGTCATCTTGCTTTCCCAGCTCGGGTTAGTTGTGTTGTTCCATTTGCCCTGCAGGTTCAGCGGCTGTGAGCCGGGACGCGAGCCGGCGATCATCAGGTACCGCCCCATTTGAAAGTACACCGTCAGAATTTGCGGATCGTCCCCCTCGGTTACTCGTCTGATTCGCTGGCCTGTTGGGAGGTTTGTTTTCCAGGTCGAGCCAAGGTCAAGCTGCACGCGCCTGAACAGTGCCTGGTAATCCGCCTGTTGCGCGGCGCGCAATTGTTCGTATGTCAGCTCGGCTGCTGCAGCCAGAATGTTCGAGCACAACAGGGTCGGATTTGCGCTGATGTCGTCGTAACGCAAAAAATTCGATGCTACAGCAAGCAACAGCGTAACTGCATTTGCATTTGTGACGCTGATTGAATTGCTCCCAATGTTTAGCGTGCCACCTTCGGCGATCACACGCACGCGCGCTTCGTATTCGATTGCGTTGGTCAGGCCGGTGTCAAAATACTCCGGACGCGGTTTGACACTGACCTTTGCGCGCAGGACAAGGTCGTTCCCGGACTTAAAAACCGAGTTGGACGGTTGCAGTGTTGCGAAACTGCATGTGAAAGCGATTTTCCCCGGTTGATTTGCTGTGAGTCGCACAACCAAAACGCGGTTGCTTGGTGCGCTGGCAAACACGTCGCGTGTGTAGGTTACACCCCCATGGTCGTATCGCACCGTAACGGTGGCTGTATCGAGATCAAGAATCCGTTTGTAGTTTGTTGCGCCCGAATGCGGGAAGGTCAGGATCAGACTGCCTGCAGGTTGGTACGATGCCTGCCGGAGCGGCTGACTCATCAGATATGCCTGTGCCTCGGTCCAGATATTCGAGCCGCTGAACACCTTGTCGCGCATCGCACCCAACCGCTGTATTGTCATGTTGGGGTTTTCGTAATAGTGCGGTTGCCCGATCCAGATTGTGTCCTCGTTAAACTGGATTTCTTCGGTGGTAATGCCGCCATAGACCATTGCAGCCAGCTTGCCGTTACCAACCGGATATGCATCGTGCTTCCAGGAAATGTCATTGCTGGGTACACCTGCATTTGTTGACCAAAGAATCAATGGCCCAGGCTCGGCCAGCACATACGGGTTGAAGAGAAATACCAGTGCAACAACAACTGCACAACAACTCCTTGGCACAACGTTAACCAACATCGCTTTTTTGTGTTAAAACTGGAACAGGTCACACGCAAAAGCAAGTGTGGGCCTAGCTCTTGCGGCTTGTGCGATTCAGCGCCCTCCACAAACAAAACCGCATGTACCAACTAGAAACCGGTGGCGGAATTGGAGTACCCGTTGAGAACCTGGTCTGGCTTGAGTTTGCTGCGGACCGTAAGCTGCGTTGTGCGCCGGCAGAAACATCTGTGGACGGGATTTTCATGTGGCTTGCGCCGGTATCGAATTGGTAGGTTAGATGCCGTAACTGCGGGCATGCATGAATTAGCGGCGTGCCTACGGTGGCCAGGTGTGTACGCGCAGGCCGGTTTCGGAACCAAAAAACCTAAAATGCAATGAAACGAGCACTTGTTTTGGGTGGTGGCGGTGCACGCGGGTCGTTCCAAGTTGGGATGTTGCACAGCCTTGTGATTGAGCGCGGGCTGGACTTTCAGATCATCCGCGGCATAAGCGTGGGTGCGCTCAATGCGGCATTCCTTGCCCAAGCGCACTCTGGTGGATCACGGGCAGATTCACTTGCTGCATTGCAACAGAAAGTGATCGAGCTTGAGCGGCTCTGGCTGAGTGAGATCAAAGGTAACCACAGTGTGTATGCCGAGCGGCCCGGTGGCATTGTGGGGCTAGCTGCTGGAGCAGACAGCCTGTACTCGCTCGAGCCGTTAAAACGGTTGTTGCAAAAGCATCTCTCGATCGCCGCACTGCGCAATTCGGGCCGGAACTTCAAGGTCGGTACGGTCTCGCTGTTGACCGGTCTTTATCATGAATGGGGGCCGGATGATGCGGCGTTTTTGGACAAGGTACTTGCCTCGGCTTCGATTCCGGTTGTGTTTCCGTTTGTCAAAAGCGAAGCGCCAAAGGACATCTTGGTTGACGGTGGTGTGCGTAATATCACACCGCTCTCGAGTGCGTTTGACGCCGAGCCGGATGAAGTGTACGTGTTGCTTACCAGTCGGTTGATTCGCGCAGACACAGGCCTGCCTGAATCGGGTGTGCAACAGCAGCCGTTCGAGCAATGGGATGACAGTTGGCTGGGCACAAAAGTCTCAGGGTTCGACGTGCTGAAGCGTACGATAGAAATCTTGACCGACGAAATTTACCTGGACGATATCCGCGGCGCGCTACAGTGGAACAACGTACTGGAGGCGATCAAAGATGTGCTCCGAGCCACCCCTGATTCTCTGCAACGGCGGAGCCGAAAACTCGCGCTTGCACTCCAGAAGCTGCGCAACTCGACCCGTAAACGGCTTGTGCCGGTGCATGTACTTGCACCGCAGGTCTGGTACGGCCACAACAACAGTTCAACCGATTTTGCCCCGGCTGCAATTGCTGCTGCAATCGAGCACGGCAAACAGGTCGGGCGCGATCCGGCCAAGTGGTTGAGCCCCTGAGTGATACGGTCAACGGCTGCTCGAGGCGGGTTTTTCAGGCTGTTTATCGCGGCGCTGGATTTCACCTGTCATGGGCACGAACCGAACAGGCAACACAGCACGTTTTTCAAGCTTGTCTCCTTGTTTGCGCAACAAAACCAGCTCCTGATCCCAAACCGGCCCGATTGGAATTATCATCCGGCCACCGTCCTTGAGCTGGTCAATCAATGGTTGCGGTACGCGTTCGGGTGCGCATGTGACGATGATCGCATCGAACGGTGCGGCTTCAGGCCAGCCTTTGTATCCGTCGCCGGCGCGCACAAAAACGTTTGTGTACCCGAGCCGTTTGAGGTCTGCCTCAGCGCGTTTTGCCAGCGGCTCGATGATCTCGATTGTGAACACCTCTTTGACAAGCTCGGCCAGCACGGCAGCCTGATAACCCGACCCGGTACCAATTTCCAGTACACGGTCGGTCGGTTTCGGGTCCAATTGTTCAGTCATGAACGCGACTATGTACGGTTGCGATATTGTTTGGCCGTAGCCGATCGGCAGTGGCCCGTCCTCGTAGGCGTCAGAGCGGAATTGCTCAGGCACAAACTCGTGTCGTGGTACTTTGCCCATGACCTCCAACACGCGCGCGTTAGTGATCCCTCGGCCCCAACCAGTCAGTTGCTCCTGCACCATCCGTTTGCGCGCGGCTGCGTATGGGTCGTGCCCACCGGGCGCAGGCTGATTTGTCTGAGCTGAACCGCACCCGAACAGCCCGGTCAACCACAATGCAATCACACAATTCATAAATCGCACATGGCAAACAATACCCGCTATAAACGCAATCTGCCACAGCCATTTTGTGCCCGGCGGGCAAATGCACCAGCATACAGTTGGGCGCAACCTGCCCGAACCGCGCTGCCGATCCATGGTTCAAACACAATGTATTGGCATTGGCTGTGTAGGCAGCGAACAATGTATCCGGTTTTTTTGACCGAAAAGGTGTACGGCATTGGAATTAGCCGGAGTTGGTTTGCGGCATTTTTGCGTCGGTTTCTTCTTGCCAACTCGACACGAGGTTGGGTGCATGGCAGGTTTTGATGTGTGAAAACCGAGAAGCTACAAAACTTGCGCAAGCTGCTCCGGTCTGTTGGCCGGTGTATTGTGGCGTATTCAGGTGGGGTTGATTCGACTTTTCTTGCGTATGTGGCGTGGGATGAGTTGGGCCGGGATTTCCTGGCTGTGATTGCCGATACACCGAGTCTGGCGCGGCGTGAACTTCAAGAAGCACTTGATGTAGCGCGCAAGTTCGGGTTTCCGGTACGGGTCATTAGAACGCACGAGTTTGAAAAGCCCGAATATGTGTCAAATCCGCCTGACCGATGTTATCATTGCAAGCGCGAGTTGTTTTCCGTGCTTGAAGAGATCGCACGTGCCGAAGGGTTTAATGCAGTTTTGTACGGTGAAAACGCAGATGACACCGGCGATTTTCGGCCCGGTAACCGTGCAGCAACCGAATTTGACGTGCGTGCGCCGCTCAAAGAGGTCGGGCTGACGAAGGCCGAGATCAGAGAATTATCTGCGCAACTCGGGTTACCCACGGCTGACAAACCTGCGTTGGCATGTTTAAGCTCGCGTGTGCCGTATGGCCAACCTGTTACACCGCAAAAACTTGCCATGATCGAGTCGGCTGAGGCTGTGCTGCACGAGCTTGGGTTCCGCCAGGTTCGCGTTCGTCATCACGAATTCAAATCCGACATCCGAAATCCGGGATGCGAAATTGTCCTGAACCTTGCTCGCATCGAGGTGAGCCGGGGCGAGTTGGCTAAATTTTTGGACACAGCCGTTTTTGCGCGAGTAGTCGGTGTGTTCAAACAGATCGGTTACAACTTCGTTACTTTGGACTTGGAAGGGTACCGGCCAGGTAGTTTGAACCAGGCTGTCCGGAAGGCTGCGCACGTGGATGCAGACAAAAGTGCGGCATGAATTGAGCCGCTTTTCCAAACAACTTTTGACCTGCAACTTTTCAGCTTTACCGGTTTAACTAGCAGATGAATCCGGTTCGTATGGCGCAATTCAGTTACAAGGCAAGGCGTCGGTCAGGCGAGGTTGTTGAAGGGCTGCTTGACGTGGCAGACCGTGCCGCTGCACTTGCTCAGATCGAGCGGCTGGGGCTGTTCCCCGTTGCAATCGAGCCCGCAAAGGGCAGTGCAGTTGCACAAGCTGAGCGGGTTGAGCGGGGTGGTAAACGCGCCTGGACAGCCGCGTTACCGCCGACATTGCGTCAGATTTTCGAGCGGCAACGCAGACCCAAATTACACGAGCTAGCCACGTTCACACGGCAACTTGCAAATCTGCTCAAGTCCGGCATGCCAATGACAGTGGCCCTGAACAGCATGACACATTTGCAAACCAAGGGTATCTCGACCGAGGTCAGCCGCCAACTGCGCCAGGATGTCATGGAAGGCCACAGTTTGTCCGATGCAATGGCCAGGCAACCGGTGATTTTCTCGGATTTGTACGTTAACATGGTCCGCACAGGTGAACAGAGCGGTGCGCTTGTGGACGTGTTGCGGCGCTTGGCCGATCATTACGAGCGATTCGCGCAGGTCGAGTCAAAGTTCAAATCTGCGCTTGTGTACCCTGCGTTCGTTGCCGTGGTCGGCATAGCAATAGTGATATTTTTCATGGTGAAATTGTTGCCGACGTTTATGACAATCTTCGAGGGCATGCAGATTCAGTTGCCCATGATGACACGGCTGTTGATCGGCATCAGCCACGGTTTCACGCGGTATTGGTGGTTGATTGGTTTGGTGATTTTGGCTGTGTATGTCATCTTCAAACGGTTCCAGGCAACCGAAGAAGGCAAACGCAAGCTCGATGCGTGGATGATGAACGCCCCCATAATCGGTCGGGTCGTGCAGTTGAACATCTTCGGCCAGTTCGCACGCACACTGGGTACGTTGCTTGAAAACGGTGTGCCGGTATTGACCGCATTGAAGATTACAGAGCAAACAATACCGAACCGGGTTGTACGCGAGGCAATCGCGCGAACGCGACAGGAAGTCACCGACGGCAAAACAATCGCGCAACCGCTGGCCCGGAGCAAAATTTTCCCGCAATTGATGATTGACCTGATCAAGATCGGCGAAGACAGCGGTGACGTGCCGGGCGTACTACGTAATCTGGCCGATACTTACGAGGACGAACTGTCGGTTGCGTTGCGTGTGATGACGAACCTGATCGAGCCGGTGATAATAATTGTGATGGCTGTCGGCGTCGGATTTCTGTTGCTCAGTGTGTTGTCTGCAATGTTTGCCATGACAGCCAACATCGGCAGTTCAATGGGTGGGGTTAGATGAATGTGCATCGGCAAAACTTGGCCGGGTTTACCCTCATCGAGATCATGATTGTGGTGGGTATTTTGGGCCTTGTTGCAATGTGGGGTTTGCCGGCCATTTATCGTGTTTCAACACAGGAAACGATCCGTGAGGCCGTCAATGACATTGTGGAAGTGTGCAGTCATGCCCGTGCACATGCAATACTCCAAGGGCGCACCGTCGAGCTTGTTTTCAGGCCACAAGAAAGACGCGTCAGTCTCGCCGGCGCAGGCCCGGGCGCAGACGCAAGCGGGCCGAGTCTGTTGGGCGGTCTGCCGGGAGCAACACGTGCATCTGCCCAATGGCCAGACCGTGTAATGCTCGAGATGCTCGATATTAACTTTGTTGAATACAAGGATGCTGAAGAAGCACGCGTCAGGTTCTTCCCGAACGGGACTTGTGACGAACTGACAATAATCTTGCGCTCCGAGCGGAACGAGTACCGGAAAATTTCGCTCGAGGTGACAACCGGTTTGGCCGAAGTCGAGGTGATTCGATGAAACTTGATCACAAACCAGCAGTTGTGTGTCTGAGGGATCAGGCCGGGTTAAGCCCGGCTGGTCCCGGCACTCGACATGCAGACTGCGGGTTTCGGGTCGCGACCGCTTTCAGCCTTCTTGAGGTAATGATCGCCATGGCGGTCTTTTTCATGGCCGTGTTTTCGATTCTCGCTTTGGTCTCGAACGGCTTGCGAAATGCATCCGTATTGCTCGAGATGCCGGTTGACGCCGGTATGTTGGCTGCCGAACTTGCTGAGACAAACAGGTTGGAAGAAGGGTTCGACTCGGGCGATTTCGGCGATATTTTCCCTAACTACAAATGGGTCAGGCAAATCACAGAAGTCGGCTCGAACGGCCTGTACCAGGTTGATTTTGCCGTGATTCATGATGTGCGCGGCCGATCGGTCGAGACGCGCATGAGTATATTGCTTTACCGGCCCGGGACCGGGCCGGCCCGACCTGGCATGCTCAGACGATGAAACCGATCCGACAACCGCACCAGGCTGCACTGACCCTGGTCGAGGTGCTCATAGCAATTGGCCTGCTGGGTATGGTTGTGGGGGCGATTTATTCGAGTTGGACCGCTATCTTGCGCGCTTCCAAGGTCGGTCAACAAGCCGCCGCAGCAGCACAACGTGAGCGAATGGCCATTCAGGTGATCGAGCAAGCCCTTAACTCGACCTGCATGTACGCCGCAAACGGCAGGTGGTATGCATTTGTGGCTGAAAACGGCCCCGATGCAATATTGAGTTTTGTTGCCCGGTTGCCAGAGTCGTTCCCGCGTGCAGGCAAGTTTGGCGGTCTGGATTTGAGGCGAGTGACGTTTTCGCTCGAATCGGGGCCAGACGGCCAGAAACAACTCGTGCTGCGTCAAAGCCCGTTGCTCATGGAGCCTGACGAAGACGAGGAAAATCATCCGTTGGTACTCGCACGGAATGTCAAAGAGCTGAAACTCGAATTTTGGGATGCAAAAGCAGGTCAGTGGACTGAAGAATGGCGTAACACAAATCAGTTGCCAAGAATCGTGATGGTGGCACTCACAGTCGGCCGCCCTGGCGCAGACACATTCAGTCAGGCCGGTCAGGTGCAAATGGTGCGATTCGTCAATCTGCCTTGCAGCGGTGTGCAGCCGGTCTGGCAAGCGCCGGGTTTGCAACCTGGGGGTCTGCGCCCCGGACAACCCCCTGTCCTGCGCCAGCCTGAGCCCGGCCAAAACCAGCCTGTTGTGCCGCCTCCGCCACAATCAGCTTTTATTCCTGGAGCTCCACAATGAAAACGCGCCATGGCCATGGAATCATAACCGAGGAAACCGGTATTGCGCTTATTATTGTAATGGTTTCGATCATCGTGCTTTCGGTTTTGGCGGGTGGATTTGCCTATTCGATGAAGGTCGAGACAAAACTTGCCCAAAACACAAGTTACGAAACCGAGCTGATCTGGCTGGGCCGGTCCGGCGTCGAACGCGCGCGTTGGGTTCTGGGATTGCAGCTCGCTTACGGAAACGAACCTTACGATTCGCTTAACCAAAAATGGGCAGGTGGCCCCGGTAGTTTCACGATATCAAATTCACCCCTGGCAGAAATTGACCTGAACCAACCTATCGAGCTCGGCAACGGCCGAATTACAAGCATCAAGATCGTTGACCTCGAACGCAAGGCAAACATCAACCTCGCCAACGACGCCATGTTGCAACATGCACTCACATTGATTGGCGTTGACGCAGTTGAAGCGTCGGCAATTGCAGGTGCCATTCTCGACTGGATTGACCCCGACAATGCAACACATGCAGGCGGCGCTGAGACGGATTACTATCTTGGTTGTACACCGCCTTACGTGGCAAAGAATGGTCCAATAGATGACATGGCCGAGCTACTGCTGATCAAGGGTGTTACACCCGAAGTTTTCTGGGGGCAGCTCGCTTCCGAACGGCCAATACCGGCCTTCCAGGCAAAGGACAGAATGGCGGTTGGTCTGCGGCCTGAATTATCAGCTTACAGCATCGGCCTGGTTGACCTTTTTACACCGATTTCATCCGGGCGCATTAACATAAACACTGCTCCGGCGGCAGTTTTACAGTTGATTTCACCGCTTATAGACCCGCTGATTGCAGGTGAAATCATCAAGCTGCGCGCTGGGCCGGACGGTGCAGATGGCACTGAAGACGATACACCATTCCGTAATCCGGGCGAGCTTGTCAATGTGCCAGGTTTGAGCCGGCAAGCTGTCGAGAATATCATGCGAATTTGCGATGTCCGAAGCCGAACATTCGAGGTTACCGTTGATGTTGAAGTGGCCGGTTATAAACGGCAGTTCAAGGCTGTGCTCGGCCGGAACAGCCCGCAAGACATTCAGGTGCTAAGTTTCTACGGGAAGTGAAAGACCGCACCACAAGGGCGCAGCCTCACGCACGGATTACATTTGTGACCGGTACAGATACCGGTGTGGGTAAGACCGTCCTGACAGGCTTGATTGTGTTGTACCTCAGGCAGTGCGGTGTGAATGCATTGGCTATGAAACCTTTTTGCACCGGTGATCGCCTCGATGTCAGCGTTCTTGCAGCACTGCAAAGTCACCAGGTCGGGTTCGATGAGATTAACCCAGTGTATTTCACTGAACCACTTGCTCCCCTTGCCGCAGCACGCAAATGCGGTTACAGCGTAAAGATCCCTCGCGTGCTGAACTCGATCCGCGCAATGCAAAACAGATGTGATTGGCTTGTGATCGAAGGTATCGGCGGTGTGTCTGTGCCACTCACAAAAAGTTTCACCGTTGCGGATTTGATTTCAAAATTGCAGTGCGAACCGATCGTGGTAGCGCGCAACCGACTTGGCACAATCAACCACACACTCCTGACAGTTGATGCGCTTAAACGGACTGGTGTCAGGCAGATCAAGGTAGTTTTAATGGACCAGGAACAAGCCGATCCTTCGGCCGAGCATAACCAGTTGATTATCAGTGAGTTAGCTAGGGATGTGCCCGTTTACAGACTCAGTTTTCTCGGGCCAAATGCAAGTGAGCCGGCTTGCCTAAAAAAATCTTTGCCAAAGGTAAAAAAAGTTGTTGCACAGCTTTTGGGTTAAGGTATAGTAGCGCCGGTTAGTGGCTGTGCGTTCGCAGTGCGTCGAACGAAAAAAGCCACTTGACAGGTTGCGGCGATTCAGTAAATTCTTCGCCGCGATTTAACGAGTTGCGTTGAAACGCAGGTTTTTTAGAAAAGAAAAACCAGCGCGGCGTTGGGTTGTCGTCTTCGGCCGGAGCGCTGGCGCAAAAGAGCAAATTTCGGGGTGGAAACACCCGCTGTTCTTTGAAAATTGAATTGTGCGACAAGACAGAGCCCCTTCGGGATCGGGCGGGTTAGCAGCCCGGTCCGGAAGAGTTCAACCTTTACCGTCCGGTCTTAGCACCGGACAAGGATCAAGCTAACGTCTTTTTTGACGGAGAGTTTGATTCTGGCTCAGAACGAACGCTGGCGGCGTGGATAAGACATGCAAGTCGAGCGGGGACCAGCGGGTAGCAATATCTGCTGGTTCTAGCGGCGCACGGGTGAGTAACACGTGGGTAATCTGCCCTGAAGACCGGTATAACCCCGCGAAAGCGGGGCTAATTCCGGATGTGATTGTCGGGGGGCATCCTCCGGCAATCAAAAGCTGGGGCTCCGGTCAAAAGCCGGACCTGGCGCTTCAGGATGAGCCCGCGGCCTATCAGCTAGTTGGTGAGGTAACGGCTCACCAAGGCTCAGACGGGTAGCTGGTCTGAGAGGACGACCAGCCACACTGGGACTGAGACACGGCCCAGACACCTACGGGTGGCAGCAGTCGAGAATCTTTCACAATGGGCGAAAGCCTGATGGAGCGACGCCGCGTGGGGGATGAAGGGCTTCGGCCTGTAAACCCCTGTCATCCGGGACAAAAGCGTCCGGCCTAATACGCCGGACGTCTGATGGTACCGGAAGAGGAAGGGACGGCTAACTCTGTGCCAGCAGCCGCGGTAATACAGAGGTCCCGAGCGTTGTTCGGATTCACTGGGCGTAAAGGGTGCGTAGGCGGTCGGGTAAGTCTGATGTGAAATCCCGCAGCTCAACTGCGGAAGTGCATTGGATACTACCCGGCTAGAGGGTGGGAGAGGGGACTGGAATTCCCGGTGTAGCGGTGAAATGCGTAGATATCGGGAGGAACGCCGGTGGCGAAGGCGAGTCCCTGGAACACTCCTGACGCTGAGGCACGAAAGCTAGGGGAGCAAACAGGATTAGATACCCTGGTAGTCCTAGCCCTAAACGGTGCACGTTTGCCGTGGGCGGATTCGACCCCGTCCGTGGCGTAGCTAACGCGTTAAACGTGCCGCCTGGGGAGTACGGCCGCAAGGTTGAAACTCAAAGAAATTGACGGGGGCCTGCACAAGCGGTGGAGCATGTGGCTTAATTCGATGCAACGCGAAGAACCTTACCTGGGTTTGACATGCTGGTGGTAGGAGCCCGAAAGGGTAACGACCCCGCAAGGGGAGCCAGCACAGGTGCTGCATGGCTGTCGTCAGCTCGTGTCGTGAGATGTTGGGTTAAGTCCCGCAACGAGCGCAACCCTCGCGTCCCGTTGCCACCCCCGCGTAAGCGGGGAGCACTCAGGACGGACTGCCCCGTTCCAACGGGGAGGAAGGTGGGGATGACGTCAAGTCAGTATGGCCCTTATGCCCAGGGCTGCACACGTGCTACAATGCCCGGTACAATGGGAAGCGATACCGTAAGGTGGAGCAAATCCCCGAAAACCGGGCCCAGTTCAGATTGTCGTCTGCAACTCGACGGCATGAAGCTGGAATCGCTAGTAATGGCGCATCAGCTACGGCGCCGTGAATACGTTCCCAGGCCTTGTACACACCGCCCGTCACACCACGAAAGCCGGTTGTACCCGAAGTCGCCCTTTAAAAAAGGCGCCGAAGGTATGGCTGGTGATTGGGGTGAAGTCGTAACAAGGTAGCCGTAGGGGAACCTGCGGCTGGATCACCTCCTTTCTTACGGAGTTGCATGGCGCCCCGCGCAAAGTGGGGTTGCCTAGGTCGACCGATCCGCAAGGGTCGGCTCGGGCTCGAATGCTTGTCGCACAATTCAGTTTTCAAAAAACGGCCGGGTTCTTTGAAACGGTACAAGAGATCGAACCCTGACCGGGTCGGACCGCAGCAGATTGACCGCGGTTCGGAGCGCAAGACTTTTGGATTGTTAAAAGTCGGGGCTGTAGCTCAGTGGTAGAGCGGTAGCTTTGCAAGCTATAGGTCGGGAGTTCGAATCTCCTCAGCTCCACCAATCTGAATTGCGGATTGGCGGTTGCAGATTGCGGATTGAAAAAATCCGGCATGGCAAATCCGAAATCCGCAACCCGAAATCCGAAAAGGATTCGGGCGTGTAGCTCAGTTGGTTAGAGCATGCGCTTGATAAGCGCAGGGTCACTGGTTCAAGTCCAGTCACGCCCACCAGGTGGTGGACAATTTTTGCCGGGGCCAAACCGCGCCACGGGTTAAAAGCCGTAGCGCGGGTTGGCTGGGCCGGCTTGTTCTTTGACAACTACACACAGCAAAGACACAGGGCATATACAGTTCGCCGAGTTGCCATTGGAACCAATGGCGACGATTTAACGATCAAGCTACTAAGGGCGTATGGTGGATGCCTTGGTGCCAAGAGGCGATGAAGGACGTGGCAGGCTGCGATAAGCCACGGGGAGCCGCCTGCAGGCGTTGATCCGTGGATGTCCGAATGGGGCAACCCAGTGCCGCGAAAGCGGCACTATCACCGGATGAATGCATAGTCCGGTGAGGCGACACCCGCTGAAGTGAAACATCTCAGTAAGCGGAGGAAAAGAAAACGAACGTGATTCCGTTAGTAGTGGCGAGCGAAAGCGGAACAGGCCAAACCGGGAGGACTTGTCTTCCCGGGGTAGCGGGACCCCGCTAACGGAGAGAGGGCGGGTTAGCAGAACCTTCTGGAATGCTGGGCCATAGACCGTGAAAGCCGGGTATGCGAAAACCCAAACTCCTCCTGGGGTATCCCAAGTAGCACGGAGCACGTGGAACTCTGTGCGAATCTGTCCGGACCACCGGATAAGCCTAAATACTCCTTGGCAACCGATAGTGCACCAGTACCGTGAGGGAAAGGTGAAAAGAACCGCTTTTAGCGGAGTGAAATAGAGCCTGAAACCATATGCCTACAAGGTGTGGGAGTCCCGCTTTTGGGCGGGATGACCGCGTGCCTTTTGCATAATGAGTCCGGGAGTTATTGTCCGTGGCGAGCTTAAGGCTGGTTTGTCAGCCGGAGGCGAAGCGAAAGCGAGTGCTAACAGCGCGTTTAGTCGCGGGCAATAGACCCGAAGCGGAGGTGATCTACTCTTGGGCAGGTTGAAGTCTGGGTAACTCCAGATGGAGGACCGAACTCGTGGGTGTTGAAAAACCCTGAGATGACCTGAGAGTAGGAGCGAAAGACTAATCAAACCCCGTGATAGCTGGTTCTCCCCGAAATCGCTTGAGGGCGAGCGTTGTGGAAGTACCCGACGGAGGTAGAGCACTGAATGGCTTAGGGGCCCCACCAGGCTACCAAAACCAATCAAACTCCGAATGCCGTCGGCCACACTACCACAGCAGTCAGACTGTGGGGGATAAGCTTCATAGTCGAGAGGGCAACAGCCCAGACCATCAGCTAAGGTGCCAAAATGCGGTTAAGTGGAAAGGATGTGGCGTTGCAAAGACAGTGAGGATGTTGGCTTAGAGGCAGCCATCATTTAAACAGTGCGTAACAGCTGACTCACCGAGCGACGCTGCGCCGAAAATGATTGGCGATCAAACCGCATACCGAAGCTATGGATTGGCGGGTTCCTCGGAGCCCGTCAGTGGTAGGGGAGCGTAGCCGGCTGCGGCGAAGCGGGAGGGGAACCGACCGTGGAGCGCCGGCTAGTGAGAATCCGGACACGAGTAGCGATAAACCGGGTGAGAATCCCGGTCGCCGTAAACCCAAGGGTTCCTGGGCCAGGTTCGTCCGCCCAGGGTTAGCCGGGAGCTAAGGCGAGGCCGTAAGGCGTAGCCGATGCACAGCAGGTAAATATTCCTGCGCCGGGTGGGACTTAGCGACGTGGTGACGCAACAACAAAGGCGGCTAGGCAATCGAATGCTGAGCTTAGGCGCAAGCCGAAGCGTACCGCTGGAGGCGTTGCCGAGAAAAGCTGCGTCGTGTGTCCCATTCGCCCGTACCGTAAACCGACACAGGTGGGTGAGTGTAAATGCACTCAGGCGCGCGAGTGAAACCTCTCTAAGGAACTCGGCAAGTTAGCCCCGTAACTTCGGGAGAAGGGGTGCTCAAGGCCGTGACAGTAATGTTGCGGCTGCGAGTCTCAGTAAATTGCGCTCTGCGACTGTTTAACAAAAACACAGCTCTCTGCAAAGTCGTGAAGACGACGTATAGGGAGTGACAAGTGACCAATGCGGAAAGATTAAGAGGCCTTGTTAGTCCCGGGCAACTGGGGCGAAGCTCGGCCTTTAAGTCCCCGCGAATGTCGGCCGTAACTATAACGGTCCTAAGGTAGCGAAATTCCTTGTCGGGTAAGTTCCGACCTGCACGAATCTTGTAACGACAGAGCGACTGTCTCGGAGAGGTGCTCGGCGAAGCTGTAATGGCGGTGAAGATGCCGCCTGCCCGCAGTAGGACGGAAAGACCCTATGCACCTTTACTGTAAGCTCGTATTGGGTTCTGGTTAACGATGCGTAGCGTAGGTGGGAGGCTTTGAAGCCCCGCTTTCGGGTGGGGTGGAGCC
>Ga0272448_1003958_pt1 | contig 17197 bp, 8 predicted proteins | sample YNPCB0191_FD_202220 | JGI IMG/M metagenome (GOLD analysis project Ga0272448, IMG submission 202220) | Hot spring sediment microbial communities from Yellowstone National Park, WY, United States - YNP-CB-019-1 | ecosystem: Environmental > Aquatic > Thermal springs > Hot (42-90C) > Sediment... | reverse complement strand
CGGTGTCTCCTGGGGGTGGGATTGTTGTTCAACCAAGCCATACCCCAGGACACCACCGACCAAACCTAAATCAACTTAACTAAAACGATTTTTTTCCTCACCACCCAAATGGCTAAACTTCAGGGAGGGAGGGAGTGGAAACAAACGGAGGAAAATTACGATGAACTATAATATTCTGATCAATCGCTTCCTCATGATCTGCGCGATCACCCTGCTGCTGGGCGCGGTCCCGTGCCTGGCGGCGCCGTTGTCGCAGGATCTGAGCGCGGACTTCTCCTATACCAATACCCTGGGACAGCCGGTGCACCTGCCGGCGATCACCACCGCCGACACGCCGGACGTCATCACTAATAAGTTCCTCGGCCTGATTCGCTACTCGTATGAGATGGGCAAGAACCTGGTCATCAACGTGCCGGCCGGCACCTGGAAGATCAATAAAACGCTCTATCTCGACCAGATGAACCCCGTCTCAGGCACCCAGACGGAAGTCTCGCTGGTCGGCGCCGGGCAAACGACGACGATCATCCAGGGCGCGCCGGGCTACGAAGCCCTCCCGCTGGTGATGAGCGGCAAATATCTGACGGAACCGCGCGCCGAATTGTACCCTAACGCGCAGGAGACCAACGCCTATCATCACCCGCAGGTGAACGGCTTGAGCGTGTATGACGCCTCTGTCACCACGACGAAATACGGTCTGCGCACTATGTCCACCCCGCCGGGCGCCGTCAATAATCGCGGGGCATGGACGGCGAGCACGGCCTATGCCGTGAACGATCAGGTGACGGTGGATACCGATACCTTCGTCTGCACCGTCGCGCACACGGCGGATTCCGCCTCACCCTGGGTGAATAAACCCTACTGGGGCACCAACTGGCGCGCCTGCTGGCGTCTCAGCAACTCGTGTGTCAACGGCTTTTTCATCGACTCGCCGTTTACCGCCGGGCCGCTGGATGTCACAAAGCCAGGGCAACCGACCTACTGGAAAAACACCGACCAGTTCACGCTGGATGTGAGCGTCCGGAACAACACTACCAACCCCATGAGCGGGGAAATCGCCATCATCTCGATGGGCGATCTTGCTTCGGGTTTTCGTGGCGCGTGTTGGGCGTTGGAGGCCGATGGCACCGGTCTCTATTTCAGAATCAATGTGCCCAGCGGCATCGCCAATGAAGGCGATACCGGGCAATATATCCGGGCCAACCTTGGTCCCGCGCCCGGATTTGGGAACCACGAGATCACCGTCCAGATCGACTTTCGCGATCCGCAACGTCAACTGGCCGCCTGGGTCGATAAGGTCCAGGTGGGGGTGAACATCGAGGCCTACCCCAATTATCAATGGAGCGGACCTTGGGCCAGCTATCAACTTCCTGTCGGTACACGCCTTCCCTGTTATACTGACGATCCCTTCCAGCTCGGTTGCGGCAAGCGCGCCTTCGCTGGCACCGTCGAACCCGGGCAAGACTGGACCTACTGCGGGGTGAAACTCTCCAATGCCGTGCGCTATCAGGTACGCAATATCGGCGATGCCCAACTGCTGACCGGCGGCGGCACACCGACGGACAGCGGGCGCTACTTCACCAACGATGCCAACACCGTCGCCTTGCTGCCACTGGAGGATGCGCCTCCCGCGGATACCGACTACCTGAATCCCGCCTGGACGCTGGTGAAGGTGCAGCACGGGTATGCCGCCACCCCGAACGGACAAACGCCGCATTACGGTTACGGCTTCTGGCAAAATCTCTGCCAGAAGTTACACAATTCCATGGAACTCCGCAACCTCACCCTGCGCGTCCCGGACACCGTCTATGGCGCCGCCTACTCGACCTACGTGGGGTACGGGGTGAATATGAAGAACGTCACCCTCGACGGCGGCTTCAACTGCTTTGATCACTGGCAGTCCGGTTGCAACAACTGGATTCTTCGCCTGCGCAATGTCACCATGCAAAATGCCGCGAACGCCGGTCTCTATAGCGGTGGACAGGCGATGTATCTTGCCGACAACCTCACCGTCCAGAATTGCGGACGCTATGGCATCTTTGCGCATTTCTGCGGGGGCGATTGGACGAACCTGACGCTCTCCGCCGGTCCCTATACCGAATACCTGTTCATGCAGCCAGCCGACCAGTCGCAAGGCCAGCAGCTCAACGGGGTCACCATCAATGCGGACACCATCGATAACACCCCGACGAAAGGTGTCTTCTCCATCGGCTACCAGTCGGTCGGTGTCACCGGCCCCAGTTCCTTCTCCATGAAGAATGTCACCGCCTTGCATCTGCCGGCGGGCATCAACTTCATCGAGTTTCCGGAACACTGGCACGGCGGTTGGTGGCCAGAGGGATATCTGACCATCAAAAACGTGAATTTCTCCGTGGATAACGGCGGTAAACTGGCGGCTTTCGTCTGTGTCCAGACGCCGCGCTGGCACGGGCGCATTTACGATTGCACTCAGGCGCTGAGCCAGTATGTCAACACCTGGATCGATCAAAAATCCGGTGCCATTCCCTGGCATGTATACACTTCTGGAACCTATCTTGTGGGTGATGTGGTGGAGTACAACGGCAAACTCTACCGCTGCATTGCCAGTCATGGCGATTGTCAGCAGACTGGCGACACGCTGCGCCGCCAGCCGGAAGTCGGCACGGACTGGCAGTCCTACTGGCAGCTGTACAAGACCACGAATGTGATGCTCGTACATCCCGACTTCACTGCGCTGCCCACCAGTGGCTACTGGACCGAGGGCTGCCACACGCTGCAAATCCCGACCGGCGTGCTGTGGGGTGATGGGCATACCTACACCGACTTCCGCTGTGTGCAGAGCGGCGAGGCCGGCGATCCCAATCCGGCTAACCGCCCGAAGTGGGCGCCGGTGATCACCAACCCGCCCACGGTGGCGATGACTAGCCCCAGTGCCGGCAATTACCTGCCGAACTGCACGCTGACGCTGTCAGCCACCGCCAGCGACAGCGACGGCTCGATCACCAAAGTCGAGTTCTACACGAACACCGGGCAGTATCTCGCCGATGGCGTGGTCTCCGGCTCGGTCTACACGTACACCTGGAGCAACGTGCCGGCGGGCGTCTACAGCCTGACCGCCAAAGCCTATGACACCAATGCCGCCTCGACGGTATCCACCCCGGTGAATGTCACCGTGGCGAACATCCCGACCACCGGCCTGCTGCTCTGGCTGGCGGCGGACAACATCGCCGGCAAGAACAACGGCGATCCGATCACCAGTTGGAACGATGCCAGCGGCGCCGGTCGCAATGCCGTCTCCGTCGGCGGCGCCGCCCCCGTCTACACCACCAAGGTGTTCAACGGCAAGCCGGTGGTACGCTTCAATGGCAACAGCCTCTTGCAAGTCAGCGCGCTGCCATTGGGCCCGTACAGTATTGTCACGGTGTACAAGACGGCGGGCAGCAACGAGATCGTCTATGAGCAGAGCGATTCAATGCTGTTCAACCAGAACGGCAACTTCCTCTACACCGGCACTGACAGCACCGTTTCGGTGAAGCGCGCCGGTTCGCAAACGGGCAAGGATCTCGTGCTCGCCAATGCCGGCACCTGGGCGGCCAACTGCGATGTGCCCATCATGACATTGGATCAATTCGGTGGCACCGATGCCAGTGAAGCCTTCTCCATCAACAACAGCCCACAGTGGCTCAACCAGAACTATACCGGCAATCTCAACACCACCGCGGTGGCCACCGATCACTTCAACATCGGCCAGCGCGGCATGGGCGGGCTGGCACTGCACGGCGACATCGCCGAGCTCATCGTCTATGACCATGTGCTGAACAGCACGGAAAAACAGCAGTTGAACACCGTGCTCTTCCCGAAATATGCGCTGGATGCCGCCCCGACGGTGAGCCTCACCGCCCCGGTCAACGGGGCCATCTTCACCGCCCCGGCGAACATCACCCTCACGGCGTCGGCCAGCGACAGCGACGGCTCTGTCAGCAAGGTGGGGTTCTACAACGGCACCACGCTGATCGGCACCGCGAGCAGCAGTCCGTTCAGCTTCACCTGGAACGGCGTGGGGGTCGGCAGCTACACACTCACCGCCATCGCCTATGACAACCATAACGTCAGCACCGTCTCCGGTGCAGTGAACATCACCGTCAACACCCTGCCGTCCACCGGCATGCTGCTGTGGCTGAAGGCGGACGCCTTGAGCCTGAATAACAATGATCCGGTGAGCACCTGGACGGATGTCAGCGGCAATGGCCGCGACGCCGTCTCCATCGGCGGCGCCGCGCCGGTCTTCACCACCAACGTCTTCAACGGCAAACCGGTGGTGCGCTTCAACGGCAACAGCCTGCTGCAAGTCAGTGCGCTGCCGCTGGGCACCTACACCATCATCGCGGTGTTCAAGACAACAGCCAATACGGAAATCGTTTATGAACACGGCGATGACATGAACTTCAATCCGACCGGCAATTTCCTCTATACCAGCACCGTCAACACCGTGGCGGTGAAGCGCGCCGGCGCACAGACGGGGAAGGACATTGTATGTACGGGGGCGAATGCCTGGGCGGCGAACCGTACCGCCCCGATGATGACGGTGGACCAGTTCGGCGGAACGGATGCGAGCGAGACATTTGCCATCAACACCAGCCCGCAGCCGCTGAACCAGACCTACACCGGCAATCTGAATACGACGACCGCCACCACGCTGCACTTCAATATCGGGGAGCGCGCCTCCTACGGCGGGCTGGCGTTGCACGGCGACATCGCGGAGATCGTGGTCTATGACCATGTCCTCTCCACTGCCGATATGACGGCGGTGAATAACGCGCTGATGGGCAAGTATGCACTGGAGACCCCGCCCACGGTGAGCCTCACCGCGCCAAACAACGGTGCCATCTTCACCGCGCCGGCCAACATCACACTGACGGCCACCGCCAGCCCGAACAACGGCGGCAGCATCAGCAAGGTGGAGTTCTACAACGGCTACACGCTACTCGGCACCAGTTCGACGAGCCCGTACAGCTATGCCTGGAACAGCGTGCCCGCCGGCAGCTACACGCTGACTGCGCTGGCCTATGACAACGCCGGCTTCACCACCGTGTCGTCCACGGCGGCGATCACGGTGAATGCCCCGCCGACGGTGAGCCTCACCGCCCCGGCGGCCAACACCAACTACGTCGCCCCGGCCAGCGTGACCATCAACGCCAACGCCTCGGACAGCGATGGGACGATCAGCAAGGTCGAGTTCTACCAGGGGAGCACGCTGCTGGGCACCGATTCGACCAGCCCCTACTCCTACACCTGGACCAGCGTGGCCATGGGCAACTACAGCCTGACGGCGAAGGCGTACGACAACAACAACGCTGTGACGACCTCATCCGCGGTGAATATCATCGTCTGGGGCACCAGCGACATCGGCACCGTCGGGGTGGCCGGCAGCGCCAGCTACTCCGGCTCGACCTTCACGGTGAGCGGCGCCGGGGCAGGCATCACCAGTACGGCGGATGCCTTCCGCTATGTCTACCGCCAGTTCAGCGGCAACACCACCATCGTCGCCCGCGTGGCTACGGAAGCCAGCGGCACCTCGACGGAACGGGCGGGGGTGATGATGCGGCAGAACCTCAACGCCAACAGCATTGAGGCCTCATCGCTGCATATGCCCACGTCCTCCTACTACGTCTACTTCCAGCGGCGCACCAGCGCCGGTGGCAGCACCTCCTCCTCCAGCGCGACCGGCGCCGCCGCGCCGTACTGGGTGAAGCTGGTGCGCAGCAGCAACACGCTCTCCGCCTACCTGTCCGCCAACGGCAGCAGTTGGACCCAGGTGGGTTCGGGCACGACCGTCACCATGACCGACCCCATCTACGTCGGCCTGGCGGTGACCAGCGGCTCTACCAATGCCGCGAAAACGGTCACCTTCGACAATGTGAGCATCACCCAACCGTAAGGGCGACATCACGGCCACACGACCAGGCCGGGGACGCTTCCAGCAGCGAAGCGTCCCCGGCCTTCACTTTCTCGAGATTCTACGCCGTCGAGTACCATCCCGACACCAGCGCGACAAAGGCAGACTTTGTGCATAGTAGTTGGATCATCCGATATGCTATAATGGCGCGAACAGCGATTATGAACGGGGAGCAATCTTAATGCGTTATGGGATTTTGATGCTGGCGTGCTGCGCCGCATTGTCGGCGTTTGCGGGCACGGTGGGGTGGCGGATGGATGGCAGTGGGCGGTATCCTGCGGCCACGCCGCCGGCGAATTGGAGCGCCACCGACCACGTGGCCTGGGCGACGGCGCTGCCGGCGTGGAGCAATGCCAGCCCGGTGCTGGTAGGGGAGCGCATCTTCGTCTGCGCCGAGCCCTCCACATTGCTCTGCCTGGACCGCACCGGCAAGATCTGCTGGCAGCAGCACAGCGACTATGTCGATTTACCGGTACCCGGCAATCAGACCGATCACTCCGCGGCGCTGGCTGACCTGGATAAACAGATTATGGCGCTCAGCGCCGACATTTCCAATAATCGTGCAACAATCACTGCGTTGGAGATAACATTGAAGACCGACCCGACCAACACCGATGCACAGGAGAAGGTGCAGGCGGCGAGGCGTGAAGTCGTGAAAGGGGAAAAAAGCCTGGCCGTGCTCCAGGGGCAGCGTGAGGCGCTGGCGCCGCCGGCGGAGTGGAAGATGCCGAATACGCAGGCCGCCAATGGCTACAGTTCCGACACGCCGGTCAGCGACGGCACGCATATCTACGCCTCGTTCGGCTCCGGCATCGTCTCCTGCTTCACCGTGGACGGCACACGGCAGTGGACGCGCTTCCTCGAAAAGCCCACGCACGTGTGGGGGCACAGCGGCTCTCCGGTGCTGGTGGGGGATACCCTCATCGTGCAATACCTCGAGATGTTCGGCCTGGATGCGAAGACCGGCGCGGTGCGCTGGCACGCCAAACACCACCATATCTGGGGCACGCCCGCTGTGGCGCGCCTCGGGACGCGTGATGTCATCCTCACCGACGGCGGGGAGGTGGTGAACGTCGCCGACGGCAGCACGCTGGCCACCACCGGCATGCCGCTGGAGTATAACTCCCCGTACTTCCAGGATGGCATCCTGTATTGCGTGAGCAACGACAAAGCGCGCGCCTTCCAGCTTGCGCTGAAGGACGACGGCAAAGTCGAGGTGACTCGCCTGTGGGAAACCACGGTGAGCAGGGAGCGCTACTACGCCTCCCCGCTGCTGGTGGACGGCCTGCTCTACGTGGTGAATAAGAATGGCGTATTGAGCGTGTTGGACGCGAAGGACGGCACCCTCGCCTACGAGCAGCGTCTCGACCTCGGCGGCACCGTCTACCCCACGCCCATCCTCGCCGGCAAGACCATCCTCCTCAGCAGCGACACCGGCAAATCCGTCACCATCACCCCGGGCCGCACCTACCAGGAGCTCACCCGCAACACCCTGGACCCCTACCGCACCACCCCGGTCTGCGACGGCAACCGGCTGTATATTCGGACGACGAAGAAGGAGAGCAAGTTGTATTGCTTCGAGGAATAGCACCGAACAGCCAGGAATGGAGGAATCGTGCCGAATCCTGATCATACTCTCGTCCACTTCCTCACCCTCTCGCGGTTCCGCGTCTGCGAGCATTACCAGCCGAAGCTGCTGGCGTGCCTGGCGGCGCTCGATGATGCGCAGCTCGGACAGGCGGCGGGTGGCGTGGGGCTCCACAGCATCGTGGGGAACATTCACCATATCCTCGAACACCTGCGGCGGCACACGGACTGGATTTGGGCGCGCTGGAAAGACCCGCAGGCCGGGAGCATCGAGGAGTACTTCCCCACCGGGAGCGATACCTCGGCAGAATTGTCACAAGTCGTGCAGACTACGTTCGCCGCCTGGGATGCCGCTGTGCATGAACTCATCGCCCATGCACGGGAACATGGCACCCTGCCGGATGGCACCCCGAGCCTCTCCGCCATCTACCACCTGGTCGAGCATCTCGCCTACCACCTCGGGCAAATCGTGATGACGACCATCGAAGCCACCGGCGAAGAGTTCCACTTCTGCCGGCGGGGCATCAACGAGCGCGCGTTGAACGCGGCGGTGGAAGCAACAATAAGCGGATAATCTTCTTGGGGGTTGGTGCGGATGGGAGATAGGTTACCAGCGAAAGATACACCAGCGCCGTTTGGCCGGACCACCGATATCAATCGCCAGTGAGTGGTCATCGCGGAGTAACACCATATCATGCACCGATGCACCACACCATGTGAGATTCAGGCTGGATGGGTCCGGATAGACGGTCACGGGTAATTGGGCGATCACTGTGAAAGGGCGGCGAACCGCACAGAGTTCACCTCGGTATCCGACCGGGAAATCCGGGCAATGGCTATCAATGGCCTCGTGCAGCTTTTCGGTGAGTGGGATGGATGAGCGATGATGGCGTAAGAGCAGCATCACCTGACCATCAGCGGAAATCCGTAACGGTTCGTTGTTTGCCAAATCATCTGTGAAAACCCAGCTATCGGCGGTGCTGGAGTTAAACCAACGCAGTTGATGTGTTTGGTAATTAATCTGCAGCCAATACCAGCCGGAGGCGCTGGCTGTTTCCCATCCGCCGGCACTCACTTTCGGACATCCGCCATACTGATAGGGTTCCGGCTGTCCTTGGCCATTCAGTGTCGTCCTGATGCCGACAAACCACATCGGCTTCATCAGCAGCAGGTAGGCAGCAAAAAGCGCACATGCCGCCAGTACCAGCACAAGCACCGCGCACTTCCAGCCTCGCAGCCAACACCTCATCGGAATCTCCCTTCATGAGCGTTTATCATAACGCAAGGGTATGAAATCGTTGTTACAGTGAAATGACTCCGCAGTGAAAAGATCGGGTTCTTTGATCTTTGGCGCATTGCTGGAACCTGGATAAATGCTGTGCAATTCTCCTACGCCTTCCGCGCCACCCATCGCCACGCATTCGATCTGATTTTCACCAAACCGAACAGCCCAACGCTTGTCTAATGTATTATCACTTACCCACCAAGGAGTCCTTCATGAAGTACTCACGAGTTCTGCTGCTCGCAGGATTGGCGCTGCTGGTGTGCGCGCCGCTGTGGGCGGCGAAAGTGGAGCTGCTGCTGCCGCTGGGCCGCACCGCGTATCAGACCGATGAACTCATTGATCTGTCCGTGGTGCGCTCTGATGCGCAGGCGCTCCCGGCTTCACCGCTGACCATCCTGCTCACCGGGGCGGATGGCAGCAAGTTGACCTTCACCTTCGATGCCGCGGCGGTGGCGGCGGCCGGTAATGGCGCCCTGACCACCGAGCACTACCACCTGAACGGCTGGCTGTTGCGCCCGGGCAAGTACACCGTGCAGGTGTCCGTGGACGGCGCGACGGCGCAGAAGGACATCGAGCTGTTCAGCCACCTGCGCAAGACTACCTTCAAGCTGGTGCACTGGAGCAGCCGCGCGCAGGGCGATCAACATATCGGCGAAGGTGACGACGGCATGGGCTTTAACGTCATCTACGGCGAATATCGCCCGGGGAAAAACCCCATCGGCAACGCGGAAACCACCTTGCGCGGCGGCGCCGACTACATGCAGGTGTGCACGATGAGCGGCGCTCACCAGATGGACCTGCGCTGGCAATGCGACTGGTCCGACCCCTATGTCACCCGCGGCGGCACCGCGCGCGTGGTGCAGCAGGCGATGGCCAACCGCACCACCCCCAACTGCATCGGCGTGCACTTCTACGATGAGCCGGGCTTGACCTGGTACAACGGCTCGCCGCACGACCTGCCGCCGCAAATTCGCTCCTATAAGAGCGCGTTCGGCGTTGATCCCATCAAGTCCACCGACGTGAAGATCGGCGACGCCAAGTCCGTGTCGCAGTGGATGCAGTTCGCGCATTGGAAGGAATCCTTCATGGAGGCCGCGTGGAAAGAAGGGCGCGCCGGCGTGGAGAAGGTGAATCCCAACCTCATCTCCTGCACGCAGAGCCAGTACGCCTGGAACGCCTACACCGACGGCTACTACTTCAACGTGGCGCGCAGCCTGCCGGTGATCAGCGGGCACGGCGGGTATGACGATGGCCCTGGCGGCTACCTGTACCCCGCCTTCCACGTCGAATTCGGGCGCATGCGCGACCTTGACAAGCCGGACTGGTACCTGCCCACCTGGTACCGCAGCTCCTCTGACGTCTTCCGCCTGGAACAGAACATGTCGTTCATGGTTGGCCTGCAGGGGATGGCGACTCCGCCGGATTACGGGGCTCATGACCCACAGGGGAAAGCGGAATCGCAAGGCATCGTGGAATCCAATAAGCTGATGGGCAAGCTGGGCACCATCTTCACGCAGATGCCGGTTACCCGCGGCCCGGTTGCGGTGCTCTATGCCCTCGACCAGTGCATCGACGCACAAATCAAGTCCGGCATGATCGATAATTATGAAGGCGGCAGCCACTCCCGCGCGAAGCTGCTGCAGGTCTACACCGCCGGCAAAATGATCCACACCTCGCTCTTCCCCATCGTGGAAGAGGACGTGCTGGACGGCACGCTGGCCGCTCACCACAAGGCCGTGGTCATCGCCGGCGTCAATTACCTCGACCCGAAAGTCATCACCGCCTTGCAAGGCTATATCGCTGCCGGCGGCACGGTGATCGTCAGCGACGAGAGCCAGGTAGTGATCCCCGGCGCAACGAAGCTGGGCGTCCCCTGTACCACCAAACAGTACGACTTACTCGGCGATCTCTGGCATCAGGGGAAACAAGCCGAATCGATGACCGCGCGTAATGCCGGCGATTTCATGAAGGAAGCCGAGCCGGTGGCCAACGCGCTGAAAGCCCAGTTCGCCAAGTTGGGCATCCAGCCGGATCTCGACATCGACATGAGCAGCGTCTTCGCCGCCCGCCACGTCTCCGGCAATTTCGAGTATCTCTTCGCGCTGAACGCCACCTACGACGCCAGCAAGAAGCCCGACCATCTCGCCTCCAAGCCGGTCACCGCCACCATCAACGTGCCGGCAGATGGCCGCCCGGTCTATGAGCTTATTCACGGCGGCACGGCGAGCATCTTCAAGGCGGCCGGCAAGACGCTGGCTGCGCCGATCACCTTCGGCCCGGGGCAGATGCGTGCCTTCGCGCGCACCGCGCGCCCCATCGGCGGCGTGAAGGTGCAGGTGATGGGCATCAGTAAGGACTACATCGCGGCCCAGGAGCCCATTCATGTGGATGTGGTTGCCCAGGTCGTGGACAAAACAGGGGCGGTGCTGTTCGGCACCGCGCCGCTGCAAGTGCGCCTGCTCGACCCGCTGGGCGTGCCGCGCTACGATCTGTACCGCGCCTCGCAGGAGGGCCAGTTGAAGCTTTCCTTGCCGCTGGCGGTGAATGATCCGGCCGGCAAATGGACGGTCGAGGTGACGGAATTGCTTGCCAACACCCCCGGCACCGCCACCTTCACCTATACCCCGCCGGCACAATGCGGCGCGGCGGCGGTGGCCACCCAGCGTGCGGTCTTCTTTGGCGACGACCGCGAGAAGATCTTCAAGTTCGTCCGCGAGCATCAGGATGTGACCATCGTGAAGGGCACGAGCGGCTATGACAGCGCGGCGGCCGACCGGCTCGCCGAGACCCTGAAGCCGTGGGGCGTGCGCTGCACCATCGTCAACGCCGCCGAGGTGAACAAACCACGGACGCTCTCCGCGGATGAAGCGAAGACCTGGGTAGGGATCGAGTTCGGCGCCGCAGAAGCCGGCGACAAGAACTCCCCGTTCAAGGTCGGCTTCGCCGTCACCGGCCCGGTGATCCTGCTCGGTAATCCCGCTGACAACCCGCTGCTGGCGAAAGTGGCCGATTGGGGCTTCCTGCCGTACACCGTCAACGCGAACTTCCCGGGCCGGGGCCGCGGCTACCTTGCCTGGCAGTATGACGCTGTGGGCATCGGGCAGGAATCGCTCGCCGTCATCGCCACCGACGCCGACGGCATGGCGGAGGCCGTGGGCTCGCTCTATGAAGCCGCTGCCGGCATCGATCCGCTGATGCCATATGCGCCGCCCACCGCCAGCGTCATCGCCCCGGCGGTGAAGGACACCCGCCTGCCGCGCCTCACCACCGCCTGGCAGCTTGCGCTGCCGGACCGCCCGCTGTGGATGAGCGCGGCCGGTGGCCAGCTCAGCGTGGCGACGGATAACGGGCAGCTCACCGTGGTCGATGCCACCGGCAAGCTGGTTTCCCAGAAGGCGAACATCCTGCCGGCACCCAAGGATGCCGCCACCCCGGTGCCCGCTGCCTTGGCCAAATCCCTGCTGACCGGGCGTTCGGTGAAGCAGGTGGTCGCCGGCAACGGCGGCATCGCCATCACCTACTGGGGCGGCACCCTGCAGCTCTTCGGCGCCGACAACACGCTGAAAGCCCAACAGCAACTGCCGCAGGACATCGTCACCCTCGGCTGGAACGGCACCACCCTGGTCGCCGCGCTGGCGGATGGGACGCTGGTGGCGTTGAAATAAGACGCGTTATTCAGTGGGCCGGCTTTCAGGAGGAAATCCGGCCCACTGAAGCTGAACGCATGTATATTGTACTGCGCTGTTTGCGATTTGAGCGTATATGCAGTACAGTATGCCTAGCCCGGCGGGGCTGCCGCCAGCCTTCCAGACAGGAATCTCTACCCTCACGAATCTGGCTTTCGTGACCGAAGGTGATTCTTGTGTGGAAGGCTGGCAGCAGCCCCGCCCGATTTATGGAGGATGACATGGATCACATCATCGCCCACAACCGTGAGCGCTGGAATGCATTGGCGCACGCCAATGTGATGCACTCGGTACCCTATTTGCAATTCACCCGTGAAGATGCCATCGCGTATGTGTCTGTCCACGGGGTTCTTCCCGATGTCGCCGGCAAGCGGGTGCTCTGCCTGGCGAACGGCGGGGGACAGGCATCGGTGGCGTTCGGCTTGCTGGGCGCGGAGATCACTGTGCTCGATCTCTCCGATGTGCAGTTGGAGCGTGACCGCGAGGCCGCCCGCCACCACGGCTTCCCGGTGCAGACCGTGCAGGGGGACATGCGCGATTTGTCGATGTTCGCCGAGAATCATTTCGATATCGTCTGGCAGCCGTATTCATTGAACTACAGCCCGACGGTGGAGCCGGTCTTCCGGGAAGTGGCGCGGGTACTCAAACCGGAAGGGATCTACCAGGTGACCTTCGCCAACCCGTTTGCGCAAGCGCTGGATGATGACAGTTGGGACGGCACCGGGTATCGCCTGCGAGGTCTCTGCCTCGACGGGGAAGATATCAGCCACTACAGCCCCGTCTGGGAGGTCGCACAGCCGGATGGCTCGACAATCGCCGTCGACCGCCCCCATGAATTCCGCCACAACCTGAGCACCGTGCTGAACACGCTGGCCAGGAACGGATTTATCCTGCTGTACCTGGAAGAATGGACGCGCCAGGCCGACCCGCTCGTGCCGGGCTCCTGGGCGCACTTCACCCAGGCCGCCCCCCTCTGGTTCGATTCGTTTTGGCGACAGCACAAACCAGCAAGGTAAAGTATTGGCTCACGCTGCCTGAAAAAAATCCCCCCGCTCCGGCTGGAACGGGGGGATTTTGCATGAATGCGCACCGGTTCTGGTCTTACCGCTTCTTCCGCGAGGTGACCATCATGACCGTCGATGCACAGGCATCGTAGGAGATGTAGTTGGTGCTGTTCGGTTTGAGCGCCCAGACGACCAGCGTGTACTTGCGCGCCACTGTCGGGGTCCAGGTGATGGTCGACACGTTGCTGTAGACCCGGATATCGGACCAGCGCCAGCGGCGCCAGGCATCCTGATACCCCACGCGGAAGCGGTATTTCGCATTGGAGCCATCGGAGACATAGGCATTCAACGTGACCCTGGTATTCACCGTGCAGGTATCGCTGGGATCCGTTTCCAGTGCCACCGTGAATGGGATGGGCGGGGTCACCTCGAACGGGATGGACGTGGAATACTCCGCGTCCGTCTCCCCGCGCTCGCGCACCTCGACAATCAGCGTATAGTTGTTGCTGACCTTCGGCGTCCAGAGGCAGGTGCTCTGGGAACTGAAGTCCTGTAAATCGATTGTCGTCGTGGTGCCATCGGCCTCGTCGTAGCTCACGCTGAATTTATATTCGGGGTGCGCACCGCCGTAGGCCACGGCTTGCAGGGTAATCGGGGTATTGATGGGCGAGGGCGAGGGCATATCCGTCGACAGGTCGACACCACTCAACGGATCAACCACCTGCACCGTATACGGCACGGTGCTCAGTGTTTTATTCGGGTCGGCACCATTCAGATCGCAGACGGAGACGGTCAGCGAGGTCATGCCGGTGTTCTGCGGCACCCACTCGCAGGTCGATGCCGAACTGAAATCCTGCAGCGTGGTGCCGCCTTCTTCGAAGGAGAAGGCCAGGTTGGCGCCGCCGCTGGCATGGGCGGTCAACTGCACCGGCATGCCCACCACTACCGGCGTATCGGGATTCATCGATAAACTGACGGAGGTGAGAGGCGCCGTGACGGTGTACGGAAGGGATGTCGAAATGGGCGGCGTCGCCGGATCATCCAGGTCCTTCGCGAATACATGCAGCGTGTAATTGCCTTTATTCTTTGGCACCCACTGGAAGATCGACGCAGCGGTATAGCTGCTCGCGGCAACGGTGGAGGTGGAGTTGGTCACCGTAAAGCGATAGACCGTCCGGGACCCTCCCATGGAATCTGCCGTCATCGTCACCTGCGCATTGACCGCACAGAGTGAATCCGGGGTGGCGGTGAGCGACAGGTCGCTCAAGGTATCCGTTACCTCAAACCCGAGGGGTTCGGAGAAGAGCTCCTGGTCAGGGGTTTCACTGTTCTGGTCTTTCACGGAGACGACCAGGGTATATGACCCCGGATCCGTCGGGATCCACTGGCAGGTGTTACTGGAGTCGTAGGCGCGAATGATCGCATCATCCGCTTTGAACTGGTAGAGCAAGTGTGCGCCGCCGACCGCCTCCGCCGTTAACTGTACCGGTTCGTTGATCAGCACCGGCGAGGTCTTGTCAGCGGATAATGTCACGAGCGAGGTCGGCTGGACAATCTTGTACGACAACGTCTGTGAGGCCACTTCCAGGTCCGGTTGCGGGCTGTTCAAGTCCTTCACTTTGGCCTGCAACGTATACATGCCATCGGCCACCGGGCTCCAGGTACATTGGGCGGAAGCCGAGTAGTCCTGGATGGCCACGCCGTTTGCTTCGAATTTGTAGACTAATTGCGCGCCGCCCACGGCATTGGCTGACAGGGCAATCGCTGTATCAATTGTGCTCGGTCCCTGTGGATCCGCCGCCAGCGTGACGATACTGAGCGGTGGCGTCACGACAAAGGTGGTCTGGTCGGTAAAGACGGTGCCGTTCGGGTCGGAGATATCGACCGCCTGCACCTGCAGGGTATAGGTATCCGGAACCGTCGGTTGCCAGATGGTGGTGGGGGTGGCGCTCTGGCTCAGCGTCGTCCAGTTCCCATCGCTCCCCTGCACCTGGAATGTGTAAGTGACATTGTTGCCTTCAGTCGGCAATGCGGTCAGCGTCATGGGGGTGTAGATGGTTTGCGGCGAGGCCGGCGTCACCGCCAGGCTCACACCGCTTAAGGGGGTGTTGGGCGCCAGATGCAGCACGGTGACTCCCCATTGCTGCATGTTGTCGAAGGTTCCGCCCCAGGTCATCTGATCCGTATAATTCCCCCAGGTGGTATGCAGATAGACGATGCTGCCGATCTTATTATAGCCGACGCCCACCATGGAATGGCCCATCACCTGGATCATCACCGGGTGGCCGGCATCAATCTCCGCGCAGTATTGACCATACGTAAAGCCGCTCGGGGTTGTCGCCGGATCGAAAATCAATTGCGTGTAATTCTCCGTGACGCGATAGCCGCGCGATTCGGCGTAGAGACGCATGCCGTGGCAACCATCGCGACCGGAGATCGGGATGTAATCAAATAACGGATCACCACCCATATTGTAGTAGAACATGGTGGTGCCATCGGGATTCCCGAAATGCACATACTGGCTGGTGCCCATGAAGTCCGCCACGGAATCATCCGTGTGCGGCGTCCACCCATTGACCATGTACGGGTCGACATTGGAGTCATAGCCCGACCAGTAATCATCTACATGCCCGCGGGTCGCCCGGCCATCGATGCCCTCATGCGAGGCAATGAACGGACATTCACCGATCTCCCCGGCAATCGGATCAACCGCATGTCCCCAGACCGGTTCGTTATCGAGCGGGCAGGCGCCCCCATTACTGGGGCCGGCATACATATTGGGGTACCCATTCAGGTCGTAATAGCCCATCATCATCCCGGCGGCGGTAGGGGAACAGCCATAGCACCAGCTATACGCCGGCACGTTACTCAGCATGACGTCACCCAACTGATTGTGCACGCGCTGCGGAGGCGGCACAAATCCGACCGGTGGCGGGCTGGGCGGCACGGGCATGGCGCCAATGCCATTGCCGGCCTGACCGCGCAGGTGCCCGAGCGGCGCAGCCCCTACCCCGTATGATGGGGCGCTGAGGAACAGGAGCAGGATGAATACCGAGAGCAAGCCGGCGACGCGTCGCCACGCAAAGGGGAACCGCACACTCATCATATGACCTCCAGTGTTGCTGCAAGCAAAGGCCCAGCTCCGTGTCTGATGTTGTAAGACGGTCTGCGTCGACCGGCAAGTAAACGGAAGGGTACCTGTATGACGATAACATTCTTGCATACACTATGCAAGAGATCGGGTGGAGTACTATGCGTTATCAACATAACTTTTTCCGCATAAGGCAATTTCCTGGCGCGTACTCCTTGTATCCTCCGGAAGTAACCGACCCCATATACACGCTGCAGAGGGAGCAGACGTTACTATATGATATAGTAAGTATAACTCAGAGGGCGGACTGCGACAATGCCCTCGTACAGGGAGTTGGTGCTGACTGGGTCTACAGCCTCATGCTCATGCTCTTACTCATGCGCAAAATCCGGATTTTCACATCGGTACTACTGCATGAGGCATGGTAATTTTACTCATTTATTATTGCGCTGTGTACCCTTCCGGTCGTATATCCTGTTGAGTCAAAGAGGTGATTGCAAATTGATATCGCAAAACCGCCTCTGACTCGTTGTCTTTGCACACGCCTGTTTTTACTGTGGGGGTTTTCCCCCGCAGTAGCGCATGCTGGCCAGCCCTCACCCGGTCAAGTCG
>Ga0272448_1003954_pt1 | contig 17207 bp, 11 predicted proteins | sample YNPCB0191_FD_202220 | JGI IMG/M metagenome (GOLD analysis project Ga0272448, IMG submission 202220) | Hot spring sediment microbial communities from Yellowstone National Park, WY, United States - YNP-CB-019-1 | ecosystem: Environmental > Aquatic > Thermal springs > Hot (42-90C) > Sediment... | reverse complement strand
CGGGGTGAAGAATCAGGTGCCGGATCAACGGAAAAAGAATGATTTTTCCGAGAGAACAAACGCGGGATGAGACGAGGAGCGAAAATCGGAGGATTGGATTAGCACAAAATACTTGACAGACCCCGGCGTGGCGCTGTTGAGGTATCCACCCGGTGGACTGCCGCATCCTGCCAGCAGCACAGGCACAAACGTCAGGGCGACCACGCCCCATAGTCCGAGCGTCTGTCGGAACATATCCTATCCCTCCTTCCATAGAGGTATGTTGTTAGTCCAGGGTCTAAAGTCTAAAGTTCAAGGTCGCTAGATCTGCCTGCCGTTCTTTCTCTTACTCAAGCTCACCTATAATCGTCCCTCACCCCCCAGCCCCCTCTCCCCGAGGTAGAAGGGGAACTATATCCAGACCCACTACCACCTATAGTGCACTCCCCTCTACCCCTGGGAGAGGGGCTGGGGGTGAGGGACGATTATAGTATCGTTATGTTGCAGATTCTACCGCCGCACTAAACCCGTGATGACGCTGACTCTGCCACTATTGTGGCGTTTTCCCGACGATTTGGGGGTGAATGCGACACGGAGTCACGCCCCTCCCCATCCCGTGACAATTGTACGCCTGTGGGGATTCATAGACATATAAATGGCGCCGTTCCTCGCTGCAGGGTGAAGTGCCCGGGTATTGAGGATAAGTTAATGGAGCCCAAGTTTATGTATCGCTTGAGAACGGTACAAGCTTTCCAAAGGCGGTGATGTATGACAGCGTCCGATAGCATATTTTCCATACTTGAGCTCATCTGCATGATTGAGGAATCGATTTGTCTGCTCTATCACGAATATGCCAAGCATTTTCCGGAATATGCCGACTTCTGGCTGCACCTGGCCGGGGAAGAGGAGCGGCACGCGGAGATCGTCACGTCGCTGTTGCGTGATTTTGAGCAGGGGACGTTGATGATACAAGCCGCACACTATAATCCTGCCGAATATCACGATCTCCTCGAATCTATTACCAAGGCGGTGCGGACAGCGCAGACCATCCCCATCACCATTCGCCATGCCTTGCGCTTTGCCTTGCATCTGGAAGGCACCTATGCGGAGCAGCACCTCGAGGAGATATTCGCCACCGTTGCCCCGGGCCTGCTCGACACGCTCACCCAGCTCCATGAGGACACGTTGCGTCACCGGCAAACCATCGCCGACCTCTATGAGTCGCTGCCCTATGTACAGCGTGCGGCGAGCGCACCGGTGCGTTGAGAAGACGGCTTCTCATTCGTCGGACGTGCGCTCGTCGTGCATCGGCATAAATAGTGTATATTGATAGACTTTGTTGACATCTTAACGGTGGATGGTGGGAGAGTTGAGCGATCTGCACGTTTAGCTATGCTATAATCGCCATCGCGCCATAGGAGGGCGCGATGGATGAGCATGATGGCGGTTACCAGCGGGGCGTTCAGCATCCTCGAATTCATCTGCATTATTGAGGAGTCCATGGGCGTGTTATATCACGCGTATGCGAATCAATTTTCGGAGCATGCCGATTTCTGGCGACAATTCGCCGAAGAAAAGAGCCGGCATGCCGCGGACATTGTCGAGCTATTGCGCGAAGATGCGCCGAATGCATTGGCAGGATACCCTATGCCGCAGGCGGTGGCGGCATACCATTCCCTGCTCGAATGGATCACTGCGGCGGTGCAGCGAGTGACGACGATCAGCATGGACCAGGCGGTGCGTGATGCGTTGTATCTGGAGCGCACATTTGCCGAACAGCATCTGCCCGGCCCTTTCCTCCCGGATTCCCCCCAGGTGCACACCATCCTCGACCACCTCGCTGACGAAACGGTGCAGCGCTGGTGGAAGCTCATGGCGTTGCAGATGACCATGACCTTATGGTACTGCGCGGCATAGAACTAAGACAACGAATCCCCGCTACTTACGGCGGAAATCCTGCACCCCGGTGGTTTTCAGGCGGAATATCATGCAAACACGTCACCCCATTGTCCGCATCTCGCAGTGGGCTGGGTATAATTCTCACGGAATGTCCGCGCTTGTCTGGGGGAGCTATGGAGGTCAGCCACGAGATCAAAGTAGGGGTGATGCGTTACCTGGAGGAGGTCGCCGCGCAATTGGATTATTTGACGCCGGAGGAGCGCGAGGTCGTTCTCCAGAACCTGTACGCGCGGATCGGGCACGCCCTGGCGCACAGCCATAATGGCAGCCCGACGCTGCGCGATTTGCAGCACGTGCTGGCGGAGATGCCGCAGCCCCGGCGGTTCAAACGGCAAGAGACCCGGGACGTTGGCGCCAGCGCGATACCCGGTCTGCAACATGGCCAGAAGATTGCCTTGCTCGGGGCGGCATTGCTGCCATTCAGCGTCTGGCTCTTTCTGGAGGCGCTCAAGCTGGCGTGCACGGCGACCAGCGCTGACAAGCTGAAGCTCTGGGACTGGCTGGTGATGCTGGTGGGGTTCCAGGCGCCGATGATCATCACCATGCTGGGCATCATGAGCATCGCCAGCCTGCGTGAGGCGCCGGAACCGCGCGGCGGGATGGCACTGGCGGTGTGCGTGACGCTCACCTTCCCGCTGCTGCTCATCGATGGCACGCTGCTCTTCCTGGCGCAAAATGGCCTGCACGGCCTGTGGAGCAGTTGGGTGATCCAGGTGGTGATGGGCCTGCTGCTGCTGGCACTGGACATCCGCATTGTCCGTTCCGTGTGGCACACAGCCGCCCGGCCTGCCGATGCGCTGGGGTGACCATGTGGCACGGCCATCCTGGCCGTGTATCGCCTTGGCTTCCAGCCCAGGCGACTTTATATATACGCGCCTTGGCTGGAAGCCAAGGCGACGCCACGGGCTGGAAGCCCGTGCCACGTGGAAGTGCCACTACGGAGCTACATCCGGCAGGTGCAACTGGCCGGCGTCATAATCGCGAAAGAAGCGGCGGGTCGCTTCCTCGCAACAGGCTTTCATCGCCAGGCGGATGGCCGCATTAGTTTCGTGCGTATCCCCGATCGACGGCCCCAGGATGCGCGCATACCAGTTATGGTAATGGGTGAGGACGCCTTCGAAGAGGTAAAAATTGCCGTAGCCGTAGTCGAAATGATTGGTATCGCGGTGGCTGAGGAGCTCGCAGCCGGGATACGGCCAGGGGGTGTCCATCGGGCGGGAGGGGAGGGGACGCATTTTGAGCCACTGGTAGCCCTTCTCCTGCAGGATGGCCGGCAACTGGTGGGTGACGTGATTGGCATACAGATTGAGCCGCTGCAAGGGGTGCACGCAACGGAAGGGCAGATAGATGTTGGTGATCCATTCGAAGGAGAAGCGGAAGGCCCGGCAATCCAGCGCTTTCGCGGTGTCGAAGAACATGAAAGAGCTCTCCGGCTTATCGCGGAAGGCGGAGCGGCGCATATTCCCCAGCCCGATATCTTCCGGTGAGATGAGCGCCACGCCGGTGCGCGCCATCGTCTCCCGCAGCAGGGGAAACCAGCGTGCATCCAGCAGCAGCACATCGCTGTGCAGCAACAGGGTATACGGCGCCGTGCTCATCGCCAGCAGCAGGTTCAAGGCATCGCCTTGCCGGCAGCGGCGTTGAATCCAGCGCGCGCCGTGTGCGGCGGCCACCTGCTGCGAGTCGTCCTCCGAGCCGTTATCACAGACGACCAGCTCATAATCCACGCCCTCCAGCGTGCGCCGCAGCGCCGGCAGCCCGCGCCGCAAAAACTCCGCGTCATTCCACGCGGTAATTCCGATGAACAGTTCCGACATGATCAGGGGGTGTCCTTCTGCGAATATGGTCCAAGGTTCAAAGTCTAATGTCTAAAGTCTCTGCATAGTCGACCGTTTTCTCAATAGCACATCGTACAAGCGCGCTGGTTTCACATCTAGTCGGGGACTGTCCCCGGTGTCAGGGCTCGGCTAGAAATTTTACGCCTGCTGCAGGGACTGTCTCCAATTCCCGTACGAGAGCAGGGGACAATCCCTGCAGCAGGCGCTTGTAGTTGTTCACGAGCGCCAGGGTCGGGGACAGTCCCCGACTAGATGCGATCACCGATCTCTCGCGTTGCCTCGATTTTCATTCATCTACGCGATCCCCTCGGCGCGCAGCCAGGTCAGGAATTCGCGGATCTGTGCTTGCCGTGCGGCGGCGGCGATGCGGTGTTCCGGCGTGGGCATGGCGGCGGCTTTGTGCCGGGGAGATTTGGCGGGCGCGTGCCGTTGCTGGTGGGTGGTGAAGAGCAGCGTGGTATCATTGCCGGCGCGGCGGAAGGAGACTTCATTCGTTTTTGCGTTCCAGGCCACCACGCCGCCCAGCGGCTGGGCGAGCGCGCGGGCCGGAGCGTAGAGATGGCCGTTGACCTCGCGCACCACTGCCGGGAGCAACACCCGCTCGCCGCCGATGATCGCGGTGGAACTGCCGCGGGTGAAGCACAGGCGCGCGCTGCCCTTCGTCACGGTGACCGTCGCCTCTTTCGCATCGTACTTACAGGCAGCGCCGAAGAAGTTCGCCACCGTACTGATGGGCACCAGCACGGAGTCCTTCGCCGGGATCGCTGTACCTTCGATAGACGTGATGGTGATGCGGGTGAGGTCTGGCTGCCGGGGCGATAATGTTCTCATGCCGCCGAGTACCACCGGAGTATGGCTCGATTCCACGCGCACCGGTGGAGGGCAGAGCGGTTTATTTGCCGGCGGTGCCGCGAGGGTGCCGATGGCAGTCACGCCGGAGAGCACGCTCACCGCCGCCAGCACGCGCGCATTGCGCTGCCAGCGATTGGGCATCAGGTGCAGCAATTCAGGCTGTGCATCGAGCGTGCCGCGCGTGGGATACGCTGGCGGCGCATACCGTGTGATGGGGGTCACCTTCATAATCGATCTCCTCATGAGCCCTGAATGATATGTTAGACGATGCAAGCGGTGGAAAGTTCCCGAGTTGCCGGAAACCGGTTTACGTAGGGAACGCCCTCTGTGGCGTTCCGGGCTGTCGCATTTTTCCCCGTGCGGCAAACACGAATCCAGTCACGGATGGCGAAATACGGTCGTATATAAAGCCGGGCACTATAATAGGGCTTTGGGACAGTTCGCCTCTCCGGTAACGGCTGGCAGGGATGCAACATCGGTATGATACAAGAACAGCACTCTCATCGGGTATCGGGGACAGACACCGAAACTCCTTGTGACCCTCCACCGGTCAAGGACTCTGCAACCGAATGCAGAGCCAAGAACCGGAGTTTCGATGTCAGTCCCCGATACCAGTGCATCTTTCGTTAACCGGATTACTCCCACACTCCCATACAGCCATTATTTCGCCAGCACTGCCGCAGCTCGCTTCACCAGCGTGAAGGTGTCCAGCGTTTTGAACTCGGGCTTCTCCGGCGCTTTCCAATTTTTGTAATCGTAGTTGACGAAGGCTTTCCATTCCCCGGTGAGGGTGTTGCCATCCACGGTGATCAGCAGGTAGCCGTAGTATTGCGGATAGTCGTTCGTGTTCTTGGTGCCCCCGTGGGCGGCGTTGACGAACTGGTCCGTCGGCACCACGTGCCGGTCATAGTCCGCATTCAAGGCTTCGCCGCTCAGCGGGTAGAAGGGAGCGCCCGCGCAGCCCACGATGCACTCCGTCACGGCGTGCCCGGCGCGGTCCGGGGCGGTGCGGCGTACGTACAAGTGATCGTGCCCGCTGAAATAGATGCCGTTCTTTGCACCCAGCGCATCCCACAGGGCATCGCGCTCCGCCGGGGCGTTGGCGAGGCAGTCGCGGTGTGTGGCAATGAACGCCGGCTCATGGCCAAAGGCGAAGACCCAGTCCGCGGTGGCGGCGTTGATCTGCTGGAGCACCCAGGGATGCACGGCGCCGGTGTTGGTGGTGCTGTCATACCGTCCACTGTTATAGGTGGCCGCGCGGCCGACATACTGGTCGAAGCCGATGAACAGGGCATTCCCATGCTCCACTTTGTACGTCAGCCCTTTCTGCCCCTTCGGCCCGTTCTGCGGCAGTTCGGGGAAGACGGCATCCCAGGCGGCGACGGCGCTACCCGGCGGGAAATCCTGGCCTTCCTCGTGATTGCCGCGGAAGCTGTAGATGGGGATATGCTTCTCGTAGAGCGGCGCCATCGTCTCCTTCCACTTTTTGAGCTGGTCGACGAGTTTGCCGCAACTTGGGCCGCCGTTCGCCTCGTCGCCGGGGAAAAGCACCAGGTCCACCCCATCGGCGGCCATGGCGGTGGCCATGGGACCGAGCACGGAGGTGCGCACGCCGGTGTCGCTCCCCTGCACGCCGGTCTCCGCGCCGCGGCTGTCACACAACACGGCGAATTTCCACGGCGCCGCCATGGCCAGACCGCCCAGGCAGAGCACGAAGAGGGCAAGCGCAATTACACGATAGTTTTTCATACCAATCTCCTGATCCACGCCGTATACGGCAAGATGCATCCCTATGATGAAAGATATCCGACCAAACCGTCAACTCCTCCCGGTGCGGGAGGAGTTGAAAGTCGAGAGATTCTGCGCCGGTGCCATGCACTTTAGCTTACAAATCCGTGCGAAACGCCGTGGTTGCGGTGACTGTGCTCTGCAAATTCTTGTAGGCGATGGATTTCTTCATGTCATGGTGGTTGTAGGTATACCCCTCTTCATCGCCCTGCAAGGTGGCGGCGGTGGCGTACAGGGTCAGCACGCGCCCGTTCGAGACAGCGGAGGTTGAACAGTTGAGCGTCATTACATTATCGGTGATCAACTCCGGGGTATTGAGCTGTGTGTCAGTGCCGGCGGCTAATGTCACGCGGTAGAGCCGCTTGGGGAGATTTTCCCCGGCCTTCCGATTCGGGAACAGCGCTGGATCGCCCTTCGTCAGGTAATACTTCACCCGGTAATCCGTGGTCATGCCTTGATAGTTGTTGGTGATGACCTGGTTTGGATCATATTTGATGATCTTGGTGGTCGGATCCTTTTGTGGGATGGAGATGATGATGGTGGAATCCATGGCGGCCGGCGCATCCCAGACCTGGGTGGGGGTCACCTGCACGGCCACCGCGCCGCGCGCTTCCTTATTGATGCGGTCGAGGACGATGAAGGCGGGCGGGAATTTCTGCGCGCGCACGCTGCAATCGCGCCAGAGGCGGAGCGAGGCAACGAAGACCGCGCCTACGATGATCGTCATGATGGAAGTAATGACGATCGCCAATAATAATTCAATGACGGATAGACCGCGCAGGCGTCGACGAGAAATCATAGCGTTCTCCTTTCTCCGGGTTACTGAGGCATAATCCGATTCGGCATCACGGATTGCAGGATGACATCGCGCCGCTTATTGCCGGGGCCGATCCAGTGCGCATCCATCGTAATCTCCACTAAATTCGCGCCCGCGACATTCCCCGGCGGCACAAAGCTGGGATCCGGATAGATCTCGATAGTGAGCGTATTCTGCGGAAATTCGGCATCGGTAATAGTCTTTGTATCTTGTGAGGTGGGGGCCACGCCCAGGCTGATGACATTCTCCATCTGGGCCTGGGTATACAACGTGGCCAACCCCACCTGAGCCGAGAGGTGGGACATCCGGAAGGCGGCGAGCAGGCACTGCGCCACGGCGATGATCCCCAGGCCGAAGACGACAATGGAGATGAGACATTCAATCAGCGTAATTCCGCGTTGTCGTCGCTTCATTGGGCGCACCTCCTAGAGTTCCTGCCAGGTTTCAATATCTAACTGACCGGTCGTCGGGAAGAACGGCGGCGGTGACGCCCCCAGGCGCGGGTCGTAGTAGTAATGCTCGGCATAGCCCTGGGAAATTTGGCCCGAGCCGTTGAGATACCCGAAGAGTCCCGCCTGATAGTTGATGATCCCGCCGGAGACATAGACATTGCCGGGTTGGTTATTATAGGTAAAGTTCGGATTAGCCGCTTTCCACGTGCCACTCGAGCCGTTGGCCGCCATGATGACCGCATCGATCTCGTAATTGGGATGGTTCGCGGTGTTCCCGATCATGACATTGCGCGCATAGATCCCGAGGGTCGCGGGCTTGATGTTCGTCGGATATGTGATCGGCACACGATGCACCGGGTGCACACTGTCATCGCTCGGATAGTTCGGGTCTTTCATCATCGGGCGGGTGGTACAGGTAAGGTCATTGTCTACGGTGATGTCATAGTTATTGATATCCGTGGCGATCGTCCAGTCATTGGAAGCGGTGATCATATTGCCGGAGACGGTATTATCCGCCAGTGTCCCATGCGCGGTAATACTCCCGCCGGCACAATAGATCATCCCGTTCGGCACGCCACTCATCGTCGTGGGTTGTGATTGTCCGGTTTTGGTGACGATGGTCTGATTGGTGGCGCGATCAATGGTGAGCGTCGTGGTGGTCGACCCCTGGACCACCTGAACCTGTTGCCGTCCGCTCCCGTCCACCTGAAAATTCATCGTACAGTTGCCGACAATATAGATCCCGGCACTCACCGAGGTATCGCCGTTGGCGCCAAGATAGACGCCGGTGGCCGTCGGATAGGCGGGATTGACGCCGGTATCCGTGGAATCCGCGAGATTCAGCGCCCCTTTCCAGGCTTTATGCTTCTGCTTCAGCGTCGAGGCGGGGATGGTAATGGGCTTCACCCCCAGCTTGAGGGCACTCTGGCCGCCGTCGAAGATGTTTCGCCAATCGGCATCCGTCTGCGGCTTGTTGTACCAGTTGACCGTCGGTTGCGCACTGGTGACCACATCGCCGAAGATCGGGTGCCCGGTGGATTTATCCCAGTAAATCGGGAGCACATCATTGGAATGCACCGGACCGGTGAAACGGGAACCGGTGCAGATCCAGGCGCCGGACAACGTTTTATTCTCAAAATAGGCGTATTTCGAGAAGCTGGCCACCTCAATCTGGGTGACGATGGTGCGGTTCTCTCCATCGTTGCTTTTGCCATAACAATAGACCTGGTACCGCGACGGAGAGGAACCCGCGATGCCATAGATCTTCGCCTGGTATTTCCCGCCGATGGGCTTCACGCTGGCCGGCAATGTGCCGGTCGGGGCCGCCGGCATAGCTGCCCAGGAGTTGTCAGTCGGGTAGCGCAACGGAGTCGTCGCGATCGAATTGGGATCCGGCGGGGACGGCAAACTCTCCAGGTAGGCCTTGGCTGTCCAGGCAGCGGCTTCCGCCATCAGGAGCGCCCGTCCGGCGCGCTCTTTACGCGCGGCGATATCACGCGTCTGCATGGCGGCCCCGATGCTCAAGAGGCCGAGAATGGTGAGCACCATGAGGACAACCAGCGTGAACACGAAGATGAAGCCTCGCCGTGAGGGCTGTTTCCAGCAGAGGAGACCGGCAGGGAGGCGTTTCTTCATGGCACCGGAGGTGGTTCCATCTGTTTCGTGTTGTGTTTTCATAGTTTGCACACCGTCATCTGGTCCGGTTGGTTCGGCGGGGGAGCCGTTATGTTCAGCTCGCTGACGTACATGGCGAGCGAAGGGAAGATTTTATACCCTTCATTAGCTTATATTCCAGAAAAGCCAGAGAAATTCACAAGGCTGCGCGAAATTGCCGGTCACTCGGCTGGGATGCCGGCGGGCGGCAGGTCGCCGGCGAGGTGAGGGTGACCTCGGGGCTGATGGAGCGATTGATGATGCGCAGGCGTACCTCCGTACGGGTGTAATAAGACTAATATTATCGCCATGCGCTGGTCATGTAAAGAGCAAGTCGCCAGGGGCCGCTTGAACGCGCGCGCCCCGGTTTCCTGGACAGGAAACCGGGGCGCGCACAGGCATGCGGATTATTGCGCCGGAATCGGCGCTTTTTTGAACTTCACACAGATATTGTGGTTGGCGAGGGCGTGGGTCAGCGTAAACTGGGTGCCGCCCGATTGCTTGGTGAGGCCATCCACAGTCCAGCTTTGCACGACATACCCCGGATTGGGCGTCGCCGTGAAGGTGAAGTCCGTGCCGTACGTGACCGTCTGTACGGTCTTCGGGGAGATCGTGCCGTACGCGCCGGCGGACGGTGTCAGCGTGAAGGTCATCATCTTGAACGTTACCTTCACCGTATGGTTCGCCGTGATGTTCGTGAGGGTATAGGTCGACTTGCCCGATTGCACAAGTTTCCCGTCCACATACCAGCTATCCACCGTATACATGGTGTTCGGGATGGCGGTGAAGAGCTGGCTGCTGCCTTTCGGTACGATCTGCGCGTCTTTCGGAGAGATCGCCCCATTGGCGCCCGCCGAGGTAGTGATGGTGTAGGCCAGGATGAACGTCACCTGCACGGTATGATTGGCGCTGACTTTCGCCAGGAGGCATTTCGTGCAGTTTTGCTGGACGACTTTGCCGTCCACCATCCAGCGGTCCACCATGTACCCGCTGCGAGGCGAGGCGGTCAGGCAGCAATCACAGCCGGCGTTCACCTTCATCGCGGTGCTCGGGCTGATGGTGCCGTTGGCGCCCGCGGAGGGGGTGATGGTATAGGTGAGGATGAACGTCACCTGCACGGTGTGATCCTTGAGCACATTGGTCAGGGCGAATTGCGTCCCGCCGGTTTGCACGACGGTGCCATCCACGCTCCAGCTATCCACGGCATACCCACTGGCCGGCGTGGCGGTGAAGGTGAGACCCTTGTTATACACCACCGTCTGCGCACCTTGCGGGCTGACGCTGCCGTTGGCGCCCGCGGTGGCGGTGACCGTGAAGGTGAGCACCTTGAAGGTCGCCTTCACGGTGTGGTCCGCCTGGACACCGGTCAACGTGAAGGTGGACTGGCCCGTTTGCTTGAGCTGCCCATCCACGAACCAGCCATCCACCGTCATGCCGGTTGCCGGCATGGCGGTGAAGGTGAGGTTGCTGTTATACGCCACCGTTTGCGGGGTGCCGGGGTTCAGGGTGCCATTGCCATCCGTCTCCGGCGTAATGGTGAAGGTGAGAAGCTTGAAAGTGACCCGTACGGTATGGCTGGCGGCAATGTTGCCAAGGCTGTATTGCGTGCCGCCCCGCTGGGCGACATTGTCGTCCAGCAACCAGCTATCCACCTGATAGCCCGGGTTCGGGCTGGCGGTGAAGGTGAGGTTGGCACCGTAATTCACCGACTGCGGCGCGTTCGGCGTGATGGCACCGTTCGCATCCGCCGAGGGGGTGACGGTAAAGACGAGGAGCTTGAAGGCGACCTTGACGGTGTGATCCATCGTGACACTGCTGATCTGGTACTGGGTGCCGCCGATCTGCGTTTTCTTCCCATTATCCAGCCAGTAGTCCACCGTGTACCCGGCAGCCGGTTGCGCCGTCAGGGTGATGTTGGTGCCGTAATCCACCGCTTGCGGCGCGTTCGGCGTGATGCTGCCGTGCGAGTCCGCCGTCGGGGTGATGGTGAAGGATAACGGTTTGAAAGTCGTCTTCACCGAGTGATTGGCGGTGACGGAATCGAAGGTATATTGGGTGCCGCCCGTTTGTGCGAGCTTGCTATCCACCAGCCAGGTATTGACTTGATAGCCGGCGCTCGGGGTGGCGGTGAAGGTGGGGGTACTGCCATATGCCACCTTTTGCGGCATGTTCGGGGTGATGGCGCCATTCGTACACTGCAGCGGGTTGATGGTGAATACCTGCAGCTTGAAGGTCACACGCACCGTATGGTTAGTCTCGATATTGTTCAGCGTGAGCTGCGTGCCGCCCACTTGCGCGATGCTCCCATCGATTAACCAGGTGTCCACATCATATCCGGTATTCGGTACGGCGGTGAAAGTGACGGAGCCGTCGTACGCGATTGTTTGCGGCGTACTCGGCGAGATGCCGCCATTGGAATCCGAGGACGGGGTGATGGTGAACATCAACTGCTTGAATGTCACCTGCACATTATGATTAGCAGTCACCTTCACCAGCGTGAATTGGCTCATGCCCGTTTGTGCCACCGTGCCGTCCACCAGCCATTGATCCACCTCGTACCCGACCGCCGGAGCAGCGGTGAAGGTGAAATTGGTGCCGTCCGAGACCAGTTGCGGCGTGCTCGGGTAGATGGCGCCGTTGGCGCCGGCGCTCGGGGTGAGGGTATATTGGGGACCGCTATTGCCGCCAATGGCATAGAGATTGCCGTTTAATGACGCGATATACAGGGTCCCATCCGACGCAAGCGCCGCACAGGATTCGAAGTCATCACTGGCATAAAAGATCCACCGGCGTGTGCCGTCGGGATCGAACGCCTGCAACTGCCCCGTGTCAGCGTCATCGCCGAAATAGACCGTCCCATTCGCGTCGATGAGCGGGGAATGGAAATCGGAGTCTTCGGAAGCCGACATTTCGACATACGCGGTCCACTTGAGCGTGCCATTCTGATCGACTGCATAGAGCGTACTATCCTTGGAGACGAAATAGACCGTCCCATCCGTGGCAATCGCCGCTGTTGAGGTGACATGGCCGTTAGTGGTATATTGCCACTTCAGCGAGCTATCTGGATTAATCGCGTAAAGCTTACAGTCATCGCTGCCGATATAAATGGTGCCGTCCGCCGCGATGGACGGGGAGGAGTAGATTATCGAGCCGGTCTTAAACGTCCATTTCACCGTACCGTTCGGGTTGACGGCATAAAGTTGGTTATCGAATGAGCCGACATAGATCGTGCCATCCGTACCCAGCGCCGGGGAGGATTCCCCGTAATAACTGTACGCGGATCCTTGATAAACGGGCAGGGACCAGAGCAAGGCCCCGTTCGGACTGGCGGCAATCAAGGAAGTATCATCGGTGACATAGATGGTGCCATCCGGGGCAATCAGCGGGGAAACATAGTTGCTGACCGGGAAAGTACTCTTCCATTTGAGGTTGCCACTCGGTGTGACGGCGTAGAGATAATCGAGATCCACATAAATGGTGCCATCCGGGGCAATTGCCGGCGCAGAATAGCTATAACTTGACGAGAGGGCGTTAACCCATTGTTGCACCCCGGACGAATCCAAGGCTTGTAGCGTGTTCCCGGCTATCGAATATATGATGCCGTTCGACCCGACGACCGGCGGCGAATGGCGGGAGCCGCCACCCTTGGTCCACCGCTTCACCGGATTGTTTGATGGGCCGGTGAACGGACTGCGCCCGGTGTGCTGTGGATCATGCTGGAACATGAACCAGTCGTTGGGCATCGAGACGGTGAGATCGGCGCCGTTGCTCACCACCGGGGTGGGAATCTCCCTGCTGGAGATCTGCGCGGTGTTGGTGATGCTGCCGCCACTCCCAGAGCCCAGCGAGGTCACCGTCGCCTGGAAGGTCACCTGGCCACTGTCGTTCGGGTTCAGCGTGCCCAATGACCAGGAGAGGGTATTGGTGAGCGCATTGTATGTGCCCCCATTGCTGGCGCTGGGATCGACATAGCTGAGGCCGGTGGGCAGCAGGTCGGTAAGGAGCACATTGGTCGCCGCCGATGCACCGGAATTCGCGTAAGTGATGGTATACGTCACCGTGCTGCCGACCAGTGCGCCGGTGGGGGAGACACTCTTGGTGATGGTCAGACCGGAGTTATTGCCCAGGGCATAGAAATTGCCGCCCATCGAGCCAATATACAGGGTGCCGTTAGCACCGATGGCTGGAGACGCGCAAATGATGCCCGCAAGGGTGTACGTCCATTTGGTGCTGAGATCCGGATTGAAGGCATACAGGATGCCGGTGTTTGCGCCGAGATAGATGGTCCCGTCCGCTCCGATGATCGGCGAAGTTTGGGCCTCAATGGGAATAAATGCCGAGTGCAGCAGGTTGCCGTTGGCATCGAGCGCATAAATGTTAAACTGTGAGCCGAAATAGATAGTGCCATCCGCGGCGAGCGCCGGCGTCGAATACACGGCACTGTCGGCGGTAAATGCCCATTTTTGCGTTCCGTCCGCATTTACGGCATACAGCTTGTTGTCAATCGAGCCGATGTAGATGGTGCCATCCGTCCCGACCGTCGGCGACGAATAGATCGTATCGCCGGCGACGAAGTTCCATATCAAGGTACCATCCGGCTTGAAGGCTGACAGGAGATTGTTCCCGGCGATATAGACCGTCCCGTCAGCGGCAAGTGCGGCGGACGGCAGACCGCCATTCATCGGCGATTGCCATTTTGCGGAGCCATCCGGATTCACGGCGCGATTTTCAATGTAGATCGTGCCATCCGAGCCGATCACTGGCGAAGAACCGTTGCCCACGGTAAAGGAACTGGTCCATTTCGCGGTCCCGTCCGGGTTGAGCGCATACAAATTGTGATTCGCGAGATAGATGGTGCCGTCCGCGCCAATCGCCGGAGAGGACGAGATCTGGTTCGGTACGGAAAATGTCCATTGCTGTGTCCCATCCGGGTTCAGCGCGACGAGGCGATTGCTCGTGCCACCGGAAGAGATGCCAACATATATCGTGCCATCGGCCGCGATTGCTGCAGGAGCCGTATAAAAATCCGTTCCGCCAGCCGGGAATGCCCATTTCTGCACCGGCGCACTCGGCCCGGTAAAGGCACTGCGCCCGGTATGCTGCGGGTCATGCTGGAACATCCACCAATCGCCGCGGCCATTCGCGTTCACGGTGAGCGTGGCTGGGGCGCTGGTGACGGTGTTCACGCCGGTGGCGGCGATGGTGGCCGTGTTGCTGATGGTGCCGGTGGCATTGGCATCCACGGTGGCCAGGAAGGTCAGCGGTGTCGAGGCGCCGGCGGCGACCGTGGGGAGGCTCCAGGAGAGCGTGCGCGTGCTGCCGTTGTAATTGACGCCCAGCCCGGAGGCGCTGCCGGGCACATAAGTGATGCCGGCCGGCAGTTGATCGCTGATCACGACATTCGTCGCCGCTGCGGAGCCGGTGTTGGCATAGGTGAGCGTATACGTCACCGTGGCCTTGGGCGCGGCGGAGGGTTGGGAAACGGACTTGCTGAGGGTGAGATTCGGGGTGGAGGTGCCGCCGATGGCATACAACTTGCCACCCTCTTCGCCGAAGTAGAGGGTGCCATCCGGGCCGATCGATGCTGCGCCAAAGAGATCATCCGTCATGGTGAATGCCCACTTCTGCGAGCCGTTCGGATTGATCGCATAGAAGATGCCTTTCTCCGAACCACAGTAAATGGTACCGTTCGCATCAATGAGCGGCGTGGCCGCGACACCTGTGAGACCCCCGCTTGGCACGTGGAACACCCATTGCTGTGTCCCATTCGAATTCACCGCGTAGATATTATTATCGAGGGAACCGACGTAGAGGGTGCCGTCAGTGGCGATGGCCACACATCCCCAGATGCGACCGCCCGTATGGAAGGCCCACTTCTGATTGCCGTTCGGATCCAGCGCATAGAGATTGCCGTCAAAGGAGCCGACATAGATGGTGCCGTCCGCGCCGATGGCCGGGGACGCGCGGACATCGTCTTGCGTGGTAAACGACCATTTCAGATTGCCATCGGGCGTGAGGGCATAGACCTTATTATCGCACGAGCCAAAATAGATGGTGCCATCCAGTCCGATGGCCGGTGAAGAGCGGTCAATGTAATCCCCGGTCGCATACGTCCATTTCTGCGTGCCATCCGGGTTGAACGCATACATATTGGTCCCGGCGCCGCTGTAGATGGTCCCGTCCGCCGCAATGGCCGGCGAGGTACCGCTCCCTCCGGCAGCCTTCCACTTGAGCGTCCCATTGGGATTAAACGCATAAAGGAAACTTGAATCGACATAGATGGTGCCGTCCGGGCCGATGGCCGGAGCCGCGACGACCAGGCCGGTGTTGTATGTCCACTTCAGGGTGCCGTCCGGGTTCAGCGCATAGGTGTTGTTATCGAGCGACCCGAAATAGAGCGTTCCGTCCGCCGCCATGGTCGGGCAGGCATTTCTGATCGGGTTCGCGGTCGGGACCTGGTACACCCACTTCTGCGTTGGCGTGGCCGGGCCGACGAAGGGACTGCGCCCGGTGTGCTGTCGATCATGCTGGAGCATCCACCAGTCGCCGCGCTGGGAGACGGTGACGGAGACGGTAGCCGTATTGCTCACCACCGGCGTGGTCACCTCGGTGCTGGCGATGGTGGCGGTGTTGCTGATCTGGCTGCCCACGGTGGCGTTCGCGTTGACAGCGACCTGGAAGGTCACCTGCCCGCTCTGGTTCGGCGCCAGCGTGCCCAGGTTGAAGGTGAGGGTGCCGTTGTTGTACGTCCCCCCATTGCTGGCACTACCCGAGATGTAGGTCACATAGGCCGGGAGCGTATCGGTGAGCGCGACATTGGTGGCCGATGCGCTGCCGGTGTTGGCATAGGCGAGGGTGTAAGTCAACACTGCCCCTTGCGCGGCGCTGGTGAGGGAGGCGGATTTGGTGAGGGTGAGGGTGGGGACAGCGGTGCCGATGGCGTAGAAATTGCCGTCATCTGACCCAAAATACAGGGTACCATCAGGGCCAATCGCCGGGACAGATGCGATCCAACCCGCTGTGGCGAAACTCCACTTCAACGTACCGCCAGGTGTGATGGCGTACATATTGTGATCACCGGAACCAACGTAAATGGTGCCATCGGCACCGATGGCCGGACAACCATCAACACAATTCTGGGTCGCGAATTTCCATTTCACCGTGCCATTGCTGTTATTCAGGGCATAAAAATTCGAATCTTCTGAACCGATGTAGACGGTGCCATCTGCACCAATGGCGGGAGATAATAAGGGACTCGTGCTGGTGAACACCCACTTCTGTGTTCCATCCGGATTGATGGCGTAGCAAATCCCATTTAAACAGTTAATATAGATCGTGCCGTCCGTACCGATTGCCGGATCGGAATTGAAAAACTGATCTCCGCCAGTAAAGGACCATCGGGGTGTGCCATCAGGGTTGACGGCATACATTTTATGATCTAAACAACCAACATAGATCGTGCCATCCGGACTAATTGCAGGAGTGTCACCGGATGCTTTGCCAATTGGTGCGGTCCACTTCAGTGATCCATTCGCTTGCACGGCATACAGGTTGCTATCACTCGCAGCGACATATATTGTACCATCCGAACCGATCGCCGGGCTACCACCGACACCTCCAATGGGGTAAGTCCACTTCGCCGTGCCATCTGCATTGACGGCTAATAGGGTATTCGGCGTGCCGGCGTAGATGGTACCATCGGTTCCGACGGCAACAGAGGAGAGTATTGTCAGTTGTGGATTGGTGGACTTTCGCTCTTTGCCATCTCGTTTCCTGCTGAGAAAGGGGTTCATCGGCCCTCCCGCGTTCACGCAACCCGGGACACCTGGTCGATCAGCAAGTCGACGTCCTCGGCATTTTTCGCAAGAG
>Ga0272448_1003951_pt1 | contig 17215 bp, 12 predicted proteins | sample YNPCB0191_FD_202220 | JGI IMG/M metagenome (GOLD analysis project Ga0272448, IMG submission 202220) | Hot spring sediment microbial communities from Yellowstone National Park, WY, United States - YNP-CB-019-1 | ecosystem: Environmental > Aquatic > Thermal springs > Hot (42-90C) > Sediment... | reverse complement strand
TATAGTCGCCAAAATTGGTGTACAAATCATTGGGAGCCGATCTTACAGTTTTTGCCGATTTGGTATTATCTAATGTAATTTCATCAGTCGTGAACTTAATTTTATAATGTACAGTGCCTACTTCCTTCTTACAGGAAGCGAGTATTACTATAACCAGCAGAATGTAAAACTGTGTTTTCATAAATTTAATCAATTAGTTAAATAATTTGTATATCTACTCTTTATGAACTCGTGAAGCGTGTCTGCCACTTGTAGCTAACGGCTGGCGGTATGCACCGTTTTAATGACTTATAGCCGCTGTTAGACGACGGCTGCGATCATTTTCTCCACCCACTTTTTATCCATTACAGTTAATCTTTTCTTTCTTAAATTTTCTTTCACAATCCATTTAATATGTTTATTGTTGCATTCTGCAATTTTCTCAAATGCCAGTTTGCCTACGTTTGGAAGAGACACAATTGCCACGCTCCATCCATATCCAAGTGTTTTTCGTAAAGAATTTTGATTTTCAGACAGTTTCCCATCGATCTTATCAAAACCCATTGTAATTATATTGAGTATTTCTAATAGTTCAATAATAATTGTTTTTTCTTTTAGAAGTTTCGGTTCACATAAAGCTGCAACAATAGCACGTTTTTCCAACTCATTGCCGTCCATCCATTTCTTAAGATTGTAAATTATTTCATTCAGATTGTTTTCTGCAATTTCTTGGATACCAATAGCAACAGATTCTCTAATTCTCCAGCTACTATGAGATGCATATTTTCTGATTGTCGTTAGTGTCTTTGGGATATTATCCTTGTTTAGAATACAATAACCTACTATTCCACACATCACAACAAATTCTTCTGGAGAATTATGCAAATCATCTCTATAAAAGGAAAAGCATTCATTTACTTCACTTTCTGTAGCTTTTTCTGAAAATGAATGCAGAAGTTCTAAATTTCCTCTTGGTCCTGGTAGTCCAGAATTCTTTAAGAGATTTTCAATCGTTTTCATCATACGCTTGTTAGCTACTCCCTTCTTTTAGACCACAGGTTAACAAACTTACATAAAAACATTTGATTATACCCAGACACATAAAAATCAAAGGCCGCTGCTTTATATTTGTATCACGAGCTCGAAGCTCAATTAATTTATTATTAACTATTAAAACATATTACATATGAAAGTCAGCGGCCTTGATGTTCACAAAGATAGCATATTTTGTGCTATTTATGATGGCAAGAAGATGGGAAAAGTAAAAGAATACCCAACATTTACTCATTCAATCAGGGAGATGGGAGAGCATCTACGAAAAGAGGGTGTTCAAAAGATAGCGATGGAAAGCACCGGTATTTATTGGATACCGGTATGGAACATTCTGGAGAACATGGGATTTATTCTTACCCTTGTCAACCCTTATATTATAAAGCAGATGCCTGGGCGAAAGAGTGATGTAAAGGATGCTCAATGGATAGCCACGCTTTTGCATAAAGGTTTACTGAGGGGAAGCCTGATCCCGAATAAAAGGATACGAGAATTACGCAGTTACAGCAGAAAGTACGTCCGTTTACAAAGTCAGATTAACCGGGTCCTTCAAGAGATGGAACGGATACTGGAAATGAGTAACATTCGTATTACATCGCTGGTAAGCAACAATAACAGCGTAAGCGTTAAGAATATTATTGAACAGATTATTCAAGGCAATTCCTTGCCGGAAGAACTTGCCCGTTATGTACATGGACGGATAGTAAAGGCAAAAGGCAAGCTGGTTCAGTTGTCCTTGGATGGTTTTATCCAGGAACATCATCGATTTCTTTTAGAACTTACCTATCAGCAATACCAGCTGTATCAAAAGCAGCTATTATTGGTTGAATCAAAAATGGAAGAGATATGCAATACGTATTACCAAAAAGAAATGGAGTTATTGGAAAGTATCCCGGGGATAAAGAAACAGGCAGCCATGCAGATTATTGCTGAAACAGGTGCAGATATGACAGCCTTTGAAAACAGTGGCAAATTAACCGGCTGGGCTGGATTACGCCCAAAGAATGATGAAAGTGCCGGAAAAATGAAAAGCACTTCTGTTACAAAAGGAAATAAATATTTGCGCAGAATAATGGTGCAGTGCGCATGGGCTGCGAGCAGAACAAAAGGTTCGTTTTATAAATCAAAGTTTGAACAACTGTGCATTAGGAAATCCAGGAAAAAGGCGTTAATTGCCATTGCTCGCAAACTATTAACAGTCATCTGGCATGTATTGTCCGAAAAAAAAGGTTATAATGAAAACTTCCTTCCGGCTTACAATCCAGAAAAAATTAAACATAAGATATTCTACCACCAAAGAGAACTGCATAAACTTCAAGCTTTAGGCTTCTCTTTGTAAAAGGTCGGTTATTTTTGTGGTGGCAATTCCTTCATCGGAAACCCCGTCTTCAAACAGACCCAGTTTATTATTTTAAGCACACAGACATAAGATAAGTTCTCCATCGAACTGAATCTTGCAGAGGAAATTAGCTTACCCAAAGCATTAATGGGATCATTGGGATTTATAGAGGAAATATATAAATTTTATGCCAATTTTCAAATAGTCTCTTTCAATATTCCGGCAAAGCCAGGGATTAAAAAAAATAGTACAATACAATCCGGGCATTGGCATCTTAGCGTGGACGCTAAGATAAACAAGGACAAATCTGAATGAGCTGAGTTTTCTCTGTGTCCTTTGCGATTTCTTTCTCTGCGCTCTCTGCGGTAAAATTTTAAACGCAGAGAACACAGAGAATGCGCGGAGGGCGCAGAGAATTTATGATTTGTAAGATTTCGAACAATGGTAAAGGTTAAAAAGGAATATCCTGTTCATGCTCAGCAAACACTATGAGTTATTGGATATAGTATTGGCAATATAGCGTGGACGATTAATTGCAAGCTGATAGGAATATGTTCAAAAATAACATGCAGATATCTTGAGTAAAATTACTAACGATACTGAGTAAAACAAAATATTTGTAATATATTATTGATCATGTGAGTGTTGGCAGGAAGTAAAATTCATTGATTTAACAGAAAAACAGGAATAATGGGGATCTTAGCGAGGACGCTAAGATGAACGAGGGTTGATAGTGGATTTTATAAGTTGAGCGGAGTTTTGATCTTTCCAATTTACGTAGCGACATCATCCATTGGCTTCATGGCATGGTATATATAATGAACTTAACCCATAAGTTGTCCCGCTTGCTTGTAACGTCCTGCTTGAAAAAAGCAACTTGGCCGAAAGGATTAAGCAGTTTTGCTTTATACCGTTATATTATTCTTATGCTCACCAGTTCGTTTGGTTTCAAATTTACTTTGATCACATTGCCCACAACCGGTATTTCAATCATATTTTCTTCGCTGATCATGCAGACATAAGCTTTTTTCGGCTTGATGAAATTCAGTGTTAGCGCGACTACAGTTATCGGATCCTGATTGGTTTCGTATAATCTGATTATCCAGCCCTGTCCGTCTTCCGCTTTTTTAAGCGTTGTCACCAGTACATTTTCTTTATCCACGCTAAGAGCAGAATAGGGCTTGGCCTGCAAGCTGCCTTTTTGCGGAGCAACAAGCAAAGCCATGAGAGGATGAGCATTTGCCCATCCGAATCTTGCAGACTGAGCCAGGGTCATATTTTTCATTGTGGTGAATGAGTATGGGAAAACAAATTTTCCGCCCTGAAACAACACGTAATTGCAGTTCCACATATTACTCATCACGTAAGAATATATCTGGGCATTGTTAGGAACATAATTATTGTGCCATTCGGGATCGTAATGATTGCTGTTGATTCCGCCAAAGCTGGCAACCGGAGCTTCGGGCGACGACCAGGTTACGCTGCACTCGCTGCCAGCCAGACGTACAAAATTCTGTACGCTCGAATATCCGCGCCAGCTTCCGGGAAAAATATCCTTGTCCCATTGCATCATGGCGTAGGGTAACTCCACATGCAGTTTAGGATCGCAGCCGACGTCGAACGGAAATGCAATATATACCTGTTCTTTGAAGAGAGATTCTTTTTTTTCAACCACATTCACTACGTCTATCTTTTTAAGATCATGATACACTCTTACAATATGTTTTATTCTGGCAGGAGCCGGGCCTTTGGTTAATTTAACATTCGATTCAAAATACGAATACACAGGACCCTTGTAACATGCAACATTTTCAACAATATCGGGGGTATAACGTGTTCCTTCGCCATAGGTCACTCCGGCTTTTTCGGCGCCGCCGCTTCCAATGAAGCCGGCATTCACATCGTTATGAATATACTGGTTAAAACTGTATGCTGCACCGCCATCCACAATTTCTTTCTTAAGCTCTTTATCATAAATGGAAATGATGGTGCCTGTTTTATCATCCATCTTTACTTTATAAAAATTATTTTCAATCACAAATTCTTTTTCACTGCTGATTACACTGTTGCCGCTTGTTTCAGCAGGGATTTCAAAAACCGAGTATCCCGTGGCCGGCATTTCGGATGCCATAAAAACGAGGCAGGTTTGATTCTTCTCATCTTTTTCCGTCTGGCAGGGAATCTTTTTCGCATCGCGCAGATCGGTGACGAAGGAAGGAATTGATGGGGTATTCCAGGGAATTCTTACAACATCTGTTCTTTTAAATGATAATGGATTCCAAACCACAATACTTGATTTGTTAACAGTTATTCTTTTGCAAAGCTGTCCGAAAAAAGTATTAGTAATCTCTTCAATTATTTGATTGGCCTTATATACATAATCCTTCTTCGCCTGCCAGTGTTTTTTGTATGGAATAAAAAATTCCGAGCTGCATTCCAGCTGTTCTCCTTCCGGTACTTTAAATTTTACTTCTCCTTCAGCTGAGTAGCGTTTTACGTTATGTATCTCGCCCGGACGACCATCGGGATCAAAATCGTAACCCCACGTATGATCCGAATACAGGTGCAGGTTGTTATACACTTCCTGTATTTTATTGGCAGGATAATCTTTTACTGAATACAATGCCGCAAGGATTTCAGCAGTAAAAATATTATGCTGGTTGCGTTTATGCAGTGCTGTTTCCAATGCCAGCGAAATGGTGCCGTCGGCCCACGACTGAGGATTGTCGCCTTTCAACTCTGGTATTTTATTGTTAAAATTCTTTTTGATGTACGAGAAAAAATCCTGCATAGTGGCGAGTTGGATATTATTGTTGTGACATTCTTCGCGGAACTTTTTAACTTCATCGATCAGTTTTGGATTGGGCGGCTGAATGTCTCCCCCGCCACCATGACGAAATATGGCATCGTATGGATAGTCTTTCATCGCATCAAATTCTTTGAGAGTTTTCTGACCGTTCATTCCCGCTTCCGAGAATTTGTTGTACGTCCATTTACCCGGTGTCCAGGCCAGCATTACTTTGCTTCCATCGGTCGAGAGCCAGTAAAATATCCTGGGTATTTGCGGGTATATGCCTTTCCATACCACTTTCACTCCGGGCCCCATACATACTCCCTCGATACCGTTTTTGGCAAGCAACTGCGGCATACCCATAGTATATCCTTCGCTCACATCGTTAAGCATTGCATAGGCAAGCGGAATGTTGTACTTTTTTCTCAACCGGGCTGCGTAAAAGCTCAGCCTGGCCAGTTCTTCGTGACCGCATAGATCGGTATGAACACTTGCATAAAACGCGCCTACATCCACTTGTCCGCGCCTGATGCAGTCGCAGAGTTTTTTCACCTGTTCCGGTTTGCGGTGCTTTTCGTAATAATCGAAAATCCACGAATGTTCAAGTGTGATTACGTAGTTGAGTTTATCGGGTGCATCTTTCGTTTTATCGCACAAAACAACTGCATCATCAACGTAACCGGCTATCCGTTCCATTATCGCAGACGGCAAATCGTGCCACCCAATATCCGCATGAGAAGCATTGAAAATAAAAACCTTCCAGTCTTTGCCGGGTGCAAAAGTTTTTCCGAAAGCGTTGTTTGCCTGAACAAACATCCCTGCTGTTGCAAGTGAACTAAGTCCGATAAATTGACGTCTTTTCATAAGCGTATTTTTTTATTCTGTAGTTTTATTACAATGGCACATCTTCAAGATAAACACCATCTGCTTTCAGTTTCGATTGCAGTTTTTTAATATCAATATTCTTCATGTTTTTATTTTCACTCAGCGCCATTGCTGCACAGGTGCCCACCCCCTGTGCCAGCACCATCAGGTGTGTTTGCACCCTAAAGGATGCATGGGCTTCGTGGGTGGAACTCGCTGCCCGGCAAGCAACGGCTAGGTTGGAAATTTTATCATTCAGGGCCATGCCCAGCGGTATGTGATAGCTGGTTCCCTCTTTGAGCATTAGTTTTTCATTTTTGTCGGAATAGGTTGTGTGTCCTGTCCCTTTTGGATCGTGTATGTCAATGATCCATACACCATGACCCACCGCGTCGGGTTGTTTCACCGCGTTCAGAACCATGTCTTTATCCAGTGTTTTCAGTCCCTTTATCCTTCTCGATTCGCGAATACCCAGGGAGAATCCTGTCTGGTCAACCACTGCCTGTTCCATGCCGGGAACTTTTTCGCGCCAGTAATCGAGGTATTGAAAAACCTGCTCGCGCGATTTCTCGGTGAGCCGGGTCAATTCGTCTTCGTCTAAAGGATTGCCGGAGACAGGACACATGTTCCATGGAAAAAAATTCCCTTTCCATTTGGATAGTAGCACTTTTGTGTTGCCTTCATTAAAAGGAGGGAGCTGACCCTTGTCGCGTAATGTTTTCATTTCCTCCATAATGCCGGCAAGCTGTTCTTCTGTGATGTCCTTTTTTTCGTCCATATCGATGCCCCGGAGGGTGTACATCATCGTCATTCCCTGCACCAGACCGTCGGAGGCGCGCCCGAATTCAAAGGGCAGTCCTGCTTTGGCTGCAATATCTCCGTCCCCGGTGGAATCAATAACTATTTTTGCCAGGATGGCTTTTCTCCCGGTTTTGGTATCCACCAGTACTCCTTTTATTGTATTGTTTTCAATAATCGGGTCGCCGGCATTCAGGTAGCAGTATGTTTTTACTCCGGCTTCGCGGAGCATTTGGTGCCATACCAGCCGCAATCCTTCAGGGTCAAAAAAATGGGTTTCATGCGACCTCGGAAAACCACTTACTTGCTGTACCCAGTTCCTTTTTTGCAGGCGTTGAACTGTTTCCTCCACCAGTCCGTTGATGACTACTTTCTGTCTGTCGCTTCGGTGCCATATATTTACTAAAGCATTGGTAGCCATGCCGCCTACGCTCGGCCAGCGTTCCACCATCACAACTTTTGCACCATGGCGCGCTGCACTCACCGCTGCCGCAACGCCCGAACAGCCGCCGCCGCATACCAATACATCTGTTTCAGTCAGAACTGGAATCTTCTGCGAAGGAATAGATATCTCTTTTTTATCTGATCTGGTATCAACTCCTGGCAGAGCTATTTTGTTTCCATAACCAGCAGCCAATCCGGCCATCATGCTTTTTCCGATAAAGTCTCTTCTTTTCATAGGTTTGTTAATTATTATTTTTCAATGGCTGTTTATATTTCGTATTACATTCAAAAACGATGTAAAAATTCTATGGCAGATAAGCTCCAAAATTTTTCAGTTTTTTTCTTAAGTCATCGGTTGATATTCCGCGAGTTGTTGTTTTATTATCTACAGCAAGTGATGCAGCCATTCCGGCTGCCTGTCCTGTTATAAAACTACCGGGCATCGTGCGGATGGCCGAAAGAAATATATGATCGCAGCTGATGCAACGGCCTGCCACCAGCACATTGTCAAGTCCTTTCGGGGTAAGACTGCGATAGGGAATGCCGTAGGTTTCACCTGGCTTCATTGGAGAATGGTAAGCGCGATCCATGTGTTCTGCAATGCTTTCTTTGGTAGCTATAGTTGGATGCAGATCCAGCCAATAACTGTAACGGCCGATTTCATCGGGGAATGAAGCGCGGGTATTATAATCATCAAAGGTTAATTTATAATCTCCCATGATCCTCCTTGTTTCGCGAATGCCGAGTTTGGCCGCCGAGGAAACAAGCTCCATATTTTCATATCCTTTCAGGTATTCTTTGTAGAATTTTTCATATTCGGGGATAATTTTACGGCTATTCAGAAGTCCTTGGGTGATCGAACGTTCATCGGTTCCATCCACGCCAAAGGCATGTCCTATATTGCCGTATCCTGTTGTTTTTCCTGCGGGACACATTCCGGGAAGATGCCGGTCCTCAGTAGAAAATACTTTGTCGGCAATAGCTTTTTCAAGGTGTTTTTGTTGCTGCCATAAACCGCAGTCATTTTTTTCGGCTTTATCCCAGTCGATATTTCCCCACATGCTCACCAGTGTTCCGGGCTGCATATTACCTTTATCATCGCCCTTTTCAAAAGGAGCACCTGCCCAGGCTGCCATGTCGCCGTCGCCGGTGCAATCGATGTATATTTTAGCTTTGACTGCATAAACGCCGCTTTTCCCCCAGCAGATCACGCGGTCGATATTGTTCTTTTTTGTTTCCACTCCGATAAGATGAGTGCAAAAACTGAACAGGGCATTACTTTCCGAAACCATCTCGTCATAAACAATTTTCAATACTTCTGTCTTGTAAATTACTTCCCTGTCTGTGTCTTTTCCGGGGTGGGGAACGAGTCCATTTTTTTCCCGGAGCCGGTTATGCACTTCCCTGCCTATTCCTTCGGCCATATAAATTTTATCATCGCCAAGGAAACAGAACATGAATAAACCTCCAGCAGTACCCACACCTCCAAAGCACGATTGTTCCTCGGCAACAAAAACTTTTTTCCCCTGCCGGGCAGCGGTTACTGCAGCGGCAATACCTGCGGGACCCCCTCCTGCCACAAAAACATCCACATCATACCTCACAGGAATATTTTTACCAAAATACGATTCTTGTTTTGCTGTTGCGTAAACAGGAGTCATCGTTACGCCTGCAGCGGCGGCAACCGCCGAACGCATAAAATCACGTCTTTTCATATTGTTTTCATATTTTATTTGTATTATACAATAATACCAATTTAATTTGTAAAAAACAAAATTCCGGCCTAAAAAACCAAACCATAGTTGTGCAACATTTTTTCTGTAAATTTTTTAAGCCACGGTTATCTGTTTTTCAGAAAACCATCCGGAGAAAAAGGAGTCAGCTCTCCTGAAATTTTTTGTGGTTTCAGTTATTTTTCTTGCCATGGCTGATTGATTTTTTAAGTTTTAATTTATACTTTTTTTTCAGCCGTGGCTTTTTTAATTTTACAGAAACAAAGTTACACTACCCGAAAAAATGTTGCACAATTTAAATTTTTCGCTTATTTTTATCCTGCTGAAAATTTTTTGAGGATCCCCTCCATAATTTAAAATAAATTCCCATGAAAAAGAGTCTCACTGGTCTGTTTTTTTCAATGCTGGTTTTAACTTCATGCCACAACGACCGGATTAAATTACAGCTCGAAATTGACGCTGCAGTTACAAATGGAGAAATTGATCTGACGCATTATTCTCTGGGGCAGGGAGGCCTCTCCCCAAAACCAATGATTGACTGCCACATTGAACAAATAAAAAATCTTCATCCAAAAACCATCCGGTTTTTTATTCAGGAATATTTTAATCTTTATCCTGCAAAAGGCAAATACAACTGGGAAATCCTTGATAAGACCCTGGATGCCATTGTGGCTACAGGAGCTCAACCCATAGCCGATATTTGTTTTAAACCGCCTCTGCTGTTTCCGAAACTGGATCAAAACATTGTTCATCCTTCGAGCTACGAAGAATGGGACGAACTAATATATCAACTGGTAAAACATTGCAAAAAAAAAATACGGCATTATTTACTGGGAAATAGGCAATGAAATTGATTTAGGCGAACCGGGAGGATGTCCTTACTTTTTCAAACCAGAAGATTTCCCTGTATATTACAAACATACAGCCGAAGCCATACTGAAGGCTGATTCATCAGCAAAAGTCGGAGGTGGAGCATTTGCCAACACCAGTTCTCCACACATTGATTCGCTTATTGCTTTTTGTGCAGCCGGTAAGGCACCCCTCGATTTCATTACCTATCATATTTACAACAATAACATTAGTTTTTTCAGAGACATTATCAGGCAGGTACGGAATAAACTTGAAAAATACCCCTCGCTGAAAAATACTGAGGCCATCATTACTGAATGGAACATGAGCATTTTTAAACCAAATCTGAATCCTTATTTCCAACCGGCTTTTATTCTCGAAATAACAAAATTGTTCTATGATGAAAAATTATCGGCTGCCGCCTATTATCACATCCGCGACGTGTATATCGATACCCTTGTTTTTAATAAAATCCTTTCCAGACAGAATGTTGAGCTTTTTGCCGATATGTTTAATACCATGCCTTATTTCGGTATTTTTGATAACCAGGGGCGAGTAAGACCTGCCTATTTTGCTTTTCTCTGCTTGAGTCAGCAAAAAGGCCAGAAAGTGAATGTAAGGGGAACAAATGAAGATGTCAAATCATTTACCACTAAGTCGGGCGACTGGATTTATTCTGTTTTTTGGAATTTCCCTTCAGGCAACGAAAAAAAATATGAATGCACGGTCAATTATAAATCGGTAAAAAAAGGAAATTATAAGATTTTCAGGATAAATGCCGAAAGTTCAGTAAATACATTGGAAATACTGCATTATGGCCCTGTAAGTGAACTGGAAAAGTCCCCTGTAAAAATAACACTGGATCCTTATGAAATCAGATGGATAGAATTTACGCCATGAAACAAATAAACCAATTCCATTAACTGATATTCAAAATTTAATATAAAACTAAATTCAACAAATAAATGCAACTTATTAGAAGAGAAAAGAATTAATATTTTTCAAGACAAAGGAGAAAGAAATAAATCCTGCTCTCTTTGCCCTGAGGGATACAGTTTATTTTGCCCTCTCCTCGCTAAAGAAAAAGTTGCAAATGAAACATTTAACCGTTGAACAAAAGTACACAATTTCAGCAATGAAACAAAAAGGCTACACATAAAAACAGATATCAGAAGCCATAGGAAAAGACAAAAGTACTGTTTCCAGAGAACTTCGGCGTAATTGTGATAGTCGTAACGGAGATTATCGGTATGAGCTTGCTCAACGCAAGTGCAAACTGAGGCATCGTACCAAACATAAAAAACATATTTTACTGAGCAAGTAAAAGCATACGTTGATAAATGGCTTGGAGAAGACTACAGCCCTAAACAAATCGCGGGGAGTGCAAAACTCGAAAAGGTGGCGTATGTCAGCCATGAACGTATTAACCAATATGCTTGGGCTGACAAAAAAACAAAGGTTTCCCATTTAAAGCAAACTTATGACCCTTTTAAATTTTACGATAAACAAAATCACATTACTTTTTGAATGATGTCTCATCGAATAAAATTTTTATGTTATTCTGGATTTCTGCTTTTTTTATCTTTTTGATTTTTTCATCAACATCCGGATAATCCACTAAACAAAATTCACGTGTACATCCCTTTGCATGAGGAACATTGATTCGCGGGAAGTATTGATTTAAATCATTTTTAATGGCATTATACTTACTATCTCCAGCTAAATTAGTCCAACAATTGGGGTCATCCTTCAAATTATATAACTCTTCTGAACCGTCAAAATATTTTATGTATTTCCATGTTTCAGTAGTAAGGGCGTGTGAAGATCTTCCATAAGTTGTTAAAGCAGGGTACTTCCATTCTTTTTCAGGATTTGCAAGCAATGGTGAAAGATCTCTTCCTTCTAATTTATGATCAGGGAAAGGTAAACCACACATGGTAACAAGTGTGGGATAAACATCTACTAATTGTACCGGTCTATTACATAAATGTCCTTCCATTCCACCTGCCGGTACTATAATAAGAGGCACCTTGGTTGATTCCTGCCACAGGGTGAATTTTCTCCATGTTCTTTTTTCCCCAAAATGCCAACCGTTATCGGACCATAGAACAATAATGGTATTCCGGGAATACTTACTGTTATCAAGGGCATCAAGTAACCTCCCCACTTGTTCATCAACATAGGAGACACATGCATAGTAGGCTTGAAGTATTTCTTTCTGATAATTATTTTTTCTAATTATAATCTCGTCCTCATATAATATATATGATTTCCCAGTTACGGGAATATCATTTAAGTCGTCTTCTTTTACCGACCTCGTATGAATTTTATCTATCGGATACATGTCAAAAAAACGTCGCGGAGCCACAAATGGTAAATGAGGTCTGATAAATCCGATTGCCAAAAAGAAAGGCCGATCATGTTTTTTATTAATTTCACTAATAATGTAATTGGTTCGTCTTACTTCATCAAGTGTACTGTCTGGCTGATCAGTGGGCCCCCAATAAAAATGGGCTTTAATTGTTCTTTTTTCTTCAGGATTTGAAACTTTCTCATTATAATTATTAATGTATGGAGATTCATTTTCTTTATATGAATCGAAGGTTTTTTTCATAAATTTAAATTCATCATTATGAAATATTTTCCCTGTTCCTGCTGTATAATAACCATGTCTCTGGAAATGTTGATGAAGCATTACAACATTTTGAAAGGCCTCTACTGAATCGATAGGTTGAAAGTCATACGCGCCGGTGGTAGACGGCAACATTCCTGACATAAGACTATTACGCGAAGGAGCACTTAAAGGAGCCTGTGCATGTGCATTGGTAAAAAGGATACCCCGTCTGACAAGCCGATCAATGTTCGGCGTTTTGATATCCGGATTTGTGCCATAGCTTCCAATGAAATCACGTAAATCATCTATGGCTATAAAAAGAACATTCGGTCTTTTATTCTGGGCATACAAAAAACAGGATAACATCATTGCTGTTGCAGCTGTAATTTTGTTTTTCATATCTATTATTATTTTACGGTTAATACTTCTTTTAGCCTGATGTCTTCAGAAGAGCTTCCTACCATAAGTTCAAACTCGCCTGGTTCCACAACCCAGTTCATGTTAATATCATACATTGATAGTTTTTCAGGGGTAATAATAAAGATTATTTGCTTAGTCTCCCCCGGTTTTAACCATATCTTTTTGAAATCAATTAATTGTTTTACTGGCCGGGCGATACTTGCAATTTTATCGTGCATATACAATTGAGCCACCTCTGCTCCTTCCCTGTTTCCCGTATTGGTAATATTAAATGTGAGACTGACATTCTCTTTTTTACCAATTATTTTCTTTGATAGCCTCAGTTCTGAATATTTGAAATCTGTATAACTTAATCCATGACCAAATGCAAATTGGGGATCATTTCCACATCCAAGGAAGGTGGCAATAATGTGACCGTCTGTTTTGGTTTTTTCGGGCAGATGATTATAATTCAAAGGAACCTGTCCAAGTTCTTTCGGAACAGTACAGGGCAGTTTGGCCGAGGGATTTGCATCTCCGAATAAAATGTTGGCAACTGCTGTTCCTCCCTCTTCTCCGGGATACCATGATTCAATAATGGCAGGCACATCTTTTATCCACCTGCTCATCGTAATGACATTACCGGAATGAAGGACAACCGCCATCGGTTTTCCAAGTTTAGCCACCTCTTTAATTAATTTTTCCTGGGATGCAGAAAGATCAGTAAATGCTCTGTCCTGTCCTTCCATGCTAAATGTACCCACAACAATTATTGACACATCTGCTTTTTTTGCGGCCTCAAGGGCTGAAGGCAATTGTGAAAAAAGATCAACGGTCCAGCACAATTGTGCATGAGCCGTATAAGTTCCTTCATAATATTCCATTTTAATGGGATAACTGCGACCTTTTTCCAGTTTCACTTCCTGATGTTCAATTCTTTTTGAGCCCCCTGTCCAACTGTCAACAATAAGAGAATCGCCAAGCCAGATCCTGACTCCGTCATCAATGCATCCACCAATCTGGAAAAAGCCGGTTTCAGGAGAAGTAAGCATCCCTGTCCAGCGAACTGAAAAATTATCAGCAGGAATGTGCGGGTCGGGGCTCCCCTGTTTCCAGTTGAAGTCCACCATCTTATCATTTCGTACAAATACAGGATTTCCTTTTAGCTCTTTATTATTGAAATATTCTCCCTTTAACCCCTGTAATTTGATTCCATTGATTACCGTTGAAAGATATTTTGATTCAATAGGGGGCATTCCATAAAAATCCAGTTCTGCTCCTTTTGCATAATACACTTTTGCATGAGGAAATTTTTTCTGAATTCCTTCCAATACGGTTACTTCCTTGCGTCCATAGCCGGCATAATGGGTCCCAAGAAGTTCATCAGCAAGAGGGCCAAGAACAGCAATTGATTTAATTGATTTTTGGAAAGGAAGGGTATGGTTTTCATTCTTTAAAAGCACAATGCATTGTTCGGCTGCCTCCAACGCCATCTTACGGTGTTCGGCACAATCATTTACCTGTTTGGTTACGTTGGTATCTACCAAAGGATTATCGAACAAACCCGATACAAATTTACATCGAAGCACACGACGAACACTTTCATCCACTTCTTTTTCTTTTACCATTCCTTTTTTAATGGCATTCAGCAAAGGATAATTGTAGTAGTTTTTGTCGGAAGCATCCATATCACAACCTGCCCGGATGGCTTGTGCTGCCACCTCTTCTTTACTATTTGCTGTAAGATGACTTTCATAAATCATCGGGAGCGCATTTCCATCAGAACTAACACACCCCCTGAAGTTCCATTCTTTCCGAAGCACATCGGTTAACAACCAGCGGTTGACCCCACAGGGAATTCCATCAAGGGTATTATAAGCCGCCATTATGCACAGGGCACCGGCCTCCACCACACAAGCTTTAAATGCCGGAAAATATATTTCGCGAAGCAACCGTTCGCTGAAATGTACCGGTCCCGAAAACTTTCCGTTCATTCCAATATTGGCTGCAAAGTGCTTTGGACATGCAATAACACCATTTGCCTGCAAAGCTTTGACATACGAAACAGCAATCCGTGAAGTTAAATAAGGATCTTCACCATAACATTCGTGAAAACGCCCCCAGCGTATATCACGCCCTATGTTTACAACCGGTGCATATATCTGCCGCACACCTCTTGCTTTACATTCGGTGGCGATAACTACAGCAACTTTTTCAACAAGTTCAGGATCCCACGAGGAAGCCAGTGCTATTGATTGGGGGAAACTGGTACTTCCATATCCAACGTACCCATATTCCCCCTCCCCACAACCAAAGAAAGGAATTTTTAACCGTGATTTTTTCAGGTTGTTTTCCTGTAATTGATTATATAATTGAGCTGCCCTAACAGCAGGATAATGACAGCCTATTCCAAAAACATGGCCTGGCCGGATCACATCCAGACTATCAGTATTCTCCCCCATAAAAACAAACTGAAGCTGGGCTACCTTTTCCTGCAATGTCATGCGTTTCAGCAAGTCATCAATTCTCTTTTCCACTTCTAATGCAGGATTCAAATACGGAGGATTTGTCTCATTTTTCCTTCCGCATGAAAAGACAGCGACAACTGCCACGAAAAATAACATTGTTCTCATGTTCTTATTTTTTAATTTTTACCGGTAATTGTGCCTTGGTTTCTTTTAACCAGCATGAAAGCATGTGATTGAGCGAATCGGCCGTTTCAGTATCCGAAGCCGCCAGATTGATTGTTTCGTAAGGATCATTCTTTAAATTATACAATTCAATTCTGTTGTCTTCCAGAAACCTCAGTAATTTCATGTTGCCACTGCGTATCGCCGAAACCGGGGTGTATTCATGATAGTAATGCGGATAATGCCAGTAAAGAGCATTTCGTTTTAGTTCAGCGGCGGGATTTTTAATTAATGGAAGGATGCTTATTCCATCGGTTTTGTGATTTTTATATGGAATATTGCATAAATCAATCAATGTTGGGAAAATATCAACCGTACTTACAGGAATCTCACAGGATTTTCCAGACGGTACTGTTCCCGGCATTCGAATGATGAATGGTATTCTTATTCCTCCTTCATACATGGAACCTTTACCCCCGCGCAAAGGGAAATTAGTTGTCACAGGTTTTCCTTTATAGTGATGAATGTAACCACCATTATCTGACAAGAATATAAAAACAGTTGACCGAGTTATTTTCAATTCATCAAGAACACGCATTAATCTTCCAATATTGTAATCAATATTTCCCACCATGGCTGCATAGGTAGGATTGCAGTGTTTCATTCCCGGATAAATTTTTTTCCGATAATATGCCACCTTTTCCGAATCGGCCTCTATGGGAGTGTGAACACTGTAATAGCATAAGTTCATGAAAAAAGGCTTGCCTGTTTTCTTTACTTCTTTCATCATTAAAATTGCCTCCTCTGTCATGCGATCGGCCAAAAATTCGCCCTTATGATTCCCAAAAATATTGTTTGGGAAAATAAAGCCATCTATATACCGGATCGTACTATCCCAAGGACCTGAATAAGGATAATAATGCGTTGCCGGCGCACCCCATGGCGTGCAGGCTGAGACAAATTCATATCCCTGCGTTTGAGGATAATGTTCGGCATCCCCGATATGCCATTTTCCTATGTGTATGGTAACATAACCATTTTGTTTCAACACTTCAGCAATGGTTGTTTCACTTTGAGGAAGATTCCGTTCGGTGACCAAAGGATAAAAATCAGGATTGGATCGTTGCCCTTTTGATGCTTCTGTCCATATTGTCATGTGCAACCGGGCAGGATATTTGCCTGTTTGGATGGATGCACGAGTAGGAGAACTCACCGGAGAGGCTGCATACGCATTTGTAAAATTGATGCCCTGACGGGCAAGCATGTCAATATTTGGAGTTTCGTGAAGGTCAGCCCCATTGATCCCCACATCAGCCCATCCAAGATCATCAATCGTTACAAGAAGAATATTGGGCTTTTCATATTCCTTATCGATACCGGTACACGCAACCCCAATGATTCCTGTGATAACTATAAAATCCTTTGTAATTTTACTCATATTTTTATATTTTAATTTTTTGGAGAAAATTAATATTTTTATGCCACCATTGGTACTGTTATGATTTTTCAAAGTTACAATATTTTTTTTAATATCAAAATTTGATATTTTTGTTACTTAATTTAATTTATTTATGAAACACTCATGATAGTGCCCAAGCGATAGTGTAACTTTGTTTCTGTAAAATTAAAAAAGCCACGGCTGAAGAAAAAAGTATAAATTAAAACTTAAAAAATCAATCAGCCATGGCAAGGAAAATAACTGAAACCACAAAAAATTTCAGGAGA
>Ga0272448_1003949_pt1 | contig 17234 bp, 12 predicted proteins | sample YNPCB0191_FD_202220 | JGI IMG/M metagenome (GOLD analysis project Ga0272448, IMG submission 202220) | Hot spring sediment microbial communities from Yellowstone National Park, WY, United States - YNP-CB-019-1 | ecosystem: Environmental > Aquatic > Thermal springs > Hot (42-90C) > Sediment... | reverse complement strand
TTCTTGGTCTGCTGGGTCATCGATGCGTCTCCTCCTTGGAAACAGCATCGGCACATTTACCTTTCGGTACGATTCTTATATGAGGCAACGAATCGGTTTCGGTACGATTTTAGATGAGGCAACGCGGTTGCTGACACGGCGGAGCTTTGGTGTTACAATAGATTTGCGATCCATAACGGTTTCTGCAACAAAGCTTGGAGGTTGTCGAGTTGAGAGTAAGTCTGGCAGCACTGATTACTGCATTGTTCGTTTGGGCATTGCCTGTATGTGCGGACGGACCAGTTTCTTCTGACGAGGGTAAGCTTTTTGGCATGACGCTGGTTACTGGTAGTCCCGACGGCGACGATTGGGGACCCAGCGAAGAGGTGCTGTTTCCTCTCTATGAGAAGAGTGGTGCTACTGCGGCTTGGGTTGGAGTGAGCTGGGGAGATTGCGAGCCTAACGATCCGGGGAATGGCACTTCGAAATACGACTTTTCGTCTTTTGACAAGCAGCTTTTCTTGAAGAGCACCAAGACTAAGATATGTTCAATTGGGCTATGGAACCAGTGGGCGGATAAGATCAAGGAGAAAGACCCTGAACGCTACTGGAAACTTGCGGAAGCGTTCGTTACCGCGTTTGCCAAGCATGCCAATTCTAAAGGAGTTAAGTATTTCTCTGTTGCCGGTAACGAGTACGATCTGCTCGGACGCGCAGATTGGGCGCAGCTCTACGTTGAGCCAATGAAGCATATCTATACGGCGGTTAAAGCTGCGTCTAAAGATAACATCGTTATTGCGGGCAACCTATCACATGGGGGCGACGATGTGGTTCAAGCTCTGTATGACGCAGGCGCGAAAGGCTACTTCGACGTTCTCAACTTGCATACTTATTCGAACAATCCTAAAACCGGTGTAGACATATTCCAAGTTGTGGCTGCACACAGAGCGATGGTTCGCAACGGCGACGGCGACAAGAAGATATACCTTGGTGAAGGTTGGGGGCCGGGCCGAGCGGTTCCTGGAATATCTCGCAAGAGTCACGAAGAACCTCCATCCGAAGCTGAGATAGAAGCGATGCGAGGATTCGTCGAGAACGGCTATCGCAATATGCTCACCGAGCGAGACATCTACGATCCAAAGTGGCTCCTGGGCGCGCAGTTCTTCACAATGAACGATAACTACGGGCAGCGTAAATGGAAGGAGCGCGCCAAAAAGGTCGATGAGAACGGCGACGGCAAACCTGACTATATCTTACTCGACGGATATAAGTTCCCGCCGGATTTTGGCATCGAGCCCGCTTTCTTCAACGGTGGTTTGGTGACGTTCGAAGGAAAGCCGAAGGGCGATCTTCTCGATAACTTCCTTCCAAAAATTCCGGATCATAGGATAGAGGGCCAACTTGTTGCTGACAGCCCGACATTCAACTACGTAACCGAGAAGCCCTACAAGTATTCCATTACTTTCACGAATTTGACACAGAAGGAGGTAACAATTGAGAAGTTCGATGTGAGCTGGCATGCCGAGGGAAAACTCAACATCGAGGCCAAACCGGAAGGCGATACGCCTAAATCTGTGGCGGTTGGCGGTAGCGCAACGGCGAACTTCATTGTTACCTTTCCAAAGGAAGCGGCAGGGCGACAGGTTACGCTCATTGGGGAATGCAGTTATTCCATTGAAGGCAGAAAGTATTTCACGGATTGCTGGAATACTGTGCTAGTGACCCCGCAGCTTGAAGTTACTCTATTGCCGGGCAGACTTGTAATGGATGGCAATGAGGCTAAGCGGGTCGGAATGAGCGTGATCAACCATATGGAGTCTCCCTTCGAGGGCAAGATTACGTTTACCGCAACACCGGGTATCACGGTCACTCCGGTAGAAGTGGATACGAAGATTGATTCCTACGGCTTAGAGGCCTATGTGTTCAGTGTATCGGCAGACAAGAAACTTGCGCCGGGGCACTACGTCGTCAACATTGACATTGGCGGCAAAATTAAAGACTGGGTAGCGGTTGAGGTGCCGGCCGTTGCAAGGAAGCTCACGGTACGCACGGACGGCAAGCTTGATGAGTGGAAGAGCGCGTCTGCATTCGCTTTGGCAAAACCTATAATCGGCGCCGACGGCAAGACTAGCTACGAGTTCATCGGTAAGGGTTGGTTTGCATACAACGATTCTGGTTTTTATGCAGCCTTCGAGGTAGACGATTCAAAACACGTCCAGACACGCGATCCGGGCGATATGTGGCAAGAAGATAGCGTGCAACTTGCGTTCGATCCGCTTATGAACGGTGCTCGTACCCAGGCCGGAGGCTATATGGTGGACGACTACGAGTATATTTTTGCGCAAACAAGCGAAGGTCCGCTGGTATATCGCTCAAAGGCCGGGGCTTCGAAGCCGCTTGGAGTCGTCAGAAACGTGCAGCTTGCGTTCAAACACGAGAGCGGTAAGAGCTTTTACGAGATAGGGTTGCCTTGGTCGGAATTGGAGCCGTTCAAACCGGAGAAAGGCAAAGTTCTGGGCGCTAGCGTTCTCATTAACCGCAGTGAAGGTACCGGTCGTAGCTGGGTCGAGTGGGGCGGCGGTATTGTTGAGAAGAAAGACCCACGGCTGTTTGTACCGGTTATTTTAGCGGAATAGCGTGATTTTAATGGGGCGACGGTTGGATTGTTGCCCCATCTGAATCTGAGAACTGCTCAAAAGTTCAATGTGCCTTTCTGCCGGAGTCGGTTCTCTATTGAGCGTCGAGAATTGAGCTTTGACAATTGTTAACTATGAACTATGACCTGGCTCTGCACCTCAGCCGGAGTGTTTTCGCTACGGGGAAGCGACTTAGTGGCGTAGTTGTGTTCCGGCTTGCAAGGCCGATAAACATTCGTTCGCTCACAGTAAGCGTATCGGGTAGGGAAACGCCTTCGGGTTTTTCGCTTACACGAGGACGATTGTTTTTCGACCGCGAAGTCTTGCTTTCCGGTATGCAACGACCATGCTTGACATCCGAGCGCCTTTCTCTATTTTGGAATACTTTTCTCGGTCGTGAGTCCGGAAGAGTACTTAGCGCAGGCGAACACATCTATCCGTTTTCGATACCTCTTCCTGCTTCACTGCCTCCAAGCTATGAGGGGAAGGCCGGTAGGATAGCCTATACCGTTACAGCCTGCGTGCAATTTCCGCTAGTTGGCAGTGTTAGAACGTCCAAAGAAGTCTCTGTGGTCTTCGTTCCTCGGTTACATAAAGGTCGGCCTGTGGCCCTGAGTTATCCGACTGAGGGAGGGGCTATACACGCTGGGGAAGTCAGCGTCAGTTTGGAGTTGCCCAGGCGCGCGGTAGAGATCGGAAAGTCGATTGCGGGTAAGTTCACGATAAACAATCCCAAACATGCTGTCATCGCTCGTACAATCGTATCGCTTGAGAACTGTGAATGGGTCAGGCTTGCATCCGGTGGGGAGATACAACGAAGTTGCGTGGATTCTCAAGATATTCGACTGGCGAACACTGATGCAGAATCAATCGAAGGAGAATTCAGCCTTACTGTTCCTCATGGAGCTGTGCCATCAGTTGAGGGTACTGCAATTTCCGTAATATGGCTACTCAAGCTGTACGTTGATACCTCACCTCCATTGGAACTCAAGACGCCAATTACGGTCTATGCTCCTATTACTAGGGATTAAAGAGCCAATGAACGGAAGAGAACGTATCATCGCAGCGATGGAGCGCCGGGCAGTCGATCGTGTTCCGGTTTGGCCGGTGGTGACTGCATATTTGGGATCGCGCGTTCTTCGACGTCCGTATGTCGATGTTGTCCTCAACCCACTGCTCGTATATGAATGCTATCGGGCGATTATCGATCGCTTCAACTTCGACGGTATAGACATTTGCCTAGGTCCTCCTGCGAACTGGGAATCGCAACGAGTCGTTATAGAGATCGACGGAATAAGCTATCTTGCGGATCCTGCTACGCGCCGGCCATTTGCGCGACTACAGGACGACGATGCGGCTGTTCCGGTCTCGCTTGATCCGCCGATTAAAGAGAAGCGCGATCTGGACAAGATCGGCATTACCACTGCAGATGAACTAGAGCAGATGGGTTGTTTGGAGCCTGTGCGAGCAATTGTACGTGAAGTCGGCGAGAGCGTATTCCTGGCCGGATGTGCTGCCGGCCAAACGATGAACTCGTTGGCTGCGTGGCGAGGAAGCGAACAAGCCTTGCTTGACTTACGTGAAGATCCCGTATTCGTGATAGAAGCGATGGAGAGGGCAACAGCGATTTCTATTGAAATCGGCAAAGCTTTGATCCGTGCGGGATGTCCTGGCATTTACATTGGCGATGCATGGGCATCCGCAAGCATAATCTCTCCAAGCGATTATGAACGATTCTGCCAGCCGTTTCACGCTAAAGCGGCAAGTGCATTTCACGAGATGGGTGCAAAAGTACATCTGCATATCTGTGGCAATAGTGTGCCTATACTTGAGCTGATGGCGGATACTGGAGTTGATGCTATCGAGCCGCTTGATTTGATGGACGCGACGGCGCTTGCCGACGCCAAGAAACGTGTGGGTGATAGGGTGTGCCTCAAAGGCGGACTAAGCACATTGATGCTACTGAACGGTTCTGCAGATGAGGTATACGAAAAGTCACTCGAAATCATTCGCTTATGTGGTCCGTATGGCTACATACTTGGCAGCAGCGACGACGTTCCGCGTGACGTGCCATTCGCTAACATCGATGCAATGGTTCGTGCAGCTTTTGATGCCGGTCCAAGCAGGAAGCGACAATGCAGCCGTGGAAAGAGTACGCTGGCTATTTGAGAATTACGGAGGTATTTATGATTCGCAGCATGCTTGTTGCTATGCTAACGTCGGTTATAATATCGACAACAGCTTTCTCACAAACTCAACCGCTCTTCAAGGGGAGCGAAAGCGTTCCTGCTGATGCGATTATTCTCTTCGACGGAAAAGATTTGTCGCAATGGGTTCAGCGCGGTTCTGAAGACGAGCCGGCGAAGTGGAAAGTCGAAAACGGATATACTATCGCCGGTGGCGGCGATATTTGGACAAGACGGAAGTTTGCTGATTGTCAGCTCCACGTCGAGTTTTGGCTTCCTCTTATGGCCGACCGAAGCGGTCAAGCGCGTGCGAACAGCGGAGTCTTTTTGCAAGGTTGGAACTATGAAGTTCAGATATTAGATTCTTACGGCCAGAAACCGGGGAAAGGAGACTGCGGAGCTATTTATAACATTCATCCTCCGATGGTGAACGCATGCCGTCCGCCTGAGACTTGGCAATCGTTCGATATATTCTTCCACGCACCCAAGTTTGATGAAAAAGGCAACAAGATCGCCAATGCGCGAATGTCGGTTCTGCTCAACGGAGTATGGATCCACGAGAATGCGGATGTGCCTACCTGCACACCGAGTGCGTCAATGCCGGAGCCACGGGAACCTGATCGAATAGTGCTTCAGGATCACGGATGTCCGGTGCGGTTCAGAAATATCTGGGTCAGACCGCTGCAGTAATTCTGCATTGGCCGATTCGACCTAACGACAAATGACTGAGAGGATGGTGCCGAGGATGAACCGGTTTGTTTTTGTCATTGCGTTACTTTGTTTTGCGCTGCCCGCTCTAGCAGCGGAGACGCCTCTTTTCAAAGGGAGCGAAGGCATTCCTGCCGACGCAGTGATTCTTTTTGACGGCAAAGACCTTGACAATTGGGCTTATCTTGACGGCCGGCCTGCCGATTGGAAAGTTACGGACGGGTATATGGAAGTTCGCGGCGGGAACATCCGCACCAAACAGGAGTTTGGTGACTGTCAGATTCACGTTGAGTTTTGGTTGCCGAATATGGACAAGGCCAGCGGGCAAGGGCGTGCAAACAGTGGAGTCTATGTTCAAGGATCGTACGAGATACAAATACTTGATAGCTACGGTTTCGGAAAAGAATCCGGCGACTGCGGCGGAATCTACGGGATAGCGGCTCCTCTTGTAAACGCTTGTCGACCGCCGGAGCACTGGCAGAGTTATGACATACTTTTCCATGCGCCGCGTTACGATGATAAAGGCAACAAGATCGCCAATGCACGGCTGACCGTTTTGCATAACGGGGTCCTAATCCACGAAAACGTCGAGCTTCCGAATGCTACCGCCGCAGGTATACAACGTGATCTCTCGAAACCAGGTCCGCTGATGCTGCAAGATCACGGCAATCCTGTGCGTTTCAGAAACATTTGGATCAGGCCGTTAACAACTTTATAAGAGCTGATCTCTTTAATTATTTTCGATAGGGACACTTATCCCAGAAGTCAGTCTCGCCTTTTGCTCGCGGGTCGGCGGTGGACGTCATCCATTCGTCGAGCATAGCGCGCATCCTATGCTTGGCGTCTGCGTATTCTGGATTATCTGCTACGTTTTCAATTTGCCAAGGGTCTTTCTTGAGGTCGTAGAGTTCTTCCTCTGGCCGTTTGGCACAGGCTAATTCGAAAAATCGCTTGAATTCAGGAACGTCGCGTTTCTCAATAATTACGCTTTTAGTTGGTGAGCTGTCAATGTCGCTGAAACCTCCGCCGTAGATAGGTTCCGGTGCGTCGTGCTGGGGATCGCCTGCGGGCCAGAGATTCGGACGAAGGTTGCGAATGTAGAGAAACTCTTTGGTGCGAACGGCACGCATCGGATAGCTTTTGTGTCCTTCGCGCCGGTCGGTATGTCTTTCGCGCTCGCAAAATGCCCTGTCGCGCCCGTTAGATAGACCGGTGGTAAGCAAATCTAAGAAACTGCGTCCTGTCATCTCCGGCAGAGGTTCGAGTCCTGCCATCTCCAAAAATGTTGGGGCAAAGTCCACAGCGTTTATGAATTCCTCGGTCTTCTGCCCGGCTTTGACTCTAGCCGGCCAGCGGATTGCCAACGGCATGTGGGTCCCGGCATCGTACATGTTGCATTTGGCGCGGGGAAAAGGCATGCCATTATCGCTTGTAACAACCACCAACGTGTTCTCGACCAGTCCCGTCTTGTCGAGCGTTTCCAGCAGCTCCGCAACCTCGGCGTCGTAGTCCATTACCTCTTTATAGTAGTCCAGAATGTCGCTGCGGACTTCGAAAGTGTCGGGCAAAAATGGAGGGACCTTAACGTTATCTATCTGCATCCCGGCCTTGATTCCAGAGCCTTTTTCATAAGGTCGGTGCGGCTTCAGACTTCCAAACCAGAAACAGAACGGCTTGTCTGCGGGTTTTTGCTTAAGGAACTCGGCGAAGCTTGCAAATCGTGGCCCCGCCGGGTCACGAGTGCGCCCACCAGCTTCGGCGTTTCCCGGCCCCCAGCCTTTACCTGCGTATCCGATGAAGTATCCAGCTTCCTCCAGCAAGTCCGGGTAAACTTGGAACCGCTTGGGCAGTGTGCTCCACAGATTTGCACCGTCTTCAAGCCTATGTGCTGCTTGCCCAGTTAGAATCGCGCCACGTGAGGCAGTGCATGTTGGAGCTGCACAGAACGCGTTATTGAATATTACGCCTTCCTTTGCCACGCGATCGAACGCAGGAGTTTTCACTACTTTGTCGCCATATACTCCAGCATGCGGCCATGACCAATCATCAGCGATAGCGAATAGGATATTAGGTCTGTCCACCGGCTTCTCCTTTTTCTGCATGGAACCGGCGAGCGATTCGAGACCGAATGCTGCGCTTGCGGCCACGAGCCCAGCGCAGCGTAGCAATTCACGCCGTGTCAGTATCTGCTTTTTAGGCATAAATACGGATACCTCTGCTCGCCTAGCATGTTTGCTTCTTGCAGTCCCGCATTATTATACTTGCAGTAGAGCGGAGGTCAATAGGGTCAAGGAGTGGAATCATTTAGCGAGGAGGGAGGAAGTTTTGTCTATGCTAAGGCTTGCGATTCTTGTGGTTTTGATTTTCATGGTTAGTGAACAGTTGGTCTTTTCGGCCGAGTCTTTACTTCGTCCGGCCCGATCGTTCTTTGTTGATTACGTCTGGTCGGGCGCTCCGGTTGGTTTCCAGCTTGTCACACGCGGCAGCAAACAATACGTTGCATACTACGATTCCGAACGCCGGATGACGATTGCCTGTCGCGATCTTGACTCGAACCACTGGACCTACAAGCGCCTTGACGAACGTGTCGGGTGGGACAGTCACAACAGTGTTACGTTCGCTTTCGACTCCGAAGGCTACATTCACCTATCCGGCAATATGCATTGTGTCCCGTTGAAGTACTGGCGCACGACTAAGCCCGGTGACATAACTACCCTTGAACGCATAGACAGAATGATCGGTCGGAATGAGCAAAGATGTACCTATCCCCGTTTCGGCTCGACTCCCGACGGTAGACTTATTTTCTCCTATCGTGACGGCGGTTCGGGTAATGGTAACGAGATCGTGAACGTATACGATGTAGCCTCAAAGACGTGGAGTCGCTATTCGGAGAAGCCGTTATTCGACGGCCAGGGGCGAATGAATGCTTACTATTGCGGTCCAGTGCGTGATTCCAAAGGGATTTATCATGTCGCTTGGGTCTGGCGTGATACACCCGATTGTGCGACCAACCACGATGTGTCGTATGCCTGCAGCGCCACATTTCGGGACGGCTTTATGCGGAGTGACGGTTCGCCCATCGATCTTCCAATTACCATTGAGAACGGTGAGATAATCGATCCGGTCCCCGTTAAAAGTGGACTGTTGAACAACGTATCGCTATCGTTCGACTCACAGGATCGTGTGATGGTCACCTATCATAAGTTCGATGAACAAGGCTTCACACAGGTCTACACTGCCAGGCTCGAAAATGGTGGTTGGCGAATCTACAGGACCACCGAATGGAAGGATAGATGGGAGTTCAGCGGTGGCGGATCCATTCCAAGAATGATTTCCATCAGCTCTCCACAAGTTTGGGGCGAGAGAAAGCTCTATCAGGTATTCACGAACAAGTTTCTTGCGCCACACGCGCAAGTCCGCTTTCTCAACGAGAAGACGCTTACTCAGATTGGCAAACCAATGCGACTCTATGCGCCGGAGTTAGAGATTCCGAGCGCGAAATATACTGACGATTGGCAGACCAACATTTCCGGCGGCAGCCTGTCCGAAGTCGTCAAAAAGGGGCATTCGTGGGCGCTTCGCTGGGAGTCTGCTGGTCCCAACCGCGATGCTCCCCGCGATAAAGTGCCGCCGGCGTCGAAGCTTTACGTGATTGATCTCGTTACTGCTGTCGACAGGGTGCAATGCCCCGGGCTATAGCCTTCTCAGCGTATTATTTTAATTGAATGCCGTTTAATCTGATTGCCGGAACGTGGTCAGATCGCTCAGGTCCCGCAGTCGGATTACTGGAGTATTTTGCTCGCCGACAATCTCACACGAACTTATTCCGGTACACGCGGCATAGTTGCCCGGCGACAAAATAGCGTTCGCATTAGGAAGAACGCATCGCACAGTTGTTCCGGTCACGTCAGTCAGGACAAAGCCGGATGGATCTACGGATTGAACTATTCCCCACGTTCTGACGAGCAGGCCGATATTACTTGGTCCCAGTCCGGAGCCGACAGTAGGTTGAATGCCAGACGCCGTGCCGCCCAAAGCGTCGAGCCTGATTGCGACCGGCGCGGGTTGCTCACCTGTGGTTCGCGTTAATATAGATGCTTCCTCTATTTGTGCCTCGCCTGAATTGATAGCGAGCGTTCCGCACACGATTACCCGATCGCCGACTGCCGTTCCGTTTGCGTCTGGAGTGACTACTTTTATTCCCGAAGAGCGATCTTCAGACTGTATATAGAAAGTGTTCGCGTCGATGACTGCGCTCACAACTTGCGGTGTATCTGTTATTACCCCTGCCCCACAAGCTAGCCTTTTAATACTTCCAATCGAGCCGCGTGTTGCGGGAATGACGTTGATGCCGTCGAAGTGACCACTGACTATATCTCTGGCAGACCATTGGCTAGTACGCAGCGCGACTGTGAGTTGACCGGAGGTTACGTCTATGACGTTTGTTACGCGTACCCAGTTGCTCATCGAGGTAAGCCTGCCTATTGTGACCCCACTTGGAACTCCGCCGGTATACGGACCGTCCATAGCTACGATCTCAATTACTTCGTCGCCACCGTCGCACCATGACGCAATCCAGCCTGAGACGATATACGGTCCGTTTAGTGCGGCTATAGTCTGGTATAGCCCTCCTACAGCACTGACCCAACCACACTCACCGGTTACTCTGTGGTAGCCCTCTTTACATGATGGGTCTGGATTTTTGGTGCCGCTATCCACACCGTATCCAATGTGGCCGGGCCAATCAACCACGTTGTCGCTTCCGGTGTATCCCCAAGGATATACTTCTCAATAAGTCCAACCATTGAGCCCGTCTTCGAATCCGCCGTTGATGAGCACGCCGAGCCGAACTGCGGTGCGGAAAGCGTCGCCTTCGCGCACAGCATCGGCATAACCGGCGGCGGTCGATCTGACACGGAACTGATAGTTTGTGTTCGGATTGAGATTAGAAAGCCGAATTAAATGCTCGGTAACAAGCTGTGAATTGGAGATTGTGCTGCCATAGTTAAAGTCCGGGCCATATTCTACAGCACTTGTAGATGGCATATTCGTAGTCCAAGATATTGTGGCGCTTGTGTCGGATACGGCACTAACGGTTGGACCGGAGACGATAGCTACCGCAGGACCGTTTTGTGTAGTGAAGGTCATGTTGGAAGAAAACGCGTCGCCGTCTTCGACGGCTCCAGTTCTAATGCGGAAATGGTACGTGGTGGCAGGTGTAAGTCCTTCAATTACATGCTCGTGATACGTACGACTAGTCGGGGTTCTTTGTGTGAAGGCTCCATAAGTATTGGTCGGGCCGTACATTACTAAACTGGTGGCTGCAACGTTTGTCTGGAAGCTGATTTTGACGCTTGATGGGCTTAGGTGTTGCACATTGACACCGGAAATAGTAGGCCGTGCAGGTTTTGGATAATTCTTGAACGCATTATACTCGGGCTTCGGGTTCAGATAGCGGTCTAAGAGACCGAAGCCTGCTTCCCACGGGAACTCGTTTGCCGTATGCCACGTGGCGATGCGGACATAGTCGTAAGCATCTTGGATAAGTTGATTGAAGTAATACTGCAGTTGGCTCGTGAAAGAGCTCCAGTTGTAGCCGAACTCGGTTATCCAAACTTTAACATCCCGATCACCATGGGAGTCAAGCACTGTTCGGATCTGGTCAAGCTTCCAAGATTGAAAGTTGCCTCCTGCTGGGTATGGATGATCTGCGACCGCATCAAAGTAACCGCCACCTCCGTATTGGTAGATTAGATTGAGGAAATACGCTGCGTGGCCGTCGCCGCCGTCATCGATTCCAGTAGTTGACATCTGAGCAGTGGGATCGGCAAGCTTGAGAGCTTTGTAGCAACGGATCATCCAAGGAGTATACAAATCGGCACGGCTATAACTTGGCGGATTCTGGAGTGCTGTGTACCATCCGTAGCCGTTAGCCTCATTCCAAAACTCATAGTAGCGAACGCGTCCTCTATAGCGTCGCACGAGCGCGTAGACGTAATCTTGAAAATCCTGCGCGTATTGTTCGCCAGGCGGATATCGAGCCGGATATGCAGGGATGCTGCGATCCACATCGCTTGGCAGGGCCCATTCGGGAGTTGAGTTGATGAGTATGATGGGTTCTATGTTATTGTCCAGACAGTAGTTGACCCATCTGTCCGTTTCGCTCCAGTCACGAACGCCTTTGACGGGTTCAACGAGATCCCATCCCACACCAATTCGCGCCGAGGTGCATCCAGCCTCGCGCATCTTTTGGAATAAAATCGGGTCCCACACATACTTGTCGTAACCCCACCAGTCCATTGGGGTTGGATTCATACCAAAGATTAACGGTCTGTTGTTAGCTGCTATGCAAGCTACGGTCAAGGCGAGAAGTAGAACGCACACAAGCAAGTGTGCAAGTGTCAATCGCGGGGTCAACTTGCTTTTCCTCCGAGGAACCGCGCCGGATCGGTCGCGGAATCGTTATCGCATACATTTTCAGTATCCAACGAGATCGACTGATTGTCAATGGGTTTGAACATGACAAAGTTCGATTTCGATTCTTAAGCGCAGGAAAACCAGCGTCGGCCTATGACAGATCAATCGCCGACCGTATAATTATGTAGAAGATGCAATTAAATACTTGGTCAAGCACTTTGTGAGCAGCGCTCGTATCCGGCCAAAATCCTATCCAAGAATACGCTCATCTCTACCTGCTGTCTAATATCGACTATAAGTCCTTGTTTCATTGGATGTGGCGGATTTGGGCCGAGATGGTCTGTTGCTCTCGAACGACCGATGTTGTATACTAACTAGTGCTGCGGTCAGCCTCACGGAGTTTGGGGGTTGGTGGTTTGCTGAAGGGAGCAATCCTGATAATAAGCGACGACGAGCACGTCAGAGCGCAGATTGAGCAGAGCCTGAACAATCGCGGTTTTAACATTGTTAGTGCAGACTCGGCTGATGAAGGCATAAGACGTGCACTTGCAGATAAACCCAATCTCATTTGCCTCGACGCAGACATGGCAACCTCCAATGCATCTCTAGTTTGCCAGGAGCTTCGCAAGAACACTTTTGTGCCTATTATTCTGCTTGGCAGTAGGTCAGACGAGACTGATGTGGTCTTCGCACTTGGAATGGGGGCCGACTACTACTTGGTGAAGCCCTTCCGGAACCCCGAGTTGGCTGCTTATGCGGAGGCAGCTATCAGACGGGAGACTATTTATTGTCGGCTCCGAACCGACTGTGAGATCATTCGCATCAAAGATCTTGTGATTGATTTATGTGCTCACGAACTTAGATGCAACGGACGTCTCATCCCGCTATCGCCTACGGAGTTTAGATTGGTAGAGGTACTAGCCAAAAACGCGGGGCGCACGATGACTCGCAATCAGCTTCTTGACTCCGTTTGGGAACTCAAGGCCGACGGGATCTACTCGCGCACTGTGGACGTGCATATCGGCCGTATCCGCAGAAAGATCGGCGACGATCCCATCAAACCGCAGTATATCTTGACCGTTCCTGGTTTTGGTTACAAAATGGTGAGCGGCTAAGATGTAGCTTATTATCGTTTTACTGCGGACGAGCAACCGAAACGCATCCTCTTAATTATTATAAAGTCAAGCCAGAGAAACCACTGATATCCCTGATTTTAGCTAGATCCTTCACAGAGGGTAATCGTTTACCCACATGGTATAATTCGATTGGCAGGTAATGATAGGAGAACTAAAGAATGCGCAGAGGTATCATCGTGCTTGCGGCCGTAGCTGTGGTCTGGTTGCAGACTTATCCTGCGTTGGCCATCAACAACCCTTACGGGGTCCACACATTCATTCAGGACATTATGTCCGACAGCTATATAAACACTCACCTTACCTGGGCATTGTCGCTTACTGGACCTGGAGGTTACGTCAAACAACTTATGTATCCTGTCGGTCCGAGCATTACAACCATCAACCCACAGTGGGTTAAGTTCATCAACGGTTGCTATAACCGCGGTTTAATTCCGGTAATAAGACTTGGAACATGGATCGAAGGCGGAAGCTGGGTCAAGCCTACTCCAGATGCTCCTGGAGTCTATACGACTTGGGCGAATGCGATAAAGAACATAGTTTCTCAGATGCCGCGCGATGACAACATTCCGCTCTACATCGAAGTGCTTAACGAATGCAACAACAATATGGAATGGAGTGGAACTGCTAATCCCACCGAATACGCTCAGTTTTTTGTTCAAACGTCTAACGCCATAAGGTCACTTGGCGATCCACGCATCAAGATAATGAACTGCGGTCTGTCGCCCGGCGGAAGCTATAACAATGTGCAGTTTGTTGAGGCGTGTTGTAACGTGCCAGGTTTCATTGATGCGTTCGACGTATGGGCTTGCCACCCATATCCAATGTATCCTCCCGAGATCAACATCCACGATGGTACGGCTCCAATGGGTGCTTACACTATCGACAGCTACCTGGCGGAGCTTCAGGTTCTTGCAAATCATGGTCGACAAAACGTGAAGGTTATCACTACAGAGACTGGCTACGGTCTTGGCGACGATGGTGAAGATGCACGCTCCGACCGCATTATGCGCGCATTCAGAGACTACTGGAGTAAGTGGCCGGAGGTGCTTGGTATCTGCCCATACGAGTTTTGCGATCCTTTTGGCAGTAATGACGGCCTCGACTGGGTAGACAATTCGAGTGGCACAACTCCTGAGGGATTGCCTACTAATGCCCACGGGCAGTACTGGGCGGTCTACAAGCTCTCGAAACCGGGGCATACAACTGGGTGTATATCAGGCAAGGTCACCGAGAGCATTTTTGGTGCACCGTTGTCAGGAGCGCAAGTAACGCTTAATCCCGGCTCCACGACGGTAGTTACGGATGGGGCAGGGACTTTCATGTTTCCACGCCTTGCACCAGGTACTTACAACCTAACTGTGACAAAAACTAATTACTCGAGCGATTCGGCAAACGGCATTGATCTCTCAGCCGCTGAAAACGAAGTGCGCAACTTCGCACTTACACCGACATCTGGTTGCAACATCAGCGGCGTCATCAGGGATTCCGTTGGCAACCAGCCTATTCAAGCAGTGCAAGTTACGCTCGTGCCCGGCGGACATGCGACAACTACCGATGCAGACGGCAGATATCAATTTGTTGGTATCACCCCATCAACTTACACTCTTTACGCATCCAAATACAGCTACTATTCGTTCAAATCGGCTGAAATGACGCTTCAAGCGGGCGAGAGCCGGACGCTGGACTTCTGGATGGGACCGGGAGCACCTCCGCCGGGAGCGTCTATGATCGGAGGTACTGAATTCGATTCACCGCTATACGGCACCACGGCTAGCGGCTGGGTGGCCGAACAAGGGTGGGGCAACCACTTCTACGTTGACGGCTTGAATCGCTATTCTGGAGTTGCAAGTCAGAGAATCGGCCCATATAACGCCAGTAACGACATGGTTTGGACCATCACAGACTATTCTGCCGTTACCTCCGGCCAGCGCTATCGCGTTGAGGTATGGTGCAAGACTAGCCCCGGATTATCGGGTAAAGCCAAACTAATCGGTAATTGGTTTACAAACGACATGGTAAGCAAGGGGTCGTTTGAAGGCAGTCCACAGCTCATTTCCAACAGTACGTGGACTTTGCTGGTGGCAAGAGGTGTTTGTCCGCCTATGCCCGAGAGCAATAATAGAGGTCGCCTGCAGGTTGAACTGCGCGCCGAAATAACGGCAGGTTATGTATGGTTTGACCAAGCCTGGTGTGGCGTAGACAACCAAGCAGAGGATCCGCTGCCTTCGATTACTCATCTCACAGTTACTCCTCAAACGCTTGCGACTCGGTTCAACTGGGCAAGTTCCACTGGGGCTAGCTGCACTGGGACAAAGATCGTATACAGAACCGATAGATATCCTCTGACGGATTCCGACGGGACGTTGTTAGCCGATGTGCCCGGGAGTCCCGGCGCAAGCACAATGTATGTCCACCAGAACCAGACATTCGGGCAAAGATACTACTACGGCTTTTTTGCGCACTCAGCGGGTGGAGCAAACCTTAGCCGGCCGCAGTTTGCTACTGCTGTTGGATCAGACTTTACCAAACCTACTACTCCGGTCGTTACTGATGAGGGAGCATATACTTGGTCGCCGGATACTCTTTCGGCATCTTGGGTCTCCACAGACCCGGAGAGCGGCATCACAGGCTACAGCTATGCAATCGGAACTAAAAAAGGCGGCACCAATGTGGTCGGGTGGACGGATATCGGCACTGTTACAACTGTCACGCGGTCCGGCTTGAATCTGATTCCGGGCACTACATACTGGTTTACCGTCAAGTCTCAAAATGGTGCGGGCGCGTGGAGTTTACAGGGTTACAGCGATGGGATAATCGCAGTTAAGAACTGCGCGACAATTGCCGAAGCGAAAGCACTTGCTGATGGAGTTCCTGTGCGCCTTAGCGGTATTGTGAGCGCTGCCGGAGCATTTGACGACGGGATTTACCTGCAGCAGATGGACAGAAGCGCAGGTATCAAACTCGAAGGGGATGTTTTTTCACTCACGGAGGAACAAACGGTAGCCGTCATCGGTACGCTGTCAACAGCCAACGGAGAGAGAAAACTGACTGGTGTGGTGGTCCAATAGAGAAAACGCCGACAAATCATGGGATATCGTAAAAACAGCCGGAGAGCCTGGCCTACTCTCCGGCTGGAAGCGCGGGAACTTAATCCCGACTCCACTCAAAATTATAGGCAAGCATCCTTGCACACGCAATGAAAATTATATTGTGATTAACTTAAATTATCGTGACAAAATCGCAGGTGATACACGACATCATCAGCCTCGAGCGAATACAAAAAGCGATCACAGCAGATGAAACTACGCCGCTTTTCGTTGGCGATGAAACTCTGCCGACTCTGATTCTCTTCCCCGAACGATTCTCTTTCCGGCAAGTGGACCGTGACGTGCTGTGACGACCGTGCACTGTCCGCCACCTTCTGAGCTATCATAATAAATTACCACCCAATCGTTCGTTCTTCCCAACTCATGCGCGCGGGCTGTGTTGGAGAAGAGTGCTGTGTAGTAGCGACCGTTGCGTCGGGTATTCAGGATTGGTAGCCAAGCTTCTCCTTGAGGATTGAACCGTTTGGGTGCAATAGTGCGCAGTCGATTGGCCGCCGCCTTTTCGCGGTATTCTCGGTCTACGTCAAGAATCTCCTCTATTGGCGGACAAATTTCGGCAGGCGGACGTCTATGAGCGCGACTTCCAAGCCTGCCCGCGAGAGCATCGATTGCGCCTCTAATGCGCTTCGGACCGAAGCCCGGCACTTCCGCGAGATCGCCGCTTCTTGCAGCCATTTCGAGCTCTTCCAGAGTCTCCACGCCAAGATGCTCGTAGATACGCTCTGCCATCTTCCGACCGATGCCCGGAAGCGATGCTAGCAATTCTACTATGTCTGCCTTACCTTTAATGCGTGAAATGATGGACATGTTACCTGTTGATAGGAACTCAAGAATTGCTCTCGAAAGTGTCTTACCAATTCCTGGCAGTTTCTCTAGACCATCTAATCCTTCTCTTTCTGCAATCTCCGCCACGTTCCTATCCAGATTGCGCAGTGTATCCGCTGTCAACGTCCGCCCGGATGTGCACCACCCATGGTCGGGTCATGTGCACCACTTAGAATGCTCGTGAGCCGCTGCTGAGAACTGCTGTCAGGCGGTTTGCGAAACCGCGTTTTCTGGCGGCTG